>JAABUV010000258.1_pt1 | contig 81565 bp, 97 predicted proteins | sample 5559971 | NCBI WGS metagenome assembly JAABUV01 (sample SAMN10711881, study PRJNA513362) | rock metagenome | isolation source: Antarctica rocks | place: Antarctica: Victoria Land, Knobhead nord | collected 2015-12-19 | reverse complement strand
GCAGCGCCTGCGCCTGCCGCGCACATCATCTGCGCGCGTGCCTGCATGCACCAGCAGCCGGTCGGCATGCTGCGCATGGCTTCGCGCGTGTGCACGGGTGCCAAACGCCTGGCACGGGCTCCGCTTGTGCGTAGCGACCCCTTGCAGCAAAGTGCATGTAAGCACCTCTGAGGTTGCTCCGCAACAGCTCGAGAGCTGAGGGTAAGGATTCAGCACGAGCACGAGAGGCGTGCGCCAAGCGCGGGCGCCGACCTGGGGCGCCGCGCCGCGCGCAGCCCAGACCCGCTTCCCCGCTGGGAGCGCGTGCCGCCGGAGGAGCTGGACGAGGTGCTGCGCCGCGGGCCCGACACGGGGCCGCGGCCACCCGCCGGCGCGCCGCCCGCGCGCGCCGGCCCGTCTGGCAGGGGCGCGCCCGCGGCCAACGGGAGCGCACGAGGCCTCAGGCACGGCGCCGAAGCAGCCGGCAGCAGCGGCCGCGGCGGTGGCGCCGCCGGCGCCGACGCCAGCAATGGCGCCGGCCCTGCAGCGGCGCGCACGGGTGTGGGCGGCGGCAGCGACGGCGGCGGCGGCGGCGGCGGCGGCGGCGGCGGCGGCGGCGGGAGCGGCAGCGGGGTCAGCAGCGACGGCGTGCAGCACGCGCCGGGTATCAAGACAGAGCCAGCGGGCGGCGGCGGCGGCGGTCCTGTGGGGCTTATGCAGGCGCGATTGCATTCACCGGCTGCAACACCACGCCCACTCATGCAGTGTGGTGCCTCAGCAGGCGTGCTGTGCGTGTAGGTCAAGGACGAGGACGGCGCTGGGGGAGCGCCGCCGGGAGAGGCGCGCGCCGCGCAGCGCAGCCATCGCGGGCCGCAGCTTGACAGCGACGACGACGATGACGACGCTGAGCTGGGAACCGCCGCGCCGAGCGTCGAGGCAGGACGCAGCCCGGCGAGCATGGACGAGGATGTGTGAGCCAGGCAGGATGCGCGGGGGCTGCGCTCGGGCGAACGCGGCGGGTCTCTAGCAGCGGCTGACTGCTTGAGCAGGACCAGCCCGAGAACAAAAGGAGGGGCAGGCCTGAACACTGTGCTTAGGGCGCTGGGCTGCACCAGCAGCGTGCCAGTGCAGCCAGCTGGAGCTGCAGCGACCTGCGTGCGGGGGCTGCTTGCATGCGGCCAAGCCCACCAAACTTGCTGTGACATTTCAGAACAGGAGCAGGGCCCAGCGTTAAAGCAAGGTTGCATGGCATGGGTGAGCTCCTCATACTGCTTTGCTTTTACACTGTCTGCCTGTCGGAACCGATGCTCATTTTATTGTGAGCTGAGTTGGCCTGTTTGCAAGCAAGTCCTGACCGGCGTTGTTTAAGTGGGTATTGCGCTTCTGTCAAATGATGAGGCTGGCTGCCGTGGCAGTGAAGTGAATGAGTGTGTGCAAGGTGTGCTTGAGTAGTCCTTTGCCGGTGGGCAGAGACCTGTGCGGTGTGCTGTAACTGTTGTATACACGTTCCTGCAGAGTCATACACGCGCCACTGCAGCTCCTCTCCTGTACCATCCTCCCACACTCTCACAACACAACCGCTACCACGCTTGCTCGCGTCGCGAAGCTTTACTTCTGACAGGGGCGGCAGACAGAAATATAATGCTACTATGCGCCAGCAGGTGATCACCTGGATTGCGCGCGGGGAGCCTACAGCCTTCTTGCAGCACGCAAGCCGACCTCCTACCACACTCTGTCACTCACTGCCTCCAGCTCAGCTGTCCCAGCGCTCAGGCGCGGCGCCGCGCGCGATCGAGTTTGTCGGCCAGCTCCGCAGCGCCATAGCTCACGCGCGCCTTGGCGCGCAGCGTGATCTGCTTGCCTGCTTTGTACATGTTGGCGAGCCTGCGCATAAAAGACAGCCCCGTCTCAGCTGCTGTTCTATGTCGAAGCAGGCAACAGGTGGCGCATCGCTGGTGACAACGGCCAAGGCCCGACCTGAACGGCTCATAGTTCTTCCGCTTGATGGACGACTCCTTTGTCTCCTCGTCACGCGAGTGCGCCCACAAGTCTGCGCTCGTGCTCGTCCCGGACATCTCAGAACCGCTGCTGCAATCACCGCCGGCAACGCGTGAAAAGCTTACTCTGTGGCTGCTTGGTGGCTTTCTGGCACGAGTGAATGTGAGCGGACTTTCAGTTGTGTCCTTGGCGGAGTCCTTGTTGCGTCGATCGACGCCTGTACGACAGCCCTCACCCTGAGGGGAACCTGCTCACTGCTGGCATGCTGTGCTGGCAAGCTGAGGTCACAATCAGAGCCCCCTTCGCGTATGTGTCCAATACTGTGACAGGATGATGTGTGTGGTATGTGTGGTATGTTGCAGCAAACACAGTCTGCAACCTGGGACCAGCCTCATACGGCAAGAACGTTCAAGGAAAGGAAAGTGATATGCACCAGCTCGCCTTGCCCATATGTTACAGGCACGGCTTTGACAGACCCACCGGCCGCACCCCACCCCCAGCTACTCACGCGCATCATTCCTCTGGAATTTCTACCTCGCCCTCATCGATCTGCGCACCAGGCAACGCAGCGGCTGTCAGCACCTCTCCTTGCAGTGGCGCCCAAGCAGCATACGCAAGCTGCATCACGCATGCAGGACCAGCAGAGCACATGTCCAGGTGTGACCGTATTGTTACGCTGCTCCCACTCTCTGCTGACCTACAGGGGTGCCTAATTACCTGGAACCAGCGCATGCGCAGCTGCAGTCCCTGCATCGGACTTTGCACATGTCCGCGCTCGACACCCCGCTCTGCATAACTGCGCCACGACGCCCCACCCCTGCCGAGCCTTACACAAGCCGGACACCGCCGTATTGCATTATAAGCAATACAGCAAACCCCCATGGCCATCCCCGGCAGCAGTGCGCCTCTCACGTGCCCGCCAGGTGACCGCTCCCTGTCTGTCAATACCAAGTGGGTCACCGCCGCGCGGGCGCCCGCCGCACCTTCTGCTGGATCTCGCGCGGGTCGCAGCGGTCGACCGTGCAGCCGACCGAGACGGCCGTGCCCAGCATCTCCTTCACCGTGCCCGCCAGCTTGCGCGCGCAGCTGCGGTCGCGCATCACGCGCGCGATCTCGATGATGTCGTCCAGGTCCAGGTTGCCGCTGTGCTTGATGTTCTTCTCCTGCGCGCATGCGGCCCGCCCGCCGCGCGCCTCAGCCGCCCGCCTCAGGCATCGGGCAGTAATGCGCACTGGCCACCGCCGGGCCTGGCTGCTCTGTCCGCGCGCATGCGTGGCGGCGCCCGCCCGCCTCGGCGCCCGCTCAGCCCCGCTGCTACCTCGGCTGTCCCAGCGGCGCAGGCTGCACCTGTTTGCCTACACACACGTGTGCCAATTTTCATCAAACTCCCCTTCTTGCACGCGCATACGCAGCCTGTACTGCTAGCTGGCGACAGTGCTCGCATTTGCTCTGCGGGACACCTGCGGCATAGGCGTCGAGCACAATACATGCAGCCAGGCCTGAACGCCTGCAGCATGCATGCACACAGACAGTGCCATCTGCACGTGCTGTCAAGTGGCGCTTCCTGGAACGGGGAGCCAGCCTTCAAGCAGACACAGAAACACGCCCCATGGCAGCCCTCTCTGACACCTCGTAACGCACTCACTCGCAAGGACTCGCCCTTTCCGCGGCTGCAAAGCGCGCGCGCCTTCTTGCGATCCCGCGTCGGCTCCTTCAGCGCCTTGATCACCAGCGCAGCCGCGGAGGGCACGACCGACACCTTGGCGATGCGGTTCTGCACGGTCAGCTTGCACGTCACGCGCAGGCCCTTCCACTCCTTCGCCGTCTCCTTGGCGATGTCCTCACCTGTGCGCGCCCGGCCTCTATGTTCAAGAAGCCAGTCACGAGGTTGCCCAGCTGCATGCTCGCTTGCCCAGCTAGCTGCGAATTCTGCCTCAAAGCTAGCTTAAGCTGGCTGTAAGGCATGGCTAGGCGGATGGCAACAGTCGCCGTGTGCTGCCGCCCTGCTTCCCATCTTGGAACGAGTACCCCCCCGAGTACTCCCCGCACCACCCCAGCTTCTGTGTCAGTGTGATGTGATTTGCGTGCCAACAAACAGTGATCAGGCTGCGCTTGCTTGTGCCGCCGCCCCTTGCAACCTCCTCACAGCCCGCTTTGCCTGAAGGCGCGGGCGAGGCTCGGCGCACCAATCTTCTTCGGCGACAGGCCGAGCGGGCCGATCTTGGGCGCCAGCGACGACGCCGCGCCCACCTCGCCTCCCGTCGCGCGCACATACACCTCCACGACCTGGGAGGGGTCGAACTTGGGTGCTGCGCGCCCCCGTCCCCAGCACCGCCGTCAGCGCTTCGCTGAGCAACAGCGTCTTGCGCGCGCGGACCGCCGCCTGGTGCACGCGACGGGCAGTGCGGGCACCAAGTGTGCTGCCGCAAACACCCACACAAAGCTGGTTGCCAACGCAGCACGCCTGCCTCAGGAGCCTCAGCAGGCTGCGCGCTCGAGCACGCGGCCGCCCACCGAGGGCCGCTGCAGGCTTGCTGGTGCACAAGCACTGCATTTGTGCAAACAGCCGGCGCTGCACTGCACTCACAGAAGTGTGCCTGCATACAAAGCACAAGCCAAGCACTGTGCGCTTTTTGAGCGCGAGGCGGTAAACTGGCAACAGTCTGTCTCATAGGCTGGTAGCAAAAGCCATCAGCAGCACAACAAGCACTCCACATGCGGCTCATCACGTCCAGCGCTGCCGGGCGCCACAGCAAGCGAGGGCCCTCACCCATGGCTGCTGCGGCACCCAACGACCACCCTCGTTGCGCGTTCCTGCCTTCCCCTCGAGCAGGACTGCAGGCTTGGGACCTGGCGGCGACTGCAAGCAAAGACCCTGGTGAAACCCTTTTAAAGCAGCAAAAGCAACTTTGTTTGGGGGAACGGGGAGCAAGCTTGAAGGTTGGCAGAGAGCTGTACTGAGGCACTGGGTGAGCCTCGTACGTATTATCTCTTAGAGCACCCACTGCAGTGTGTGTGTGTGCGTGTGCACGCTTAGCGCACGCGCCGTCAGTGGGGGTGAGCTTCCTCACCATATACAGGAGCCTCGCACAGAGCAAGAGTTGACTTGGCTGCTCACCTGGGCCCCCTTGCGGGGTAGCAATTCACGTCGCGTCCATGGCTGTCACCTCCGAAGAAGTAAACTACTTGATCTGGCGGTACCTCAATGAATCAGGTGAGGCTTCCTGCGAGCGCCGCTGCTCACCTGCAGCACCCGCTGTTAGCTAGCTTTACTTTGCAGCTACTGGCTCGCTTCAATCCGCAGCTGACTGCTCCAGGAGCGTGCAGGCTTGCGGCACACAGAGTTTGTCTTCGGCTACGAGGGGATGCTCCACAAGTCGAACATCGACTCCAACCAGGTGCCGCCGGGGGCGCTCATCTCCTTCATCCAGAAGGGCCTGCAGTACCTGGAGCTGGAGGCCAACCTTAACAATGTGCGCCCCGTCTCCTTGCTCGCCCTGGTTCGCACCCGGCCCCCGGCCAGCAACACTTCGAGGGTGCTGGGGAACAGCGTACCTGCTTGTATGGCACGCCTGAGCCTGGCCAGCGTGCGCCACGCGGTTGGTCGGAAGCAGCAGCTGCCTGTGAAAGGAGAGCGCCCTAGGCGCTGCGTGGAGCAACGCGCTCACAGACTGCTGCTGCTCCTCTCACCGCCCTGCTGAGCTGTGACCGGACTTGCGCAGTTCGGCTTGGCAGCTACTTTGTTTCAGCTGGGTACGTTGGTGCTTGGCCGGGCCCCGCTCCTGTGCTTGGCGGGCTCTTGCTGTGCCTGGCAAGGGCTGCTGTGGCAGTGCTGGCGTGCTAGCTGGAGACCTGGCACCCGCTTGACGGTGCACACGTCCGCTTGCTAGGCAATGAAGGAGCGCCAGTGCTTTCACTAGTGCAGCCTAGTGTGACGCTGGGGAGGTTGAAGCCAATGCACGAAAGGGGCTGTGACCCTCTTGACGCTTCCATGCTGCTGTAATGCGCGGTCCTGCTCCCTAGTAAATCACCCCTGCTGAAGTGCGTGCTGCAGACCGGCAAAAAGGTTGGGGGTCCTGCACGGCACCGCTCATGCCACTGCCAGGCGCGCCGCAGGAGGGCACGGCGTTAGACGGCGACTTTGCGCCGCTGTCGGCGCGCGAGATGATCACCAAGGGCGTCGACGAGCTCAAGCGCACGGTCGCGGACAAGCGCGAGCGGGAGCGCGCGTCGCGCGACGAGCGCGCCGCCGCCGCGGCCGACCGCGCGGGCGGGCCCGAGCCTGGCGGCGCTGCGGCGGGGCTCGCCGGCGCGCGGAAGGCCGACGGGGCGCCGCAGGAGATCCTGCCCAGCCAGGCATGCACCCGGCGGGAGTCGCATGGGAGCGTTTCCTCGATATGGATCTCCAAGCCCAAGCTTGTATGCTAGCCGCTGTTGCTGGTGGAGTCGCGGTAGAGAGCAGCATTCATTTCTGAGCACTCCCGCGTAGAGTTATGCCTGGTTGTATGCTGTCAGCATGCAAGCTAGGAAATGTGTGCGTCCTGACGGCACTTGAGCGTCGCGCAGGTGACTGCGCTGGAGGGGCACTCCGCCGAGGTCTTCATCTGCGCGTGGAGCCCCAACGCGCCGATGCTGGCCACCGGGTGCGCATGTCAACTCTCACGACCTCGCCACGAGCCTGGCTGGGCACGGCATGCTGCCGAGTCAGTGAGGTTTTGAGGAGGAACTTGCTTTCATGGGACGCCCTGGCAGAAGCCCCATTGCCACTGCAAGGCTCCATGCAGCACAATGCGACTCCCAACCAGCGTCCGCTGCGGCACCGGAGACATGGTCGCCGGCGAGGACGACCCAGACAGCGCAGGCAGTGAGCCGTCGGGGAGCTTCGTGAAGCCCTGCGGCCGCGGCGGCAGGTCGGGCGACTCGACCGCGCGCATCTGGGACCTGAGCGCGCGGCCGGAGGGCGGGCCGCAGCGCACAGTCGTGCTGAAGCACTTCAACAAGGGCAACGACAAGGCCAAGGACGTCACCACGCTGGACTGGAACGGCGACGGCTCGCTGCTGGCCACCGGGTCCTACGACGGCCTCGCGCGCATTTGGTCCCGCGATGGCGCGCCCGCCGCCAGGGGCCTTTGCACGACTCAGAAGTGGCTGCCGGAAACAGGGACTCGGATCCGGGCATGCCTGCGATCAGGCAACCTGCTACGCTGTCGAGCGTGCCTGCCCACGCGCTCACCCCTTCCCTGACATGACGCTCGTTCAGACTCCTTTTGTGTGCCTTGTACATGAAAAGGTGCATAGAGAGTGGGAGTAGACGCGCGTGCGAGCGGCCGTGCGCAGGCGAGCTGCGCAACACGCTGGCCGCGCACAAGGGCCCCATCTTCTCGCTGAAGTGGAATCGCAAGGGCACGCTGCTGCTGTCGGGCTCCGTGGACAAGACGGCCATCATCTGGGACGGGCGCACCGGCGAGGTGAAGCAGCAGTTCGAGTTCCACACCGGTGCGCGCCCGTGGGCGCTGCGGGCAATCAGACGTGTAGTCGCCCTCAACCACCTGTGAGGCGCTCACAGGGAGTGAGTGATTGCGAAGCGAGAGCAGGCGATGCCGTTTTCAGTTCACCTCGGGCGTGCGCAGCAGAGGCACATTACAGAAGCAGGGCACGGCATCAGGCTCTTGCAAGACACGGCTCCAGCAAGCTCGCCTGCTTTTGCCAGCAAGCTTGCATTGAGCTGTCTGGGGCGTGGAACATGGCGCCGCCGGCCCGCCCCCGCCGCCTTCCGGCATTCCTCACCCGGCGCGGCGGCGAACGCGCAGCGCCGACGCTGGACGTCGACTGGCGCGACAACATGTCCTTTGCCACCTGCAGCACCGACAAGCTCATCTACATCTGCCGCCTGGGCCAGGCGGAGCCGCAGAAGGTGCTGCAGGGGCACAGCGACGAGGTGAACGCCATCAAGTGGGACCCGCAAGGCGCGCGGGGCCCTGCCGCGCCCCTGCCGTGCGGCGCGTCCATGCCGGGCGAGCGTGAGAGCGGGCAGCAACCCTGTGGCCTGGGAGCGCCTGATGCCTGTGCTGCGCATGGCCCAGCATGTCTGTGTATGCCTGCAGCAACAGCGTGCGCATGAACCCCATGGCCTGTTTGCCTTCTGGCTGAGGGTCTCTGGTCACCCGCACCCGCTGTGTGCGGGTGAGATGATGGACCGGGAGGGCCATGCACAGAGCGCGCCTGCATGAGGCTGTTTTTGTCTGTTGCTGACGCGGCGGGCGACCTCCTGGCGAACCTACATGGACGTGACGTACTGAGATCTGGGCTGCGGAATACGACCAGTCCCCGTGCATAATCGGTCTCCTTGACCCAGGTTAGGTCACATGCGGGCCAGCCTGTACTGCCAGTTGAGTGGCGTCCCTGACCGGCGCGCCCCGGCGCGGCAGGCAAGCTGCTGGCGTCCTGCTCGGACGACCACACGGCCAAGATCTGGGCCGTGGACCGCGAGCAGCCGCTCGTGCACGACCTGACCGCGCACACCAAGGAGATCTACACCATCAAGTGGTCGCCCACCGGGCCCGGCACCGCCAACGCGTCGCAGCGCCTCATGCTCGTCTCGGCCTCCTTCGACACGTCCATACGGCGCGCCCCTGCGCGCTGTCCACTGGCCAGCAGGTGCTTGAGCGCCGCTGCTGTGGATCGCCAGCTGCGCTGGAATTGCTCAGAGAAGGCGCGCTGCCACAGGGACCAGAAGCACCGGAGCTTCACAGCGCTTCAAGCTTGACGTCAGCCAGGGGCCCGGTTAGGTCGCGCAGGCTGTGGGCGCGGCGACCGGTGTACGAAAAATGGGCTGCTCAGCGCTCCAAGCCTGACGTGAGCCAGGCGCCTGGTTTGGCCGCGCAGGCTGTGGGACGCGGAGACGGGCGCGTGCATCTTCGCGCTGACGAAGCACACGCAGGCCGTGTACTCGGTCGCCTTCTCGCCCAACGGCCAGCTGCTGGCCAGCGGCTCGTTCGACAAGAACCTGCACGTGTGGAGCGTGCGCGACGGCTCGCTCGTGCGCACGTACCGGGGCGCGGGCGGCATCTTTGAGGCGCGCGCCGCGTTCCCCCAGGCTCGCCCCCGTGTCGGTGTGCGCCCCGTCTCCATGCCGGCGGGGCGCTGACAGCCGTGGCGCGCGCAGGTGTGCTGGGCGCGCGATGGCGAGCACGTGGCCGCGTGCTTCTCCAACAAGGTGGTGGCCGTGCTGGAGATCCGCGTCTGAGCGCCGCGCGGGGCGCCTACGGCGGGCGTGCGCCGCAGGCGCCCAGGCGCGGCGCCCCGCAAGCACGGCAGCCTGCGTGCGGCTGCGCGCTAGCGGGCTGGCATAGACCTAATGGAGCACCTGAGCGTGCTGCATGCATGCGCGCCTATGCCCCCTGTCCTTTTCAGAGGCGCGCTTGGGCGTGGGATGTGGCTGCGCTGCTGCTGCGCTGCCGTGCCTCCTGTTGGGACATGGGCATGCATGTGTGCAGCAGCTAGGTGCAAGGTCGTTCTGGGTCTTGTGCAAATGTGCTTTTTTATTTTGCAGGTTCTGAACTGATATGATTCCAGATGTGTACGGGCTTGCACACTGTGCAAGCCCATGTGCAATGTGCTGGACCTCGCTACATGTGTAACAGCAATGCCGCCCCGTTCTAGCGACAGGTAAACCATGTAGACAATACTATGCTTTTCACATACGTGTGGCACATCCCAATACATATGCACAGTGCACCAGTAACAGCGTCAGCACACACAGAGGGAGCTGAATCACAGAGCATTACGCAAATATCCCGCAGGTCACTTGTGGTGCGCACGCTGTGGTTTTTTCCGCAACAGCCGCTTTCCACTGTGCCCCAATGCAGCAGCACGCACTTGTTTCCTGCAACGTAGCACTGCGGCCCAGCCATAAGGGCGCCGCAGCTGCCAGCTTGTGCGGCATGGCGGGCATCACATTGGCATCACATTTATGCAACGCCCGCAGCATGGCCCCATCCACACCACCGAATCCCTACACAGAATGGTGCGCTCAATAGCATCACTACATGGCCGTAGTCGACCGCACTCACAGCCAAAGCGTGCAGCAAGTCTTCCTGCCGCGCTTGCAAACCCTCACGACAACACAAGGTACCTGGCAAACCTGTGACTGGGTGCACGTCACGCACAAGCTGAATGCCCGCCGACTCCCCGCAGCTACACTGCCCTTGCTTCCGCTCGTCCCTTGCCCTCGTTCGTGTCTGCTGCAAAACCAGGCCCGCACGCTCGTCAAAAGCTACCAGTAACGGGCTCCCCGGGGTGCCATCATCACGGCCAGGGGTTCTGTGCGAGCACGTGCCAGGACCTGACCGCTCTGCTTCAAACCAAGTCTGTGTGCAACAAGCCCTCTGCGCTGCGGTGCAGCCCTCCCACGGTATGTGCCTGCATGCTGCCGTGGCCTGCAGCGCGCCCAGCGCATGACATGGCCTTCCCGGGGAACACACACGCGCCCGCCCGCTGTTCTCGCGCTACCCTGGAGCCAGCTGCAGCAGAGCACTGCAGCCAGCTGCGCATGGCCGAGCTCTGGAACCCTGCCCCGCCCCTGTCCTGTGAGCACTGAGGCCCCCGACAGGGGTCCCCAACATGCAGCCGCCCGCTGCCAGATTCGCGCGCGTGGCCGCATGCGGAGGATGGGGGCTGCTGGCTGAGCGTCTCGGCTTCAGCGGGTGGCCGCACTCAGAGCCAGGCTCCCCTGCAGGAGACTGAGGCTACCCCGCCAGAGACACATCCCTGCACCCCTAGATCACCGTGCCGTCCGGGATGATGGTGTTGCGCAGCACCACCACAATGCCCTCGCTGATCACAAAGCCGTCGTCCGAGCGGTCGGCCTCCTGGACGCCGTCCTTGTTGGTGATCCGCGTGTTGCTGCCGATGGCCACGTTGTTGTCGATCACCGCTTTCCTGATAATCGAGCCGCCGCCTGCGCGCGGCGCCCGCCCGCTAACCGCGCACTCCTCCGCTTGAGCGCGCAGCTGAGGTCATTGCAACACGCCGGCGCGCTGGCGCGCTGCTGCAAAGGAAGAGCCCTGCTTGCAGGTGCGGAGCCCACGGGGACGCGCATGCTGCTTGGTGCTGCCCATGCGCCCGTCCTCCCGCGACTCGCGCCCCCGCGCCCCCCCCCCCCCCCCCCCCCCCCCCCCCCCCCCCCCCCGGGCGCGCACGCCCGCCACGCGCACAGGAGCCGTTGAACGGGGCGGGGTAGGCCGACATGGCCGCAGGAAACGGCTGCACCGCTCGCGGCTGGAGCCACCTTGCTCGAAACTGCCGTGACAGTTCAGGCAGATCAGACGATCCCCAGACAGCTTGGGAGCGCGCACCGACGCCCAAGACCGCCTCGCCCTTGGCGCGCGAGGCGGCGCGCGAGGCGTCGTTGGTGTAAAAGTCGCTGCTACACAGCAGCGAGTCCTCCAGCGTGCAGCCGTCGCCGACGTAGATGTTGTTCCCGATCACGCAGCCTTTTATCGTGGACCCCTGCGCGCGCGGCCCGCCGCCCCTGTCACTCTCTGGCAGACCGTCACAGGCGACACCGCCATGTCCTGCACCCTCATCAGCCCTACCCACGCCCCACCCAAATGAGCTTCAGGAGCGCGGCCAAAGAGCCACAAGAGCATGAAGCCCTGAGTAAAGTGCACGGGGCAATACACCCTGAGCTAGAGCCCACTCTGACCGTCATGCTCCAAAGGGGGGTCGCGCTTCATGACATGCAGCCCGTGCCGCAACAGACGCTGCGCAGCGGCACCGGCGCTGCCGCTCCATGCGCATGCGCGCAGCGCACGCCGGCGGGCAGGAAGGGGCGCGCGGGCGCGCCGCACGTTGAGCAGCGAGCCCTCGCCGACCAGGCTGTGCTCGATGTCGCAGTTGTGCACGATGGACGGCGGCCGCACGGGCGCCGCGCTGACGATGCCCTTCTCCACGTCGTAGAACGAGATGGGCGAGTCCGGGCGCGCCAGGCCCAGGTTTACCTCGTACAGGTCGCGCAGCGTCAGCACGTCCTGCGCGCGCGCCGGCGCCGCGCGCTCAGGCGCGCCGCTCCACTGCTGCCGGATGGAGAAGCGGCAGGCCCGGGGGCGCCTCGTGCAGGGCGCGCAGCTCCCAGACCGCAGAGATGTGAGGCAACAGGCCCACGCCGCCATGCACGGCCTGACCTCGTGGGCGGCACCCCTGGCCTGCGCACCAGGGTGCCCACGGGGCGGCGCGCAACCACACAGGGGGGTCAACCGTGACAGAAGCGCGGGGCCGCGGGCCGCGCCCGGAAGTAGCCGCCAAAGTGGTGCGCAACGACGCGCAGGCCGTCGCGCAGCGCGTGCGGGATGACGTCGTGCCCAAAGTGCGTGTCGGGCCCCGAGTCATTGCCGTAGTGGTCCTCCTGGCCCGCCAGCAGCGCCACGAGCGCCTTGCGCCTGGCGCCCGCCGCGCGCGCGCGCCTCAGCCCCACCGCCGCGGCAGGCGCCGCAGCTCCACGCACGACGCGCTCACCCTCACGCTGCCGCCCGCTTGCCGCCGCGCGCCGGGCCGCCGCCCGAGCCGTTCACACAGGTGCACTGTCCACCGTGGCAGCACGCACAGCGTTGGGCCTGGCGCTGCAGCTGGAGATATGCGCGCGCGCGCACTTGAACACGTAGATGCCCATGCTGGCCTCGAAGGGGAACTCGGGCGTCGCGTGCTTGCTCGCGTGCGCCAGCATCTCCAGCCGGTCGCCGGTCGGCTTCTCCACAAAGCTCTCCACCACGCCTGCCGCCCGCGCCTCCCCCCCTTGCACACCCTACAGCTCCGTCACGCAGACCCTACATCCAGCCGCTCGCCGGTCGGCTTCTCTAAAAAGCTCTCCACCACGCCTGCCGCCCGCGCCTCCACCCCTTGCACACCCTACAGCTCCGTCACGCAGACCCTATATCCAGCCGCTCGGCGGTCGGCTTCTCCACAAAGCTCTCCGCCACGCCTGCCGCCCGCGCCTCCACCCCTTGCACACCCTACAGCTCCGACACGCAGACCCTATATCCAGCCGGTCGCCGGTCGGCTTCTCCACAAAGCTCTCCACCACGCCTACCGCCCGCGCCTCCACCTAGCACACCCCATGACCCGCGACGCGTGGACCCTCTTTCGGACACATGCAAGGCCGTGTGACCTTGTCATCTGCCCACGCCCGCAGCTGTATACTGGCGGTCCCGCGCGCACAATCGCGCGCTCCCGCCCAGGCGCGCTAGGGGGGAGCAGAGCATGTGTCTGCTGCACGCCAACACACAGCAACCTCGTCCGGCGGTCCAGCCCCCCACCTCCATAAATATGCCAGCTCACGTAACACCTCGCAGCCCCAGCACACTCCCATCGGTCGCCGCGTTCAAGCCCGTCGACGCATGCAACGAGGCGCGCGCCCGAAGCCCGGCGCCCTGCGCCCAGCACCCGGCGCCCGGCGCCCGGCGCCCGCCGCGCGGCGGCCGCGCACCGGTGTCGGGGTTGACGCGCGCGAGGCCGCGCCGCGGCGCCATCTCCCAGCCGACGCTGTTGGTGCAGATGGTGATGTCCGCGTCCGCCTCCCGGTGCGTGCGGATGAGCTGCCCGTAGTCCTGCGTGCGCGGCGCGCGCTTGCCGCCGGGCGCTGCCCCGCCGCACCAGGCCTGCCAGCAAGGATGGCAGCGCCGCGCCGACGCTGGCATGCGGCTCCCGCTGGCGGCGTAGCCTGGACGTGAGGCAGGGTGCTGCGTCGAGGCTTCGCCACCATGGCGGCTGGCACTTCTTATACACAGCGGATACGCCGTTCAGGCATAATGCTCGGCGGCAAGCACGGCTGCGCGAGCGGGCCGGCGGCGCCGCCGCGCGGCGGGCCGCACCATGCGGTACAGCGCCTGGCCGGACAGGATGAGCAGGTCGTCGGGGACGGCGGTGCCACGGTAGGGCTCCAGCACCACAGGCAGGTTCCGCCGCACCGCGTCGGCCGACCCCCGGTACCTGCGCACAGCTCCTTTCAGCGCAAACGATGTGGAGTGCAGCCACGGCCCGCCGGGGCTCTGACCCTCAGCCCCTGCCAACTCCTTGCTCCGCCCGCGCCCGCTCCCCCGTGTGCCTGCTCACCCGCGACGTCCTCCAGCAGGGCCTGCCCCGTGTGGCTAGCCCCCTGCAGCGGACCAGGACGAGAACTGCGGCGTCCTTCTGCCCGCGGCGCCCCCTAAGCAGCACCCCCAGGCCATGCCCCTCCCTCCGGCGCCCCTCCAGCTAAGCGCGCCCCGCGGGGCCCCCCGGGGCGACGCACCAGGATGAGAACTGCGGCGTCTGGTGGCAGGCCAGCACGTCCACGAAACCCGTGCGCGCGGGCCCGCCCAGCACCGCAGGCGGGTACGCATTGGTCAGGTGCGTGTTGAGCATGTGCGAGTTGAACTGCGTCAGCACGTTCCTGCGCGCACCGCGCGAGTGAGGGTAGGGTAAGGGCGTGTGGCCCGCCCGCAGCGCGGGGAGGGGCGGGGCGCTTGTGCAAGGGCGGCCGGGCGCTGCTGCTGGCTGTGGCAGCGGTGCAGCCCTCGCAGCAAGCGTGGAGGGCAGGAACAGCTGGCATGCCATGTCTGTGTTCACCCGCAGCGCACGCTGGCTCACGGCCGGCAGTGTACCACGCTTGAATACTGACCAGCGGGCAGGCGAGCAGGCCGCGCACAGCTTGTTTATGCCCGAGCGGATGCAGTTGCTAATCGTCACGTCGATCAGCTGCGTGTTGCAGCCTGCCGCGCAGACCCAACTGGTAAGCTCTCACGGCACGGTGCGCCGCCGCCGGGATACCTTGCGCGAGCAGGCAAAACGCGCTGCTGCGCAATTTGCGCGAGCAGGCAACGCGCTGCTGCGCATTTTGCGCCCGCCAGCAGCACGCAAGTTATGTGGGCATCGCACCCAGCTCGACAGATGGCATGGCTCTGTACCGGGCCAGTGGGTTATCGGCCGGCCCCCCGGCGAGGATGATGGCATGCACGCTGGCCGAGATGTCCTCCACCATGACCACGCCTGCCTTGCTGGTCATCCGGCGCAGGCCCCTGCGCGCCGGAGCTTCCCTGTCACCCGATCTCCTCACATGCTCGCAGATCTGTCGGAGCGCGGCAGCGCTGGCGCCCCATGCCGCGCACTGGTCCCCGCACTACGCAGCCCAGCACGGGTATCGTGCAGGCACTCCTGCGGACGCGCCTAGGTGCTGCCAGCGAGGGCGGCCGCGGCTCCGCCGCCCGCGAGCTACTGGTGCTCTCCGCGGTGCCCGCCTCCATCTCCGAGCTGACGCACTCTATCCGTACCCCGCACGCGCGGCCTGCACGCGCCATGCGCGGCAGCGGCGGCGCGCACGGGCTGTAGCTTGTGCTGCATGCCGACAAACGTAAGCCGCTCAGGGCGCCCTGCATTCTGGCTGTCCTCGCCGCCTCGCCTTCGCCTGTGCGCTAGCTGCCAGGCGTACTACTCGGCCTCACAACTTTTCACGGCCGATGGCAGGAGGGTTGGAGGAGGTGCAGGGTAGCAGTGCAGGCTGCAGGCGTTCCTGGTGTCGAGATAGAGCGCCACAGCGAACCGCCATGGAGCGCAGGGACGGGGCGCCGAGCAGCAGCAAGTATGGGTCACCTCAGCGCGCCGACAGAAAGCAGAGCCTCAGTGCGTGTGTAGCACCCCTGTGCTTAGCAGCTCTGTAGTCTTGAGCGGCGCTTTCACTAACAATAACTTATGCTGCGAACAGTGCCGGCGTCTCAGAGCATGGCGCGCATGCCGGGCACCAGCAGCCGCATGTCCGTGCGCGCCTCGATGCGCGCCTCACAGCGCGGCGCCAGCCGGATGCATCACGGGCGCAGAGACGGCGGGCCCGACCACCGGGTGTGCTTACCCAGACAGTGCTCTTCTGGCAGTGTGTTCAGGCACACGTCTTTCTCTACGTCTCTGCGTTCGCCTGGAGGAGCGTGCATGCACCAGAGATCAGCACAAGGCCCCATAATAGGGACGTTGCACATAATCTGGCCCCCATCAGCCTCAGCAACGCTCTGCTGCCGCCCGCCAACTCGGCAGGTGTTTGATGAGGACGGCAAGGACCGCACGCCCAAGTCGATGCTGGGCCAGCCGGCGCTGCAGGCGGCGCACGGCGCGCTGCCCAAGCTGGGCGAGTCCTTCCAGGCGGGCGGCGCCCTGCCCGGCCGCGCGGGCGACACTGCTTGGTACGACGGCGCTGCTGCCGCGGAGCATGCCGGTGCTGGTGCGCCCCCGCGGCCCGCCTTGACCCAATGAAGACATTTGCCCCTTAGCTGCAAGGGAAGCGACTGCCTGTTATCCCAAACTGTCTGCAGCGCTATGACAATGTATTGCAGCGCAGCTGCTGCTCTCACTTTGTCAAGGCTAAGTTCTGACCTCTGCGAGCGAGTATGTCTGCACTGGGCCTTTGCAGGCTTGTGTGCAAGGGCACCGCAACAAGAAGTTGCGCTCATTCACACCACAACTTGCGTTCACCACTGCACAGGCCCGGCAGCGCTCGGCGCCGCGCCCGAGGCGCGGGGCGCAGCCGGGGCGTACCCCGGCGCCCTGCCGCCGGACCCCTGGGACGACGACTCCAGCTCCGGCACCGCCGGCAGCCCGCGCGGCTCCGAGAGCGGCTTCCAGGGCGGCCTGCGCGCGCCGCGGCCGCCGGCGGCGCCGCACGCGCCCGCAGGGCTTGCTGCGGGACTAGTGCCCGGCCAGGCCGCGCACGCGCCCGCCGCCGCAGATGCGGGCGCCAGCGCCGCCGCCGCCGCCGCGCCCGCGGCGCCGCCCGCCCCTGTGCCCCTGACGCGAGGCGGCCTGGACGCTCTGGCGCGCAACCTGATGCGCTCGAGATTTATCGCTTACAAGGCCTTGAATCTTCTTGGCATGGCTTGAGCTGAATACTAAAAAGAGCTGTTGCTACCATGTACACCCCGCCATTTAAGAAGCAGGGATTGCATGTCGTCAGATCCGCGGCCCTCTGTCCACAGCTGCGACACGTCATGCATTAATTTGCAGCACTGACAACTGGGCACAACGGCCAGTCACGCATGAAAAGACGCGCGGGCGCCAGGTGACAATCGTGCTGGAGGTCACAGAGCTGCAGGCGCACCTGGGCATCCGCTCGGCGCTCGCGGTGGGCGGCCCCGCCGCGCGGGAGGCGTCGGCCGCCAACGCGCGGCGCGCGGCCCGCCCGCGGCCGGCCCTGCCACTCGTCGTTGGATCCAGTCCAGGGTCCCACAGGGGCACGCCCCAGGCCCGAGCTGCAGGCCCTGCATGCGCGCGCGCGCGCGCGCCCTCGCCGCTCTGGCGCGCGCAGGCGCATGCGGGCAGGGCGAGCGCGCCCGCCGCGGACGCCGGTGCTACCGCTGCAGCTTCCAGGTCGGCGGGGCGCCGGCGCTGGAGCAGGGCGGCCCGGCGTGCTTGTTGCGGGGGGAGGAATGCAAGCCATAAGGCCCTGTGTGAGCCAGCCACGGCTGCTCAGCCCGTGCGGCTTTGTTGGCGGGCAGGCAGCAGTCGGTGGGCGCCTGCAGTGGCGGCTGATCGCCGCGAGCGGCTGGGGCGCAGGTACGCGGCGGTGCTGGCGGCGCGCGCCGCGGGCGGGCGCGCCGCGGAGGGCGAGGCGCAGACGCTGGACCCCGTGCGCAAGGGCCGCGACAGCCAGGCGGCCGCCGCTGCGCGCCAGGACGCTGCGAGCCAGGCGCGCGTGTCCCTTGGTCGGACCTGCTCTGTGTACAAGGTAGTAGGTTGCATGTGTAGGGTTGCTCGCTGCCACCTGCCTGTGGGCGGAGAGGGAGATGGGGGGCGGCCGATGATTCTGGTGCAGGTGACTGTGCGCCTGGCTGTTGTGCCGGCTGGCACGGCCTTCAGCTGCGTGTCAGGCCATGGACCGCAAGGCAAACGCATCGCGCGCTGCCCCAGGCCACCGGCTGGGACATCCACGACGCGCGGCAAGCGGACGCGCCCGATCAAGACGCCGACCCCGCCATGCGCGGGGCGGCGCAGGCCGCGCCCGCCGCGGCCGCGGCCGCCGCGGCGGGCGAGGGCGGCGCGGGCGCCGGGGATGCTGACCCGCAGGCGCGGCCCGCGCCGGCCTTACATGCAAAGCCGTGGCCGGGGCGCGCGCCTGCGCGCGGAGCAGTCTCAGCAGACGCGCCTGCTGTTGGCGCGGGGTGCAAAGCGGAGCTCAATGGTCCCGCCCTGCAGCCTGACTGTTGGCAGGCGCACCGTGACCTAAAAACGGCCAGCGACGCTCAGAGCAGTGCGATGGCGGCGGCCGGCACTGCGCGGCAGGGCGTTGGAAGGGCCCTGCACTGCGCGGAAGGGCTTTGGCAGGGCCCTGCACGCGCGCAGGGCGTCGCGGACAAGGAGGTGGAGCTGGGGCTGGTACTAACCTAACCTAACCCTGCCCTACCGTTTAGGGCGCCGCGGACGAGGAGGTGGAGCTCGGACTGGCGCTGGTAGCCGCGCTGCAGGGCGGCGGGCGCGAGGGGGCCGCGGGCCCACGCGGCGGCGGCGGCGGCGGCTCCTCCGACCGTGCGCGCCGCGCCCCCAGCGACGGCGCAAGCAGCACGCGCTCGAGCGCCGCCTACATGCGCGGCAGCGTCAGGCGCGCGCTCCAGCGCTGCCTGCATGCGCGGCCCGCGCGGCGCGCAGGGCGTGCGGGCACCGCCGCGCTCGGCTGGCCGCGGGCTCCCACGCGCCCGTCAGACTCGGCGCCTACCTTGCAGCCTGCGCAGGGCATGGTTTCAGAGCCCTGATGCGCAGCAGCGCAGTCAGCTGGCGCCCGCAGCATGACTGTTATGGTGGCCTGCAAACAGATTCTGCTCGTCAACCTATGCATGCGCACTTGCCCAGATCTTAGCGCCCCCCTTATGCGCTCAGCAGCCCCCGCAGGCTTCCGCAGGAGCTCGCCTTGCAACGCGCGCGCAAACATCGGCCCATCAAAGCAGCCAGTGTGAAGCTTGTGACTATGCACTGGCTGCTGCGTGTTGCGACACGGCGTGCGAGTGTTGCTGCGGTTGCAGACGGCTCCGCATATGCCACCCGTGGGTCAGGCGTGTCCGCCATGTGCAGCTGGGGGACAGGGCGCCCGCAGGACTGCATGCTGCCTGAGTCCCTCTGTCCGCGCTGCCGACCAGGGGCTCGGAGGCGTACAGCGTGGCCATGTCCGTCGCGCCGGAGCGCTTTGCGCGCGCGTCGGGCGGCGACCCTGCGCGCAGCAGCCTGCGCGCCAGCTACTTGCCCCCACAGCTGCGCATGCACGCGTCGGGCGCGGCGCGCCAGTCGGGGCTGCCGCTGCGCGCGTCCGGCCTCCCTGGGCGACCAGGCGCGACTCTGCCACGGCCATCGTCGTGATGCACATTCAGGGCGCATGTGCATGCCAGGAGAGACGATCAGGTCATGGAGGCAGGAGCCCTGCCAGCCGCTCAGCTCTGGGACTCGCCGCTGCGTTGGCATGCATTTCGCGGGGGGCGATGTCTCAGGCAAAATGGGCGTGGGCTGGCCAGGCCTTGCAAGCCGGCCAGATCAGACTGCGCCTGGCCTGGGTGGTCGCGTGTGCGTTTGTGCAGGGCAGGGCGGCAACGCAGCGCGAGCTGGCGCGGTGCTGGCTGCGGCATGGCAGTCGTGGCTGCGTCTGTGTTGCAGAAACCTGCCTGTCTGTCAACGTGGGCTGCATCCGCGCCACACCAAGCGCGACAGGAAGTGCAGAGCATGTGCATGTGCAGGGCACGCGCTTGCACCGAGGGACGCGGCGGCGGTCGCAGCAGCGGCAGCGGCGGCTGTGGCGGCGGCGGCGGCGCGCCCGCCGCCCAACCCGCTTGCCGGCCTGCCGGGCGCGGGCCTGCTGCGCGCGCTGCGGCTGGCGGACGACGCGCTCGCGCAGAGCCGCCACGCGGACGCGGTGCTCGTCTACCGCGGCGTCCGGCCCTGGCCAGAGGCGCGCGCCCTGACCCTGCGCTCGCTCTAGCGAGCCCGGCATGCGGGGCGAGCGACGGTGGCAGTAGGGCTGGCGTTTTGCAGCGCAGTGCGCTGCTTCAGTGTGCGGCGCAGCTCGGGCGCTGCCAGCTCGATGATGACCAGGGGATTGCCCCGCCCACCCCCGGTGGGTGACCCCGTCACTGCGGGCAGCTTGGGAGAAGCTGCCAGCCTGTCGCGAGTCATTACGTGGCGTGCGCTGCTCGGGTAGCACTGCGCGTGCAAGGTGGTGCAGCCATTGCAGCGCACAGCGCAGAGGCACCGACAGCGGCGCATGACGATCCACTGCGGCGCACTGCGCAGGAGCACCAGGAGCGGCGGCGCGACGACTCGCGCCCACCAGGGGCCACCGCGACGGCCTCCGCCGCGGCACCGGCTGCCAGGACAGCGGGAGGCCCCAAAGGATTAAGCGGTGCGCCGGCGGCTCCCACGGGGGCGCGCTTCAGCACGGTGTCGCAGGCGCCGCGGGACGCAGCGGAGGCGCCTGGGGTGGAGCCGCACGCAGACGGGGGCGCGCGGGGGGGGACGGCGGGGGCTTCGGCGCCTGCGGGACCGCGCGGCGGGGCGGAGGCGCAGGCCGCGGTGGGCGCGCAGCCGGGGCCGCGGCTGGAGCTGCTCTGGGAGTGGGGCTGCGAGGCGACCGAGGGCCTGACAGCCACCTGCCTCGCATGGTGCAAGGCGCGCAAACCCGCACTCTGGCGGCCCCCCTTGCTGCTCGCTCGCGAGCGTTGCATGGGCCTGCGTATCTGTGCATGCCAGCAAAGCTCAAACCCTGGGGCTGGTCGACATGCGCGCACTGCCTTGATTGCCACGTCAGGCGCATCGCTGGGGCTGGCAGCCGCCCCCGCGGCGGCCAACCAGCCTCAATGCGCGACTGCCGCCCGTGCGCGCAGGCCCGCACGGACATCCTGGCGGCGGGGTACGGGCAGCACAGCTTCGGGCCGCCGGCCGCCGGCGCGATCGCGCTGTGGTCGCTGAAGAACCCGGGGGCGCCGCTGTGGCGCGCGGCCACGCCCGCGGGCGTGGCCTCGCTCGACTGGGCCGCTGAGGCGGGCGGCCTGCTCGCCGTGGGGCTGGCCGACGGCACCGTGGCCGTGTACGACGCGCGCGCGCGCCAGGCGCGCCTGCCCAGTGCATGCAGCGCGAGCGGCGCCTGTACAGGCACATGAGCAATGCACGGCTTCCTCACCCCGGGGCTTTCAGACCCTATGCAAGTGCGATGAGGTACTTCTGCCAGCAAAGCGTGAGCTGAATGTCGTGTGGTTGAGACTTCATGGACCTCGCCAGCCTGGCTGCACCTCAATCCAGGAAGTGCACCCGGGCGGCGCCGGAGCGCGCGCAGGCGGCGCCCGTCATGAGCGCCGGCCGGGGCGGCGGCGGCCACGACGACCCCGCCTGGCGCGTGCGCTGGGTGGCGCGCGGGCCGGAGCGCGGCGAGGCGCTCGTCTCCATCTCCACCGACGGCCGCGTCACGCAGTGGGCCACCTCCAAGGCGCGCTCAACCCTACCTTAACCCTATATATCGGGCCACCCCTACCATAAACCCTATACGCAGTGGGCCACCTACCAGGCGCGCCCCGGCGCCCCGCCAGCCCCGCAGCCCATTGTCTGCTCGCATGTCTGCAGACACGGCGACATCGGCCTTTTCGCAAGCATGCTGCCATCCACGATGCATCCCATGCAGGGATCTTTCAAACCCAGGCTCCCTTGTCAACGCACTGCGGACCTGAATGACTGCAGCATCACGTGACATGGCATGCATCGGCGCGCGCACGGACGCGCGCTGGCGCTGGCGCAGGGCTTGGAGCCCACGGACCTGATGCGCCTGAAGCGCGCGCCGCCCGCGCCCGCCCCCGCAAGCGCCGGCGGCGCGGCCCCGGCCGGCGCCGGCGGCGGCGCTGCGGGCCCCGCCGACGGTGGCGCTTCGGCGGCGCCGCTCCCGCGCGGCGGCGCGGCCGCGGCGCGCTCCGCGCCGGAGCCGTTCATCTGCCGGCACGCGGGCGGCATGTGTTTCGACTTTGCGGGCCAGGATGGCCGCGCGTACCTAGTGGGTGCGCTGCCCTTGCTGACCCTGCAGGGGGTGCTGCCAGCTCAGAGCTCCTTCCGCATTGGCCGGCGCGCACGCAGGCAGGGCTGGGCTGTTTGGAGCCCCCATGGCACGCTTGGCCATTGAGAACACCGCTTCGAGCCTGCGCTCTGCGGGGCAGGGCGCATGAGCTCCGACCCCGCTGTTGCCAGTTGAGCAGGCTGGCCATGCAGTGCGTGCATCGGGCGCACTCCGAGTAGTGCGGCGCGCTGCCAAGGCTCTGTCCCTTGCCGCGTCACACAGCCACACGCATATCCTCCGCGCCAGCTGTTTGCTACACTATCATAGGCTTCACGTTACTCTATCCTACCCTTACCCCATCTTTGCCCCCTCGCCGGGCCAGGCACGGAGGAGGGCGCCATCCACCTCTGCAGCGCGGGCTACGCGGAGCAGTACAGCGCTACCTTCGCCGGCCACCTGGGCCCGGTGTATGCGGTCGCCTGGTCGCCCTTCCGGCCGGGCCTCTTCCTGTCCGCGTCGGCGGATTGGACGCTGCGCCTGTGGTCCGATACGCAGGCGGGCTCCCGCAGTCGGCTGCGCCCTCTCCATGCCCACCCTCGCTTGCCATTGATGCATGCTGCCCTGGGCATGCAGGGCTCGGGTAGGCGCCTTGCGTTCACTCACCCGGTCTGTCGCTTGTGCATAGGGGCATTGCGGCCCTGGTGTCAAGCAAAGCAAACACCCTCTATATTTTATGCAACTGGTGCGCCAGACAGTTGCCTGCCCCACTGGGACGCCTGTGCTGGCTGAGGGACTTGCTTTCACCCTGGAATGCCATGTTTGCTGGTCGTCGCGCTGACGCGGCCCGGCGCACGCGCCAAGAGGTAGCTTTTCAGCCATGTTCAGCCAAATTTGGCCGCTTACGCCAGGCGGCCGCGCTGCTGGCCTTCCAGACGGGCTGCGACGAGGTCGCCGACGCCGCCTGGTGCCCGTCTAACGCGACCGTGTTTGCGGCCGCAACCGCCGGCGGGCGCCTGGAGGTCCGCCCGCTGCGTGTCGCGCGGCACATGCTCTGACGTGTGCAGCGCATAATACATGACCAGGAAAGCTGCACGGGGTCAGCAACAGTTTGAGCTCTATTACGGGGGAGGCCATGCGGCATAGTTGATAACTGCGCACGCGCTTCAGAGCTTGTGACATGCCCATCGCAATAGACTTTCCGGTGGGGAGAGGTCCTGGTACTGATGGCTGCGAGTACTCCGCATTGGCCCCCCTGCCCAAGTCGCGATAGAAGACACCCCAATTTTGTTTGCATCAGTACATTGCCAGCAAAACCGTCACGCACGCCTCATGTCAGCACGCACGCCCGGCCAGCACCCGTTGCGCCGCGCCGCAGGTCTGGGACATCGCGGCGTCGGTGCACCGCCCCGCGGCCGCGCACGCCGCCGCTGACGGCGTCGCCCTGGCCTGCCTGGCGTTCGCGCCGGGCGCGCCCGTGCTGGTCGCGGGGAGCACCGACGGCCGCGTCGCGGCGTTCCGCATGCACGGCGTTGCGCGGCCCGGCGAGGCCGCCGGCGCCGCCGCCGCGCGCCTGGACGCGGCGCTGCTCGCCAACACGGTGGGCAGGGCGCCGGGGGGCTAGCGCGGGGCCGTGCCGCCAATAGGGTAGGGTATAGGATCGGCAGCACACTGGCACTCCTCGTCCAGGCGCTGGCCCAGGACCTGGATGTGGGCAGAAGCTGCAGGGGAGGTGTGATGGCGCACTGCGCTCGTTGCCCCTTGTGAATCGGCAGTCGCCACCCAGGACCGTGCTGCATAAGCACAAACAGCAGCCATGCATGCAAGGACGGGCCGTGTGTACATCACAAGCACCTACACCGCAACATACAAAGCGTGCGTGCTCGGTCTAGAACGCATGAGGCTGCACATGCGTCCCTGCATAACGAACCCTTCCTGTCCAAATGCGGTGGGCTTGGACGACAATGCTTTGTCCCAGCATGCCCAAGGCACGGCAGCTCTGCTTTCGTGACAATGTTTTCAGACATTTGCCTCCCGTACACCGTGCTGCAATGTCGCCATGCTGCACAGGCGCTGCTTGGCGGACAACATTATGCTTGTGGTGAGGTCTGTGTCATCATATGTGTGTCGTATTCTTGTGGCTGTTTGCAACGTTGCTCTCACATACCTCACAGCTTGAAGCAACGGCGTGCACACTCAAGCTGTATGTCAGCGCTTGTGTGTGGGTTTGTAGGGGTACTGGTGTAAGCGCACATCTGCTGCAGTGGATAATAACCCAGCTGCACTGTTGGCAAACCAGTGTTGCAAGTCGTGACAGTGCCCCTGGCATAGGTGCTACCCAAGTAGACATTTCGCAACGCTTAAATAAAGCTACACAGCACAGCAACCCAAGCAAGCGACATGCTTGTCTGTGTCTAAGTGCACAGCAACAGCCTGTGGGGCAAGTTGCGCTCCTGTGTGCAACCCCGCAAGCCGGGTATCGAACAAGCTCGGCGGTGCCGCCTCAGGCCGAGCACCTCTGGCCTTCAGGGACGCAGCGAGCGTACTCAAGTGATCTGCGGCGCGCACGCAAACGCATGTGAGTGAATTGTGCACACTCATAATTGCATGCGCCGGACGCCTCAAACACCCATACCATCTGCGCCTCTGCCTGCCGCCGCGCATGCATCATCAGGCGCGGGCGCGCCTGCTAGGGACGGCAGGCCGGGGGCACCCCGCGCAAGGCCTCCCAGCCGCACGCCCCAGAGGCAGGCCCGGCCGCGCACCGACAGGGGCAGGCTGGCGACGGGCGAGAGCATGGGCGCCAGGTCCAGCTCCGCCGGCGGCGCCGGCGGCGAGGCCGGCGGCGGCGGCAGCGCGTCCACCGCGCCGACCGCGTCCCAGTACGCGCTCAGGGCCGGCCGCATGCGCACCGCCTGCGCGAAGCCCTGCCACAGCTCCGCGTGGCGCTGGCGCAGCTCTGCGCGCGCGCGGCGCGCCGTGAGCGCAAGCGCCGCTCGTCGGGCCGATCTCACCGGGCTTCGGCATTGTTATCGCGTGCGGGGCGTGGCGGCGGGGCGGCGCACAGCCGTCCGGCCACCCGCGCGGCTGCTGCCAGCCCGGCGGTGCTGCCACCAGCCAGATACCAGGCCTGGCTGCTAGGACAGTACCCCATACCCTACCAGAACCCTACCATACACCCTACCCAGGGCGGCGCGCGCCGCGCACCGGCCAGCAGCAGCGTGTTGTCCAGCGAGCAGGCGAGTGCGAGCGACCACTCCAGCGCGCCGGCCGCGTGGCACGCCTCCAGCAGCGCCTGCGCGTCCAGCGCGGCCGCCGCGTCCGTGACCACCGGCAGCTCGCGCTCCGCCGCCGACAGCGCTGCGCGGCCCCGCCGGCACAAGTGTCATGCATACAGATTGTAGAGCACAGGCTTGCAGAGGTCGAGCATGGCACGCTACTGGTAGCTGCTGCATTGTAGACGCCCGAGCTGCGCAGCCATGCCACGGCTCATGAGAGGCGCGCATGTGCGCACTGCTCCTACAGCGCAGGACTGATGTATTTCTTAATCTCAAGCCTATCTCAGTCGAAAGCAGAGGGACCTGGCACGCAGCCTGAAGCTGAGCAGCATTGGCGGCGCACGCCCGCACTCCTCCGCTGTATGCCTGTTTCAAGCAGGCCTTGCAGGCTGCGCACCAGCGATGGCAGCATGCGGCGTCGGCGGCGGCGCGTCGGGCCGGCGGCAGGACGCGAGCAGCGCCGGGAAGCCGCCGCCGACGGCCGCCACGGCCGCGCCCAGGCGCGCCGCCGCGCGCGGCCTGCCCGCCGTGAGCAGCCTGCGGGGCGCCCGCAACGCTGACTGATCGCCGTGCGGGCCGCTGGCGCCTGCTGGTGCACCCCTCGTCAAAGTACCTCGTGTCGTTCGCACCAGGGCCGCACGCCCGTCTGGCATCTTGGTTGACACATGGTCAAGGGAGGCCACACTCCTCTCTGTGATCCACTCTCTCAGAAGTGCGCGGGTCGCACCGCCAGGCGTGGCCGCCCATGAGGCGCCAGGCCGCCGCGCCCGCGCTGCCGCTGGGCTCGGCCGCCGCGCCGCCGCCGGGCTTGCCGCCCGCGCGCGCGCCGCCGCGGGGCTTGCCGCCCGAGCCGCGCGCCGCCAGGCCGCCCGCCGGCGGCGGCTGCGGCGCGTCCGCGTCGCCCGCGCGGTGCTCGCCCGCGCGCTCCGCGGCGCCGCCGCCGAACCAGGAGCCCAGCCAGCCCAGCGCCTGCATGGCGTTCGCGCTTGTTTTGCGGCGTCATCACCTTGATGCACGACGCCTTTGCGCACGGCTCACCTAGCACCTGATTCCCCGCGCTGCAAGTGAAAAGCGCGAGGCAAGACAGCAACAACCGGGCCGGCGCCTGGAAGGCGCATGTGCAGTCAAGCCCGTTCTGCACTGCCGCAACACAACTAGCTCCCCGTCAGGCCATATCGCTCAGACAACAAACACAGCTTGTGCCACTTAGGACGCCTGCGGATGCACTGAGCGGGCTACCCAGGGAGAGCCGCACCGAGGCGGGCGCGGGCGCGGGCGGCTGCGCGGCCTTTGCCGCGCGGCCGTTGGGCATGGCGGCGGTGGCCGCGGCGGCGGCGGCATCCGCGGCGGCGCCCGCCGCCTCCGTGCCGCCGGCCAGGATGTTGTCGGTGTCGTTGGGCGGGATGACAAAGCGCAGCAGCTCCGCGGCCAGCTCGAACATGCCCTCCGCCAGCGCCAGCTGCGGCGCCGCGCCCGCCGAGGCCTCAGTGTAATTGATTTCAAAGTGAACTTTCATAAGTCTGGTTGGGTTTTTAAGACGTCAATGATATGCGCCGACATTTTGGAGAAAACTTTGCAGCAGCCCGCACGACGCAGCGGCGGGCAGGCCCCACCAAGCGCCTACGCAGGTGCCGCGACTCGCGCGCCCGCGCGCAGCCCGCGACCAGGCGCGCCGGAGCGCGCGCGTGCGCATGAGCACCAAGACGGCCATCTCCAGCAAGCGGTGGAAGATGACTCCAGCTCAACGATACATCCCAAGCAAGCAAGGGGTCGCAGACCGGCAGCTGTGGGGTATGTAGAGGGGTACGGCATGCAATGCACACGTCGCGGCGGCATGGGCGGGCCGGGCGGCGCGCCCGGATGAGGCGCAGCGCGAGCGCGTGCGCCGGCGCGGGGCCCTCGATGCGGTCCACGATGAGCAGGCAGCAGGCGGCGGACGCGAGCGCGCCCGCGCCCAGCAGGCCCTCCAGCAGCGCGCTCGGCGCGCCGACCGCCGCGAACAGCGCCGGCCACATGGCCGCGTCCGTCTTGCGAGCCACGCTGACCACGATGTCGCGGAACTGCGGCGCGGCGGGCGGAATGAGTAGGATGTTTTTTATTTAAAAAAAAAAGGGGAAAGAAAACAAGGAAAACGTTATATGAACCTGTTGTCCTTATCACCTTGCCTAGCATGGCAGAACGGGACAGCGGCGACTGGCCGGCGGCCTGAACCAGTGTGTGCAGCGCAGGGTGGTGGCACCGCCTGGCGCCCGGCCGGCGGGGCGCCCTGCCCGCCCAGCGCCAGCGCCGGCGCGCGGCGCGCGGCGCGCAAGCGCGCACGAATGCCCAGCGAGTCAGCCCGCGCGCCGGGCGCGCGCCTGCGGGAACTGGCGGATGAGGCCGGCCGCGGCCAGCAGCAGCGGCCCGGCCACGTCGGCGCGCCGCCGGCGCGCTGCCGCGCCGGCCGCGCCGCCCTGGCCGCCCCGGCCGTCGGGCGCCGGCGGCGGCGCGGCGTCTGCGTTGACCTCCAGCGCCGTGAACAGCAGCCACTCCAGCGAGCGCGCAAAATGCGGCGCCTGGCTGTGCCGCCTCGCCAGTGTGGCCGCCTCTGCGACGCGGCCCTGCGCGCGCGCGCGCGCGCGCGCGGTCACCGCCGCGCTCATGGTGCCGCGTCTGCAAATCACAGGTCCTGACACAGTGCTGGCCTCGCGCCGCTCAGCCGTGCGCGGCCGCCGGCGCGGCAGGGGCTTGCGGCGCAGGCTGCCTCTTGCAGGCGCACCGGCGGCCAGCGGTGGCTGCCGTGGCTGTTGACGGAGTCTGTCACTCAGCACACGCGGTGCCACACAGGCCGCGCAGCGGGCAGGGCCCCCCGGGCGGCGCCCCGCAGGGCGCCGGCGCGCGCCTGCTGCAGCAGCCGGCGCAGCAGGCACGGCAGCACCGGCTGGCTCTCCGGCAGCGGCTGGAACAGCGGCAGCCGCGCGTGCGCATAGCCGGCCGCGGCGCCGCCGCCGCCGCGCGGGTCCAGCGCGAGCGCCGCGTGGCGCACGACGCGCTGCGTCACGCCTGCGCGCGCGGCCGCTGCCGCTTCAGGCAGCGGGCGCCTGTGCAGGCGCTCTTCCAACCACACGCTCGCCGAGAGTCTTCCCAGACAGCGGGCGCGCATGCATCTTAGCACTGCCAGGCGCAGCACGTCGAGCGGCGCTCGGGCGGCAGGCGGACCGCATAGGGTATTAACCTACCCTTATTTATGCTCGCAGGCGCGAAAGCGGCAGCGGGGGGCGCGCGCCGATGATGGACACCTCCGAGAGCGAGATGCCGACCGGGTACACCTCGCGGTCGAACTCGAGCTCCGGGTCGGTCGCATAGCGCCGGCCGGCCGCCGCGCCGGGCGACACCGGCTCCGCCAGCGCGGACGGGAACCAGAGCTGCATGCCGCGCGCGCCGTACGTCCACCAGGGGATCTCCACGGCGCCGGCGTCGCGGCCTGGGCGCGCCGTGCCCGGGTCGCAGGCTGCAGCCGGATTAAGATTTTTTGGTAACACACTTTTTTGGTATGTGTTTTGTTGCCGCAACTCATTTAAGTTACCCCAAAAACTGGTGCATGCAAAGCAAGGCCGGAACCGGCACATCAGCGGCAGACAGCTCGCAGTGACTCGCCCAGCGCGGGCCAGCCGCCGCGTCCGGCACGCACCGCTGGTGGAGGCGCCGGCGCCGTCCTCGCTGCGCGGCGGCGTGCGCACGCTGCGCGGCGGCTGGTACCCGGCCTCCGCATCGTGGCCGTGGAGCCCCACGCGCGCCGCGCCGCCAGAAAACGCCCCGTGCTCCGCTCCGCGCGCCCCGCCGCGCTCGGCCCCGCCGCCGCTGCCGCCGCCGCGCGGGCCGGCCAGGGCCGCGCCGGCCGGGGGCTCCGCGGACCCCCCCAGCAGGGCGTCCACGTCGGGGCTGCTCGCCGCGCGCCGCAGCCCCGATGGCGCGGCCTCGAGCGCCGCCAGCGGCGCAAAAGGGCAGGCCGGCGGGGCGGGGCCATCCTCGTCGCCTGCGCGCCCTCGCGCAAAGCCTTCTCACAAAGACCAGCACTACAGTCTTCCATCGAGGCATGCATATCGGTGGCGGGCGACCGCAGTCACTCTGCAGCCAGGCGCAGCTACACCGGCGCGTCTGCCGGCCGCAATACAACAGTAAATGGTCCTGGTGGCCCATTGGCAAGGCGCCGAGCCGGCCTGCCCTCACCTACGACACCCCGAAGCACGGGCCAATATAACAGCATAAGTTAGGGTAACCCTACCGCAAGCTTCTCTCACTTGTTCAATGCGGCGCTATCTGCGTGAGAGAGCGCGCGCACCGGGCGCGCGGAGCACGATCGCGCCGGCGCCGCGCGCGCCGCCGGCGCCCGCGTCGTGCGAGCGCCGGCGCGGCGCGCCCCCGGTGACCTCCACGGCGCCGCCGGGCGCCAGGCCCGGCGCGAAGCCGCGCGCGCGCGCGCGCTCGCGCGCGCCGCGCGCCGACCCCGGCTGCTCGGGCGGCCGCGCGTCATCGGGCGCGGACGACAGGCCGTCCTGCGACACGCTGCGCCGGTGCCAGGCGGGCGCGGCGGCGGGGCCAGACGCGTCGGCGGCAGCCCCGAACGGGGCGTCGGCAGCGGCGGCGGCGGTGGCGGGCGCGGCGGGCGCGGCGCGCGGCCCGCGGCCGGACAGCCAGAAGCACTCGATGTCGTCCGCCAGCGTCGCCTCGGAGCCTGTGTATAGGGTTAGGGTTAGGCGCGCGCGGCGCGCGGGAGGCTCGCGACTCACGGCATGACGCGCTTCGCATGCGGCCCAGGTCCGGTCGCTGCCCAGGGTCGACAACGGCCATTAGCTGCAGAGCGCGCGCAGGCATGCCGCGGCGTCTTGTCACGCGCGAGTCTATCACGCATTCGGTCATCACCCGAATGCGTATGTTTGCGGACTGAGCCCTATGCGGGGCTGCCACACGCTGCAGGGCAACTCAAGCATGGCTGGGCATGTCGCCACGCCGCGCGCTCGCCAGCGCGCACGATCACTGGCCAGGTGACCGCAGCTCCAAGCAGGACCAGACTTTTCCGTTTTCGTTAAACCCCCGTCCGCGCACCCTGGTTCATGTCCAGGATGCTCATGAGCCCGCCGGCGCGCAGCAGCACGCAGTGCTGCGGCTCGCCCTCCGCGCCGCCGGGCCCGCCGTCGCCGGCGGCCGGCCTGGCCGGCGAGTTGAACGTGGCCGCCGCGCGCTCGACCAGCGCGATGTCCTGCACGCCCTAAAACTGCGGTAAGCACCCGCAGCTGGCTGTGGCGGCGTGGAACATGCCTCTGCAGCAATTGGCCTCAGACGTCCTGCACCGCTAGAGATGCACCGCCAGACATGCACCCCGGTGCATTCCGTTAGGCTTGCGGTCTGATGCAAAATTGTTTCAAGTCTCTGTGCAGCAGCACAGCTTAAGAGCTGCTCTTTGCGCATGCACTGCACATAGAACACTTCAAGGTTTGCTTTGTGAGCACGCTGCTTTGCTCATTCCACACCAGAATTGCCACATCAGCCTCACAGCGCGACGGCGACGCGCAACCTGAGAACCCTGTTTGTGTGACCTGCACGCGGGCGCGCCTGCAGCGGCTGCCCCACGGAGAGGATGGAGAGCTCGCGCACGACCACGGCCGCCGCGGACACCGCGCCGCCCGGTCCCGGCGCCGCGGCGAGGTCCACGCGCCAGACGCAGATCTCCAGCGGCGCGCTGGCGGCGACCATGTAGCTGCCGCACGCGTCCATCGCAAGCGGCACCTGCGCAGGCGCCCCCGCGCGCGCGGCGTCAAGAGCTGCACAGACCGACGCCACGCGTAGCGGCCATCGCGCCGTCAAAGCTGAATTGGCACAGGAGCTGCGCGGGCCAGGGCCGCGCGCGTGGGCCAGGGCCGCCGCCCTGGCGGGGCGCGGGCGGCGGGCAGTCGGCGGGCGGCAGGCGCGGCGCGGCGCGCCTGCGCGAGCGGGTAGCGCGCGAGCAGCGACGAGCTGTCCAGGTGCAGGCGCGGGTACAGCAGCAGCGCAGCGCCGCGGCCGTCGCCGGCGCCGCCGCGGCCGGGCGCCGGGCCGGGCGCCGCGCAGACGGCCACCACGCGCGGCAGCCACAGCAGGTGCGCCACGGCCAGCTCGCGCTCCTGGCTGACGTCGCCGAACAGGCGCCAGCGACCGCTGCGCCGGCTGTACAGCGCCAGCCCGCGCGCGCCGGCCACCGCCACGTCGGCGCCGTCCGCGCTCAGCGCCGCGTGCGCCAGCGGCCAGTTCGCGGCGGCGTACGCGGCCTGCGCGGGGCGGGGTTTGGCTGGGAGCTGTCTCCGCGAACCACTTGGTGAGCAAGGAACCGCGGGGGGTCCGGGCGGCTCTGCGCATGCGCGCCATCTGCGTCCCTGCTCAGAGCTGCGCATGCGCCGGCATGCTGAGGCCGCCGTGCACTGGATTATGTTTAGGCTTAGAAGAGCAAACAACGCTGCGACTGGGAGCATGGCCGCCAGGTGGCTCGACCCCGTCCTGTGTGTGGGGGTGCGCAGCGAGGAGGGCGCACGGGCAGGCGCAGGTGGGTGACGCCGAGGTCGGGCACGCCCGGCGCGCCGTGGCCGCCGCCAAACTGCCGGGCCAGCGGCGCGGCGGCCGGGTCGCCGGCCTCCGCGATCAGCAGCAGCCGGTCGTCGCCCTGCAGCAGGTGCACCTCCGGCAGCCCGCCGCCGCGCCCGCCCTCGCCTGCGCGCCGCGCCGGGCGCGGGATGACTTCCTCGCGCGCCCAGTCCCTTCGCAGCACGAGCGCGTGTTGCACTTCTTGCGCTTGATGCTGACTAATGCTGCCAAGACGGTCTCCGCTGTACGGCATCCATTCCTAGGCTGTGAAACGCGCTGGGCGGCAAGGCGGCGGCGGCGGCCGCGCAAGCGCGCGCGCACCCGCGGCGCCGGGCGCGTAGTGCGCGATGCGGTGCGAGGCCGGCAGGCTCTTCGCGAGCGCGAGCTCCAGCGCCTGCGCCGCGCTGCCGGCCTCCGCCGCGACCAGGCGGTACCCTGGCGCCCCGCAGCCGCGCGCCAGGGTCAGAACTAGGGTCAGGGTTGGGTATCACTGACCTGGCACGGAGTGGCACGCCCTGCTCGAGTGGAGACGCGCGGCTGCAGGGGGGGCGTCCTGCGGTGTGGCTGCGAGCAGGGCGCGGCCGCAGGGGGACGGCTCTGAACGTCCACGTGGGCAGGGCGCGGGCCTGCGCACCGGAGCAGCCCCAGGCCAGCGCAGCCATGCCGGACTCGAGCGACAGCGGCTGCGCGGGCCGCGCGGCGGCGAGCGGCGGCCCTGCGCGCGCCGCGCGCGCGGCCGCGCCGGCCTGCCGCAGCGAGCACACCAGGCGGCAGCCGCTGGGCGACCAGAGGCCCAGGCCGCTGCGGCGCCAGCCGACCGCCAGCGCGCGGTTGTCGGGCGCCCACCTGGCGGGCGGGCCGCACGGCACAGGGTCAGGATAACCCTAGGCCACTCTGTCCGCCCCTTGCGCGGCACCGGGGGCAGGGAGCGGCGGTGTGGAGGCTGCACCCCTTGCCTGTGACCCGGTCAGGCACGGCACTCCCCAGCGCCTTCCTTTATCGGTGCAGCGCAGTCCCGCATCTCCATGGCCCCATGCGGGGGCCCGGCGCGGCGCCTTCAGGAGGCGTGCAGTGCAGTGCCGCATCTGCCTCAGTGGCCCCCGCAGGCGGCCGCGCGGGGGCGCGCACTGCAGGTCCGCCACGGAGCCGGTCGCCTCGGGCTCGTAGCCCCAGTCGGCGAGCGAGATGACGCGCAGCGGGTCGCCCGCCTTGGCCGCCCACAGCCGGTACAGCGCCACCTCGCCCGTCGCCAGGCCCACTGCCACCAGCTGCGCGCGCGCGCCTGCGCCCGCGCGCGCGCCGCTTTGCCTGCGCCCTCGCCGGCCAGCCGGGCGGCCAGGCGCGCGTGCCGCCGGTCGGCGCGGAAGCAGCTGCCGGGCGGTGGCCTGCGCCCAGGGCAAGCAGGGCGGCGACGCGCGCCGGCAGGCGCGCAGCCAGCGCGCAGCAGTCAGGGGGGCGTGAGGAGGCGGCGGCGGCGGCGGCGGCGGCGCACCGATGCGCACGCACAGCGCGCCGGAGCCCGGCCCGCACACCCAGCGCGTGAACGCCAGCTGCTCGACGGGCGCCAGGCCGCCGTCGGCCGCGCGGCACAGCGCGCAGCGCCCGTCCGCCAGCACCAGCGCGAGCGCGCGCACGCCCGGCGCGTAGTCGACCGCCTCGATGCACGCGTCGCCGCCGCCGCCGGCCTCCTTGCTGCTGCTGCTGCGCCGGCCGAGCGCGCCCAGCGGCGGCGCGGTGCCGCCGAGCGAGCCCGCGCGCATCGCGGTCGCGTGCCCGCCCAGGCCCGTCGCGCGCGGCGGCGACCCGGAGCGCGCTGCTGCGGCTGCGCCGCCGCTGCTGCGCGCCGCGGCGGCTAACCCCGCCCGCGCGCCGCCGCCCGCTCGGTAGCCGCCCGCCAGCTCGGCGGAGGCCGCGCGCGAGCTCAGGCGCGCGCCGAGCGGCGCGCCGCGGCCGCCGCCGTCGGCCAGCGCGGCGAGCGGCTTGGCCAGCCCGCGCAGCTGCCCCTGCCAGGAGAACAGCTGGCACGCGCCGTCGGCGAACGCGACCAGCAGCGAACGCGAGTCGCCGGCCACGTCGTTCGCGTGCGCGCCCGCCTGCTCCAGCGCAATGCTGTGCTGCAGGTACAGGTCGCAGCGCCGCAGCGCGCCCGCCGCGCCCTGCGCCAGGGTTTTTTGAGTGACCGTGCTGCCGCCGCGCCTTGCATCATCTTTTGAAAAAGGTGAAGTGACTGCCCTGACGACTGCCGCAGACACGTTCACGGACACCTATCACAGAAACACCTTAACTCCGCGCCGCGCCGGTGCAGCAGGCGCAGCACAAAGGGCTCGAGCAGGATGTCAATGAGGCGCGGCGGCAGGCGGGCGCAGGAGCCGGGCGGCGTGGCGGGGAGGGGGGCGGCGCCGCGGGGGGGCGCGGCGCGCACCTCGAGCGCGGCGCCGAGCGGCAGCGCGGGCTCCTTGGTCCAGTGCAGGCCATAGACGTGCAGCACATTGCCGTACGTCAGCACCGCCAGCAGGCGCCGCGCGCCGCACCAGAACGCGCGCCGGTTCAGGCCCTCGCTCGCGACCGAGTCGGGCCCGCGGCGCAGGATGCCCAGCCGCACGCGGTGCTGGCCGCCGGACCAGAGCTGGATGCAGACCGTGGACACGGCGACAAAGAAGTCGTCGTCCAGGGAGAGGTAGACCACGTCATCCTGCGGCGCGCCCTCCTCGCGCACGGCCAGCACCTTGGGCCAGCCGTACGCAAAGTACATCGCGCCGGCGCGGCGCCGCGCGGGGCCCCGATCACGCCGGCGGCGGCGGGGCGCCCATCAGCCGGCCGCAGACGGGCCGCTGATCACGGGCGCGCGGCAGCCGAATTGCACGCGGTCCCGCCCACGGCTCAGCTCCTCAATTTTGGCTGCACTGGTCCCTAACTCTTCCAAATTCCTCAACTTTGAATTTTGCCATGGTCACACATTGCATCGCAAGGGCACGCCCTACTGGGTCGACGGGGTTTCGAGCTCTCACCGTGGAAAGGCAGCCCGCGCTGCACTCGCCTAGGTAGCAGCAACAGGGCGTGAAAGCTTGCTACGCGGCGCCCTCATCTGTAGTACAGCGCGCAACCTCACGTGCACGGTCCCTGCTCGCAGACACGTGGGTGTCCCCCGCGCACCACCTCGTGCGCACGTGGGGAGACACAGGCGCACGCGCGCACTTGCCGAGCCCTGCGCCGGAGCGCGGCGGCCTCGCGCGCGGGGCGTGCCCTAGGTTAGCACGCGCGCCGCGGCAGCCATGGCAGCCCAGCAGCTGCTGCACTTTGGCGACGTGCTGCGCACCGGCGTGCTCATCGACTGGGCCTACCTGGGCTTCCTGTTCAAGCTGATTTCGCCCTACTTCTTTGCGTGCCTGGGCATCAGCCTGGCGGTCGGCCTGTCCATCGCCGGCGCCGCATGGTGCGCCTGCCCGTGGCTATATCGCAGCCGGCTGTCCACGCTCGCCTGCGCGCCTGGCCCTGCTGCAGCGGTCTCCGCGACAGGCCAAAGCGCCACGCGTGCGCTTGACGCCTCTCACGCTGTGCAGGGGCATCTTCATCACTGGCAGCAGCCTGCTTGGCGCCGCTATCCGCGTGCCGCGCATCACGTCAAAGAACCTCATCAGGTGCGCGCTTGCTTGCGGCGTAGCAGCTTTACGGGGCTGTGGCAAGCACCGCAGGCCGGTCTGCGCGTCTGTGACGCACACGCAGTGCTGAGGCGTCCGCGCTCGCGCGCACAGCATCATCTTCTGCGAGGCCGTCGCTATCTACGGCGTCATCGTCGCCATCATCCTGTCGACGCGCTTGGAGAGCCCGTTCGCCGTGCGCGACGCGCAGACAGGCCTGTTCCCCATCCAGGCGATGACCGCCGGCTATGCCATCTACGGCTCGGGCATCACGACCGGGTGGAGTAACCTGGTCTGCGGGTGCGCCCCCGCGCCTGCCTGCTTTTGCAGCGGTGGCGTGCGTGCAGAGCTGGCGCGGGAGACGGCTTGCAGGCAGAGCTCCTTAAACCAGCGCTTGCGAACCTACCTGTCCCGATACAAGTCTGTGCCTGCGCTTTGCAGCTTTGCAACTCTGTGCGACTCAGCTGTGCAACTCGAGCAACCCATGTGCTTTGCTTTGCAACCTCATCAGAAAGCCCGCGCTTGCAGGGCCCACGCTTGTTTGTTGGGGCGCGGCTGAGCGCCGCCGCACCCTGCAGGCTGTGCGTGGGCATCGTCGGCAGCAGCGCGGCGCTGTCGGACGCGCAGAACGCGACGCTGTTCGTGAAGATCCTGGTGGTCGAGATCTTCGGGTCCGCGCTCGGCCTGTTCGGCGTCATCATCGGCATCATCGTCGCGGGCCAGGCCAAGCTGCAGGGGACGCTGCCGCCGCCCTAGGGCGCTCGCGCAAGGCGCGCAGACCAAGGAGAAGCCGCGACTGCCCGTCCGTGCGTGGCTGCGGCGGTGGAACCTGCGTCACAGCTTGCATGCCCTGAGGAATGGGAAAGGGAGCACGCGTGCGCCGGCATGGTGGGGATTGGCGCATGTAGGAGCCTGCAATTTCTATACGGGCAGTTGTACGCAGCTGGCCTGTGCTGCTTTCTGCGCTTGTACAGGTGCACGAGCATTCCTAGGTCGTGTAATGTCACGCAGCTACAGAAGGCCTGCTGCGTTCCTTGCGCGCTACACCTGCTGGCTATCGGCACCCAGGCCTGCGCAAGCCATGTTGGCACACGGAAAAGGCAGCCCCTGGTAAGGCTTGTCGATGCCCTGTTCACTGTACAGAGTGTTTACAAGTTTGGACACACGCGCAACCTGCATGCTGCCCGAGCACTGAACGCCTTGGGGGCACCCCGTCACCAAGGCTGCAGGCCCAGGCGTCAGTTGTCTGGAGGGGGCGCTGGCCGCTGCGCGATGACCTCGTCCAGGAGCCCAAACTCGCGCGCCTCGTCCGCCGATTTGAAGGTGTCCCTGTCGAGTAACTGCTCTGCGGGGGGGTGCCAGTGCACAGGCACTCAGGATGGATCGGAGGGCCCAAGACGATAGGTTGACAGTAAGTGCATTCACTATGTCTGCACAGCATATGTCTGGACAGCATATCATAAGCTTCCTGGGCGGGGAGGTTCTGAGCTTGTGCACAGGCAGGGCAGACTGCTGCGCCTCTCAACTGGCCTCAGGGACGTGGCGGATCGCACCTATGGTGTCCGCCGTCTGCCCAGTGTGCTTTGCATATATCTGGTTGAGCATGGCGCTCAATCGCCGGATTTCCTGCGCCAAACACGCACACCTCAGCAGCCGCGCCTTTGAGCAGGCCGGAGGAGCAGCAGAAAGTCAAGGAGTGTGCGCACCTCTGCGTGTATCCTAATGTCTGACGCCTGCCCCTGGAAGCCGCCAGAGGGCTGGTGCATCATGATGCGCGAGTGCGGCAAGGAGCGCCGGTGGCCCGGCTCGCCGGCGCACAGCAGCAGGGAGGCCATGGACGCCGCTTGGCCCACGCACAGCGTGCTGACCGGGTTGCGGATGTACTGTGCGGCGCCCCGCAGCACCGCGCCTCAGCTCCTGCCTGGCTCACCAAGCGCACCAAGGAGGCTGTCTGTGTGCAGCAGCTGAGGCCTCCTCACCTGCATGGTGTCGTAGATGGCCAGCCCGGACGTGACCACGCCACCTTGCGAGTTGATGTACATGCTGATCTGCGCCGGAGCCGCGCCTGCTGTGAACACACAGCGGCAGCAGGCAGACGGCATGGCCTGCATACCAGGCAGCAGAGGGGGCGCGCCGGCTTCTCGGGGTTCTCTGACTCCAGGAAGAGCAGCTGCGCGATAATGACGCTGCTCACGTGGTCGTCAATGGGGCCGTTCACCATCACTATCCGCTCGCGAAGGAGGCGCGAGTAGATGTCAAAGGCGCGCTCGCCCCGCGGCGTGGACTCGATCACCATGGGCACAAGCGATGCAAAGCCGCGCGCGAGTGCAGGAACGAGGCTGTGGCATGGGCTTCGCAGCCTCTGCAGCAGCGCCATAGTGCTGTGCGGGACGGGGAGAACACACTAGCTCCACGGACGCGCCAGGTGAAGCAAAGGCAGTCTGTGAGTGGCTGTAATAGTAATCGAGGGGAAAGCAATGAGCTGGTAGTCCCGAAATTGAGCTTGTGCGTTGGAGGCTCACAGCTCTTGTTTGGAAACCCTGCACGTGCGCCTTTCACCTCCGCCTATGGGCGGAGCTTGTTGAGCTCGGCGGGAACACTCAAGTGGGACAGCCCGCACATGGGGCCCAACCGCGGCGGCGGCCGCCAGGCGCGGCGGGGCGGCAAGGCGGGCGGGGGCCCGCCGCCGGCGGGCAAGGCCAAAGCCAAGGAGAAGGCGACGGGAGCATCCAAGGCCGGTGGTGAGGCCGTGCAGGCGGTGACGCTGACGCGCGAGAACCAGCAGATGGTGCAGAACCTGCTGCAGCAGCTGGGGCCCGCCGACGGCCCGGGCGGCGGCGCGCCCAGCACGGCCGCGGACACAAAGTTCGCCGACGTCGATCGCAAGGCGAGCACGTCTTGCACGTAGTGCAACTGCGGAGGCACTATATGCTGCCGTGCTCGGCGCTTCGGCTCTGGACGGGCAGCAGGTGAGCGACGTGCAGTGCGCTGACGAGCTTTCCTGGGCGCGTCTCGGCTCGCAGGTGGTCGAGGAGCTTGCGAGGCAGGGCTTTGCGCAGCAGGCCGTGCAGGCCGCGCTGGACGCCACTGAAGCAAAGGTGGTCCCGCGCTCCCGTATCGCGCCTCCTCTTGCGCTCCACCCCTGTTGCGGGCATGCTGCGACCATTCGAGCACCGCGCTTGGGCTTTTGCTCTGCCGCGTCGCTCGGCGCGCCACTCCGCTTCGCAGGACCGACGGCCCTTCCGTCCGGGCGGCCCCAGGGCCGCGCGCGCGGCGACTTTGCGCAGCCGTTCAACGAGCAGAAGCGGCGCGCCGGCCAGCGCGCGCTGGAGCACCTGCTGCTGCACACGCCGGAGGCGGAGCTGCCGCGCGCGTTCCAGCACGGGCCGCCGCGGCGCGCGCCGGCCGGCCGCGCTGCCGCCGGCGAGCCGCCGGCCTCCGGCGCCGCGCCAGGCTTCAGGTGCGGGGCCGCAAGAGTGTGCTGGCATCACATGTCTCCGTGCTCCCCTCTTGTTTTTGTGCTGGCACCCAGCATGCTGGAGGCCCTGCAAGTCTCTGAATGTTGCCACAGAGGCTTTCCACCGAGACTGTAGTCATTGCATGGGCTGGCGGCAGCGGCAGCAGCGGGGCCGGCTACTGCGGCGCTCGTGCGCTCTATGGGCGCGCGGGGGCCACTGCCGCGCGTAGGCAGCGGTGCCACTAGCAATAGGGACCGTCTAGCCATGTAAGCTGACGTCTCTCACCCATCGCCGCATGGTCGCAGGTCCGGCGCGGAGCTGGCGGCGGCGGCGCAAGCGGCGCTCGTGCGCGCGCTCACTGCAGCGGGCTTTGCCGCGACAGCCACGGCCGCGGCGCTGGCCGCAGCCGCTGGCGACGGCCCAATCGCGCTGGCCGCGCTGTGCGCGGACCCGGCCGCCTCGGGGCTGGCGCCCGCGCCAGCGCGCGCGCCGCCGGGCGCGGGCGGCCGCGGCGCGCGCTATGCGCTGGCGGACGCGGCCGCGGACGAGCGCGTCGCGCTGGACGCCATCCTGGGCCCCGGCGCGGTGGTGCCGCTGCCGGGCGGCGGCCTGCGCCTGGCTGCTGCGCCGCACGGCCTGCCCGCCGGCGGCTGGCTGGCGGCGCGCTTCGCGGCACGCGCCCGCTCGCTTGCCTCCCGCCCCCGGGCTGGCCGGGAGGGGATTAAGGAGCGCGCTGTCCTTGCCCCGGGCTGCAGACCGTGCACCACAGCGCGGGACGTGTATATACGCAGGTCAACGTGCCTGGGGCAGGCGCCCCACGGGCTGTCTAGTGTGTGTATTGCGCTGCACCCGGGGCCCTCAGCGTCAGTCGCGCGCGCGCAGGACGCCCGCGACGGCGCAGCCGAGCGCCCATACCCGCTGGCACCGCCGGCGGTTGTGTTTGACCACCCCGCCCTGAGCTTCCCGGCGCTTGCGGCGGTGTCCGCCGCGGCCGCGCGCCGCGCCGCGCAGCTCGCCGGGCCGGAGCCCTTCCTGCACGCGCTGCTGCTCTGGGTGGCCGAGCACGCTGCGGCGGCGGTCGCGGCCGCCGGCGCGCGCCTGGCCGCGCTCGAGGCCGCGGCTGCCGCCGGAGCCCCGGCGCAGCCAGAGCGGGCTGCAGACGCGCCCGCGCCGCTGGCCGCAGCGGTCGGCCCGGGCGCCGGGCCCGGGCCGCGCGCGCGCGCCGGGGCTGCGGGCGGCGCGCCGGCGCGCCGGCCGAGCAGGGGAGCGGCGGGCGACGGCGGCCGCGCGGAGGCGGGGCCGGTTGGGGCCGGCGGGGGCGCAGCAGAGGCTGGCGGCGACAGCGGGGAGGACGCCGAGGAGGTCGCGGCGCGCCAGCGCATGCAGCTGCTGCAGCGGCTCATGGCGCAGGATGATGCGGTGCGAGGCCTCGCTTCACGACGTGCCCGGCACACTCACGCACATCAGACATTTGCCCAGGCTGCCAGGCCAAGCAAGGGCCAGCCTGGGTGTCCTTCACTCACACCTGCCTCAGAACGCGTGTGGTCCCTGCCCGCGCGCAAGCGCTCCGGTTGTGCAGTCATGCAGCACCACACCATGGCATCACGGCTGTGCTGGCACGCCACCCATGTACGGGAGAAGAGAGAGGGGAGGAGCGGGAACTGCGGCCCGTAATAAGAGCGGAGAGGCTGAGCGCAGTCCGCTCAAGCAGAGGAGGCGCACGTATTAATGGCTGCGCGTGTCATGGTGGGGGCAGGCGCGCGCGACGGCGCCAGCGACGCCGCACTCGCCGGCGGGCGCGGCCCGGCGTGCGGACGCGGCGCCGAACGGAGGAGCCCCGCGCGCCGAGCCCGCAGGCGGCGGGGCAGCGCGGCGCGCCGAGCCCGCCAGCAACGGCGCGGCGCGGCGCGCCGAGCCCATGCAGGTGGGAGCTTCTCGGCATGCCGTGGAGCAATTTGACTCTGGAGCGCCAGTGTCACTGAGAGCGGGTGTGCGGGTAGAGCGGAAGCGCAAATGGGCAGGTGAAATGCAAACAGGGGGGCGCGCGCGCGCAGGGTAAGGCCGCGCCGGACGCGCCCGGGCAGGGAAGCGGCGCCGCGGCCGCGCCCGGCCGCAGGCGTCCGGCGCAGCTGCTGTATGCGCCAGCTGTGAGTCGTGTGGTGCGGCCACGTGCTATTATTACAGACCCCGGAGGGTTGACAGCCTGCAAGCGCTGGCAGCACAGCGAAACTTGGGCGCGTGCAGACAGTGGGAGCAGCCGTTCACGGCTGTCTGCTGCGTCATGGCAGCCTGTCATTGTGCTGACCCTATCCTTGCCCTTGCCTCTTATCTCTGCTTCCGCATCATTGCAGGACGCGCCAGCAGAGCCAGCAGCGGCAGAGCCGCCAGCGCAGCAGCTGCCGCAGCGCGCCGCGCGCGGCGACGCGCAGGAGCCGCACGGGGCGGCCCCGAGCGGCGCCCCGGCGCCGCCCGCTCCCGCGCCTCGCGCGGCCGCCGCAGCGGCGCCGGCGACCGGGCGGGCGGGCGGCGACTCGGGGCGGCCTGGCGGCGCCGGCGGCGGCTCAGGCCCCGTGGCGCCCAGCGCCGAGTGGGTGGGCGCGGAGTCGCGGCGGCTGGCGGACGCGCTGGCGGCCTGGCGCGCCAGCCGCGAGCGCAAGACCGCCGCCCTGCGGTGCGCAGGCGCTCTCACCCCGCCCCCGACAAGCTGTCCCGTGCAGCACGCTGTGGTACGGCTGAGTTCATAGTTTAAGGTATGTGCTGTTGTGGGTTGGGGGCTCGCGCATGACAGGTGTGCAACGCAGGTGGATGCGCTGACCTGCATGCCTTGCAGCTGATCTACGTTACTGGATCAGGGTCTCCGGTTTGATTCAACTCAATACGCCGTTAAGCTATTGGCATGCTGCCGTCAGCTCCCGGGCGCTGCTGATGCAGGGCGCAGCGCGAGCGGCTGCCGTCGTGGGCGTTCCGGGAGGACGTGGTGGCCGCCGTCGCGAGCAGCCCGGTCGTGGTCGTCTCCGGCGAGACCGGCTGCGGCAAGACAACGCAGGTGCCCAACAAGGCTGTAAGCCATGACTGGAGGTGGCGATTTGCACTGTGTGAGAAGCAACAGTCTTGGGCGGCGCTGCGCGCGATGCCTCGCGCATGTCGCGAGCACCGCACAGAGGGCTGGGGGCGCGAGGGCACTGGCGGTACGCATGACATGTTGAGACGCAAAGCAGCTGTAAGCAGAGTGTCATGTACGCTGGTGTGCCACGTTTGTGTTTGGCCGTCAGCCTGTTTTGGCTGCGCGCGCAGGTGCCGCAGTTCTTGCTGGACGCCGCGATCGCGCAGGGCCGCGGCGGCAGCACAAACATCGTCTGCACGCAGCCCCGGTGCGGGCCCAGGGCAAGATGCATGATTGCCACAGCAAGTGCTGGGTCTTGAAGGCCAGGTCCTGCGAGAAAAGCCCCGCCCTGCTTACTCAGTCTGTGAGCAGCGCCCACAAGCTCTCGCAGCGCCGTGAACCAGGCGCGCCCGCCCTGTCGGTCTCCCCGGCAAAGGCAGCACAGCGCGGGCCAGCCGCGGCCTGCGCCGCCCGTCTCGCCGCGGGCGGGTCAGCGGCCGCGCCCGGCGCCGCGCAGGCGCATCAGCGCGACGTCGGTTGCGCAGCGCGTGGCGGCCGAGCGCGCCGAGGCGCTGGGCGTCACGGTCGGCTACCAGATCCGCATGGAGGCCATGCGGTCCGAAAAGACGCGCTTGATGTTTTGGTGCGGCCCGCAGCCCCGCCGCAGGCCCGCCACGCGCGGCCTGGACAGGACCCGGGAGCTGCATCTAGCTGGCAGTATGCTTACGTCTGAGCTGTGCGTGGCGCCTGCCGTGCTTTGATAACAGGGAATAGGTCCAGCATGCTGGCAACAGCATGCCGTGGGCTTCCTCGATCAACGCTGGTCTTGGCTGCTTGTTGGGCTCCGGCCATTGACTATCAGCCTGGGGCACAATGTCCGCTCATGGCTGCGCTGCCTGCCTCGCTTTCAGTGTGCTAGGTGAGCGGAGGCAGCTTGCAACGCCGCCCTGTGGCAGGTTGGCACACAGCCCCCGCTTGCAGCACGACAGGCGTGCTGCTGCGGCGGCTGATCGGGGACGCGGCGCTGGCCGGCACGACGCACGTCATCGTCGACGAGGTGCACGAGCGCTCGCTGGACTCTGACTTCCTCCTGGTCCTGCTCAAGGCGCGCGGCCCCGGTCTGGGGTTAGGGTGGGGGCCGCATAGGGTGCCTCCTGGTCCTGCTCAAGGCGGGCGGCCGTGCGCGCCTGCAGCGGCGCGCCTGGTTGTCCGGGCGTTGAAGCGCGACTGATGTGGCAAGGCGCTGTGCGCTCTGCATTGACAAGCATGTTGGGCTGCATGTTGTGCGTGTGTAAGACAAGGTTGCTCGCCATTTGCTGTCTGGCAGTGTTAAAGACACTTCTTGGACTGCTCTGCCTGGGCAGCGATGCGCACACTCCTAAGATCGCTCGGCTAAATTGCGCTGCGCGACCTGGCGCCTGGTGTGGCAGGAGCTGCTGGCGCAGCGCCGCGACATGAAGGTCATCCTGATGTCGGCGACGGTCAACGAGGCCGCGTTCTCTGCCTACTTTGGCAACTGCCCCACGCTGCAGATCCCCGGCTTCACCTTCCCCGTCAAGGTGCTGCTTCAACTAGCCAGGCTCTGCCTCGCTTTGCAGTGAAAGGTGCATGCCCCAGCTCATGACTGGGTCTCGCGATGAACGTGTCCAGGCGCTCATGCCCTTCATAGAGGTGGGCATGCTGCTGGGAGTGCCAGCAACATCAGCGGCGAGACACCAATCGGCGCTTTTTGTCTTTCAAGCTGGCCAGCTGGCCAGCTGACTGATAAAGCTCATTAGCAATCATGCATTGATGGGTATGCTGCCTTGCAGCGGGGGGCACAAAGGCCAGATCGGCTCAGCTCCAGCAAGTGCTGGCCTGGACGGCAGCGACCGCGGGCGCCCCGCCACTCGCGCGGCCACGCGGCAGGAGCTGTACCTCAGCTATCACCTACCCTCCCTACCTTATCCTACCCTACCCTGCTCTGCGGCAGGAGCTGTACCTGGAGGACGTGCTCCAGGCGACGCGCTGGGCGCCCGATCGCGGCTGCGACTGCCTGCGCGGCGGCGGCGGCGGCGGCGGCGGCGGCGGCAAAGGTGAGGAACGCTGCGCTGCAGCTTGCATCCTTTGAGGGGAGAATTTACAGACACTGCGCGCGTATCGCGGCCTGCCGCGCAGCCTGCATTGCAGCATGCAGGGCAGCAGGCACGGCGCTATCACATACCTGGTCCGTGTTGTACTCTACTGGTAAAGGGGCATACGCTTGAACCGGCCAGTACCTGGCAAATTGCGTGGCGTCGAGGCAGCATGACGTGCCATGCGCTCTGTAAACCTGACAGAACAACATGGGCATCTGTGGCACCAGCCTGTCATTGCCTTTATCGTGCGAGAGGGACCCTTGCGAGCCCAGCCGCTGCTGCGCTGGCAGAGCGCTGGGGCAGGCAAGAAGGGCGGCGCCGACAAAGTGCTTGGACAACTAAAATAGATTTTAAGATCTAGACAATAGGTTGGGGGGAAGGCAAGAAGGGCGGCGCCGAGCAGCGGTGGGCCGCCGCCCGATACTCTCTTCCCACATGCGAGCGGGGCCCGGCCGGGGCGGGCGCCCCGCGCGGCCCCGCGCCCGGCCGGGACTGCCCGCGGGGCGGCCAGTTTTCGGCGGGCCGCCGCGAGCCTGGGCGCCCGACATAGCAGGCCGCCCCACATCCGCTGCAGCCTCACTGACCCCAGCTTGCAGTACGGGGTTGGAGGCATGCTGCCAACCTGACGCGCAAGCAAGCTGAGTCAGGGAGGTCGCTGCTGCAGGCTTAGACGTCTGGTCGCTTGCGCAGCTGCGAGCGCAGCACGGCTGGCCCGAGCAGCCCGAGGGGGAGCTGACGCCGCCGGGCGCCGCAGGGGCCGCGCCGGGCGAGGCCGAGCGCGCGGCGCTGCAGGCCGCCGCGGAGCTGGCCGGGCTCGCCGCGCTGCGCTGCGCGGGCTGCGGCGACGCGGTGCTGCGCACCATGCGCGCGCTGGACCCGGAGAAGCTGAACTACGACCTCGGCGCGGCCGCGCTGCGCTGGATCGCCGGCCAGGCCGCGGCCGGTGCAGTGCTGGTCTTCCTGCCGGGTGCGCCGCCCGCGGCGCGCGCAGCAGCGCGCGCGTCAGGCTCCCGTGCTGGCACAGCGTGTAGGGATTGGCACTGCATGCGTGCCTCACCCTGTGCCCTGTTCCACAGGTGTGACACACATGCAGGGCTTTTGTGGTGCTAGACATGCAGCGTCGGTTGCATGCAACCAGGGCATCAGGGCATTGTGAGCGGTGTAGCACATGCTTAGCATTTGCGTACCATGCCCCACGCCCAACAGAGTGAAGGGTGCTTCACCGCGACATGTTCGTGCGGTCAGGAGCCGAGCCCGTGCTGCGGCAGGCCTGATGGAAATCACCAAGCTGCACGAGCGATGCCTGGCGGACCGCGAGCTGCGCGCGGCGACGCGGAACGGCGAGTGGCTCATCGCGCTGCACTCGTCGCTGTCGTCCGCCGAGCAGCAGAGCGTCTTCGAGCGGCCGCCTGAAGGCGCCCGGCCGTTCCTCCTCGCATGCTGCTCTGTGCATGCAGCGCTGCCGCGCGCAGCCACGCTGCGCCAGTAAGTGACCGGGCTTGCGCAGGTTTCGAGCTGAAAGCTGTGGACTGTCAAGATTGCGCTCCTGTGCGCCAAGCAGCCGCACCGGCATGCGCGGTTGCTGCCCGATGCATGATGATGTAACTACCCAAACCCTATTATCTCTGCCCGGCGCGCGTGACCAGGCGTGCCGCCCAGCGCAGGCGTGCGCAAGATCGTCATCGCGACCAACATCGCCGAGACGTCCATCACAATCGACGATGTCGCCTGGGTGCTCGACTTCGGGCGGCACAAGGAGACGCGCTATGCGCCGCAGAGCCACATGCAGGCGCGCTGTGCGCCGCGGCGCCGCCGGCGCGCTGCACGTTTGGCTCGCCGTGCGCGGCAGGGGGCGCAGCAGCCCTGCGCCGTCGCTGCTGCCTGCAGCTTTGGCAGGGTTGTGCGCTCGTGTGCTTTGCTGCATGTGAGATATTATAGCGTACTCCTGATGTCCTCTGCGCGTTGCACGTGCACCTGCAACGTACAGACCTGTGCTGGACCCTGAACCCAACCCCTCCGCGCAGCAACTGGTGGAGGACTGGTGCTCGCGCGCCAGCGCGCGCCAGCGCCGCGGCCGCGCGGGGCGCGTCGCGGCCGGCACCTGCGTGCGACTGTACCCGCGCTGGCTGCACGACGCGGTCATGGATGAGCATCAGGCGCGCCGCACATCTTCTCAGTCTGAGTGGCGGCCCTGGTGGCGGCCTGTGCACAAGCACGCCGCTGCGACCGGGGCCAAGCCGCGCCACCAAGATAGGCACGCTCGCGCCTGCCGGCGCGCGTGCAGGTGCCGGAGGCGCTGCGTTAGGGTTAAGGTAAGGCAGGGTGTCAAACCCTAAGCCTAGCCCAAACATCACCGCGCCTAATGTCAGCCGCGCTCACGGGCTGCCGGCGCGCGCGCAGGTGCCGGAGGTGCGGCGCGTGCCGCTGGAGGGCCTGGCGCTGCAGGTGAAGCTGCTGCGGCCGCGCGCGCCCGTGGCCGCCTTCCTGGCCGCCATGATGGAGCCGCCGTCCAGCGAGGTGCCCCGCGTCGGACATTATGCTCCACCTTGCCTTGCATTGGCCTACCCGACCCACCCCACCCTGATCTGTCTTGGCTCCTGGCGCTCTGTGTCGCTTGTCGCGCCTGCGTGTGGGCGGCGGACGGGAGGCCGGCCTGCTGCGGCGCTCGTGCGCTAGCCCGCCCCGCCAGCGCACTGGGCGCACGGGGCGCACAGGCTCTGCCTGCTTGGGCCACGCGAGTGGCGATGCTCATGTGCCGAGCATGGCGTCGCGGGCGTAAGCTGGTTGGGTGCAAGCCGGCAGCAGGCTGGGGCACGCTGCACTGCTCATGCAGGCGCCGGCCGGGCGCGCAGGCGGTGGCGGCGGCGCTGGGCGCGCTCGTGAGCGTGGGCGCGGTCATGCACGGGCGCGAGGCGCTCACGCCGCTCGGCCTGCACCTGGCCGCGCTGCCTGTGGACGTGCGGTGCGGCCGCCCGCGGGTGGTGATGGGGGTTCTACTTGAGCTGAGAGAGAGCTTTAGAGACATGGCTGGTGCATGGCGGGGGGCGGGCTGCAGAAGGCAGATGAGTATCTGCATGCCCTCACGCACAAGATCAGTGGCTTGTCATCCGCTGCATGGAGCGGGCAACGTGCTGGCAGCGCGGCGTGCCTTGTGTCGACTGTAATCTGTCGCTGGTCCAGCGATGCAAGAATGCATCATGTCACCGGAGTGCCGCACGGCAGCTGACGTGGTTTTGAAGCTGTGAATACTAAAAATGTAACTGGTTGCGAGTGCAGGGTGGCCAAGATGCTGGTGTTTGCGGCCATCCTGGGCTGCCTGTCGCCGGTGCTGACCGTCGCGGCGACCATCTCCAGCCGCTCGCCGTTCGTGTCGCCGCTGGAGCGCCGCGAGGCGGCCGACGCGGCCAAGCGCGGCTTCGCGCGCGAGCAGTCGGACCACCTGGCGGTGCTGGCCGCGTACGAGGGCTGGCGCGACGCACGCGCGGACGGCAGGCGCGGGCCCCGTCTGCACGCGCGTCTGGCCATACGAGGGGCTGGCGCGAGGCGCGCGCGGGCGGCAGGCGCGGGGCCCCTCAGCACGCGCATCTGGCCGTGGCGCGAGCTGCACTGGCGAAGCCCGCATGGCAACAGCGTCCTGCATGCAAGCCCCCCTCATCGCGTTGCTTGGCAAAGCGGAAATCGTGAGTGCAGGAGGTGTACACCGGCTGTGATCGGCCAGGCCACTTTAAACCGCAAAAACCTTCTTGGCGCAGGGGCGCGGAGCGCGCGTACTGCACCGACAACTTCCTGTCGGTGCGCGCGCTGGAGGGCATCGCCGACCTGCGGCGCCAGTTCCAGCAGCTGCTTGCGGAGGCGGGCTTCCTGGGCGGCAGGCGCGGGCGCGGCGGCGGCCGCGGCGGCGGCGGTGGCGGCGAGGCCGGCTGGGGCAACGCTGACGCGCACGCTGGTGCGCGCCGTGCGAGTCCGAGGTTCACGGCATCATCGCGCTTTGCAACAAGGTCATGCAGGACGGCTGCTGAGGAGCTGCAGCCGTGGGCGGCCAGAATGCTCTGGTCCAAGGCAGCGCGGGGGCCCTGCTCGCGGCCGCTGCGCGTGCTAGCGCATGGGTTTGCCCGGCATGAAGCGCGCGAGAAGCGCTCGGATTTATACGGCATGAGACATGCGAGTGAAGAGAGCGTGGCGAGGGCGCGCAGACAACATGCGGCTGGTCAAGGCGGTGCTGGTGGCGGGCCTGTACCCCAACGTCGCGCGCGTGGACGCCGGCGGCGGCAAGCCCGGCGACGGCAAAAAGCCCAAGCTGACCACGCGCTCGGCGGACGGCAAGTCAGGCGCGCTGCCAGCCCCTAACCTAACCCTGTCCTTGCAGACGTCCGGGCGCGCCGTCCTTGCAGACATCAGGGCTTGCAGACATGCGGGGGCGCAGCCGGAGACGCTGCTGGACACAGCACTGAGTCAACACTGCATGAAGGCGTGAGAAGGATAAGCTTGGGTGAATCACGGGAGTCAGCTTGACCTTGCAGTAGTGTGCCGTGTCTGAGCCGGCAGGTGCCTGGGTGATTACTGTTGCCTTGCCGTGTCGCTATGAAGTGCTCTGTGCGCGGCGCGCAGAGGAGGCAGTGCAGGTGCACCCCTGCAGCGTGAACTACGGGCTGGCGCGCTTCGACTCGCGCTACCTGGTGCGCCGCCGCCTGGGCCTATGCTTGGCGAGCGCGGACGTCCCCGCAAACTGCTCTGCCCGTGGAGACCTGGGCGCATGCTGAAAAGTTGCACAGCGGCCTTAGCAATCGGCAGTGCTGTCCTTCCAGTGAGCAGGCGGCGCGTCGCCTCTTGCGGCCCGTAGGTGCTGCCGCGCAGGGCTGCACCGCCTGCAGGGTTAGGGTATACAGGGCACAGAGCCAGTGCCACCGGCCCGCGCGCCAGGTGTTCCACGAGAAGGTGCAGACCAGCCAGGTGTGGCTGCGCGACTGCACCATGGTGGGCGCGCTGCCGCTGCTGCTGTTCGGCGGCGAGGTGCGGCGGCAGGCCGGCGCCGGCGCCGGCCGCGTGGCCATCGACGGCTGGCTGCTGCTGGACTGCCAGCCCAAGGTGGCCGTGCTGCTGGTTGAGCTGCGCGCGCGCCTGGACCGCCTGCTGCAGGTGCGCCTGCTGCCGCGCCGCGCGCGTTGCGCATGCCTCTCTGATGCGTGGTATCCTGCGTGCGATGGGCATGGTGTGTTCCCGTGCTTGATGGACTCGGAGATGCGCCTGAAACTCGTAATAGCGTCGTGCCTCCATGCAACTCGGCTGGCTTCATCTCAATTCCGAGAGGTGGGATGCGGTGGGGCAGGACAAGTTCGAGCGGCCCTCGCTGGACCTCTGGGAGCAAGGCGGGGCCATCATCGCGGCCATCATGCAGCTGCTGGACTCGGAGACGATGGTGGCCGCCGGCCCGCAGCCGCCTGCAAGCTCAGCGGGCAGCAAAGGCAAGGGCGCGCGCAGCGCAAAGGGCGGCAAGCGGTAATGCATGGACCAGCGTTCAACGTGCGTGCCAGGCGGAGCAGTTTCTAGGAGCAGACAACGCATGCATGCATAGTCAGGCTGAGTTTCTGGGTCTAGCAAGCCTTCTTTAGCGCCTCGACCTGTCAGGCCCCCATTCTTTGGCTGGTTGCCCTGTTTGCGTCAGGCATCGGTGTGCCTGCAGCTGACTGTGTGCTACGTTGAATTGGCATGTGCACGCCGCGCTTGTCATCATGTACTTCCAGCACTTAGCAAGCGTGTCTTGGGTAATTAATATGTAACAGAGGTTGCGCATGTTGGGAAGCATGACATGTCATCACAATGGTGCAGTGTCTCCCATGCTGGCACGGCGCACGTCGGAGCCTGACACCAGTGCGCGCTCCAGGCGACGGCCTGTGCGCTCCCACTTCACGCCCTGCTCCAGCGCCTGGCCTGGCCGACCCACATGCCCGGCCCTGCCGCTCTCGTCCGCGCTGCTCGGCCATGGCAGCCGCGCGGCTGACGCCTGCAGGCCTGCATCCCTGTTCGGACAGGAGCTGCCAGACATGCGGCGGCAGCTGCGCTGCGAGTGGGCCGAGCTGTGCACTGGCGTGGCGGCAGCGGCCGCGTTGCAGCGCGCCGGTGACATGTCAGGGCTGGAGCCTGCCTTGGCAGGTGCAAATGGGGACGCTGGGAGGGCTGCGCATGCCATATCCTGAGCCGAGCGTGGGCTGCATCTGCGGAGCATGGCAAGCACAGCCACAAGCTGCACACAGCAGACCGCCGCGAGCACAGCCGCCGTGCGCCGCCAGGCGCATGTGCAAGCCGGCATGCTGGCCATGATGCCGGAAGGCTGCAAGCGAGCGCTTGCCGCGTGTCCATGCGTCTGCTCGCCAGCTGCACACTGTGGTGGTGCATCAGTCTGCCAGGGATGCGGCGCTGCTGGGGAGCGTCTGAGCCTGGCGCGCAGCTCTGGCGAGCAGCCATGCTCCGCGCATGCCAGCACGGCTGCCGCGGTGTCGCTCGAGCATGCAACCAGGCCTTTGCAGAGCAGCAGCAGCATGCCGAACGGCAGGCGGCCGCTGGAGAGCGCATCACAGCCCAGGCATGCAGTGGCGGCTCCGGGTGTGGCTGGCATGCTGTCAGGTGGCTGCTGCGCCCGCGCCTCAGCCATGTCGATGTCAACGCGCTCCGCCACCCCCGCGGCTGCGACATAACGCTGCCACACAAGCTGTTTGCCATTGGTATTCACCATGGCTGTCAGCAGACCCGCGACAGGCGCTGGCTTGGCCTGGTTCCGGAGCAGCATGCTGCTGACTGCCACTGTCAGGCTATAAGGCACCGTGAGGTCTTGGCCTGAGGAGCATATCTGTCGACTGACCTGTAGCGGCATGGGACACTCAGCAAATGCATCTTCTTCACTTTGAGGAGCGCGCCGAAAGGTGCGCACCTCCTGCCAGAGCCCATAGTTGAGCCGTATGTACACGCACAAGCGCGCAGGACGGTTTCCAAGCCCTGCCAAGCTCAGGTTGCTGTCCCACCACACGCTTGCCTTTCAGCAAACAGCGCGAACTTGTGGCTCAGGCGCAACTCACAGGGAGCGCACCCGTAGAGCACCACACTTTTTGGAGAGTTGATTGCAGCAATGACCTGCCGGCTTTGCATTTGGCTGGCACAGGCCACTAAAAAGTAGGCGCAAAGCACGGCAGCTATCAGCATGCGTGATTGCTGCCAGGGCATGGTGAAATGCTTGCCTGTCAAGTGCAAGGGTAAACTGTGTGGGGCGAAAGAAGTGCGCTTGCGCAGGGACAATAAAAGCGAATGCTACTTGCGCAATGCAAGTTTCACAGAGCATGCAGCTTAATCTGGCTCTGCACAAAGTATGTGGAGAACGACACAGGCACAGCGAATGGCATTGCATTGATAAAGCGCACCTGGCTGGATATATCTGAGGCGGGTCCTGATGTTGCCAGTCGCTGAAGTGCAAGCAAGGCCTGTAATGCAGGCCGCACCAACTGCAAAATGGGCTGGCTTTTCAATCTCAAATGCAAGCGTGAGCTATCAGACACGGAGGCGAGCGCCTGCCTCTGCTTAAACTGTGCTCGTGCAAGTGAGTGGCTATCGTACTTGCGGTTCCTGCAAAATAAGGCTCAGCGCTACTGCAGGCAGTGCTGTGAAGCAAGGCTGCGCTGCTCAGCAGCGCCAGAGCCTGCTCTTCGCTCACTGGTGCGCCAGTCCCATGTTTCCGCTATTCCAATAGGATAAGATGCGACCTTGCTAACGCTTGGGGTGGCGCTGGCAGACTCGGCGGGCTGCCTGTGCGATGCCGTTGCTTGCTGGCTTTGCAGCACCTGCACGGGCCGAGCCGAGCAAGCCCACAGGCTTGTTGAACGACGGCGCTGACTCTGCGTCTTCCCCGCTCATACAGAGTGAGCCAGTGTGGTCTGTTTGCTCCAACATCTCAGCATACTCGCTGGTGAGGTACAGCAGCTTTAACTTTGCGCGGTTGGCAAACAGGACTGCTGGAAAGCAGCAAGGCCAACAAGGAGAGGTATAACCAGGACCGGCTGGAGTCCTACTACCGCCGCAACTTGCGGTGCGCTCTTCTGCCACAAGGCGTCTGGCCTTTGACCGGGTCGCGCTCAAGCGCGACAGCTTTACACACCAATCTCACCTGTGGCGCAGGGAGTTCTTTGCCAACCCCGCAAGTGTGCGGGGCCTCTCAGCCGAGACGCAGCAGAGGATACGGGAGTGGCTGGCCAAAAACCCGGCGTAGTGCACCAGCGCAGTCCTCACGCGCTCGGTCTCGGGCGCTGTTCGTATGTGCCTCGTTGCGCAAGCCAGGCGGCACGCTGCAGCCTCAAGCTCGTGTCCGCGGCTGCCCGGAGGTGTTCCTGCAGAGGTCGGTGGCACAGCGCTCAGCGCCTGCCTGGCTTGTAAACGAGAAGTAATGAATGGGTCGCACCGCACCTGTGCGTGAGCCTTGCGGTCGGCGGCAACCTGCAGCGCCTCGGCCCACTGCAGCGCGGCGTGGAAACCAAGCCCCACGTCGACAAAGACAAGGGAGGTGTCGGGGACCTCTGCCTTGCACCAGATGCCCGCGCCCAGCTCTGTGTGCGTCTGCAGGCCGCCAGCGCCCTGGCACGGCGCAGCGTGCTGGTCGTGCATACTGAGCGTAGCCAGGTGCCAGCAGGTGCAGGCACGCGTCGCTATGGGCTGCACCTCTGCCTGCAGGAAGCGCACGCTCTCCTCCAGCTCGCTGTACCTGGCCAGCTGCTCCGCTGAGGCGCTGTGCAGCGCCTTTGCTCTCTCCAGGTCTCGCAGCAGCCGAGGCAGGCCCTCGCTGTCGCTGTGTGCGGCCCCGACCTCGGTGTCATCAGCGCGTTCAGCCATGAGCGCGTCCGCTACTTCTTCTGCTGGCCATGCCGCGCGGCGTGCTGCGGCAGGAAGATACGGTGGCACGCAACGAGCAGCACTAGACCAGACAGCAAGATCTGCCTGTTGAGTTTCCTCGTCGGCATCCGCCAGGAGGCGAGGAGTGCGCAATAGACGCTCTGGCGCTTCCGCTTCGAGCCTTGCCTCTGTGAGCCAGCTTGGACTCTCGAGCTGGTGCTCAGGCTTACATAGGCTACTACCTGCAAAAAGTGCTGGTCGCCTGTCGAACCTGCAAAGTTATACAGGTACATGCAAGAAGTTCTTTCGCGTCGGTGCACAAACACGCGGTGCTTCTAGTTAAGCCAGTGGCAAGCCAGTTGGAGTAAGAGTTAAGAGAGTGGCAAGTTGCCGTGGCACAGTCGCTTCTCATAGGACACCCGTTGCAGCAAAGGCGCACGTAGATCAGGCGAAGCTTTATGGTAAGCAAGCCTGGCACAGCACTTAAGTGTTTGCAAGGGGTGGCGTGCTGTAATTGTGTGTTTTGTGCGTTGTCACGTCCCTTGCTTTGTTTGTTTACCGCCAGACCCCACCTCTTTTTCTTGCTGCAGGGACAGGGCGCGATGGGTCAGCAACTCGTGCAGGCGCAGCAGCGTCCTGCGTTGTGTGCGCAAAGCCTGTGCAATAGGCGTTCGAGTCTGAGTGCACACCGTGGGGAGGCCTTTGGCACGTTCGTGCAAAGAGGCCGCCGACACAGGCGTGCGCCAGGTGGGCTCTGCATACCTGCTAGCGCATGTGAGCTCACTTCAGTCACATCAGACCCAAACGTGTCTGGTCGTTCCAGGATTGTTGCCAATCTGTCTCTGTTTCCAAGCCTGCCCTCCAAGCAGAGTTGCTTAGCATGTGGGCATTGACATGCAGGCACATGGCGACTTGCACCAGCCGCAACAAGCAGGGTGGAGGAGGCAGCAAAGCTCCCAGACACGCCGATTGCTGCACCCCCCTCGGTGCGCTGCTGTTGCAAACCTTGCTGTGGCGTTTCACGGCCCTGCGGTGGTGGACTGCATCCTCTGTAGTTTTCCAAAGCTTATTGCGTACACAGGGGAAGGCCGCCGAGCGCGGCGGCACAGCAGTGGTTCTGGAGGCTGAGGGGCACGAAGACGAAGACGAGGACATGCCTGTGCCGCCGCCAGAGGAGCCGGACAGCGACGCGCCGCACTTTACCGCATGGCCGGAGCAGCGCGGCTTCGGGCAGGTGGTGGCCGACAAGGCCGGCGACACCATCCAGGTGCGGCGCGGCTGCCGGGCAGGGGTGGCCTGGGCCGGCGGCAGAGACCTCTGCACGAGTTGTCAATCTGTTCGATTCTGCACAAATTGGTATGCCACGAGCGTTTGGAGGGGCCGTGCAACACATGCAAGCAGCCAGGGAGTTGCGTGAGGCTTCAGCGGCGCAGCGGGCCTGCTTAATTGTGGACAACTTGAAAGATGCCTGCATGCTGCATGCTGTGTGCCTGGATGACGTAGGCTTGCACACTTCTGGGAAGACATGCATGCAGTGCGGTGTATGCAAGCACCGGCACGCCAATGTGCATAGAGGTCTATTCCCGTAGAGTTGGAGAGCGTAGACACTTGGTCGCATGTCTGAGTGGTGCGCCGGCGCGACAGGATCTGCTGCTCATCGTGCGCCGCAGGCTGCTGCCGTCACCATCGCGCAGCCGCCTGCGCGCGCTCGTGCGCCGCAGCCGCGCGATGGCCGCGCAGGGCGCCGCGGGCGGCGAGCCGCCCACGCTGCTGCGCGCGCAGAAGCCCATTGTGCTGGTGCTCGGCAGCGGCTGGGCCGCACACGCGCTGATCAAGGCGCGCCGCTGCGTCCACTCCCAGGCGCACCAGGCCGCTCTGTACTTCAGTTATTGGTCTGTCACTGCATGTGGAGGTTTGCCTGTGGACATGCATTGCCTGGCGGCAACGGGACCTGGGTGAGCCTTGGCACATGTCGGGTGTGGTCTACCTCGTATCGGTAGACCTCTTTTCAGCGACGCATTGGCATGCGCAGACGCCGTTACGCTGTGAGAAGCAGTGCGCGCCTGCATGTCTGGCCAACCTTGGTCAGGTGTCAGACGTGGTGACACGTTGCACTCCAGCTTAGCTAGTGCTGTTGCTGCAAGCAGTGTCCGCTTGAAGGCCGCACCACAGTAAGCCAGTGTTGGTGGGCAACCAGTGCCTGAGGCGAGTGCGCGCCGACCGTGCGCCCGCCGAGCAGCCCGCCAGCGTGCGCGGCGCGCGCCTGAGCCGGCCTGCGCGCCGCAGGTCATCGACGTGGAGCGCTACGAGGTCGTGCTCGTGTCGCCGCGGAACCACTTCATGTGCGCCCTAAACCTACCCTTCCCTAGCCCAGCACGCCACCGCGCGCGCGCCGTGCATGCACAGGCCGTGCTGTCCGGCAAGTGAATGCACGGGCCATGCTGTCCGGCAACAAGCTTTTCGCAACTCATGCTCTGTCCGGCAGCCGGTCCGTTGCCTGGATTGGGCTGCCTGGATGGAAGATGCATGCGCCCCCTGAGGCGCGGCCGCGCCCAGGTTCACGCCCATGCTGCCGTCCACCGCGGTGGGCACGGTGGAGTTCCGAAGCCTGTGCGAGCCGATCCGCGTCAGCAACCGCTTCGTCGAGTACGTCGGCGCGACCTGCGACGTGCGGCCTCAAGCACACTGTTCTGAGCACAAACCTGACTTTGCATGTCGACGTGTATGTCTGCAGGTTGTCATGTAGCAGCTGGTGGGCATGTGTTGCGTTGCGTGCTCCAGGTAGGAGGCGCTCCATGCATGCCGCATGCGCGCAGGCGCTGCGCGCCGCCTGCCTGCTCCGCGCTCCGCGTCCGGGAAGCCTGCCTGCAATTACCGCGTGCCGGATGCACTCCTCACTGCCCCGCCTGCTGCGCTCCTCACTGCACGCATGGTGCAGTCCTCTTGGTGCAGCTCTCACTGCATGCATGGTGCGGGCCCCAGGAGCTGGACGTGACGAAGAAGACGGCGCTGTGCACCAGCAGCGTGGCCTACCAGGGCGGCCGCAAGCCGCAGTTCCAGATCAACTACGACCTGGTGGTGCGCGCTGCCCCCAAGCTGCTCTGCAGTGCATTGCCTGCCGTGCACACCTGCCGTGCTTAGGCCTTAAATGCTCGATGCAGTGCTCTGGTGTGCTGCCTCCTGCATGTGTCCCTGGTTCTGCCTTCAGCGCAGAGCACGCTGTTTCTAATATGCACCTTGACGACATCGTTGGGGTTAGGACTGCAGCCCTAGACCCACTGTCGGTCCGCCAAGTGGGTGCGCGCGCCGGCGCAGGTGGTGGCCGTGGGGGAGCAGTCAGCCACCTTTGGCGTGCCGGGCGTGTCCGACTACTGCTTCTTCATGAAGGCGAGCCTTGCCTAGGGTACAATATGGGTATGAGTTAGGGTAGACGCAGCAGTCGGCCACCACTGGCGTGCCTGCCGCTAAGGGCAGCCTTGTAGCAACTCACCGTGTTGCTTCGACACGCACCACTTTTCCCAGCGAGCGCATGCCTGAAGTAGGCAGCTTAAACAGCGCTTTGTGGGGCTGCATGCAGCTGCGCTGACCCACCAGACCGCCGCAGGAGATCGCCGACACGATCGCGCTGCGGAAGCGCATCTCCGATTGCTTCGAGCTGGCCGCGCTGCCCGGCGCGCTGGAGGTGGACGTGCGCCGCGCGCTGCACTTCATCGTTGTGGGCGGCGGGCCTACAGGTGCGAGGGCAGCGTATTTCCATTGCCTCACGAAATGGACCTGGCTTTTCCCCAGAGTTCTGCTATAGAATGCTCAGTGCGTCATTTGACTAGGCATCTGGATCTGCAAGGAGGACTTGCACCTTAGCAGGCGTTGAGAGTCGCCTCATATGTATTCGGCTGTGAGCGCATGAGCAGAGGGGCTGGCATGCCCGCGAGCAGGATGTTTACCAAGCTCCTGGATGCAATGCCACTGATGCATAGCGCAGCGTGTCGTGCAACTGCCTGGCTTACATCATTGACCGCGGTGGCGCTGCAGGCGTGGAGTTCGCAGGCACGCTGGCCGACTTTGTGCGCGTCGACCTGCGCCGCAAGTATGCGGAGCTCATGCCCTCCGTGCGCGTGACGCTCCTCCAGGCATGCCCTGACGTTTCACGCATTGCTCGGCTGGTCTGCGACGCGCTCCCAGGCTGCTGCCTGCTACTGCTCAGGCTGGAGAAGCACCTCCGGTACCTTGCTGCCCGTATTTGCTGACTCATGTGCCCCAAGGACTGCTTCTCAAATCGGGTCCCTTACAATTGCAGTGGTGAACCAGCATGTATGTGCCGCGGCCTGTCTTGCTGACGTCATGCTGCAGCTGACAGCGTGCGTGCGCCGCGGCGCGCAGAGTGCGCAGAGCATCCTGACCATGTTCGACGAGCGCCTGCAGCGGCAAGCGCTCGCGTCCTTCGAGCAGTCCGGCGTGGAGGTGCGGACAGGCGTGCGCGTGGTGGAGGTCACGCAGGAGCAGGTGTGCCCCGGCGCTTAGGCACCCCATGCTACCACTGCATGATGCAGGGGTTGCGAGCATGCAAAGTCTGTGCTTGTGCAGCATACACCTATGCAGGGACGCGCCGCAAGTGAAAAAGCTGTGCGGATTTGGTGCGTGTCGCCGCCGCGTTGGCATAGCGCCGCGGCGCGCTTGGGCGCGGCCCTGCGCCATTGCCTGCACAGGGAACAACGCTCTGTCCTGGCGAGTGGCCGGCTGCCTGGGCAGCCACCCTCATGTGCGCACGTTGGGTCGCGCTGACACAAGCAGCCGCGCGCGCTGGCGGAGCTGGAGGCGTGATGGGGGGCTGATGGCGGCCGCCCCGTGCTGTGCGCGCGGCAGGTGGTGCTGTCCAGCGGCGAGCGCATGGACTACGGCGTGTGCGTGTGGAGCACGGGCAACTCCTCGCGGCCCCTGGTGCAGGCGCGCGCGGCCCCGCCGACCCTCCCCTAATGCTATCCCATCAGCACGAGACACGCTCAGCCTTCACATGCGCGCCTGAAGTAGGCCAGGCGGGCACGGGGTGAGCAGTGTGCTTGGGTGCGGCGCGCTCTGTGTCCCCGTGAGACCAGGCACGGGGAGCGCTGAAGCATAGAAGGCTGACGGACGTGCGCCGCCCCTTGACATGGTCACCAGTGCGAAAGTGGCAGTTATGCGGCACTGCTTCGTGCATAACCAACACGGCAGGAGCGTGACGTGCGCCGAAACGCGCAGGCCGTCGCCGCGCAGCTGCCGGCGCAGGCGGAGTTCAGCGGCGGGCGGCCGGCGGCGACCAAGCTGGCGGTGGACCCGTTCCTGCGCATCGTGGGCGCGCGCGACGCGCTCGCGCTCGGCGACTGCGCCATGATGCACGGCAACCGCCTGCCCGCGACCGCGCAGGCGCGCGCGCGGCCATGCTCGGCTGCCGTGCTGGGAAGCTGCACTGCTGCCTGTCTTTGACGGGTTGGCAGCCTGCAAGGCTGAAGCGCATGAGATTGTGTCTCGCTTAACGAAGCACACTGTGCTCGTGCCTGCAGCGTGGTGCAAGGCCGCAGATTGGGCGAGCAGCACTCTTCGTTAAGGTTGCTGGTGGAGCTCCCCTGTGCCATGTCAAGGCAGGCATGGCAGACGAGCTTCATTTCTATATAATGATGTGGACCTGAGGTGACCAGTGCCTCTGTGCGGCACGTACTGGTCAGGCGCTCATAACGTGCATGTCTGTGGCTGCCGCGGCAGGTTGCAGGCCAGCAGGGCGCCTACGCGGCGCGCATGATCAACCGCAGGTACAAGATGGGGCGCGGCGGCCTCACGGCGCGCCCCAACCCACTCCCAGACGCGCAGCTTCTGCCATGGTAAGTTGAATTTAGCAGAGATTGGGATGTGGAGGTGGTAGCTGCAGCGTGCTGTTTCAACGGACAGCATTTCCTCTTGTCCGTTGACCTCACGCCGTGTTGAGCAGCACCTCGGCCGGGAATGCACAGGTGACTCGGTGTTGCCATGAGCGCTTAATCTGGCGAGCGTCGAGCAAGATAGGAGTACTGGCGCCTCGCATCGCCTGGCCCTGGAAGCCGTCATGGTTGGGATAGGGCGCTCCTGCTGCGGCGTGCAGGAGCCCTTCCCGTCACGCAAGGTCGCGCGCGCGCCCGGGCCACTGGAGTCCATCTCGGAGAGCGTGGACGAGGGCGGCGCGCCGCGCGAGTTCTTCAGCAAGCCCTTCGAGTTCCTGTCGCTGGGCCTGCTGGCGTACGTTGGCGCGCCCCCAAACCGCGGCAGGGCTTTAAAGGTCTGCACTGAGGTTGCTTGTTGCAGGTCTGTGACTTTATTCACTGCTGTTGTGCGAAGTATCATGACAATGCCGATCCGTGCGAAGTGTCACGACACATGCTGCGCGCTTACACGCCCGTGCTGCTCATAGCCTGTGTATGTTAATAAGCTACATGACGTCAAAATCAACACCAGCCTCAACTGCACCTTGCTTGGCGTGCCCGTTGGGCGCGCATGCAACAGGGCGTTGCATGTCGGTCGGGCGTGTGTGCGACACCGGCGCGGCCGCGCCGGCAGGCAACAACCAGGCGCTGACGCAAGTGGACCCCATCTCGCTGCGCCTGTCCGGCTACTTTGCCTTCCTGGTGTGGCGCTCCGTGTACATCACCAAGCAGGTGTCCTTCCGCAACCGCGTGCTCATCCTGTTCGACTGGGTGAAGACGCGCGCCTTTGGCCGCGACCTCTCCAGCTTTTGAAGTGCTTGTCACTGCTGTTTGGCGGGGGCTTGATGAGTGCAGAGACTCGCGTTGTGCTGCACACATCATAGGAGGAGAGCGCTGGTAGTGCAGTCATCATAGAGGATTATTATGAGCTGATTGAGAGACTGCCTGTGTGCTTGGAAGTGCGTATAAGACTCATGGGTGGTCGCGCCTGACACCTGCAGGTGCCCTTGTTGCAGCGCTTTTCTTTAACATGTATTGTAGCCAAACTTGTTAAAACATTGAATGGATCGCTGTACGTTTGCAGCTTGAATGGGTGCTCGACGAGCGGTGTGAGACGAAGTGCATGCACGAAGCATGTGGCTTGCGTCTACCTTGCATGACCCTGCTCTCCGTGGCCTTCCACCTTCCCAATGTGGGCTATAAATTTACAGACTTTAGCACGTCCACCTGATTAGCCAGCAATCATCCATCACCTTCATTGCAGCTCGTACACATGCAGGCGCCGCTGAGTACCTCCCACAAGCAGCACTCGGGCCCCTGAGGCCGTACACGCAGCATCCACGCAATTCACCTTCGCGCCGTGATTGATCGCATGCAGCAGCGGCGCGCCCGCGCCCCCGCCGCTCGCATCCGTCGACCACGGCAGCGAGGCGGGCAGGACGACCGTCCAGTCCCAGAGCAGCACGCGCCTGTCGTTGGCCCCGGACGCCAGCCGCCGCCCAGTGCCGTCCGCTAAGAAACACCTGGATCATCGCAGACACCAGGGACCATCAGCACAGGCTGTCCGCTCAGCACACTCGGTTCCGGAGCACTTCAGGCGAGCCAAGAAGGCATGCCACCCGTTCCTCGCCATGCACCAACCCCGCGGCACATGCGCCCGCAACGGAGCCGCCGCGCCGCACAGGGCATGCCACGCGCGCTGCTGGGAGCAGGCCCGCACACGCAGCTCGCCGCGCTGCCGTGCCCACCCTGCTCGCGCCCGAGTAGCGCCAGGCGGCCGCCGGCCGCGACGGCCGCTTCATGTGCGCCGGCCAACTCGCCCGACGCGTGCCCGTTTGCGTGTGCGGCGCCGCGGTCCTCCCGCGCTCCTCGCTGCCTGGCAGCGGCATGTCTGTGGGCCAGCTGCAGCCTGAACTATTCTCTGCCTGCAGAGTGCGGCTGAGGAGCATACTCACATGTATGTGCAGCCCTGTATGCTTGGCAGGCCATTGCGAAACACAATGGTCCGCCCGACGTACTGTTTGCGCCCAAGGTGCTACGGGCAAGGCAGCTATAGAGCAAGCCATCACCGTCATGACTGCGCAAATCCCACAGTGTGGATCTTGTCGATGCTTGGACCTGCCATCACCTGCCGCCGCCGGCGGGGTCGACAGCAGGCGCGTCTGCATCGTACACGGCGACGGCGCCGTCGCCGCGCGCAACAGCCGCCAGCCGCCCGAACGGCCGCGGCGCGGTGGCGGGCCCTGCCACGACCGCATGCACCAGCGGCGGGTTGAATACCTGCGCACATGCGCAGCTGTATCAGGTATTGCGTTTCAGCCTTGGCTGCCGTGCGATGCAGGCCGTCGTGCGTGCCGCCCTCTTCACACGCAGGCAGCAGCACATGGCAGCAGGGCAGGGCAGCAGGGGCCGATGGCTGGCCGTTTGCCTGGACACACAGCGGCTCTGCCAGCAGCCATGAGAGTGCCTGTGTGCCACCAGCTCGAGACATGGGTGAAGAGGAGATACAGTGTGATTGCAAGGCATCACTGCTTGGGTATAACAAAACTGTAGGGCTGCCAGCTTGACGCCATCAGCGCCCCGGGTGCCATTATCATATTCAATTGAGCAGCGCCCCGCATGGGCTGGGCCACGCCGCGCGCGCCTGCGCGCCGTCGGGCCCGGCCTCTTCAGCCATCCGCCACACACGCCGCGGCCGGCCGCTCGAAAAGTCCCAGCGCGCGAGCGCGCCGTCCAGGCCGCCGCTCAGCAGCTCCCAGGGGCGCTGCGGCCGGAAGGCCACGGCGGCGCAGATGCTGGCGTGCGCGCCGCGCAGCGCCCGGTACTGCGCGCCCGCGCGCAGGTCCAGCACCTGGCAGCATAAGGTAGTTGGATTTAGGGCCTGCCCGTATGGACTAACCTTGACCTGGCGGCCGGCGGCCGGGTCACGCCGGCGCCCGCCCCCATCGCGCGCGCGCCGCGGCCGGCGCTTGGCGCAGCGCGCCAGCAACAGCGCCGCACGCTCGCGCGCAGGTGGCGGCCGCGGCAGCGCAGGATCCAGGGCGCTGGCCTCCAGGGAGTTTCGGTAGACTCGGGCCTCCCGGCCTTGTTATTCAAGGTCTCTCAGCTGAGCAGAGCCTACTGGGAGAGCTCGAGTGCCAGCCACTGTGACATGCTGCAGCTCTGGAGGGGTTTCAATACACTGCCGCAGTCAGAACCCCCGGCGCCGTGTTGCAAGTGCGCTCCGCCCAACCGCAGCACGCCCTGCAGTCAGGAGGGCGCGTTTCAGGCGGGCGTGCCTGGATGTCTCCAGCGTCGTCGCCCGCAGCCAGGTACTGCCCTCTGGCGTGCACCGCGAGGCTGTTCACCTCGTCGGCATTTGCCTCAAGAGCTTGCACGGCGGGGACGCCACCGCCGCCAGCCTGGAGGCGTCCTGCACGCTGCCGGCTGTCAGGACAGCGCTGCCCTGCAGCCAGCTTGCCTTGCTTGGCCACCGCGTGGCGGCCCGCCGCACACCTGCCTGAGGTCCAGCGTCTGCACGGCCCGGCCGCAGGCCGCAAACGCGGTGTGCGGCTCGCCCGGGTGCACGGCGAGCGAGGGCACGGCCTCCCCGCCCCGTGCAAGGCCAATGCGGTGCACGGCAGCCCCCTGCCGCAAGTCGAAGATGCACATTGTGCCGTCCTCGCCGCCGGACAGCACGGTGTGGCCATCTGCCTGCAGTTCGCAGCACAGCACTGGCGCGACGTGCCCGGCCAGGCGCCTGTGTGCCCCCTGCGGCATCCTGCTCGTGCCGCAGCTCAGCACAAGCTGTATGGACAGTGCCACAGTTCCCTGGGTCACTGTGGGGCGCTGGCGCGTGACGTGCGCTGTGTCCTGGAGGCAGGTGCCTGCTGGCAAACCAGATCGGGTTCAGTCTAGACTGTCCTGCTGGAAGGGTGCAATGCTAGACGCGCGCATGATGAGCGCGCACGATGCACTCAGTCGCATGAACTCAGTCTCATGCCATGGCACCATGTGGTACGTAGTGGATTCCCAGCCGCGGCTGCGGCTGTTCAGGTCACCTATGTGCCGCACTTTCAAATTTAGCGTCCAGCAGCTAGGATCCAGCTGCAGCAGCAGTGCACGTCAGTCAGCGCGATGTGCGCACTGGCGAGCCTGCCAGCTGCTGCCCAGCTCAGGGCAGTTGAAGCATCAGCCCCAGCATTGGCAACTGATGCGACCACCCCTGTGCGAGTTTTTGAGCTGTTAACGCCTGTTGTAGCAGATGTTTTCTCACAGTTTACTCCGCCAGAACTCGTGCTCGCTGCGTCCGAGGGGACGAGCTTTTCACTGCGCGATGCGAGGCGCTTTTACACGGACACGTGCTTGAGATGGCTGCTCAGCATAGTCAGACGCCTGGTGTGGTGCGACTTGCTGAAAGCGTCTGAGGTCTATGAGAGCGTGGACGGTGACCCGAAGACCGAGCTGATGTCGCGCGTGGTTCGGCCTGTGCGGGCGCTCTTTCTTCTGCTCTCCTGCCCGTTCTACGTGGACGACGAGGTTGACCGCAAGACGGCTGTGCGCGAAGCCGCACAAAGGTGAGCGTGATGCGTACAGCGCACTCATCTCTGGCCCGACGCGCATGCTGCTGTGAAGTGCTACACCGGCTGCACCTTGTCTCAGCTGACGCAGCGTTGTGCATACAGGTACGCAGATTATGACATATACGGCCTAGCTGCAGGCCTGGCCACGTCGTGGGCAGTGCTGGCGGCGAGCAGACCGGACGAGTCCGGGGGGTCCTTTGCCTCTGACGTGGTGCGCAATTGTGTGTTTGCACTGCGAGAGGTGCGCCCTCACGCGCACGCATTTGGCAAGCCGCCCTGTGCAGACCGCTCCACAAGAGGCTGCGCCCCGTGCAGGTAGTCGGGAGGTGGTGCCGCGCGGACGAGTCCAAAGCGTGGGGCGAGGCCGCCACGCCCCGCTCTGCGGTCCTGTCGCAGTATTACACCGGCCTTTCAGCAGTGCTGGTCTGGCTGAGCAACCATCCAAAGCGGCCTGACGTGCTGGCATCAGGGCCGGCGGCCTCAGCACCCGACGCCACCTATGGTGGCAGCACGAGATGCTCCGACTGCTACTGGGTGCGTGTCGTGGGGCGCCCCTGTTCCAGCAACCCATGCATGTGCCATCAGGCGAGCCTTGTCCTGCCTGCCGCAGCACCTGCACGACGCCGTGGTGCTGTACGAGGCGATGTGCCTGGCCGGCAAGGCGCCGCATGCCGCATACCTGGCGGCCTTCTGCAGCGCCCCCGGGAGCGCCCTCCTGCTCGGCGTCATGGAGCACGCACTGGCCGTGCGCTGCGCTGCGGCTGCGCCGCCGCCAGCAAGCGGTGCGGGGCCTGCATCTGCCGGCAAAGAAACGCGTCCTGATGCACGAGGCTGACGTGAGCCGGCTCACCATACGGCGTGCCGCGCAGAGTGCGCCGCCCTGGACAGAAGAACCGCAGGCGATGCATGGTGTAGCGCCCTGGACAGCGTGGACTGTGCAATGCGCGCGTATTTTGCGCTGCTTGACGTCGGCGCCGAAGCGCTCGCCCCGGAGGTGGAGCGGCGGTGGCTGGCCCTGCTGGCCGACCGCGTCACCCCGCTGCTGCTGCGCTGCCTGCAGATGTGGAGAGGCGGTGCGCCGCGCCGACCACGCACCCGCATCCTGCGCACCTGGCTGCTCTGATCGCTCTGCGCCTGGTCGTGAGCTCCTGCGTGGCCTCCTGTGCCGCCCCGGTCAGCTCTGCAGGGGCGCCCAGCCGACACGACTCGCCCGCGCGCGCGCCGTGCACGCTGTCGGTGCTGCAGCAGCTGCTGTCTAATGCGTGCACAGCCACGCAGCGCGCAGCGCGTCAGCACACGCCTGCACGCCCCAGCCCCTGTCACGGCCAGGGGCGGGTCGGAGGCGGGCGGCATGCCGAAGCAGACCCCTGGCAGCGCGGCGCCGCGCTGCCGGCCGAGCAGCTCCGCTCGCCGCAGGCCGGGGGCGCACGCCGGACGACATCGCGTGCCGGGGCGGCAGGATGCTGGGCGAGCTGCTGGAATGCGGCCAGGTCGCCCAGCGCATGCGCGGCAGCGCACGCGTTCGCGGCGTGCGCTACCTATACACCGTGCTGCACTGGGTGTCGCAGCGCGTCGAGGAGCAGGTGCGCGCGCGCGGGGCGCGGGCGCCCACAGGCAGAGCATGCGAGAGGCAGTGCAGCGGATCGCACATGCGCTGGCCGCCAGCGGAAGGCCGCACCATGTCATGCCGGCATGCATGCATGGGCGACGGATTGCAACACCTCCTGTGTCCTGGATCTCCGACATTTAGTATTGTGACCCCTGCGCTGCAGCGCCTGGTATTTTCAGTCTGGCGTGACCAGGATGCTTGCTACTCGAGGCCAATCATGATGCTACCGCATCCAATGGTGAGCCAGTGGGCCGTGTGGGTCGCAAGAAAAGGCCGCAGCCTGTCCCTGTCGGCACCCGCATGCGCCATAGCGTCTGCTCAGCGCAGGACGCGCGCGACGCGAGCGGGCGCGCCGACGCATCGCCAGGCAGCATCAGTACGCGCGAGCTGCAGCGCACGTACGAGGACATCGCCTGCTGCCAGCCGCCCTGGGCGCTGCTGGTGCGACCTTGGCCTGTGCCACAAAGCGCGCAAGCGCGAGGCGCATGCCCTCCGCTCGCTGCCAAAATGGTGCAAGGCCGCACAGGCCCGTCAGGCTGCTGCGTGCAGCGCTGCAATACGGCATTTCATAGCAGCAGGCAGGCTGCTGTGCGCTCTTTGCAGGCAGGCGGACACCAGTGGTCTGATGAGCTGTGCTGCAGCAGCCGAATCTCACCCCGCTGCGTACGCAGCTTGATGCTGAGGCGCCCTGCGAGGAGGCCCGGGAGGGCCTGCTCACGCTCGCGCTGCCGGCCATGGACGCCGCGCTGAGGCGCGCGCCGGACGCTCTGGCTGACCCCGACGTCACCAACGAGTCCGTGATCCGCGTGCGCCCCCGACCGGGCGGCACTGTCCGGTACCCGGGCGGCCGTACAGGTCCTCTCTCATGCAGCAGCGCGGCGGCTGGTGCCCTGTGATGAGCGCAAATGTGAGAAGTGCGATGGTACCAGTTCCGGCGCTCGCACCCTTGGAGGACACAGCGCGGGTGACCAATGAGTGCAGCCGCCGGCGCGCAGGCGGTGCAGCACGCGGCGCGGGTGCTGCTGGCGGTGGGCGAGATCAGGAGCGCGCTGCCGGCCGCAAAGGCGCTGCTCACGACGCTGGTCAAGCTGCTCGTGGCGCCGTGCGTGCCCAGCGGCTTTCGCGCAGAGCTCGAGGTGCGCCGCCGGGGCGTTGGCCGCCGCGGCGGCCCGGGCGCGGCGCGCCACGAGCGCGCGGAGCATTTTGCTGCGACAGCCCTGCGAGCGCCCGCCCATGACCGCATGCCGCGCGGGGCCGGCAGGACGCCTCAGTCGCTGTCGCTGTGCACCTGCTGAACCCGAGCGCGCTCCTGCGGCCCAGCGGAGATGCCCTGCCTGTGGAGCTGCAGCCGTACGCGGCGGCGCAGCTGCTGCCCCTGGTGCTGCTGCCGCCCGAGCGCGTGCGCGCGCTGGACATCTCAGGCCTGGAAATCATTGTCGGCACCAACTTGGTGTCAGTAATCCTCAGAGACAGAGTGGTGCGCGCGCCGCCTCCAGCCTCCGTTCTGCGGCCGTCTGAAGTAGCAGCAGTGCTGCGCGCCGCGCCGCGAATTGACGCGCGCGTACGTGCCTGCCGGGACGCAGGCCGCAATCGGCGAGCTCGTGGCAGGCGACAGCCCCGCGGGGTGCAGAGCGGTCGCGCTGGCGTGCCCGGGCCTGGTGCCCTTTGTCGCGGCGGCGCTGACCGAGCTGGCCGAGCACTGTGCGCGCGCCCCTGGCGGGGTGCATGCAGGACCTGTCAGGTGGCGGGGGGCCTTGTGTGCTGCGGCGGCAGCTTGGGATAGCACGCTGACCAGCAGGCGCGGTGTGCATGCCTGCGTTCTCAGCCTGCGCAGATGCTCACTATCGCTGTGGAGCATGCATGGCCAGGGAGCTCCCACCAAGCTGCTCCAAGCGTGTGGGCGCATGCATGCACGCCAGCAGCGCGAGCGCAGTCATGCAGACGGCGCGCGCGGACCCGGCGCGGGCGCGCAGGCGGGCCGCCGCCAGGCGCGCGCGCCGCGGGCGGCGGGGATGGCGCATGCGGCTGCGCGCTGTACACGGCGTGGGCCACACACGCGGAGGAGGAGGTCATGCGCGTGCTGGCCAGCGTCGCCCAGCTGGCCGGCGCGTCGCGCGCGCTGGCCGGCGCGCTTGCGCGCGCCGGCGCGCTGGGCGCCGCGGCGCGCCTGGCGCGGCGCTTTTTGGACGCGCACGCGGCGGCCGAGCGCGGGCGGCGCGCGGCCTGCGCGCTGGGCGGCCTGCTCGAGGTGATGCAGGCTGTCGGCCGGCAGCTGCCGGAGGTGCGCGCCGCGTGCTTGCAGCCCGCCTGTTTCGCTGGCAGCGCTGCGGCGGTGACACCGCGCGTGCGCTGCGCAGGTTGCCGCGCTGCTGCATGAGCTGGGCTTCGACGACGGGGGCTCCAGCGTGCGTGCCGTTTGCGGCAACAGCATGCTCCCGTCCAATCATGCTGTCCTGCACACGCAAGACGCACGGCGTCTGCCTGCGCAGGCCGAGGGCGGCGACGGGGCAACGAGCGACGCGGCGGCCGCAGAACCAGATGTGGGCCCTCGCACGCCTGGGCAGCTGCCCCTGCCCATGCCTCCGGTGACGCCGCAGCACGCTGCGCGCACCCTGCATGCACGCTTGCGGCCTCAGGAGCTCGCTCCCGCCTGCACAGGCAACCGACGCGAGCCGGGGAGACAGCGGTGCGGCGCTGCCGCGCGCGACTAGCGCACTCGACCTGGACGCCGCTGCGGCCGGCATCGCGCGGTTTGAAGCGGAGGCCGCGCCGCGCATCCCGGCAGAGCCCCTGTCGGAGGCCCTGGAGGAGCTGCGCCTGCAGACGCCCGCGCTGCGCCCCGCGGGCTGCTGGTGCACGGGGTGCGCGCCGCTCCCGCCGCGCGCGCCGGCTCAGGGCCGGCCACCAGTCCTCGCCAATGCTGGCAGAGCACGTGCTGTGGCTGAAGCACTGACGCGCTGGCGTGCGGTGCCCGCGCAGGTGCTGCGACCTGTCCGGCGAGACGGAGGCGGGCCTGCGGCTGCGGCTGTGCTCCGGCTGCAGCACCGCGCGCTACTGCTCGCCATCGTGCCAAAAGGCGGCCTGGCGCGCGGGCCACAAGGGCGCATGCCGGCGCCTGCAAGCGCGCGCCGTGCAGACGCCGCCGCAGGGGTAGGGCATGCCATTGCGAGCGAAGCATGGGGTAATGTAGGGGGGGGTCAGATGAAGACGCGGCTATCATGGGTGGGGGCGGGGTAACGCACAACAGGCGGCCAGTAGCACTGACCAGCTCCGTTGCATGCAGGCTCACGCACTGCGCAGGGCGGGTGGTCGCCTGGCCTGACACCCACCAGAGGCCATGCAATCGTGCCAGTGATCAGGAGCGCAGCAGCTCATGTTGGGGGCGCGATGGGGCGCGCCTGGTGCGCGCTCTGTCAATTCTTGGGCTTCCTGCACATGCAAAGGCGCCTCATCTTGTATCAACAGCCTTGTTTGTCGCTCGAGCTTGTCCACGGTACGAGCGCGTGTTGGCCATTGCACCCTTGCGCCGCAAAGGCGCCCGCAAAGCCTTGCCCAGCAGTGCATGGGAGATTCTGGGGTGTCCACTCATGCCGCTGGTGCTGTGTGGCTGCCCTTGGTTGAGCTTGTTCTGAAGTCATCAACGGCGAGGGCCGTTGCCTGCCGAGCTTGCAGCATGTGCAGATCATGCGGTGCTCCTCCCCATAGCTTCCCCGCTCCTAGGCAAGCACCTGTCCTCTTTTGCCTGCGCACAAGCAAGCAGCTGTGTTACCTGACTCCGCGACCTCTGCGGCAGCGCTGACCTTGACGTGCTCAAGCGCTGTACAATACCAGTCGTGTGGATGCATGGCGTTGAGGATAGCTGTCAGAATTTGGCAAAGCACAGGTGTGCATGGGTGAAGGAGCGTCGTGCGAGGCCCACAGTAAGGCTTTCTGGGCCACATGCATTGCACGTGTAACACTCTTGTCGGCGACTCTGTCATCATGTTGCCCGGCAAAGACCTACAAACAGATCTGCTGCATGGTCACCGGGGCTGCCTTGGACCCTTTACGTGCTGGGCTCAAGGTCTGGCGGTTTCCTGAGACTAGAGGCCGCCATTTACTCGTGCAAGGACTAGAGGCCGCCATTTACTCGTGCATTTTGGCCCGCTACTATATCAAGTAACCCTCATAAACTATATCGTTGCACTACACGCACGCATGCATGTCACCTAGAAACCCTCACAGACAAGCACACGAGCAGTAGTACATTGTCTGCTCTGCAGAGCAGCTGTCCACCCGCCCAACCCCTGCAATCGTTTATACATGCATGAAATATATCAATTGTCTATTTTTAAACAGCAGTTACGAGTCTGTCTGTCTCACGACCATGGCCGGGCAGTCTCAGCGGAACTTGGAATGAGCTGTACTATCTGACAATGAGCGCGCTGGCAAGTTTGCCGGCCAGGGCTGCTGCGCGGGTCAAGGCACTCAATGCTGATGCTCCAAAGCTGGCAGCGGCTGCCACTGGCCCCCTGCGCAAAGCGGACTTGCTGAACCCCCGTGCATCAGTTCTGCTGTCAATGCTGGCTGTCCCTGACCTCTTGCAGGCTGATTTGTTGGAGAATGGCCTGACGCTGCACGAGGCCAGGCTTGTATATTACAACACAACTGCTGTGGTCGCCACGCTGGCAAATGTTATCAGGCGCATTGTATGGCGGGACATCTTCGCTGAGCCTGCGGTAAACGGGGATGCGGATGGCGCCGTGGTCGAGCAACTTGGTTACGCGCTGCAGACGCTGTGTCTGATGCGAGCCCCGGCCTGCACGCCCCTGCCTCCTTGTGCCCCTTTAGAAAATGCACACTTCATAATACACTGTGCTGGCGCGCTGTGCAAGGCAGGCTGACCTGTCCCTTCCAAGTGGCAGAGGGGCCAGACCGCAAGACGGCCGTCCGCGAAGCTGCCAAGAGGTGAGCCTGCACAGGGCCCCTTCACCTGGAACGTGTGCGCCTGCACATGCCTGAGCTGCCAGTGTGGCGCACTCCTGTGTGCAGCTCACGCAGCGTGCTCTGTCGCGTACAGGTATGCCGCGTATGATGTGTATGGCATCGTTGCGGGCGTGGCCACGTCGTGGGCAGTGCTGGCCGCGAGCAGCCCGGACACTATAATAAGCGCCTTGGTCTATGCCATGTTCAGCAACTGTGTAAGCTTGTTTGAGCAGGTAAGGCTCTTGCCTGCACACCTTGGCGGCAGGCCACTCAGCACACGCTGCTCTTCACTGGGATGCGCAATGCGCAGGTGGTTCAGCTCTGGTGTGAGGTCGATGAGACGGACGCGTGGGGCGAGGCCGCCGCGTCGGCTGTCCTGACGCAGTACTTTTCCGGCCTCTCAGCGGTGCTCCTGTGGCTCTCCAGCGCGCCAGCAGCCCTGCCGGCCAGCGTGCACATGGCGGGGGGCCCAGCCGTTGCAGCGCGCTTGAGCCACCTCCGTCTCGCATGCGCCTCACAGGCACGCTCCGCCACGCGCCGCAGTCCCTGCAGCCCTTGCAGCCAGCGCCCTGGCTGACCCACTCCGGCCTGCCGCAGCACCTGCTGAGCGCAACGCGGCTGTACAATAGGCTGCGCCTGGCCGGCAAGGCACTGCACGCCGCGTACCTGAAGGGCTTTTGCAGCGCCGCCGGGGGCGACCTCCTCATCAGCGTCATGCAGCAGGCGCTGCCCAAGAGCTGCGACACGAACGCTGCGCAGCCGGCGCGGTGTGCGGGCCCTGCCTCGGCCGGGCCAGGGCGCACGCGCGTGTGCGCCCCTGGAGCGAGCCTGGTTGTACGCCTGCAGGCGGCCCCAATGCAGACTGCCGCGCGTTCTGGAAGGCCCTTCGCCGCATAGAGTGCGCGATCACGGCGTATAATTCGCTGCCCGAGGACGGCGCGGGCGCGTTCAGCCCGCAGATGGAGCTGCAGCTGCAGGCCCTGCTGGCAGACCGCGCGGTGCCGCTGCTGCTGCGCTGCCTGCAGTTGTGGAGGGGCGGTGCGCGTCGCAGCACCCACACAGCATGTGGCGCCTGCTGGGGTATTACTGCTTGCGCTCTGGCGCTCTTGCGCAGGCCATTGCATGAAAGGCACATGGGCACGCCCTCGCCAGCTGTTTTGCCCAGGCGGGTCGTTGCGCAGGTCGAGTGGGCGAGATGTGGTCCCGGCGCAGCTGCTGCATGCGCAACCTGCTGACCAGGTTCACTGGATGCAGGCCCGCAGCGGAGCATGGCCGCCGACGCATGCTTCTGCGGCAGCGTGCTGAGCAGGCTGCTGAGCATCGAGGAGCTGTGCAAGCGCATGCCGCAGCGGGACCGCCTTCGCAGCATGCGCGGCCTGTACACCATGCTGCTGTGGGCGTTGCAGCGCGTCGCGGAGCAGGCGCGCGCCCGCGGGCACGCCTCCCGTGGGCGGTGCAGGAGCAGGGGCCCGGTCTAGCTAGTCGCACGTGTGCTGGTCGCCAGCCCGCACTGCACTGCTGGCCTGCCGCCGCTGCATGCTCAGACTGTTCAGACCAGTCCGCGCATGTCTCGCTGCGCCCTGTGCCTCAGATCACCTATAGCTGGGTTCTTGCGCCTCGACGCCTGTGTGCACGGCATTGCTAGCAACTACGAGGGAGAGTGCGTCACATGGTGGCTCACTGATGCCCAGACAAGAATCAAGCGTGTACTGGACAGTGTTGAGCGGCCGCGCTTGCAGCCTGTGCTCAGACTAGGTGAGCAGCAGCACATCTTATTGCAGCTCCCTGGTACAGAACGCTCACCAGGGCAGCGCGCGTGTCGACGCGCTACTGGGCATGCGCAAAAACGAAGCTCAGATGCCGCACCTGGAGCACGTCTGCAACGACATTGCCGGCTGCCGCATGCCCTGGCGGATGCTGGTGCGACCCCTGTTGCGTTCGGTAGCACTGCATGTGTGTTGGGGCGCTAGTGACATGGCTGAAAGGCGTGTGTGGAGGAAGCACGTTTGCATACAGCGCTCCATGCCAGACGTGTGCAATTTGAAGATGTATTGTGCTGCTGTCCGATGCACTTTGATTGCGGACCTCCATGACCTCATCATGACCTGCGCTTGCGGCATTGAGCCACAGCCTCTTGCCCGTCCAGGCCAATATGGAGGTCTCGCGGGAGGATGCCGAGCGACTTGAGGGCCTGCTCCCGCTGGCCCTGTCGGCCGTGGAGGCTGCACTGAGGCGTGGGCCAGAGGCTGTGGGCAGGGCGCTGGTGTGCGACCCCGACAGAGCTGTGGCCCAGGCGCGGTCACGTCTTCGCTCCGAGCGTCTGAGAGCTGTGACGGCTGTGCAGGTGTTGCGCCGTCGCAGTTGCCTGGCAACCGGTGCTCTGGCAGGGGGGGTGTGAGGGTGCGTCAGGCCTGCCCTGCGCAACACCTCGGCCCTTGACGCATACCCAGGAGTGCAGGCGGTTGCGCACGCGGCTGATGTGCTGCTGGCGGTGGGGCCCTGCGAAAGCCTGCTGCCGGCCGCCAAGGCGCTGCTCGCCACGCTGGCCAAGCTGCTCGCAATGGAGCATGTGCCGAGCGCGGCCCTGCGCGCCGGGCTCTCGGTGAGCCGTAGCGGCCCTGCCGCCCCCGCTGCCGCCGTTGCAGCCGGGTGATGCACACCTCACGCGCGTGCCACATGTCACGTGCAAGCATATGAGCGCCTGCGTCCGACCTGCTGCATGTGGCGCGCCAGGTTGCGCTTATGGCCGTGGTCCCAACCCTGCTGCTTCCGCGAGGAGGCAGGCGCAACCTGCCGGCGGCGCTGCTGCCGTACGCGGTGGCGCAACTGCTGCCCCTGCTGCTCCTGCCGCCCGAGCGCGTGCGCGCGCTGGACCTCGCACAAGTCCAGAGCGTTCACGATCACGCCGACGGAGTGACAGTCTTCCTTACGGGCAGGTTGGTGCGTTTGCAGCCCTCCTGCTGACCATACCGGGCGAGGCCCGTGCACTGTGCGCCGTGCTGCGGTGCAACCCCGGAGTGAGCGTAGCAGCCTGACCCTGCATGCGCGCAGGCAGTCACAAGCCATCTGGTGAACGGCTCCGCGGAGGGCAGGGCGGTCGCGCTGGCGTGCCCGGGCCTGGTGCCCTTTGTCGTGGCGGCGCTGGACAAGCTGGCTGACATCTGTGCGCGCTTCCCTGCTGCGCGTGACAGGAGCGTGAACTGTCAAGGTGTCTGACAGAGCTGTGTGACACCTCCGCAGCAGCCCGGCGCTTCATACTGCACAGCAGTGCTTTAGGTGCATGCTTGAGCAGCTTGGCGTACAAGACCCGCGCTCCTCGGCTGTGCCTGAAGCGTGCAGCCCTGGCCGGGCCCTGTAGGTTCTTGTAGGGTTGCTCAGGGTGGCGGTGTGTGGCGAGCGGGCTTCTCACGAACAAGGTCCTGTGGGCGGGTGGGGTTGCCTGGCTCCCCTGACTTGCAGGCCTTCCCCTCTTGCATGCTGTGCAATTGTCCCGTCAACCCGGCACAGCCTCGCAGGTGCCCCCCGGCCGGGCGTGCGTGCCACTGCCCTCGAGATGGCCTGCGGCCGCGATGACGCAAGCAATTCCTGGGAGGATGGGGCCCTGGGATCGGCGCTGGATGCCATCAGTGGTGTAGGCAGCACCGCGAGGATGTCTGACGCGTCGCGCCCGCTGTCCTTGGCGCTCGCGCGCGCCGGCGCGCTGGGCGCAGCCGCCCGCCTGGCGCAGCACTGGGTGAACGGGTTCGAGGAGCCCCAGCGCGAGGGCAAGGTACGCGCAGCAGCGCGCTGCGTGATCTCCTTGCTGCAGGCCTTCGACCGGCACTTGCCCGAGGTGTGTGCGCGCTCTGCGCCGCCCATGCACAAAGCGCATGTAGGCAGCAGCTGATCCGCTGATGCTGCGCGGGCGGGGCGGCAGGACTGCCCGCTGCTGGACTATTGTACGCCACCACTTGAGCCCAGCAGCAACGAAGTCCAGGGCGCTTCATTCACCCTAGTGGCCGCCGTCGCGCGCTTTGAGGCTGAGGCCGCGCAGCGCATCCCCGCGGACACGCTGTCGGAGGCCAGCCTGGAGGACCTGCGCCTGCAGATGCCCGCGCTGCGCCCCGTGGGCTGCTGGTGCATGGGGTGCGCCCGTGCAGTGTGAGGCTGCCATGGCCAACTCCATTCGGCATCAGAGCCCCCGCTCACAAGCGTGCCGCAGTCGCGCAGGTGCCGCAACCTGTCCGGCGCAACGGAGGCGGGCCTGCGACTGCAGCTGTGCTCCGGCTGCAACACCGCGCGCTACTGCTCTGAGACATGCCAGAAGGCGGCCTGGCGCGCGGGCCACAAGGGCGCATGCCGGCGCCTGTAAGCAGCGCGTATGACAGGCACGGGCGCAGGGGTAGGGCATGCCACTGCGACCGAGACTTGGGGTGATGGAGGGGGTTGCAGGTGGCGACGCAGGGCTGTCATGGGTAGTGATGGGGATTCCGAGCAACGGGCGGCCAGTGGCAGTGCCCAGCTCCTTTGCATGCTGGCTCGTGCACTGCGCAGGACGGGCGACTGCCTGCCCTGCATCCATTGGGGGCCATGCATGCATGCCAGTGTTTGGGAGCGCAGCAGCTCATCTCGGGGGCGAGGTTGGGTATCCGAGTGCGTGCTCTGTCAGTTCTGGGCTCCTTCACATGCCAAGGCGCCTCGTGTTGCATTGTGAAAGTCGGTAATTGCTCGAGGTGTATGGCACGTCTAGGTCACAATGGCAACTGCACCCTTGCGCCGCAGAGGCGCTCGTTAGGTCTGCCCAGCACATAGCATGATCCAAAGCCTGGCACGGCCCAAGCAGGATTACTTCAATGCTCTCTTCAAACCAGCACCTCCGAATTTCCTGTCTCTCAAAAATATGCACACGTTCCATTGCTTGGTTTCATGCAAGTGGCCTGCACTGCTAGGCATGCAACAGGGGCCTGCCCAGGCAACCATGCAGGCATCCGTCGTCGAGCGCCTCGACCAGGGGGGTGCGCGGCAGCGCCTCCTACGGCAGGCGGCCGTCCGCGCCGCACAGGAGTGCGCTCGCGCCCCAGCGCTGGACGCTGCAGGATGTCTCCCAAGCGGCCTGCGCGCGCGGCCGGCGCTGTCAGGCGGGTGCACATCTTAAGCGCTGCATTGGCATGCCCTCCTGGCAAAGCCTCGCGCCCGCAGGGCGCAGCCTAGGACCAGCTGAGCGCGCCGCAAGGCTGGCGCACGGCCTGCTGACCTGCCGGCGCTTGATTCACGCATTACGCTCTCACACGCTCTGCTCTTTCTGTGAACGCTGCAACAAGCTGTACATCACCTCCCGCAGGCCAGCGTAACTTGAGCCTTTTGATGGGCTTTGCGTCTATATGTGGGGACTTGGGGTGAGGTTGGACCTAGGGATTACGTGTGTCTGTCGTAATTCCCGGAGGGGTTGCGGAGGTCAGTCGTACAGCTTAGGGTAATGGCAGGCTGGTATCACTTTGTTCTCGCTGTGCTCCCCAGACCACACTAATATCAGCTCGCTCGCAGACCATCCGCATCCAAGCGACCACTCCACACGCCTCATCGCTCTGCTGCGACCAGGCTTACACAACTGCGGCTTGCCGAGATGTCGGCAGTCCGGTGCGGCAGCCCTGGCGCGCCCGGCTGTATGAGGTTGTAGTTGGTCGAGCAAGGTTGCATGATGCCTGCGCTGCAGCTGCCCGCCTGGGATGCTTGTCGTGCAGCGGCTCTCGGCCCGATGGACCGTGCTGCCCCGGCACCTCCGCCCTGTGGGCCCAGCTGATTCACGGGGCCGAGCCAGAATGCGTGATGCCTGCGCTGCAGCTGCCCGCCTGGGATGCCTGTCGTGCAGCGGCTCTCGGCCCGATGGACCGTGCTGCCCCGGCACCTCCGCCCTGTGGGCCCCGCTGATCCACCGGGCCGGCGCTCACCGGGCCCAGCGCGCGCAGGATCGTCGCTCTGGTGGTGCTGCTGGCGCTGTGCGTGCCCTGCTGCAGCCCGGCCCGCCTGCCGCGGTGGCCGCGCGCCACCGTGACCACGCCCAACAGCGCCGCGGACATGGACCCCATGATGCTGCTGGGCCTCAAGCAGGCGGAGAAGATGTTTGAGGTGCGGCCGTGCGCCCGCCGGGCAGCCTGCAAGTGCTCCGCGGCCAAGCGCGCGGGGCCGCGCAGGAGGCCCCGCCGTGCCGCCCCGGTCTGGCGTGCCGTTCAATTGGCGCGTGCCGCCCTGACCTGCCGTTCAATTGGCTGCCAGGCCCTGCGCCTGCCTGCGCCTGCCAGGCGGCCCACCCCGGGAGCGCGGCGCGCGCAGGGCCACCCGCTGCAGGCTGCCGCGCAGGCCTTCATCAACCTGATCAGGCTGCACCAGCAGCAGCAGCAGCAGCTGGGCGTGCTGGAGCCCCTCTTCGAGGCGCTGGCGCGCGCGGCCGCAACCGACCCGCTCGGCGACGAGCTGGCGCTGCTCAGCAAGGTGCCAACTGTGCCGGACCCGCTCCTGCTCGGCACGCGCAACATCACCGGCGGCTCCTATGGCGAGGGCCCGCACGGGCGCCCCGGCGGCGTCGACGTCAGCCTGACCGCCGCGCGGTTTGGCCCCTGCGTCCTGGAGGGCGGCGCGGAGGTCGCCGGCGCGTACGCGCACGGCGTGCGCGTGGCGCCCACCGGCCTGGCGGTTGGCGCGACGGGCGCCAAGGTCGCCCCGACCCTTATTGAGGTCGCGCCGGAGCTCATCGATGTTAACCCGACCGGCGTCAGCGTCTCGCCCGCGCTCGTCGACGTCTCGCCTGCGCTGGTGCAGGTCGCGCCGGGCTTTGTGGCCCCGCGGCCCGGCACGGTCGCGCAGGTGCTGGACGCCCTGCAGGGGTTCGCGCGGGCCGTCGGCGTGCCGGGCGGGCCCGGCGCCGCCGCGCCGCCGCCCACGTGAGCGGGCGCCGGGGCTGCCAGTGTTTGTGGCTTGAGTGGGCTGCGTGGGGCAGGGCTGGGGAGCGCGTCGTCTGTCGCGCGCCTGCTTGGCGCCCTCCGCCGGGCCCCGCAATATCTGCGTGAACATGCTTATGCCAGGCAGGTACTGCCCTGTGCAAGGCACTGCCCCGTGCGCACATGGGGCGCTTGTGCGGCTGTGGGTGGACTCGTGGGGATGTGAACAGAACAAGCGCACACCTGCTTGTAGATGCTTGCTTTGTGTGCGGGGCTGTTTTTTTTGTTGGTCAAGCCACCGGGCTATTTAACAGCTGGGCAGGGGCGGTGTGCAAGCACTTGTTTCTTTAACTGTAAAGCGCAGCGCGCGCCGCGTCACGCTGTCCTCCTCGCGCACCTTGGCAAAACTCACCATCTCTTTTACACAGAGCAGCACTCCCAAGATGGCAAGGCCAGCTGCACTCTGCAGCGAGCGGGGCGCTTTGCAGCGTCCCTCCGCGCCATGCTCCCAGCAAAGCCTCGCGCTCTCACCCGTGGCTGGATGAGGCAGGCCGCGCGCCTCGGCTGAGTATGGCCGAAGACAAGACCAGCCACAAATGCGGCACATAGCGCCTGTGCGCGCATTGGCGCTGCGCCTGCCCAGCAGATGCGCTGTGTCTGACGTGGGCCCCTGAGCCAGCGATGACAGACCTTGCAGTGGCAGCGGTGCCGCAAGCCGTTGCAGTGGCAGCGGTGCCGCAAGCCGTTGCAGTGGCAGCGGTGCCGGAAGCCGCAGCACGTGCCGTACGGCTGACAGCGCTAGCTTGCAGTTTTCAGCAGTCGATAACATCCGCAGCCCAGGCCGCTCCGCGGTGCTTGCTGGCTGGCGCAAACAGCGCCCGAGGCAGGAAGGTGCAGTTCGAGCTCAGAGCGCAGGCGCAGAGCGCAGCCTGGCAAGGCGACACTCCTAGTGCGGCAAGGCGCTGCGCTCGGCGACGAGCGGGGCGCTTTGCAGCACTGGCGCGCGGCGGGGACGCCGGCGACGCGCCTCGGCGCGTCAGGGCGCCGCTACCCCCAGGCGCTCAGCTGGAGGGCAGGACGAGCTCACCGCGGGAGAGCTCGGCCGCCCTGGCACGCGCCTGTCGGCCACAGAAAGCAGCCCGCTGCCGGCAGCTCTGCCTGCGCCGCGGCGCGCACGGCGCACGGCGCGGCGGGCGCCGGCGACCCCTGCTGCGTGGCCGGCAGCGGCGTTCCCGTCTGAGCCTGCCCGCTGCACAGGCATAGCAGGCTGCATCGGGCGAGCGGCTGCGCCCGAGCGCTTGCCGGCAGGTCGCGCGTCCTCCAGCGAGCGCAGGGCCGCGCGCGGCACCCAGCGGCGTGCCCAGCGCGCACACGCGCCGGAGCGAGCAACAGCGGCCGCAAGCGCTTGCGCGGCGCCGAGGCTGCCGCTGCTTGCCTCCACCGGGCGGAGAGCAGTCGTGCGCCGCCTGCCCCAGGCCCTCGCTGCTGTCCGCCACTGAGCGGGGAGGTGCGCTCCCGGTGCATTTGCTCGGAGGGTGGACGCTCTTGCCGTGCCTCGCAGACACGCCCTTGCCGTGCTCTTTGCTCGGAGGAGAGGTTCGCGCGCCGCGGACCCGCTGCTGCAGCCCGGCGCCAGCTGCCACGCGCGACAGAACACACCCAGCACGGGCCGCATCGCGGCCAACAGCACGCCCAGCCGCGCTTGTGCGCAGCGCGTCTCGGCGCTTTCCGGCGGGCGGAAGGGAGGGGGGCGCGCGGCAGGGTGCAGCACCCGCAGTACGCACGCTGCCAGGCGCGAGCGCCAGCAGTCACGAGCGCTCAGCGCTGGCGCGCAGCGCCCAGGGTGCCGCTGCCCTGATTCCTCTGGGCGAGGGCCGTTGTCAATACTGTGCCTTTGGCCTGTTGCTGCTCTGTCTGCATCTGAGCAGGCCTGCTCTGATGCAGCGCACCTCCCTAGGGAGGTGCGCTTTGCGCCTACCCTTTGCCTTTGCCTGGAGGGTGGAGGCTGCTGCTGCTGCGCGCGTCGCGGACTTGTCTTTGCAATGCCTTGGGAGCAAAACCAGTGCCTCCCCAGTGTCTGCATCAGAGCAGGGAGGTGCGCTTTGATGCCTACTCTTTGCTTTTGCGTGGAGGGTGGAGGCCGCTGCTGCTGCGCGTCGTGCACATATTTTTACGTTTCCTCGCCAAAACAAACAGTGCTTTTGCCTGGAGGCGTTGTCTTACGCGCGGTGCAGACACGCGGTTGCAGCCCAGCAACACTGGCCCCAAGTTCGGACACACGAGTGTGCGGCCCTAAGCCGCCCAACAGCAGGCCCAGCCACTGCACACGGCGCGCACGGGCGCGCTGGCACCGGCTGCACACAGGTCCTAATTCGCACGTCGCTGGACTGCCAGATAGGGCAGAGCCGCCCGCCGGCCCACGCGCCGCGCCTCAGGGCTCCGGCTGCGCGCGCGTGGGCCGGCGGGCGGCTCTGCCCTATCTGGCAGTTCAGCGACGTGCGAATAGGAACTGTCTGCAGCCTGTTGCTGCTCTGTCTGCATCAGAGCAGGGAGGTGCGCTTTGATGCCTACCTTTTGCCTTTGCCTGGAGGGTGGAGGCTGCTGCTGCTGCACGCGTCGTGGACTTGTTTTTACACTATAAACCAGCAAAATACAGGCCTTTGGCGTAATGGCAAAGAAGGCAGTCACAACAGTGGGAGCCCCTTCATAAACATTTTGTGCCCACATGTGAAAATGAACCGCCATCAACCTTAAGCAAAAAGCCAATTACACTGTCAACACTGTGCCACACCGTCGCGGTCGCGCACAGGAAAGTTGCTCGCGCGGTGCAGACGCGCCCTTGCAATCCAGCACCAGCAGCCCCAACACCGGACACATGAGTGCGCGGCCCTCAACACGGCCAACAGCAGGCCCAGCCACTGCACACAGCGCGCACGGGCGCGCTGGCACCGGCTGCAGGCAAGCCCCAACCACCGTCACTGGGCTTCCAGAGTGTATAAAGCCGGCCCGCGCGCCGCCGCGCTCAGGGCGCCGGCTGCGCGCGCGCGCGCGCGGCCGCCTGCACGGCCGCGCGGTCCGCCGCGAACGCGCCCGGCGCCAGGGGCGGCGTGACCACGACGCGCCCGGGCGTGGGGTCGATCTTCACCGGGTCCGGCAGGAGCACGGGGCCGACGCCGGCCTCCGCCGGCAGGACCTCCCAGGTCGGCGCCACCCGGATCAAGACCGGGTTAAACTCCACCTTGTTGGCGATCCCGGGCCCGCTGGACGCGCCGACACTGATGAGCTTCGGCCTGCGCGCCGCGCGCGAGCGCAGGTCGCCTTCTGGCCAGCCGTGCAGGCGCTGCAGCAAGGCGCCGGGAGGCAGGCCGTGCCAGGGAGCCGCCAGGAGCGCGCTGCAGCCAGGCCGGGCGCGCCACGCGGTCAGGCGGCCGGCGCGCATGCAAATGCGGCGCGGTCCCGTGCTGCCGCGGCAGGTCAGGTCAGGGGCGGGGGCGCACCCGACCGAGATCAGCGCCGGGCTGACGGACGTGCCCGTCGCGCCGAGCGACACGGCCGTGGGCGACACGGCCGTGGGCGACACGTCGATCAGGCTTGGGGCCACGACGGCGCCTGCCGCCCGGCGCGCGCGTGTGAGTGAGGGCGCGCGCGGGCGGCGTGCGAGCAGGGCGCACAGCGCAGAGCACGGCGCGCAGCAGCGCGCGCTGCGCCCAGGGCAGCACGCGCCCTGCCCTGCCCTGCCAGCGCCAGAACAGGCTCGGCGCGCGGGCGGCGCACCGGCGGCGCCCAGGCGGACGAGGCAGGGCTGCACGTCCAGCCCGCTCGCGCCGACGCCTGCCACGTGGTGGTGGATTGCGACGGATGTGCCGTGTACCTTCACGAACTCGGGCTCGTGCAGGTGGATCAGCTCGCCCAGCGCCGGGCTCAGCTTCTCGACCTCCTGCCGGCAGCGCGCGCATCAGCCCCGGGCGCGCTGTAGGCTTAGCCAGCCCCCCTGTAGGTTGAGCAGCCCCAGGCGCGCGGCCGCCGGCGCCGGCCGGCGCAGCGCCACGGCGCGGGCTGGCGCTGCAGGGCCGCGGGCCGGGCGCGCGCGCGCGCGCGCCTGCTTGACCGTCTCGCCGAAGGCGTCCACGACGGCCGTCAGCTGCTGCCAGGCCTCGGGCGGCCGCTCCAGCGCGTCGAGCATCAGCGCCAGGCGCCTGTACGACAGGTTCGTCACGTCGTCGCCCTGCGCGCGGCGCGCGCCCGCATGCGTCAGCTGCACGCAAGAAAGCCGCCTGCGCCGGCCGCCGGGCGCTGCTGGCGCGCGCACCGGGGTGCCGGACGGCCGCATGTCGACGGCGGAGCGGAACCACGTGGCCAGGCTCGCTGGGCCCTCAGGGATTATCAGGTCGGGCAGATCGTTGGTGGGCGCGGGCGCAGGCGCGGGCGCCGTGCGCGGCGGGCCGGGCGCGGGCTGCGCGGGGTCGGCCTCGCGCAGCCACCGCCTGGGCGGCGCGCCCTGCGGCGGCGCGGGCCACAGCGCCCACGCC
>JAABUV010000256.1_pt1 | contig 81773 bp, 103 predicted proteins | sample 5559971 | NCBI WGS metagenome assembly JAABUV01 (sample SAMN10711881, study PRJNA513362) | rock metagenome | isolation source: Antarctica rocks | place: Antarctica: Victoria Land, Knobhead nord | collected 2015-12-19 | reverse complement strand
TGCCGGGCGCGCCGCCGCGCCCGGCCGGCGCCGGCGGCAGCGCCGGCAGCGCCGCGAGCGCGGCCCGGGCGGCGGCGAGCGCGCGGCGCGCGTCGGCGGCGCCCGGCGTGGGCGCGGCGCGCGCGGGCGCGCCGCCCGCCGGGGCCGCGTCCGCCTCTGGGTAGGCGTCCAGGGCGCGCCGCGCGGCAGCCACTGCCGCGGCCGCGCGCGTGGGCGACGCGCCCGCCTCCGGCAGCGCGGCCAGCGCGTCGTGCGCGACGGTCACCGCCGCGCGCCCGGCCAGCGGCGAGCCCGGCGCCAGGTGCGGGTACGTCTGCGCGGCGCCGCCGCGGTCAGGAGCCAGGCCGTGGAGCTGCGCGGCGGTCTGCCGCTGACATGAACGGGCGCCACCTGCTGAGGCGCATGCCAACACCGGCGTGCACTGTGTTTGCAACAGCACTCAGTTGACAAGACAGGGCGAGGACGTTGCGAAGCAAGTCATCGTGCATCATGACACTGCTTGTACTGGTTCATGCAGCACACACCCAGAATGCGCAGTAACCCTGAAGGCACGTGGCCCCTCCCACATCCCAAATGTTGTCGCACCTCCAGCGCGGCGCGCGCGGCGAGCACCGCGGCAAAGCCGGCGCCGCCGGCGTCGGCCGAGTAGGCCGCCAGCGCGGCCTTGGCGGCGTCGACGGCGGCGCGCGGCCCGCCGCCCGCCGTGGCGCCGCCGGCGGCCTCGCGCGCGGCCGCGCGGTCCAGCGCGCCGCCGTAGCCGTGCGCCGCATGCGCCGCCAGCGTGGCCTTGGCCGCGGCGATCTCCGCGCGGCTGCTCTTCAGCGGCGTGCCGGGCGGCGGCGCGGCTGCGGGGGCGGCGGCGCCTGCGCGCCGCCGGGCGCTGAGCCGCGCCTCTGCATGGGGCGCAGGCGCCTGAGGCACGCTGCTGCCTCCTGGCACCGGCCCGCCGTGCAGCTTGCGCTTAATGGCTGGTGAGGTTTCGCTACCCCCTTTGCTTATTGCGTATCCTGCTTGCCACAAGTTTCGTGGCCATGACGGACTTGCCTTGCACTATATGCGCAGGAGCTTGCGCAGCTGACGCCCGGCGACTTGCTAACATAGGTAATGCATTCACTTGTCGTCTGGCAGGCGACTGGTGCTGGGTAGTGCGACGCCAATGACGTCACCGCCAACAGGGTGAGCCTTGCTTGGTCACGCGCTTTAGTGGCGCCTTTGTAACAGCAGTGGCCGATGCGGGAGCTTCTCAACAGGGGACGCAAGCGCTGGGCGCCGGCGCTGGGCGGCAGGGGGGCACCTGCTGGCGGAATCGACGCAATCTTGTCCAGCAGCGTCTTGACAGTCGACAGCGATGCCGGGTCGTCTGAGGCGGCCGCTGGCGCCGCTGCCTCCCTGTCGCGCGGCGCGCCGCCCGCCAGCACGCCCAGGCCGCTCTTGGCAGCCGAGGGCGGCCGCGCCACGTTGGCCAGCGCGCGGTCCGCCGCGGCAAGCGCGGCCGCCGCCTGCGCGGCGGCCGGGCCGGCGGCGGCCGGCGCGGGGCTGGCGCCGGGCCGGCCGCTGGACGCCGGGCGGGCGGGCGTGGACTGCCCGCTCGGCAGCTCCACCGGGAAGCTGGTCACGGAGCGCTGCGGGCTGGCCGCCGCGGACGTCGTCGCGGACGCTAGCCCCTGCGGCGCGCGCGCGCCAGTGGGTCCACGCGCGCGCGTCGCTGCCAGCAAATGTTGCCTGCTTGCTGCGCGGCGGCTGCCGCTGCGCCGACCCGCAGTGTGTTGCGGAGGCACCTTTGCCTTGTTCAAGCAGGCTCGGGTCTGGGCGTGAACAGGCTCGGGTCTGAGCGCGGGAGGCAGGGCGCGGCAGCGTCACGCGCTCGCACGTGCCGCGGGCCGGACCTGGCCGCCGAACGCCTTCATGGGCGACAGCTCCACCGGGAAGCTCTGCAGCGCGCCCGCGTCCCCTGCGGCGGGCGCGGCGGGAGCCTGCGCGGCGGCGGCCGCCGCCGGCGCCGCGGGCCGCGGCAGGTGCAGGCCGAGCGTGGCGTGGTCGGCCGCCGCGCTGCTGACGCCGTCGGCGTACGTGCGCGCCAGGCCCTCCAGCGTGAGCCCGCCGCGCCGCCACCAGGGCCGGTAGTCCACCATGATCTGCGAACACGCTGCAGGCATAAGCAGCCGCCGTCGGGGCGGCCGCGCCGGCGGGGTGGCGGCCTACTGCAGTACACTGCAGCTGGACAGCAGCTTCCCGCATGCGCCTGCGGGCTGCGCATGTGCTACGCGCTCAGACGTGCGGTGCTCCTCGCTGGGGCGCCGTGCTCGGAGGTGGCCAGCGCAGGCAGCCTGCGCTGGGAGCGAAATGACTCGCGCGCACCTCCTCCAGGATCGCCGCCATCTGGACCGGCGTGAACTCGACGTTGGGGTTGGTGCTGTTGACGTAGCTGCCCAGCTCCTCCTGCGCATGCGCCGCTGAGCTTAGCTAGGCGGACCGCGCGGGTGCGCTCTGTGCTGTGGCGCGCGCCGCCTGCTTGGCGGGCAGCCGCCAGGGTGCTGGAGAAGGAATAGGCGCAGCGAAGGCAGGGCTTGTGGGCCGATCGGGCTGCAAGCCGGACTTGCGACCCTGAGCGCTGTTGCAAGCTCACGCCTCCGCACGAGCAGCATGCTAGACGAGTGTCTTGGCAAGCTCTTGGAGGCAGCACAGGTGCGCGTGCGCGACAGGCGCTGTGAGACGCGCGGCGCGAGGCGCGCACCCTGTTGAGAACGCCATCACCGTCCTTGTCGAATGCAGCGAATATCTCCTGGACCTGCCGCCTGCTCTCCGCGTCCATCACGGTGGCCTGCTGCTCCGCGGGGGGCTCACTACCCAGCCGCTCCATTCGCGCTCTCAACGCGCTTATCACTGCCGCGCTCCGCGCATGGGCCTTGGCACCGCGCCTGGGTGCTGAGCCAGGGTGCACTGACAGACAGCAACTGAGCCGCAGGATTGCTGCGAGTTCATGTTTGAAGGTTACCCTACTTGAACAAGGCTGCCCTACTTCTTTAATGAAAGACAGTATTTACAAATATTAAGCAAATGAAATTGCATGGAGCGCTTGATGTCAACAGGCTGTCAACAGGCAGAAATCATTTCTCAGCGCCCGGCAATCGCATCTCGAGAGGCTGTAGCATTGCAGTGCACTCTTCCACTTGCTTGGCGTGTTGACTAGAGGCACAAGTTGACAGGCTTGCATCAATAGCTCACGTGCAGATGTAAGGCAGTGAGTGCGGGAGGCAAGGGCACGCACTGATGGACAGCGGCGCAAGCACCAGCGGCCGCAGCACCAACTTGGTGCTGCTGTTCACGGGCGGCGTGCTGGTGGGCAGCGCCGTGGCTGCGGGCGCCGTGTACGCATACTTGCAGTACCTGCCAGGACCCGATGTGGACGCCCGGAGGCCGAGGAGACGCGCCAAAACCGGCGTCGGGTGCGTGCCGGCGCCTTGGAGGCATTTGCTGGGCGCAGAGCGCGGCAGCACTGCTGCACTGGTTGCCCAGGCTGGCACTGGCCACGCGTGGGCACAAGTGTCCATCGCCCCAACTCAGCTGTTGCGAGTGTGCGCTGCAAACCGTGGTGACAAGCTTGGCACGTGCAGCTGGTGCAGTTGATGATGGATGCGTCAGGCACGCATGAGCACAACTGTGAGCACGCCTTGCTCTTGGGCGTCGTAAGGATGGTGCTGTGTGCGCAAGCAGCGGCCGGCCTGCCAGCCCCAGGAGGCGCAACGGCCGCAGCGCGGGCGACAACGGGGAGCCCATGTCGCCACGCGTGCGGATGAACGGTGACGCCGCGCGTCCCTTCGAGGTCCGCCTTCACCTGTACAATCTATGATGTCATCTGCGCTTGAGTGCTTTCATGCATATATGAGTGCTTCGGCATGACAGTAAACAGGACCAGCTCAGACGCGTGTTCGTGGTGTGGCGCAGGACGGCGGCAAGCCGAGCACGTCGCCCAGGCGCCCTCCGCTGGCGCGCGGGGTGCGGCCTTGCGCCCGCTGCTTGCTCAACGTGCTGGCAAGCATGTCTCCGGTAGCACTGCTCAGCCTTGGCACTGCTCAGAGCCCGTTCCAGCCCTCTCCGCCCTCAACGTCCCGAGATGAGAGGGCCGGGGAGGGTACTATAGCATGGATGCCTGTCGTGCACCTCAAGCACAGCCTCAACGTGCACCGCTCTGTGTCCAGGACGCGGCGGAGGACGAGGAGTGGCGGTGGCGCGCGGGTGCGGGGCCGCCGTCGGCCTCGCACCACGGCGCCGCGCCGGCCCCGGTGCGCGGCGTGTTCATCATCGTTTTCAAGCCAGCTTGTGAAGTAAAGGCAGCTTGCGAGCGGCGCCCTTTACCTACGCCTTGCTCCAGCCTGCATGGATGCAAGGCGTGCCATAAGGAAGGGTTGTGACATGGGCAACTGACAATTGTCGCGGGCAGGCTGACGACCGCGGGGCGCGGCCGTGGCGGCCGCAGCCTGCGCCAGCGGATGGCTCGCACCGGCCGGCCAGGGCCAAGGAATTCCACAAGGAGCACAACGCAGCGGTGCGCGTTGCCGTGCTGTTGCTTGGCGCAGCCGTGGGGCAGCCATGCATGAGCCCTTTCAATGTGCGGTTTGCATCAAGCTGGTGCCGGGTAGAAGAGCGGCGAGGAGCACGTGCAGAGAGCGCAACACATGCATGGTCCTGACACGCCTGCAGCTGTGAGCAAGACTGGGCTGCTATGAGCGCAGGGCGGCATGCGTGGCCTGCACTGCTGCCCTTGCTTGGCACTCCACATGTGGCGCTCACTGGGCTCGACGCAGGCTTAGGCCGCTGCTTTGCGGCCGCGGCGTTGCAACTAGTGCGGCAGCTTCCATCTGTTACTTTGTAAAGCGTTCAAGCAGGTCCTTGCCGTCCGCCTCAGGGGGCCGTCCCTGCACACTGCCCTCTGCACCTGCCGTGCGTGACTTAATGGAAGCGCGCCGCCTGCGCCGCGCCAGGCGCTGGCGGGCGCGCCGGCGGGCGGGCAGGCGGCGGGCGCGAAGGGGGCGCTGGCGCACACGCTGGTGCCGCCGCCGTACGCGGCGCCCATGCCGCACCCGCCGCCCGCGCACACGCTCACGCCCGCGTCCGACATGGCGCTGGAGGGCAAGGCGCGGCCGGCGCCCGCCCGCGGGCCGGCGCTAGCCGTGCCGCGCGCTGGTTGATTACAACGCAGGACAGCATGCCGGGGGTTGTTACGTTTACCGTGTACGTGGGCCTCTAGCTGATGAATGCTCACCATGCACGCGTCCTTTTTGTTGCCCAATGTGTCAGCAAGTCCTCTCGGGGGAGGGCCTGCCATGGACGTACCAAGCTCGAGGCGGCACGCGCGCCGACAGATCATCGAGGACGCGGCAGTGCACGAGCAGTACTGCCGCGTGATCACGCCCGAGCCCGCCATCAACGAGGAGACCGAGGAGGTCACCTTCCTGCTGCAGCAGTGCCTCGAACTCAGGCGCGGCCCGGCCGCCGCCATCTTCTGCCTCGAGGCGAGACCATGGCCAGCATCCCCATGCGCGCATGCCAAGCAGGCGAGCTGTGCTGCACCGCACCTCCGTGGCGGCTGTCCCACATGCAAGAGCTCGCGCGCGAGAAAAGGCGCGCGCCGCGCGCAGGGACAAGTGGCTGTTCCGGCCGGCGGTGCCGCCGTGCGCGATGCCGCCGCTGCCGGAGGCGGCCGCGCCCTCGGACGTGCAGCCGGCGCCCTTCGACTGGGTGCCCGCCGAGCCCAGCGCGCACGTGTTTGAGATGGACGACGGCATCGTGCGCGTGTGGCCCGACGCCAGCCGGTCCGAGGAGCCGTTCGCCGTGCCGGGCACGTCCTACGAGTTCTTCTCCGACATGCACCGGTGCGGGGTTACGTCATGCCCTACCATGCGCGCACGTCTGCAGCGGTTCATACCTGCCTGCCAGGCTGCTGCACAAGGGCCGAATGCGCCGGGGTGCCACCCGGGCGGCGTAGGCCTTCTGGTCCACTGCAGGCGCCCAGATATGCGCCGCCTGGCCTCCCGCGGCCTGACGCCGCGGGCGCGCAGGATCCTGCGCATCTCCACTATGGGCCCGGTCAAGACGTTCAGCCACCACCGGCTGCTGCTGCTGGAGCAGAAGTTCAACCTGCACGTGCAGCTGAACGCGGACAAGGAGTTCCTGGCGCAGAAGAGCGCGCCGCACCGCGACTTCTACAACGTCCGCAAGGTGCGGCGCCCTGCCCAGCGCGCCGGGCGCCGCTAACAGATGAGGGCCTCTGTCCTGCATGGCGACTGGCTTAAACGAGACGTGGTAGCATGCCGTGGCTGCTGGTCGGCCATTTGCTTACCTAGGCGGATGCATACCAACGCTCGCACATACAGTGACCGCACTTGCTCAGCTGGGCTAGCTGCAGGCAAACTGCCTGCACTGATCTCAATTGCGCACAACCATGTGTGTGATGATGCAGGCAGTCTGATCTTGTACTAGTTCACTTACATGCCCTACAAACCATGCCCGCGCTGCAGTACATGCCGCGAGTTAATGCGGGAAAGGCTCCTCCGTGCGCAGGTCGACACGCATGTGCACCACAGCGCATGCATGCACCAGAAGCACCTGCTGCGCTTCATCAAGAGCAAGCTGCGCAAGGAGCCCGACGAGGTGGTCATCTTCCGCGACGGCAAGTACCTCACACTCAAGGAGGTGTTTGAGTCGCTCAACCTGACTGGGTGCGTGCTGGCTGCTTGGGTGCACTGCCCCACCGCCTGCATGAGTAGGCGCTATGGTGCATGTTTTGCCGACCAACCGCGCTCCTCGCAAGCCTGGAAAGGGGTGATCCAGCACCCTTGCTGTCCAGTGCTGGCCTTTCTAATTTGAAAGTTCTTACAACTGCAATAGCTACAATGTTATCGTAGGCAGCACTATGGAGGCGGGATATCAGTGCTAGTGCGCTGACCCGCCCAGGTACGACCTGAATGTGGACACGTTGGACATGCACGCGGACAAGAACACCTTCCACCGCTTCGACCGCTTCAACCTGAAGTACAACCCGTTCGGGCAGAGCCGCCTGCGCGAGATCTTCATCAAGCAGGCGCGCCTGGGCCGCCAGGCCGCGATCACGACTCGGCGCATGCTGCCTGTCCAGCGTGAGCCTGGCAGAACCTGCATCTGGCCATGCCAGGTAGCTGCATAGGCATGGGGACGGTTGCGTCCCTGCCTAGGCATTTGCTGACGGACACCAGGCTCAAGAGCAGCGCCTTGCAGCCGGCTCCGCTCAGCGTTAGCTGACCAGGGCGCCGCCTCTGGGGCAGCAAGGGCAGCGGGGAGCCCGCCTGCACCTGCGCATGCGCCTCGAGCGCGAGCAGGGCGGGTCGAGCGCCCGGTGGGGCACGCGCTGAGGCAAGCCGGGGCGCGCGGCGCGCAGGACAACCTGCTGCATGGGCGCTTCCTGGCGGAGCTGACGCAGGAGGTGCTCACCGACCTGGAGGCCAGCAAGTACCAGCACGCGGAGTACCGCATCTCCATCTACGGCCGCAAGCGCGTGGAGTGGGACATCCTGGCCGCCTGGATCTGCCAGAACCAGCTGTACTCCGACAACGTGGTCTGGCTCATCCAGGCGCGGCCCCTCAGCAAGAGGCAGCCCCGCAAACACGTGCGCAAGCCACCGGCGCATGGCGTCTGAAGCTCAAGTGCACACACACAACGCTGGAACCTCTGTCTGAGACGCTTGTCTGCAAAGCCTGTATGCCTCATTGCTATGTACGCTGGAGTTGCACCCATGTTCCCCTGGCCTAGGACTGTAGGGCCTGGTCGCTGCAGGTGCCGCGCCTGTACGACATCTACAAGGCGCAGGGCATCATCGAGAACTTTGAGCAGCTGCTGGACAACATCTTCACGCCGCTGTTTGAGGTCACGGTCGACCCTGCGTCCCACCCGCAGCTCCACCTCTTCCTGAAGCAGGCGCGCCTGTATGATTTATGAGTCCTGCCCATTGCAAGATCCCCGCTGTCAGCTTGTGGCTGCTGAGGTAGCCAGTTTCTGACTGGTGCAAATAATTCGCTTTGTGGCTGCGTACCAGCGTTCTTGCATGCATCCCATGCTCCATGTCGTCTGCCGGCCATTTGCATCACTTGCAACGCTAGTACACAAGCTGCTTTGCGAGACTGTGGAACCCATATGAAATGGTGCAAGCAAATCCTGGGTACTCCTGCGGGCACACAGCAGCATCTACCAGCCTGGACCTGCCACTACCAGGCCTTTGAGCGCTTTCCCCGTGCGCGCACGCAGGTGGTGGGCTTTGACATGGTGGACGACGAGAGCAAGCCGGAGCGGCGGCCGGCGAAGCACATGCAGGGCCCGCGCGCATGGGACCTGAAGCACAACCCTGCGTACGCGTACTACGCGTACTACACGTACGCAAACCTGTTCACGCTGAACAAGCTGCGCGAGGCGCGCGGGTTGAATACGTTCGCGCTGCGTCCGCACGCGGGTGCGCTGCTGCTGTGTCAGAGGTGACAGGTGCAGCAGGCCTCTTGTGTGTGCCTGGCCACTGCGTGCAGTTTCAGCAGGTGCGTGATGCACTGCAGGTGACAGATGCAGGCTTGTTCAGTAGGATAAAGACATGCTGCTGGCAGCTGACTGCTGTGAAGCGTGAACAGTACAATTGTTTTAAGTCTATGCTTGGACATGCTCCAAATCTGGTCTGAGACTGCAACCATACCCTTTGCATAGTTGACGTCAGCTGTTGTTGGACACTTGCCGCGCAGCCGGGCGCGTGGTACAGCATGTCACTTATGCTGTGAGGAGGCAACGCTGACAATGAGTGCGCATGGGCCAGGCGAGGCGGGCGACATCGACCACCTTGTGAGCGCGCTGATGCTGTGCGAGAATATTGCGCACGGCATCCACCTGCGCAAGAGCCTGCCGCTGCAGTACCTGTTCTACCTGGCGCAGGTGCGCGGCGCTAGTGCAGCCGCTTGTGAAGCGTGCTCGGTGATGCACACCAACATCAACAGCGGCGGTTGCCTTGCAGACGTGCCGTACCGCTGACGTTGTGTATGCTGTGCAAGGGTACACCCGTGTGCAGCATATGTGCATAAAACATCTTTTTTGAATGCATGCTGTTTGCACCTGTGCGGGTCGGCTGCACCAGTTCGTAAGGAGAGATGTGGCGCGCGTGCAGATCGGGCTGTGCATGAGCCCGCTGTCCAACAACTCACTCTTCCTGGACTATCACCGCAACCCGTTCCCCACGTTCTTCGCGCGCGGCCTGTCGCTGTCTTTGTCCACGGACGACCCTCTGCAGGCTTGCCCGCACGCGCTCTCTTTTGGCATGTTTTTGCTCCGCAAGGAAGGAGTGACATGCGTGCAGTGTGGCACAGGCGTCTCGCGTGCAAGCTATGATATGCGCTTGAAGGGGGGTGCAAACTGTTGCATGGCACCTGGAGCTGATGTGGAGGTGTGGGGCCGGCGCAGATCCACCTGACCAAGGAGCCGCTCGTGGAGGAGTACAGCGTGGCCGCGCAGGTCTGGAAGCTGAGCGCCACCGACCTGTGCGAGATTGCACGCAACTCGGTGCTGCACTCGGGCTTCCCGCACCAGGCGCGCGCTGCTGCAGGGCCCCGCAGTCGAGCTCTGCGCGCTCCCTGCGCCTGTTCCTGGTCACACTATGCTGTCCAGCCATCACATTCTCATGAGCCATGGCCGATCAGTTGCCACAGCACTTTGCTTGTCAGCATAGAAGGGACTCCTGCTGAGCTGGCCATGAGGCATCCCATCTCAAGCTGCATAAAGCATCATATTTTCAGACTCGCATGTAGCACCCGAGTGCCGCCTGCATGCGCAGCTGCTGGGTGTTGATGATGTGTGCACAGCACTGGTCACGCGCGCAGCTCCTCTACATGACATGAATGTTGCGCGCAGGTGAAGATGCACTGGGTGCACCAGCAGTACTGGCAGCCTGGGCCGCAGGGCAATGACATCCACAAGACCAATGTGCCCAACCTGCGCATGCGCTTCCGCTATGACAACCTGCAGGCATGCTGCTCCTGCCTATTTCTCCATGAGCATCGGCACTGGCCGGTGCCCACCGTCTGCTATGTGTGAAAGTGGTGCACATTGTAGCAAGTGCTGTGTGTAGGCATGAGCTAAAGCTGCCACTGCGGGCGGTACTGGATGTCAGTGTACCAGGGCACATGTTGCAGGGGAGCACTGACCTGCTGCGGGGACACATGCACCGCGGCTCTGTCATGAAATATGGCGTGCGTATGCACCACCAAGCATGGCCCTGTTTATTCTTATTGCTGAGCATCGGCCGGTGTGGAACAGGAGGAGCAGACGCTCGTCCGCAGCGGCGCGGCGGCCTTTGCTGCTCGCGCTGCGGCAGCCGCCCAGCGCAAGGAGGCGCAGTGAGCTGGCTCATGCGGGAGATGCGGCAGGAAGTGTCACGAGTGAGAGGCTGATGGAAAGTCATGCAAATACCGGAAGGAGGTGCGAGTAGAGGGAGAGAATGCAAAGACCATAGACGGTAAGCGCGCTGCGCGGGTCTTTGAGGTGCCCGTCACGCAGTGGCTGCATGGTTGCACATGTGAGGCGGAAGGGCTGCCTGAGAGTCACAGCCTATCAGCCCCATGAGTTGCGTTCCGTACTATATTTCTGCAGGTGGGCTATTATGCTTTCTGCTCTTAGCTTCCACTTTAAGATTTATGTGCAGCATGTTTTGTGACCGCCTAGCAAACTTTGCTCTGTATGCTGAGCCGCCCAGCTTATTTGAACTTAGGCGGCGTTTGTCAAATAGGTTTATTGTGTTTGTCCATGCTTTGCCCAGGCTCGGCAATGTTGATGCGCATCCACCTGACATCCTCGGTCTTCCTCTGCTGCATCGGTCTCTAATAACACACATAGACCAAGGCAATCATGCCCATGCATGCCGTGTGTCAAGCAAGATCGACAGTGAACCAACAGTAAATACGCAGCAACACAGAGTGAATCAGTGCCAGCAGGCGGCACATGCCTCCCCATGCGCAACCTCCCTGCACACGAAGCAATCAAGCCAGCATGCGGTACGATCACGACCAAGTGCAGAGGACGACCCAAAACTGTGACGCAGTAGTCCTGGCAACAACCTCTTTGCAGCTAGAACAGCTTCTTGTACTTGCAGAAGGCGAGGATCAGCAGGAAGACGAGCACCGCGCCCGCCGACGACACGCAGGACACCTGCAGACGGCACACTCCATGTCTCAGCACAGGCGCAACACACGTGCCACACGTGCACAGTATCAAACACATGATGAGCCTTTGGTGCACAGCTCCAAGAACTGCTGCATCATGAGCACTTGATACTGCTGAGACCACAAAGTCGCCATGCTCTGGTGCGAGGGGGGAGATTGAGCAGGCGCACGATCACAAATGTGTCGTACGAGTCCTCATGCGTGTTGTGCAGGTTCATGCCGAACAGACCGGACACCACGCCGATGAGCGCCACGGACAGCGTCGCGCTGGTCAGCATCACCTCGAGCTGCGGCGCCAGGCCACGCATGCACCGTCAGCCCCTCAGCCAACAGTGAGATCACACACAGGTGCGGCCCCAGGCCAAGCATGCACCACATGAGCCTGTATAGGGATGCACGAGGTCAGCATCACCTCTGGCTGCAGACCTGGGCAAGCACGCGCCGGCACAGCCCACACAAGGCAGAACAGGGAAGTCTCACATATCACGCAGCGTCACCGCTACCCGTCCAGGAACACGTGAAAGCAGCGCAACTGTTGCTTGCTGCAGCAATGCAAGGCACAAGGGTGATTGACACGCGAGGTGGTGTGCACCCGGATGAGCTGGTTGCGGTTGCTGTCCAGCTCGATGTTGATGTAGTCCTGCTCCCGCTCACATTCTCGCTCAGCAACCGTGCGGGCAGCATACTCTGCGCTCGCAGGCTTGACAAGGGCTGCAGGCCGGGGAAATTCAAACCATCACGTTGACATCATGCGGGCCAGCGCAACCCGGGACGGTCGCAAGCGCTCCAGGCACAGCACACGGCCGCTCAAAGTGCAGGCGGAAGCACAGACGGTCTGCCTGCGAGCTGCGCCTCCGCCTGCGAGCTGCAGGCGGAAGAAGCACAGCCACCGAGGCAGCAGCGCACATAATGAACCCTAGGTGAGGGCGCCGGGCCCAGCGCGCGCGCCTCGGTGTCATCGATGCACTCGCACAGCGCCTGCGGCTTGTTGTATGTGCTGTGCAGCTGCAGGCACACAGAAAACCTAGGGTGCGGTTACCCTAGGGTTGTCCCTGGGGCGCGCCTCGGTGTCGTCGATGTACTCGCACAGCGTCTGCAGCTTGTTGTACGTGTTGTCCATCTGCAGGAAGGAGCCCTCCAGCACCATCTCCACCTCCGCGATCTCCTCCTCGTCGCGCTCGGCCGCCTCGTCAAAGCCCTTGGGCGTGTGCGGCGTGCCGTGCGGCTGCAGGCGCAGGCTCGTGCGGTCCAGCGTGTGCAGCAGCGAGGACTGCGCGCGCGCCCGGTGCGCCCGCGTCAGCCGCGTCAGCTCCCCGCATGCCGCGCCGGGTGGCCGCGCCGGTGGCTTGCAGCGTCAGGCATGGAGGCACGCGCCCCGCATAGACCAGACTGCAGGCTCAGCAGGACTGGGTATTCAGTCCAAGGACCCCGCACAGCACACACCGACATTAGAAATGTGCGAGCGGAGCGGGGCGCATGCGCCGTACACTGCCCGCGGCAAGGGCACGCGCCTGGCGCTCCAGCAGGTCCATGGCGCGCGCGGTCAGGTTCATCTGGTGCATGTCGGAGTCGTCGTCCAGGATCTTCTCCAGCACCTCGCGCAGCGTCTCCACGCGCGTCGTCAGGCGCACCAGCCGGTTCTTGATGCGCCGCACGCGCTCCAGGTTGGCCGTGCTGACCTGGCGCGCGCCGCAGCAGGAACCGCCCTCGGCATCCTGAAGCGGCGCCCCGGGTGCCGTGCAGGGGCTCCCGTCTTGCCTCCTGCTTCTGCATGGCAGCGGATGCCTGATAAATTGCGAGAAGTCGTCTGCGCTGGCACTCCCTCTGCACAGCTTCATCCTGACAAGCAAGGCTCCCCCATAACAGTCCATGTGTACTCGCACAAAGCTCCTGACATACCAGAAACATGTTCCGCAGACACCCTCAGCAACCCTGCCGTGAGCCAATATCCACAACGGGCCGGGCGGCTGCGCATGCCGAGGGGCCTGCCCGGCCCACATACCTTGGCGGTCAGGTCGTCCAGCGCGGGGTGCGCAGCGGCCTCCAGGTCCGCGGACAGCTGGTCCAGGTGCGAGCACACCTGGCGGCCGCACACAACCATGAGGCCAAACCTCCCTGCCCTAACCCTCGCATAAGGGGTCCACTAGTGCTTTCAGATCACTCAACTGCTGCAACACCTGAGCTGTCCCGACAAGGGCTGCACTGCCAGTGGAGACCGCGACTCTCCTGCAACCCTGTCACAGGTCAGTCGAGTCGCAACACATCGGTCCCACAAGTGACACACTTGACACGACTGCCCCAGCACGCGCAGGTCTGCTACCCGGTACCCATCGGAGCACGCTATGTGCCCATGCACACACACCCCACATTGGCCCCCCGCCATGGGAAAGGGGAGGCCTCTATTGCGTGGTGGGTGGGCTGGCCCCTTGGACGGCTGCAGGACGCACCACATCCAGCACCACCTCCAGCGCGCGCAGCTCCTATCAGCCCCCTGCTGTGGGACATGATACGCCCTGTCGCAGGGTGCGCGGGCGGGCCCCTGCGGACGGCCGCAGGGGCGCACCACGTCCAGCACCACCTCCAGCGCGCGCAGCTCGAACGGCGACTGCTGGTGCTGCGCGGCCTCGCGCTGCTCGGCCGCCTGCACCGCGGCCACCAGGTCCGGCACCGACTGGCTCACGCCCGGCGCGCCCAGCGCGCCGTCCCGCGGCGTCAGCCGCCGCTGCAGCTCCTCGATGAACGCGACCTGCGCGCGCGCGCGCGCGTTCGCCCGCCTGCGCCCGCTGCCGGCACTGCGCCATGGCCCGCAGACTCAGCAGGAGCGCGGCAAGAGCGCGCTCACGGACCCGCGCTCAGCAATCGTTGACCCTGGCGAGCTGGCGGCCTGCCGCGCAGCCTGAGCAGCGCCTGGCAGGCCGCATGCTGCAGACACCTCATCCGCGTTGCTAAAGGACCGAGGAGGCCGGCGCGCGCGCGGCCGGGCGGGCGCGCGCACCACGCTCTCCTCGTCCGCGTTGACGATGAACACCTCGTCCTTGGTGATGATGCACTTGATGTGCTCCAGGTTGACCACGAGCGCCTTGTCGCGGCACAGCAGCGCGCTGGGGTAGCTCGTGTTGAGGTGCGGGTCCAGCAGGCGCAGGTCGCGCAGCTGCACGCCCAGCTGGTGCACCAGCGCGTGCTTGTCTGCCTGCGCGTCCCGCCCCTGGCCTTAGCGCCGGGCGCGTCCCTGGCCACAGGCGGCGTCCCTGGCCACAGGCGGCGTCGCAACGGGCTACGGCCCTGTGTGCACGAGCGCGCGACTATCCGCCTGCGCAGCCAGCCCCTGCCGATGCGCCAAGCATACCCCTGTTCTCAGGCGGCGTCACATTGGACAATGCCTCGTCGTACACCAGCGCGCGCTAGATCTAGCTGGCCCCCCGCCTTGCCACGCGTGCAAGTCAAGACTCGTGCCGGCGCACGTCTCACTGTGTCTGGCATGCATGATGGTGGCATGCCTGGCACGCACAGGCGGCACGCCAGCAGCATGGCAGCCTGACGTCACCTGCACATCCTGCACTGCAAAAATCCGGTAGCTGGGGCGTCTGTTGAGCCCGCCGCGCGAGCGAGCAGGACACAGCGAGCAGCTCCGGGCGGGCGGCGCGCGCGGGCGCGCGCCTGGATGACGCTCGTCTCGCCGTTGCGGTCGAAGCGCACCCACTTGCGCAGGCCGCCCAGGCCGCCCTTCTTGCGGTCGAAGGCGACCTTGGCCACCGCGGTCGCCATGTCGCTGCCGGACAGGTTGCGGCGCAGGCCGCCGCCGACCGTCGGCGACGGCGGCGCGCTGCTCGGCGTGGACGCGCCGTCGACGCCCCGGCCGGCGCCGCCGTCGGTGTGCAGCAGGCCCCGCATGGCGCGCGCGCAGCGGCGGCGGCGGCGGCGGCGGCGGCGGCGGCGGCGGCGGCGGCGGCGGCAGACACGAGGCGCGGCTCACGGCGCTGCTGCGGCAGACAGCCGCCCGGGCAGGGGCCCTGCACGCGGGCGAGCGCTGCCTGCTGAACGACAGGGTTGGACAAGCGCGGGCAGAGCTTGACGCGGCGCGGGGGGTCAGCCGCACGACAGGGGCAGCCGCAGCAGCCGCCTCGCACAGTTTCCGGGACCCAAGGCGAGCTCAGCACACTCAGCGGCGGCTGCAGTGCTGGCAGCCGCTGAGCAGCGGAGCAAGCCTCACCAGGCTGCCGCCGAGCGCTGGGTTGATGGGCAACAGGTGCGAGTCGTGGCGCAGGGCTGCGCTCCGCAGGTTTGCAGTGGATGGCCGCAGCACAGCGCCACAGGCTGGGACAGGCTTGCCGCAGCACCGGGACGGACTGCCTTGAGGCGGGAGGCCAGCTTGCAGCCCAGGCAGGGCCCCACCAAGAACGTCCAGCGCCCGCAGCCCAGCTGCCATGCGTAGGACCCGCGCTCCTCAGCCAGCTCACTGCAGCGCTCCTGCAGAGCTACCTCCCAAGGTGCTTGGAGCTCTGCCTGTGCCGTTGGCGCGCCGACAAATGCTGCCGCCCTCTCCCAAGTGCGGTGCCTGTTACCACCGCGTGCGTTTTCAGCGACGCCGTTGCCGCGGAGTCAGTGTGGCGTCAGTGCTATGCGGGTCCGAGCGAGCTTGAGGAGGCAGAAAAGAAAGGGCAGCCGGAGAGCATCTGAGAGCTACCTGGTGATTGATCTACTTAAAGGGGCCTAAGTGGATCAATCAGTGAAGGGGCCCACTTGCGCCAGGACACAGTCAGGCTTCTGTTCGCAGTTGGCCCTGCGTTGCCAGAGCCCTTGGGGTTGTGCTGCTGCTGCACCGTGGCGCCAGGTGCACAGCCCACGGCAGGACTGGTCGGGACCGCGGGTTGTGCTGCTCGCAGTGCAAGCGCTGCATGGTCGCATGTGGGACAGGTAGAAGCTCGAACAAGCCTCTGTAGGACCCGGACAGCTGCAGTGGCCTCCCCGGCGCCGAGCGCGGCCAGCGTGGAGGCCTGCACATTGGCCTGCAGCGCACAACCCCGGAAACACTGGCTGCAGGTTTGCGCGCACGCCCTGCACGTCCAGGCCGAGCACGCGCAGTTGGGGGGCCCAGCCTAGGCGCGAGCGCGCCCGCCCGGGGCGGCGCGGCGCGCGCCCGGCGCCATGCCCGCCCACGACAAGCCGCCGGCGGGCAAGCCGCCGGCGCGCAAGCGGCTGACGATCGACATCAGCGAGGCGCACCACCTGAACCCGCGCCTGCTGGCCGCGTCGGGCATTGGGCGGCGCGCGGCCGCGGCCGCGGCTGCCAAGAGCGCCCAGGGCCGCGGCGGCCCGGCGCCCGCGTACGCGCCGCTTCCGAGCATGGCGCCGCTGCGCCGCGCGCACTCCGGCTCCGAGCTGATGGGCCTCGTCGGCGACGCCGCGGCGGCCGGGCCGGCGGCGCCGCCGGCCGACGCGCCCGACGCCGCGTCCGGCGCAAGCACGCCAACGCGGCGGCATGGCCGGCGGCGCGACGCAGCGCCGGCGGTGGCCGGCCGCGAGTCGGGCGGCGTGCTCGCGGTGAGCACCGACGCGGCGAGCCTGGCCGCGGCGCTGACGGCCGGCGTCCCGCTCGCGGCCGGCTTTGACCGCCGCGCGCTGACCGCGATCGGCCCGCGCAAGTGGTTCAAGGTGGACGAGGAGGGCGAGGCCAGCATTGTGGAGGCGCGCGGCGCTCCTGATCGGGCCGCGGGGCTCGTTTGCTCAGAGACGGGGGGTTGGCAGGGGCGCTGAGGTGCAGGGGCGTGTTGCTGTGACAGCACCCTCGCACATGCTTAACCATAGTGCCTTGCTGTCACCGCTGGGCGGCCGGCGTCCGGATACTGGGCGCGCTGCGCGTGGCTGCTGGCTGCTGTCGGTGGTAGTAGTCCTGGCCGCGGCCTGCAGCGGCGCGCCGCCGCGCGCAGGTCGCCGGCCCGGCGCTGTTCGGGCCGCTGGGCGTGCAGCCGCGCGACCTGCGCCTGCTGGACTGGAAGCACGCGGCGATGTACCCGTCCGCGCTGCTGTGCCGCGAGCGCGCGCTGCTGGCCGCGCTGGAGCACCTCAAGTGCCTGATCACGCGCGAGGCCGTGCTCGTCATGGCCACCGACCAGCCGGCCGTGCTCGGCTTCCTGGCCGAGCTGCAGCGCCGGCTCAAGCTGCCCGCCGGCGGCGGCGGCGCCGGTGCCGGCGGCGGCGGCGGCGGCGGTGCCGGCGCCGGCCTGGCGCACGTGCGCGAGGAGATGCCGTTCGAGCTGCACGCGCTGGAGGTTGTGCTGGACGTGGTGCGCGCGCCGCCAGACTTGACCCCCGCGCGGGCCGTCCTCGCACGACTGCTCCCTCCCACCATGGCTGCTGGCATGCGCGGGCGCAGCAGCGAGCGGCGTGGCTGCTGACTGCTCAGGAAGGCCGCGCTGCTGCCTGCCTGCGCGCGCGGGCGCCGTGCGGCGCCCCGAACCGCGTGGCCAACACACTGCGGCCGCTGTCAATGCTGGGGGTTAGCCCGCCGGACGCTCTCGTGGCACTGAGGGGCGGGCGGGCGCGCCAGGTCTGCGAGCAGCTCCGGCGGCTGACGACCGACCTGGAGGCCGCCACGCAGCCATGCCTGAAGGTCTCCACCGCAAGAAAGGTACGGCAGCCCCGCTGGTGCTGCAGGCCGCCCAGGCGGCGTCAGCGTATTGGCGCGCCAGCGCGACATCGCCTCCATGTGGAACTCGGACACCTGGCTGCGTTGCGTCTGCGCCGAACTCTGGCCAGGGCTGCTGAAGGGGACGCCTTTCGTGCCCAAGCGGGTGCTGCTGTTTTTCAGGCATTGACGGGTGTCCTGTAGCAGAATCTGGCAAAAGTGATATATTCTGGTCTCCCACAGCGAGGCCTCCCGTGACAACGTGGGAGCGGAGCTAAGCCGAATCGGTAGGGACCTTGGGGTGTAGGTCTGCAATTGGCCGTGCAAACGTTTATTTGTACCCCAAGTCGGACCCAAGAGGCCAGGGACTTCAAAAGAAGTTCAGATCCCGGTTGCTGTTGCCGGTGGCGAGAGACGTCAGCTCCTTGAACGTTGCGACGTAGTCTGCCAGCGTGTACTCCTCTGCGCCGGGTGCGCCAGGCGGGTGCGCGCCGCCAGCGCCTCGCTGGGCGGCGCGAAGCGCGCCGCGAGGCTGGCCTTGAAGTGGTCGTATGTCCAGACTGGCTGCACCTGCGGCCCACTGGGAGACCCAGGCGAAGCGGGTACAGCCAGTGTGGACGTACGACAAGTTCAAGGCCAGACTGGCAGCGCGCTTCGCGCCGCCCAGCCAGGCGCTGGCGGCGCGCACCCGTCCGGCGCACCCGGCGCAGGCAGGGACAGTGGCGGACTACGTCGCAACGTCCATGGAGCTGACGTCTCTCGCCACCGGCAGCGGCAACCGGGAACTGGAATGCCAGGGGCGCGCTTAGATGGCATGCGGGCGCCTAGGGCACCTGCCGCCCGGCGCCCCCGACGCAAGCGCGGCCGCCGCCGCGCAGGTGTCCTCGCTGTTCCTGGAGCGCGTGCGCACGCTCAAGGCGCGCATGGTGCGCCTGAAGACCAAGGTGGAGACGGTGCGGCGCCCCGCACAGCCGCACAATTTTATATGTAATCTAGTGAACCATGCTGGCCACCCGGCGCTGCTGGCGTTGCGCCAGACCCGCAGCCCGCATACGTGTGTGTGGGGGTTTCTTTTTTGCGGCCCGCCGTGCTGGGCGCTGGCTCTGTCGCGGGGGCCTCTTGCCTGCACGCCATTCCCGTCTCGGCCCGCCTTGAGCCGAACGCCAGCCGCTGCAAGGGCGGTCTGGCGCCGCGCACCTGGTCCCCTCTCGGACCACCCTGAGCCCAGCGCCGCCAGCTGCTCGCCTCGCCCTTGCCTCGGCAGCACTCGAGGCGCGCGCAGCATGCGTCGGCAGCACACGATCGCGCGCAGCATGCGTCGGCAGCACGAGAGCGCGTGCAGCATGCCGAGCGCGCCGCGCGCGCGCGCAGATCAAGGAGGTGCTGCAGAAGTACCTGGGCGCCGACGACGACCTGTTCGACATCAACCTCACGGCCAAGTGCGCGCGCTCCCTGCCCGCGCGCCGGCGGCGGCGCTCGGGTCGGCTGCGCGGATGCTCTAGGGCCCTGTATCGTGCGCGGTGTTTGTCATGCATGTCGCAGCTGGTACGCCGACTGGCGAGGGTCCCGTCTTGCATGGTGCGCAGCGCAGTCATGCTGGCCGCTGTAGGAACGCAGGGCTGTCAGCGACCTTTGTCTGCAAGCGAGGCAGCCGACGAAGAAGACTGCCTGTGAGAAGCATCACCGTATGCGTGCTGCGAACCTGGGCTCTGCCGCGGCAGGGACCAGGAGCGCGCGCGCTCGCGCGCGTCGTTCCGCATGCGGCGCGCGGCGCCCGCGCCCGCGCCGGCCGCGCCCGGCGCGGGCCTGCGCGGGCTGCCGGCGCTCGCGCTCCGGCGCTCCAACACATCGCCTTTTGCGGCCCTGGCCGGTGGTGCGCGCCCGCGCTGCTGCGCCCTCCAGGATTGTGGGAGGGCGCAGCCATGTCCCAAGCGTGCTGCCGCCATAGCAGCTCCCGTGGGCTGTTGCGGGGCGTCTCATATGTCAGCTGGCTTCATGCCAGCGACCCACCCAGCGAGCGTGCAAGCGCCCATGTCTGCGCCCCCGCAGCCCTGCGCGCGCAGCCCGCATGCCGGGCGGCCCCTGATAAGTTGCCGGGCGGTCCCTGGTTAAGCCCCGCGCACATCCATGACCCGCGCCGGGCGCCTGCCAGGGGCGCGCGGCGGCGCGGGCGCGGGCAGCGCGGACGAGCATGCGGCCGCATTGGCGGTCGAGCGCGTGGCGGCGGCCGCGGAGGAGGCCGCCGAGCGCAAGGCGGCCGGGGTTGCCGAGGCTGAGCGGGTGCGGGGGCTTGCCTTCATGCCCGAGCTGCTGCACAACGCGTCCCCACATCGCAAAAATGTTTCTGTCCTGTTTTGCGATGTGGGGACTGTGTGGGCGCGAGCGTGGTGGCGAGCACGTCGCGAGGCGACGCATATCACGATCGCACCGCGCCGGCCGTGCGCGTGCAGGTCCTGGAGCCCTACTACCTGGCGACCGACGAGCTGTGGAACCGCCTGCAGACCGTGAACGAGCTGATCACCGACACGGAGGCGCGCGCCGGCCCCGCGAGGACGCGTTTCAGCCGCATGCCGCGAAGGAGTCCGCATGGGGTTAGGGTCGGGGCCGAAGGAAACCGCAGACGCCCATGCGCTGTCATGCCTTGCTGGTGCCGCAAGCGCGGCCCGGGGCGGCCGATGTGCTGCGCGGCATGTGCGACCGATGACACATGTTGGTTTATTTGTTGTAACGCTATCTGTGTGCTGTCGCGCATGAATTCATCGACCTGGAGTTGGACTCATACCGGAACAACATCATCCGGGTGCGCAGCGCCGGGCGTGCCGAGCGGCAAAGCTTGACAAAGCTGTCAAGTGATGTCGGAAGCGCCGCGGGGCGGCCTGCATGCTGCGCCCGATGTGCAATTGCATTCAGCTGGTGCACGGCATGCGCGCGCGGCGCAGATGCGGGTGGTGCTCAACGCGTCATCCGTCATGGGCGCCGTCATGTTCTCCATCGCCAACATCTGGGGCATGAACCTCTGGAGCGGCCAGAACCGCCTCCAGAACTGGCCCTGGTGGTCCTTCGTCCTGGTGCGCGCCTGCGCCGCGCGGCCCAGCCACAGTCACGCCTGCCACCCGGCTCCCGCTGGGTGCGGCGGAGAGCGTGTCTGGCAGCGTGCAGTATTTGTGCAGCAGGCGGGCACCACGTTCAGGTTCCCGAATCCAGGCGCGGTGTTTGCACTGAATACGTGCCTTGGAGACATGCCTGCCGGGTGGAGATGCACCCTGGCCGTGTGGGAAGCTCAGCAGAGCCCGGCTCACCGGAAGCGTCTCGCAGTGAGCGGCTGCGGTGTGGCGGCACGCAGGGCGCCACCACCATAGCGCTGCTTCCGCTCACAGCGCTCGCCGCCTTCTGTGTGTACCTGCACTCCAGGGGACTGGGCCCCACCAACATCTCCCGGTAGCGCGCCTGGCTGCAGCAGCGCAGCAACCGGGATGACTTGTTTTGGGTGTGACAGCGGGTGTGTCTGTGCGAGTGTGGAGCCGCGTTTGTGGTCAGTTGTTTCAGTTCAGTCGCGGGGTGCTGTCATGGTGTCTGTCCCAGTGTGTCTAATGATCTAGAAAGCATTTGCCCGTCCATTGACAGGGGAGGGTAGAATACCCTATCCCTTGTCCTGGCAAGCCGCCCGCCCGTGTCCAGCAAGCGTCCCAGCAGGGCACGACGTGGCACGATGCGATGTGCTGACTCCCACTGCAATACTGTAAGGAGCTTGTAATGCATGAGCGTGCATGCACTGTAGTGACGCTTTGCAAAGGGCAGGCCGTACGCATGTGCCGCGGCGCGCTAACAAACTCTCCTGCAAAGCGTAGCAATCTGAATGACTGACAGGGGAAAAGCGAGCACCGACATCAGCAGGAGCTTGCAACTCTAAGGCAAGCGGTGTCATCTATGCACGGCAATGCTGTCAAGCAAGTGCCGGCCATCATGCAAAGCCGCGCCATGCACCACTGCGTGTGGTTATTCCGCTCTTTGCACTAAGGAAAATGGCTGTGGGACGCTTATTCTTCGCAGTGCAAAGAGTGCAGGCCGAGCAATGCACATAGAAGGATGAAAGTCAGAAACGGACCCATCAACAGGCTTGTGCCTGCCACTCCCGGCATGCTCGAGTGTCCTAATGGCCCGCGAGCCAATCAGGGGACTGCGTAAATAGCGACACTCACAAGCAGGGCTCACCAGGTCACAGGCTCGCCGCAGGCACCGCGCACGGCGCGCCAGCGCGGCCGCCCCGCCCAGCGCGCGGTTCAGTCGTCAAGCAGGCGCTGGGAGAGGTAGTCGGCCTTGCGGCCGCTCTTGGACGCCGCGGCCTCCCGGCCCCGGCCCCAGTCGCGCTCGTCGTCGTCCTCCTCGCCGATGTCGTCGTCGGACACCGCCGACGCGCGCGCCGCGTCCTCCCGCGTGCCCGCGTCCTGCCGCGCGGCGCGCCGACCTCAGACCCGGGCCTGTCTCGGTATCGCAGCGTGACGGGCGCGGCCCCGCGCACATGTGCTGGCAGGCTGGTGTCCCCGCTCGGGGACACCAGGCCAGCCGTGTTCCGCGCTCGGCCCCGGCCCAGCATGCATCACCAGCGGGACAGTCCCTTGGCTCACACACATGCCTGCCGTGAAGTCTCCGGTCGCGCAGGAGGGGAGGGCCGGGAGGCCTGCGCACCGGCAGGTCGGCCGGCAGCGAGTGCCCAGAGAGCCGCGCATCCATGCGCTCCGCCTCGGCCAGCAGCGCCGCCGCCTGGTGGCCGTCGATGCGCAGCGCGGGCGGCCGGTACAGCGCGGCCGCCGCGTCGCCCTCCAGGTCCTCCCGCCGGCTCGCGTCGGCCTGCGCCGCGCGCGCCGAGGGGCGTCGCCCGACACGGCGCGGGAGGTGATATCGGGCATCACGCCGAAGTCAGCCTGCTGTGCCCCTAGCCACCAGCCGCGCATGCACCAGGCGCGACCGCTGCTCAACACTGTCACCGCCGCTGGTCGGTCGCCCTGCCACGCCGCCAGGCAGGCCAAACTGTACGGCCTGCGCATGCGCGCGCAGAGCGTGCTTCGACAGGCCCGGACCCTGCGGGCAGGGCGTGCGCACCGATACAGACGCTGCGGCCCCTTGCCTCTCAACCCACTCAGTGCTAGCCCTAGGGTTAGGGATAGCGCGCGCGCGCCTGGTCGCGGCGGTCCAGCTCGGCAGCCGCCTTGAGCGACAGGACCTTGAGCGGCGCGGCGAACAGGTCGCCCACCGACAGCCACTGCGCCAGCGTCAGCAGCGGCAGCGGCAGCAGCGCGACCGTCTGCAGCGCCGCCGAGCGCACGCCGCTCGACTTCAGGCCCAGCAGGCCGAACATGACCACCTGCGCGCCGCGCCGCGCAGTGACCGAGCAAGGCGCCTGCGCCAGCGATGCGCGCATGCGGCTGCACACGCGCATGCGGATGTACACGCGCATGCGACTGCTCGGTCGCTGCAGGCTGCGTCTCAGAGGCGGCCAGGAGGCCGACGCTGCACTGCACTGCGCGTTGAGGCACGCGTGCGCATGCGGCGGCGGCGGCGGGGCGCGGCGCGCGCGGGCACCTGGAACGTGAGCAGCGCGAAGAAGGCCTGGTTGGACACCTCGCTCCAGATCTGCGCGCGGCCGCGCGGGCGTCAGGCTCGCCCCGGTGCATGTCGACGAGCGCTCGCGCGCCAAGCGCCTGGCCCATGACCTGCCAGAGACATGAGCTGCCAGGCACACAGACTTCCTCGACCTCGGCATCCTGTCCAATGCGCGGATTATCACCATCCGCACACCACGACTTGGGCAGGCATCCCTGCTTGGGCGATGAAGCGCACGCGGCTGCAACGAGAGCAGATTCCCGCAGATCCAATCATGGAGACAAACCCCATTTTGCACATACACAACCAGGCCCCCATGCACGCAGCCCCAGCCCTGAGCCCCGTCGCGCCGGGCGTCCAGGCGCGCCTGGCCGCCGGTCTCGAAGCGCGGCGTGTACACGTAGCAGACCTGGTAGCGCGCGATGATGGAGTTGACCAGGAAGTAGGCGGCCGCAATCACGGCAATCGGCGGCGCCACGATGCAGAACACGAGGCCCAGCAGCATCGCCATCATGTGGTCCGGCACCTCGTAGCCAAAGTCGATGAACTGGTTCTCCCACAGCCGCGCCTTGGCGCGCTCCGTGGAGCTCACCCGCGACAGCACCCAGAACTTGAACAGGTCTGCGCGCGCGGCAGCGGGGGCGTCTGCAGCGTACATTTCGCGCACACATGCGCGCAGCCGTCAAAATGAAATAATCGCCCTGATGCACACCCTTTTTATTCTGGAAGGCGAGCTCAACTCGCTCCTTGCGGCAAGGGCTGTCAGGGAGCACAGCTCGCAGGGGCCGGCCGCGCGCGGCCGCGGCCGCGGCCGGGCCGGGCGCGCGCCGGTCAGGCGCAGGAACAGCAGCGGCTTGGTGGTGAAGCCCAGCAGCAGCAGGTAGCTCATGAAGAAGGTGGCCGTCTGCGGCGCGGCCGTGCCCAGCACGCTCAGGATGGTGGCCGGCGCGGCCGCAAACTGCTGGATCTGGTTCAAGAAGGAGCCCGCGATGAACGACGCGAAGAACACCGTCAGCACCTGCGCGGCGGCCCTGCATCTCACAGCCCTGCTCGAGCTTTTTCCCACAGTGGCACCGGCTGCCACAGCGGCGCGGCTGCCACCAACGGTGAGCAGGCGCTCGGCCTCGCGCCGCCTCTGCTGAGAAGGCGTCCAGCCATGTCACCGCCCCGCTGCCCCACAAGAGTGCACGGCGTGGCGTGTCCGGGCAGGCGCCGCTGCCCGAGGCGGCACGGGCCGGGCGCGGCACCTGGAAGATGAAGTAGCGGCGCACGCAACCAAACTCCACCTGGCTCTCGGCCACGCGGCCCTCGGCGCGCCCCAGCAGCGCCAGCAGCGTCGGCAGCAGCGCGAGGAAGACGCGCAGCGTCAGCTGCGGCAGGAACGAGCTGGTCGCCGAGGCCAGCACCGGCCAGGTCTGCAGCAGCTCGCGCAGCCCGGGCAGCGTCACCAGCTTCTCCACCTGCGCGCATGCGCGTGATCAGGGTTAGGGATGGGGTTGTGCCGCTCACCCTAGCCCAGTCGCGCGCGCCCTGGCCGCACACATCCCTGGCCGGAGACAGCAGCGCGGGGTGCGCAGCAATGACGCGCCGCAGGCGTCACCGGACCAACACCTGCTGCAGGCTGCCTGCAGAGGCTGCCTGCGGGTTGGCCTGCAGAGCGCGCCATGCGCTGAGCAAGCCAGGGCGCCCCTAGCGCAGCCTGTGCGTCGTCGGCACGACCTGCTGGCGGGTGGCCGGCACGATGGTGACCCGCAGCCTGCCAAAAGAAGGCATGGCGTCCCAAACAAGTGCACGCCTCGCAGGCGCCACTAAGGCAGGGGAGTGGGCGCCGGCGCCGCGCCTGCAGCAGCGCCTGGATGGCGGTGACGATGGGCAGGTAGAAGGACACCAGCGCGAAGAAAGCCACCCATGCGGCCGACGTGCGCAGCTGGCGCTCCCACCTCCGCCACCTGCGGCGCGGCGGGGTGGTGGACAGGTCACGCTCACCACCCGAGCTGAGACCTGTGGGCACGGCCAGGCGCATGTAGAGCATATGCATTGAGGAGTGCACACAGTACGGCTGTACTGCACACAGCGCCTCGTCGATTTGCAAGCCGGCCAAGAGCGCGCGGTGCGTGTCAGCTGCGGGCACCCGAGGCTGCGGCAGGCCGGCCTGCCACCCGCCGCGCACGCGGGCGCGCAGCAGCGCACCCGAGGTTGCCCCAGATCACGTCGTCCGGGCCCGGCGCCGCCTGGGTCAGCCATGCGCGCCGGTCGTGGTGCAGCATGGACGTGCCGGCGATGGCCTGCCGGCCGCGCAGCCTGTCAGGTGACAGCGCCCTGCCGGCTCGCAGAGCGCTGTCGTGGGTCTTGTGCGAGCATGCAATGCGAGGCGGCGCGGGCACGGGGCCGTTGCCGCCCGGCGCCGCTGGCCCGAGAAGCGCGCGCTGCCATGCGCAGACACGCCTCAGGCCGCGGGCATGATGTGGAGCACTGCCCGCACAGGTGCATTTGCAGGGCTTCTATCCCCAGTCCCACCTGCAGGCGCCTGGCAGTGACTGCGGCCGTGCAGGGCGTGGACCTATGTGGATTAGGGTCAGGGTTGGGGGGCACGCCTGGTCCCGGCGCTCGCGGAAGGTGGTGAATGCGGACGGCATGGCCGACTCGTCCGGCGGCAGCGTCTCCTCCTTGGCGACCGCGATCTGCGACAGCAGCTCGCGCAGCCGGTCCGCGTAGAACTCGAGCGCGTCGACCTGCGCGCCGCGGCGCGTCCGCCGTCACGCCCGCCCGCGGCCGCTGCTTGCGCACCCCTGCCACGCCCTCTCTGAACGATACAGAAAAACAACTCGCCTGGCGACGCTCTCGCTTCGGCGTTCTGGTTACAGCAATAGAAACGAGGGACTGAGGGCGCGCCTGGGCCGGCTTTGTGCCGTAGCGCTCGCTGCCCCAGGAGCCGTACGTGAGGCCGAGGATGGTGATCTGCGCCGCAGCCAAGCCCGACAGGGTTGCGAACACCTCAATCATGCTGCCGGACCTCACTCTGTCGGCCTGCCTTGCTGCAGCACAGCACATGCGCGCGCTGCCCTCGACGCCGACGCATGCGCAGAGCATGCCATGTGCCGGACAGGCTTCATTCTCCAGCCCGTACAGGGTCCTGTGCACGCGCACGGCGACAACAACAAGGCGCCCGCGCGCGCCTTGCGCCGCTTGACGGCGTGGCGGCGGCGCAGGCGGCTGGTGTACTCGTCCAGCAGGTCCGCCAGGCGCCGGCGCGTCTGGTGGAACTCGCGCACCAGCGGGTCCAGGCGCGACGTGTCGTACACCGCGTGCACGCGCACGACCGCGCCCGGGAACGCGTCCTCCACCGTGCGGCTCACCAGCTGCGAACGCACGCCCCGCCGCACGCTCGGGCGGCCCGCGCAGGCGGCGCCTACAAAGCACTTGAGCCAGCTGGGCACTGGAATGTTGCAGCGCATGGGCGGTCTTCAGAGCATTTTTCTTGGCAGGGTAGGCCTCCACGTGTCAGGCTGCAGTGATAGGTGTTTATGGCTCATGCAAACGGGCGAGCCTCTCAGCAGCCACATCAAGGGCGGGCCGCGGGTCAGCGCGCACCTCCTTGATGCCCACGCCAGCCTGCAGGGCGCTCTCAGCTTCCGCCCAGGCATCGATGGACACATTGGGCGGGCTGCCTTTGTGGTCGTCGTAACGCCGCTGGCCTGCATCGAGGCAGCATGCACCCTGCCTGAGCGTCGCCCGCAGCCCTCACATCACACTTGCATGCGCGCTGATGACCGTCTTGAGCCTACGAGGTGTGCTCCCAACAGGCAAGCAGTGCTGCAGCACAGGTACGCCCCGCATCGCCTGCCCTGACGCCAGCACACCTGCGGCCAGGCCGCAGCGGGCGCACGGCGCGTAGCTGTTCAAAAGCCCCTGGAGCGAGCGCGCACCGCTGCTCCGGTCGTGCGGTGCCTCCTCGTCCCCGCCGCCGCCGCCCGGCGTGGGCCCCGAGGTGGGGTCGGTGGCGGGCAGCGCGTGCACGGCCGCGTCGGCGCCCGTCGCGCGCATTGGCGCGTCCAGCACCAGCGCCACGCTGCTGTCCACCGCGTGGAAGGTCTGGGCGGCGGCGCGCTGCGCGGCACAGGGTAAGGGCGCCGTCAGGCGGCCCCCGTCGGGTTGCTTGCGGGGGGGCAGCCGCAGGCCCCGCGCGCTCGCTGCGGTGCATGCGGCCCTCCGTACTTGCAGGTAGTGATGCTTGAGTCACCCCTTGGTATGTAGCCACGGCGCGCCAAATCCAGACATGCAGGGCGATGGTGGAGGGCACGAGCCACAACTGCGCAGTCATGCCGCGCACGGCAAGGCCAGCTGTGCCGCGCCGGGGCAAGCGGCGCGCAGGCGCCTGCTCAGGCACGCGCTGGCGCGCTGGTCGCGCACACAGGTCCGCGGCACGGGGGCCGGGCAGCACCGTGATGCGCCGCTTGATGAACTGCGGCAGCACGCGCAGCACGGTGCCCTCGATGCGGTGCGCGAGCGTGCCGTACTCCACGCCCGGGATGTCCGTGGTCAGCACGGTGTGCGCCTCGCCGCCCGGGCGCGCCGAGTTCAGGTAGGCGATGCGCAGCGCGACCGCCTCGCGGTTGTAGCGCCACAGCAGCTGCGCGACGCGCCGCGGCCCGGTCGGCGTGGGGTGCGCCGCGATGGGGCAGCAACGCGCGCGCAGTCGCGTGCGAGCGCGCCGCTGCCTACAGCACAAGTCCCTCCACCGTGCAAGGGCTGACGACGACGGGCAGTGCATCTCCGCCAGGGCTAGACAGCCGGCAACGCTGCGGCCTGCATCATGCACTATGAGGAGCTGACGAGCGCGCATTCCTCTCCGGTCCATCGAGGCGTGCTGCCTGAACGAACCCCAAGGCGTCGAGGGGCTGCGGCCGCCGCGCGCGGCGCGTCGCGCACCCGCCAGGCGAACCAGGAGATGACCCAGGCGGACACGATGTGCACCCAGACGCGCGGGTCGCCCGCGCCCACGTTGGCCATCGTGGTCAGGTCCAGGTTTGAAAACGTGTAGTCGCTGATCTGGAAGTTTTCATCATAGCGCCACACCCAGCCGGCCCAGCGCGACGAGTTGAAGTACTCGGCCGGCTGCGGCAGCGGCGGCACGTCGTCCCGGTATTCGTACCAGACCAGGCCCGGCGGCGCTGGCGGCGCCTTTTCGTAGAAGTCCGGCGCCTGCATAGGCGCGCGCTTTAGTTTCCGAGGAGTGCGAGGCGCAAGTGCGAGCGGCGGCTGCGAACAGCATGTGCGCGCGCGCGCCTTGACCGGCTGCGGCCGCGACTGGGACGAGGGCGGCGCGGGTGCGCCCGGCGGCGACGGCGGCGGCGGCGGCGGCACCCAGTACGTGAAGTTGGACGCCTCCACCCGCGACTTGCCTATCAGCGTCTCCACCTGGTGGCCCTGCGCCACAGCCACCCCGCCAGGTCCTGCTCAGCCGAGTTGCAGCAAAAGCAAGTGTACTGTGCCCTCGCATTTTACACGAAGGAGGGCGCACACCGTCAGGTTGGTGGGCAGCACCACGACGCACACCCAGAAGGCGACAAACACGAACAGCTCGGTGCCTGCACGGGCGAAGCAAGCGTTCAGCCTCGCGCTGCAGCTCCCTTTCGGCAGCACAGCAGTCGACCAGCGAGCAACACGTGTGCGCTCACCCATGGTGAGGATCCGCATATACGTGGCCGCGTCATACCCGGCAACCTCGATCACCTCCTCCTGCTTTATCCTGTACACCGCAATGATCCAAGACAGCAGGCCTCTAGGCAAGCGCTTGGGCCGCCTGTGCACGCCTTTGCCTCGCTTGTACCTGCGTGTGCAAGTGTGCAGGCCTGAGCGGCTTGACACGCACTGCCGCAAGCCTGCATACAGGCAGGCGGCAAGGGCCCGCCGCATGCATGCACGCCAGCACGAGCACTCGTGCACACAGGCCCAGTGTGGGGCTCCCGCTGCACTGCGGCACACACCTCTTTGGGCTGTAGAAGTGGTGTGTGGCAGGCAGGCGCCGAAAGTATCCAAAGAAGAGAAAGACGACCAAGCAAATGGCGGCATAGGCCGCCGCTGAGACCAGGAACTCTTGCGTGCTTGCTCCCATCGCGTTCCCAGCTTCTGCCGCACCAGCGCCTGCTGTAGCTAGACTGCTCAAAAGACAATGCACCAATGCTGCACGCACTCCTTGCCTTGTTTCCAAACGCGCCAAGTTGCGCCCTCAGTCCCTCTTTACAACTCCGTACTGAAGAGGTGTACTGGTGTATGCCATCAAAACGTGGAGCAGCAACCCTTGCGTCCTCAACCCTGCGCAGCAGGTAACGCAGCTGTCCAAGCCTGAGGCTCGCAGAACTCTGGCGCCTGCCGGTGCAGCTCGAGCTCAGGTCAGGGCAGAGCCGGCGAGCAGGATGCCAGTGGCCGACCCGGGGCTGCACACGTGCGCGCCTGCAGCATGCCCGCCCTGGTCGCCAGCAGCGGAGGCGCAGCGAGTGCCAATACTGCGTACAGGAGGTACTTCAAGGAGGCTGATGGCTCGGTTGACAAGGCGCGCTCCAGCTTGGAGCAGGCTATGCGCTTGCATGCAAGCAGCAAAGTTGGTACAGACACCCTGCCTAATCGTTGCGCTCTCCAGTGAAGGCTTACACCTCTGCACTGCGGCGCACAGAGGCTGCCAAGCGAGCTGCTGCAGGACCTCCAGCAGCTTGACCAGGCCTGCGCCAAAGGCTGGCGGCCCAGCATCGTCGAGCGCTTTCTCAACCCAGAGGTCCAGGTGAGCTGTGTTACTGTCTGCAGCTGGCGCGCCCGGGCCCGAGCAACACAGCCGAGGTGTGCAGCCTGGGGGGGGCAGGGGGCCTGCAGCGTCGCTGACACCGAGCCGATCTTCCAGCCCTGGCCGCCAGAGATACACTTCCGGGGCTATGCGCCCTTTGAGAGCTGCACCGCGCAGCTCTTTCTGCGCAACAACGACGAGGTGCGCCGGGCCTCTTTGCTCCAGCAATTCAAGTGAATTATTGCAACACGAGGCGCGTCCGCCCCATCATGCGCCTCCACTGTGCTGCAGCAGCCTTGGTCACCAGCCACCCCAGAACCATGCAGGGTTGCAGCACTTGATGTCACGCCGCACCCGCTCACGCCCTGCATGCGCCGCGCTCCTCAGCCGTCTGCGCCCGCGCCAGGCGCCGCGCCGCGTGCGCGTGCTGGCGCCGCAGCACCTGCCCGTGACGGTCCAGCCGCTGCCCATGGCGCGGCTGCCGGACGGCGCGTCCGCAAGCGCGGCCGCCCGCGCCGGCGGCAGCCTCAAGGTGGCGCCGGGCATGGAGGCGGCGTACGCGGTCACCTACTGCCCTGAAGGCCGCGATGACTTTGCATGCAGCCTGCTCGTCGAGACGGAGCGCGAGTCGTTCGCGGTGCCCGTCGTCGGCACCGGTGCAGCCCGGGTCCGGCTTGTGGCGGGCACAGAGGGCAGCACCACATGCATGCAGGCCTTGTTGCCCTCCGCACAGGCAGCAGGACTGCTTGTCACCGAGTGCGATGCATACGCCGCCATGGGCGGGCAGCTCGTCCACCCCGCCAGTGCCGCGCAGGAAAGCGCAGAGGACGCCGGTGTCATGCAGCGCCGGGTAGTCCGGCAGCCCCCGGCGCGCCTGTCCCAGGGGTGGCCCCAGGCGCTGCCGCGTGCAGGCTACTGTAACCCTAACCCTAAGCATAATACCTGCAGGCCCGCGCGGGTTCCTAGACTTCCCGGACGACGTGGCGTTCCCGGCCACGCCGGTCCATGCGGCCGCCAGCCAGACGTTTCTGGTGGCCAACGCGGGCACGGCGCTGGCCGCCTTCGAGCTGCAGGCGGCGCCGCCGTTCGCGGCGCGGCCGGCCGCGGGCGAGCTGGCGCCCGGCGAGATGCTGCGCTGCAGCGTCGCGTACGCGCCGGCCGCGGCAGGCGTGTGCGCGCGCTTGCCCGCCGCATGCGGCCCTGCCTGCGCTGCCAGCCGCAGAAGCCGGCACACTTTGTCATGCGTAGAGCAGCGCCTGTTGCCAGCCTCCCCTGCCCACCTCTGCATGTGCTGCCGCTCCTCATTTCAAGGCCCTCTGCTGCCGGGATTGGCCGTGCTGCTTGCAGCTTGCACAAGCATAAGCAAAAAGTACAATACAATAATAATGTGACGCCGCAGGGGAGCACCGCGGTGAGGTGCGCATCGCGTACGCGAGCGGCGAGGTCGCGCACGCGCGCCTGCACGGCTGCGGCGCCGAGCTGGACGCGGGGCTGGCGGCGCGCACGCTGCAGCTGCCGCCCACGTTCATGCGCCAGCGCGCCATGGCCACGCTGCGGTGCGCCAGGCTCGCGGGGGTGCGCAGACGCGTGCGCGCTGGCTTGGCCAGCGCCGGGCGCTTGACGCGCTTGCGCCTGCGCCCAGACGACTCAGCTTGCACAGCCATCAGTAAGGCTGGTCCTGCTGTGCGCAATGGATGCGTTTGCTAGACTCTGCTCGGAGCCGAGGGCCTCGGTGGTGCGTGCGCGGGCAGGCTGTTCAACCGCAGCGGTGTGGTGCTGCGCTTCAGCTGGCGCGCGCGCGCGACCATGGAGCAGGAGCTTCAGGCGATGGCCGCGGGTGCGCCGCACAGCGCGAGCGCGCGCCACTTCTGCCACGATGTCTTCGCGCTCGACCCCATGGAGGGCTGCATCTGGCCGGAGGTGTGTCCTGTGAGGACTAAACGCGGGCCGAGCGCCCGTGGCCCTTGTTATGCAGCAGAGCGACATGATGCTGCTTGCCACAGACACACAGACACACACACACACGCATGCACGCACACACACGCACACACACACATGCACATACACAAACACGCATGCACGCGCTCACGCACCAAAGACTTCCGCAGACGCCTCTTCTGATGAAGTAGTCCTGACAGCCCGGCGGCATGAAGCCCTAGATTTCTTTGTGTGGAACCTAATGCATGGAAGAGGCAGATGAGGATGCCCTTGCAGCTCCACTCTCTGCATTGGACCAACACCCCTGTGTGCAACGCTGATGCTGGCGGGGCGCGTGCGCGCGGCAGGGCGAGGTGGAGGTGAGCGTCCTCTTCGCTCCCACGCGGGAGGAGGCGTGCGCGGCCACGGCCTGGTGCCAGCTGGAGGGCCGCGCGGAGCGCCTGCCGCTCGCGCTGTGCGGCCAGGGCCTCGGCCCGCAGGCGCGCCTGGTTCTCGTTCACGGCGCCCTGCAGCCAGCCGTGCCGGCTGGCCTGTCTGACGAGCGCGTCGGGCTGCGCACTGCCAGGCAGCGCGCGCGGCATGCAACGAGGCTGGCCAGGAGCCGGCAGGCTGCATCTGCACAGGCGGCGGCGTGCGGTGCGCGCGCAAGCGCAAGCGTGGCCTGCAGACGCGGGGTGTTTGCGCGCGCGCGGCAGGCGTCCTTTGCGTTCGACTGCCTGGACGTTAAGGACGCGCTGGTCGGCGCGCCCTACCTGTACGAGGCCGACCTCATGAACAGGCGCGCAGCGCAAGGACTCGTGTCACACACACGAAGCAACGCTAGCTGCCCTTACGCAACCTACCCTATCTGCCGGGAACATGCCCTTAGCGTGGCCAGGCAAGGCTCCTCCCTCCTCTTCCATTACGTACGCCGCATGCCTCTTTTTTCACAACATGCTGTCCCACGCCTGGGATGCTGTGCAAGACGAGCGCGCGGGTTGGGGTTCACTGCAGTTGCCACGATGGAGGATGCGGCTGCAAGCTCGCCGGCATGAATGCGCCCGCCTCGCAGGGGGTCCATCGATGCAGCCTTCCAGCTGCTCCCGCACGCCGCCGCGCCGGGCGCGCCGCGCTTCGCGCTCGAGCCCGCGGGGGGCGTGCTGGCGGCCGGCGCGGCGCTGGTGCGCCCTGGACGGCTCTGTTGGCCGGGCTGCCTGCCTTGCAGCCACGCCGACGCATGGCCACGCCGTAAAGCGGGGAAAAAAAAAACAACAAAACAAAAAAACACCCGGGTAGCGCCACAGCGCTCTGTGGGCGGGGGCGGAGGAGGAGGCAAGCGCGATCCGCGCGCGCCGCAGGCGGTGCGCGCGCGCATGGTCGGCGACGCGCTGGGCGACTTCTCGCAGACATTCCAGTGGGCGGTGGAGGGCGCGGCGGCGCCCGTGCGCCTGGAAGTGCGCGGGCGCGTGGTCCCGCCCGCCGTGAAGGTGCGCTGTCCACGGGGTGTCATGGCTCCCCGTGCCAGGACATGGTTGAGCACCAGGTTGAAGCTCCCTATTGTATATACTGAGCATGTACCTGCCTGGCCGCGCTGCAGTGCTCGTGACCAAGCCAACGCCGGCTGCAGCCACGCGCAGCGACCTGCCCGCAGGCAGACGCGTCGGCGCTCGCGTTCGGCCTGGTGGCGTGCGGCTTCAGCCATGAGTGCCATTTCGTGCTGCGCAACGCCAGCGCCGTGCCGGCCCGCTACGCCTGGCGCGCGCTCTGCGCGCCCTCGGAGCCGGCGGACAGCTCGGGCGTGCTGCAGGCGCGCCTCCCCAAACTCGGCCTCGCCGGCAGGTCGTGGCACGCACATGGGGGCTGCGGCTGCCGGAGCTGTGCTTGGCTGTGCCGTACATGCTTGCTGCGTACCAGCCCAGAAGGTACTCGTGACAAGCATCAACAGCAGGGCAGCCACCCTCATCGAACGTGGCAGAGTGCAGCAGGCTGTGTAAAGCATGCAGAGGGCCTTGCATGAGCATGGTGGGCGCCATGATGGTGGCGGCAGGCACTGCAAAGACGCGCCGGCCGACCGAATGGCGCCTGCCTCGCGGCCCCAGGCGGAGCCGGCCACGGGCGAGCTGGCCGCCATGGGCGAGCAGCGCATGCGTGTGACGCTCACACCGGCCGCGCCGCGCCTGCCGGCGGGCCTGGCGCTCGCGCTGGACCTGCCCGGGCTGGCCGCCGCGCTGCTGGTGCTACCGGCGCGCGCGGCGCTCGGGCGGCCTGCGCTGGCGCTGGAGCCGGCGGCCGCTTCCGCCTGGGGCGAGTGCTTTGTGGGGTGCGCCTGCGCGACTCGCGGCCTTGGAGACGCTGAGGCAGGGGCGGGCAGGCGGCGCGTGCGTCGTGGGGCGTACGGCTGCCGCGCGCGGCATGCGTGTCCTCGAGCAGGGACGCGTGGCGCGCCCGTGGCTGCAGGCGGTGGTGAGCAGTGTCATGTGCGACCCACGGGAGCAGTAGGACTCCTTGTTCGCAGCGCATGTGTGGCTTCGCAACGTTGCTCCAGGCTGGCTGCAGGCAAACAGTTGGCTTCTGACGGTCAGGAGTGAGAGTGGGCTGCTCTGCCGGCAAACCGTCGCATGGCGCCTGGGCGCCGCAGGCACCCATACACGCGGGTGCTGCGTGTGCGGAACAGCGCCTGCGTGCCCGCCATGGTGCGGACGCACGCGTCGGCGGCTGAGGGCGGCCCCGCGGACTGCCTAACCGTGGACCCGGCGACGTTTTCGGTCCCTGCGGAGAGCTGCGCGGACGTGCAGGTCACCCTGGCCGCGACGCGCCTGGGCGTCCTGCAGGCGGCCCTGCATTTCTCGGTGCGCCCTGGAGGCTGGCTGGCTCGTGCTGCGTGCCTGCTCCTCCTCAAGACTGGCGTTCGCACCCGTGTCCCAGCCTTGTCCTGGTCATGTGCTGAGATAGCTTGGCAGCACAGGACCAGCTCATCCTTTCCGCTGCAGCACAGCTGCTGCAGCAGCCCTCATGTCGCCACGCTGCCCGCCGATCAGCCTGATGTGCACTCTGCCAGTGTGCCCTATGTCTTCATTTCGTTGTGAACAGTGATGGCATGCGTGCTGTTTGCCAATAAACGCATGCGGGCGCCGCGGCAGGCGACCGGCTGGGGCGAATTGTTGACGTGCGCCGTGAGCGCGGAGGTCATCGGACCCCGCATCTGCATCCGCAGCGCGGACGGCGACGGAGAGGCCTGCTCGGCGCTGGCCTTTGGCACCCTGCCGGTGCTGCAGGTGAGTCATACGGCAGGCCTAGGGTTTCCCAACGCCGAAATCTCAGCATGAGCTTGAGCCTCCCACAAGGCGCGGCCTGAAGCCCCCGGCACTGCATCTCCATGGGGGTGTGCTGTTCGCGGGCAGGAGCATGTCAGAGCACTGCGCGTGAGTAACACGGGCGCCATACCGGCCGACATCAGCGCCGCCCTGGAAGGCTGCGACTCGCCGTTCCGCGTGTCCCCCGCACGCGCGGCTCTGCCGCCGGGCGGCGAGCTGCTGATGCAGGCGCGCCCGCCGCCGCGCTCGCGTGCAATGCCCACATGGGTTCTGGCAGCTGCCTGCCGTGCCTCAACCCAAAAGCACCCTAGTATAACCCTGCTAGCAAGCACCAAGAGCTGCGGTGGCAGGTCGCACTGGGCATGGACTTTGCGGGGGAGGCGCGCGACGCGCTCGAGGTGTCCGTGGAGGGAGGCGCCGCTGCACGCATCCCGCTGAGCGCAACCGGCGTTGGGCAGACCGTCACGTGCGAGACGCCCGACGATGCGGGCGGCGAGCTGGACATGGGCCGGCAGCTCGTCGGCGCGCGCGCGCTCGCCGCGCAGCGCCTGCGTGCAGCACTCGCTGGTCGCTTGACAGCTTCTCGGGTGCTGTGGATCGCACACCTGGTGCTGTTGGGCGAGCGGTTTGCCTGGCGGTAGGCATCAGCATTTCTGCGCGTGTCTTGTAGCAGCTTTTACTGCTGCCGGGTACAGGCAAATCTCTTCAAGCAGGTGTGGTAAGTAGAGCCTTGCGGACCTGCAGGGTGGGTTACAGCTGTACATGACCCGAGTGCCTGGGCATGGCAGGGCAGCGCTTCGAGCGGGAGGTCGTCCTGTGGAACCAGGGCCGCCGGCCCGTCACGCTGTCCTGGGCCAACGCCTCGGCCGATCAGGCGGCCGCGGCGGCCCGGACCGCCCAGCGACGGCCCGCCGCGGCAGCCGGCGCCGCGCGGCCGGAGGTCCGCCACGCGCTCGCGCCCCGGGCAAGACCCGGTGCATGCGAGGCCGCTGCGGGGCTCGCTTGGGTGTGCGCGCTGCTGCAGCAGCCAGGGCGCTCATTTGCTTGCGTGGTGGGGCACTTGCACCAGACGTCATCCAGGGATGCCTGGCCCTCTGGCAGCTGCCCGCCAACCAGGTCTCGACGCGCGACGCAGCACGTGTATGGCAGGTTAGGGTTAGGGTATCTTCTAAGTATATTACAGCGGTATGCAGCGGTGTTGGCCACCCAATGCAGGCCGTGTTCAGCGTCAGCCCCGCGCGCGCGCTGGAGCTCGCGCCCAAGGCGCGCGCCGCGTTCGCCATCGCGGGCCTGGGCGGCGCGGCGGGCGCGGCGGAGGAGCGCCTGCGGTGCCTGCTGGGCGCGGGCAAGGCCCAGCGGCCGCTGCTCGCCATCACGGTCAGGCGCGCGCCCGGGGCGCGTGCTCGAGGGTCAGGGCTCGCAGGGTCCCTGCGTGCGCGGAGAGCCAGCGCGAGGCTGCACCCAGGCTGGTTCCAGACAGGCGGCGCGCGCCAATGCCCGCAGACATGCGAGCTGAGGTCAGCCAGTCCGCCGGCGGCGGCCGGCCCTGTGGCATGAGGCGCGGCGCCTGAGGGGCGTGCGGCGCAGGGCGGTGATCGTGCAGCCAGCAATCGCGCTCTCCATGGCCGCGCTCACATTCGCGCACAACTGGGCGCCCGGCGTCGCGCCTGCGCGCATGGTGGAGCCGCTGGCGGTCACAAACACGTCTGCGCGCGCGCTGGACGTGCGGCTGCACGCGGCGGCGCCATTCGGCGTCAGCCGGGCAGCGCTGCGCCTGGAGCCCGGCGAGCGAGCCGACCTGTTGGTCACCTGCGACGCCACGCTGAAGTGCGCGCATGCTCGCTGCCCCTGCGTGTAGCAGGCGCACTGCTGCGAAGGCGATTGTCCTGCACAATCTAGCTGACCAGATGCTATTGTCGAGGCACACTCGGCCTTACAGACACACACTCAGCAAAGCCTTGCAGGACTGGTATGAGCCCAGACAACATGCATGCAGGTGCCACACAGTACCACACCCCTCCACCCATGACCGCCTGCATGCAGGGCCGAGCCGCAGTCCTCGGTGCAGCTTGGCGAGCTGGCCGTGACAGCCGCCAGCGCGCCCGCCGCCAAGCTCCCGCTCACGGCCGCGCTGACCTACCCCGGCCTCGCCCTGGGCGCGGCCGCGCTCGACTACGGCGCCGTGCTGGCCGGCGCGCCCGCGCGCGCGCACATGCTGCTGACCAACCCCGGGACCCTGCCCGCGACCTACGCCTGGGCGCTCGTCGAGGGCGGCACGCCGGCGGCCCGTGCGCACGCTTTATGCTGCTCTGCCTAAGCTGCCGGCCTGATACCAAGCTCGCCTCTTTTAACCCAGAAACAAATCATGACGTTACACGCCCTTGATGTCCAAATACAATCCCGAGCCTGTCAAGCCTATGTACCTCATGATGTAATAATACGTGGCGTCCTGGCGCTCGGGCAGGATGCAGCGGAGCGGGCGCAGCACAAGATCCAGGTCTACCTGCAGGGGTAAAGACGCCAGCGACCCCCGGCGCGGCCGCCCGTCGCGCCGCGGCCGCTGCGGCGTCGGCGGCGCTGGTCGACGTGGGCGAATCGGCGTTCGACGTTGCGCCCACGCACGGCGAGCTGGCGCCCGGGCAGGCGCAGCTGTGCGAGGTTACATACTACGCATTCCCGGGTCAGCGCGCGGCTGCGCTGGCGCTGTGCGAGGTAGTTGGCGGGCGCGCGTGCGAGCTGGCGCTGTCCGCGGAGACCGGCGACATCAGGTGAACCTTCTGCTCAACTGCTATGGCGTGCACTGCCTGTCACTGGGAGGCTGCCTTGGACAGGCAGCGGGTGCCCCAGCATGCGTGTGCTGTCGCGCTGCCCGTGCCTGCCTGCATCGCTGCTTTTGCAAGGACTAGCACGGCTGCACAGGTGATGCCGCCGGCAGCAGCCACGCCGGCCGCGGGCGCCTCGCGTGCAGCACCCGCGGCGCGCCGCGCATGCATGCATGCGCAGGCACGTAGCGACGGCCGCGAGCTCGCAGAGCGACGGCCCCTCCTCCTGGGCACGAGCTGCAACCTCTGCTGGCCGCTGCCCGCGCAGGTACGCGCTGGAGCCGGACGCGCTGCGCATGGGGCCGCTGCAGTACGCGCAGGCGGCCGACGCCGAAGTCCTGCTGGTCAACGCCGGCGCCGTGCCCTTCGACTTCACCGCCGCGGTGGAGCTTGGGCAGGCGCTGCCGGGCGCGGCCGCATGCGGCGAGTGCGCGGTCAGCCCCGCGCGCGGCCACGTGCCCGCCTTTGGCCGAGCTCCGCTGCGCGTGCGGGTGAGCCCAAAGCCACATGCCTGCCCCTGACCCTCATGACTATGGTTGAGCCATTGCCTTGCATCCAGTTTGCAGACGAGCGAGGCGGGCCTGCATGCCAGGTCCCGGGTGTGTGCGGACGGTTGCATATGGCCAGCATGAGGCGCTGCTGCATGCAGCGTGTCTGAGGCGCTCACACGGGCAGACCCTCCAGGTCATGCCCGGCGTCCCCGAGGCGTTCAGCCACACGGTCGCGGTGGCGGTGGCGCACCTGGAGCCCGCGCGGCTGGCGGTGTCGGGCACAGGCGCGCTGCCGAGCGTGGTGCTCACGCTCCCGCGCGCGCCGGGCGCCGCGCGCGCGCGCAGCCTGGCCGCCGCGCCAAGCGGCGCGGGGCTCGAGCCAGCGCATGTGGTCGCGGAGGCAGCGGCCGCGTCCAGGTGCTGCGCTGGTTGCCATGCCGGCCTGGCTGCTGGGGTGTGGGACTGGATAGGGTAGGGTTAGTTACTCAACCCTACCTTAGCCTTAACCCTACCTTAGCCTTCCCCACTGAGGCTGCTGATGACGCTAGCCGGCGGCTCCTGCCTGTGGCGGCATCCCATCACCCTTTCAATTGCATGCTTGGAAGAGTGTTGAATGCGTCTGCATGCTCTGACCACTGGCCGGCTGCCTTTGGCAGCCCCGCGGCTACGGCCTCATTCGCCGGGTCCGCCGGCGGCAAGGCCGCGCCCTCGCCGCTCGCCCTCCCGCCGCCGGATGCGGCGCGCTGCCGCGCAGAGGCCGATGCCGACCGCTGGCGCCTGGCGGCCGAGCTCAGGGCGCTGGCAGGGCGTGCGCCGGGCGCCGAGCCTCCGCGCGCCTCGCCGCCGCCAGGCATGCCTGCAGTGGGCGAGGCCCTGGCAGAGACCGTCGGAGGGGATGCGCCTGCGGCCGGCAAGCCGGCCGGGCCTGCAGCCGGCGGGCAGGAAGAGCCTGCGACAGGCGACGGCGGAGGCGAGCATGCCGGCGGAGGGGCCCGCAGCGTCAGCCGCCGTCCTGCAGAGATGGCGACTGCTGACACCTGCAATGGCGCCCATGGCGTGAGCGACGCGGCGGGCGGCCCGACGCCTGGCGCCGCCGGCGCTGCCATGAGCACTGACAGCCCCGGTGCTGCCGCGGCGTCCCCGCACGCCGCATGCCAGCCACCGCTCAGCGCAGCCAGTGCGCGCGCCGACCCAGGCGCTGCGTCGCCAGGCGGCGCGACCGCGCGGCGGCCCCTGGCAGAGGCGCAGCGGCAGCCCAGCGCTCCTGCGGTCAGGCCACGCCCGCAGGCCGGCGGGGCCGACGAGAAGCCCGGGCGGCGCCTGCGGTCGCCGGTGAGGACGCCCCGCGCCCCGGGGACGCTGGGGTCCCCGGCCGCCGGGGTCGTCGCAGTGCGTGCCAGAGGCGATGCGCTGCCGCATGCGGCCGCAAAGGCGCGCGCCGGGACTGCGGCAGCGGGCATCATCATGGCGGAGTACGTGGTTGATTTTGGAGCGGTGCCCAAGGGCACAGGCCAGGTGCGCGCCTGCCAGCATAACATAGTTTTGCACCCGCAACCACTTGTTCGACATGCGCTTGCATACGAAGGTAGACAGCTGCTCCCGGGCGCCTGCTGCCGTGCGAGGTGGCAAGCCTATCATGTTATGGCCATCCACTTGCTCACAGTGACAAGCAATACCCGCGCGCCCCGCGCGAAAGGTCCGCAGCTTCTGGGTGGTGAATACGGGCGGCACGGCCGTCGTGTGCGCGCTGGCCGCCCCGCTGCCAGCGTCCTCGGGCTTCGCCCTCGCCCCGGGCCGATACATCCTGCCGGCCGCGTCGGACGACGGGTCACTGCCCGCCGCCGAGGCGGCGGTCAGCCTCCTGGTGCGCACGGCGCCCGCCCTCCACCTGACAGCAGCTCCTGCGCATGTGCGCGATGCACCCCGAACACTCGCATGCACAGCCCTGAAAGTGTATACAGACGTTCTAATTGCACTGAGTACCGCAGCAGCTTCAGGCTGCGGCGCCACCACGCGCCACCCAGCTCGCAAGCCAGCGGACATGGGTCGGCGCCGTGCCTCCAACGCGGAAACAGGAGCTGCGGGAGCTGCAGCGCCAAACAGGCTCTGGCGCGCCTGCAGGCGACGGCGCCCATTGGCGAGCTGCTGCATGCGGCCCACCTGACCCCGCGCGGCGGGCTGCCGCTGCGGGTGACGCTGCGCGCCAACGTGGTGCAGCCGGACGTGCGCCTGTCCACGGACGCGCTGCACTTTGGCTCCGTGCGCGCGGGCTGCTGCAAGGTGCGGGGGGCAACTTTCGGGCCAGGGAGCGCGTATCGCCTTGAGTTTGTGTACAAAGAGCATCAGCCACACTGCAAATTGCAGCAAACATGGTGCAGGAAAGAGGGTTTTGTTTGGGCTGGGCATGCAGGTGATGACCATGGCCGTCACTAATCCGGAGCCCGTGCCGGCCGACTGGGCGCTGGGCCTGCCGCGCGACCAGGGCGCGGCGCCCGTGTTCGTCATCGCGCCCTGCAGCGGCACGCTGGCGCCCGGGCAGAGCGCTTTAGTGCAGGCGCGCCGGGAAGCAGCGCTCGCAGCGACGCCTCGTCTGCCGTCTGTGCTTGCCATGACCCGCCCGCCCTGTCACGAACATGCGGCGTTGCTGCGTCCTTTCTGGAGTCAGTGTGGCCATTTGTGCCAGCCGGCTTCCGCATGCATTCCGCGCCACATTCCCACCACCGACGCCTCCACCCCCACCTCAGGTGACCTTCACGCCGCCGCTTACGGCCAATACGCCGCACGCGCTGCGCGCGCCTGTCCGCGTCAACGGCGGCGGTCGCGGCGCTGCCCTGATCCTTGCCGGCGCGGGCGAGGCGCCACAGCTTCTGGTGGAGCCTGCGTTGCTCGACATGGGGCCCGCGCTGCCGGGCGAGGCCGCGTCGGCGGCGCTCGTCCTGCGCAACGCCGGCGCCTATGCCATCCGGGTGCGCTTTCAGGCGTGGAGGATCGGGGCAGTGCAAGGTATACACCCTAGTGCAGCACCACCCAGCTCGCCTACCGCAATTTGCGAGCTGCTTGACGCGCGCTTGACGCGCGGCGCAAGCCCAGCGCCCGTGCAGCTGCCTGGCTGCCAGGCCGCCTTGCCACATGCCGCCCTGCAGGTCGTGGCGGCGGACTGGGACTCGGAGTATCTGGAGGACGAGCGCCGCCTGGCCGCGTGGGAGGGCTGGAACACCGCATCCCACATCTGCTGCCCGGAGGCGGCAGTCGGCACTGCAGCGCACATGATTGAGTCGGGCCTCCTGGTCGAGCGCGGCGCACCTGCGAGCGCGCGCGTGGGCGCGTTGTGTGCGGCAGACGCACCCACAGACCCGGTGCGTCCAGCCTCTCCCCTCAACCGTCCCGCATGCGCAGGCTTGCATGGCTCACAGATAGCAGTGCTTTGTGAGCGCGCTGCCCTGATCATGTGATGCCTTGTAGCCGATAGGAGCGGTGTGCGAGGTGATAGATAATGTGTTTTAATCTGTTTTTACACAGGCCTCTGCCCAGAAAGGTGTGCAGGTCATCGCCGAAGTCACAATGCGCATGCGCAGGCAGTGGCATCGGCTGCAGCAGCGGATGTCTGCATCGTGGTGACGGGGCCGGCATCGAGCGGCAAGACGACCCAGGCGGCGCTGCTCGCACAGCGCTACGGAGTGCCCTGCGTGACGCTTGCCGCGCTGCTGGCCGAGGCCGCCAGCCTGCCATGCACACGCCCGGTGCGCTGTGCACTCGTGTGTCGCTCGCGCCATGGCATTCTCAGTGGCGCATTTCAGGTGACGCTTTGGTCTGGCCTTTTACAAGAGTACCGGCGCAGGAGGACGATGGGCTGTGCTTCGATGCTTTCGCCTCGCGGGCTGCCTCGCCCGCCAGACAGCGGGGCGACGCGGCAGGGCCCGCGCCGGAGGCTCCGCTGGCGCCGCCTCGGACGGCGCGCGCATGCTGCGGAGACACCTGACAAGCCTTCTGCCATGTCACATGCGCTGCATGAGCTTGTAGGTAATGAGTTTGTACCTGACTACCTCAATTTGTGTTTATGAAGTGATGCCATCAGCTAGCAGCCTTTCTGCCATGGCAGGGAGAAGACTTGGAGCGCCTGGCCACAAGTGCGCTGCGGGTCGCGCTGGCGCAGCCCTGCTACGCGCGCGGCGCGGTCGTGGACGGCCTCATCAGCCACCCTGTGCCGCCGGGCGCCGCCGCGCGTGCGCTGCTGCGCGCGTGGGGCCTCACTGACACAGCCAACCCGCCCCCCGACCCCCTACCCGGCAGCGGCGTCGTGACATCGCCACCGACGGCCCCGGGCTCACCGGCCGGCAGGGCGGCCCGGCCCGCCAGCCCGGCACGGGCGGGCCACGGCCAGGGCCCCGTGCCTGCCCATGCGCCTGCGGGGCAGGGCGCGGCGCCCGCGGCGGCCGCCGCAGCAGCCAAGGCCGCCGCGGCGCCGGGCGGCGCGGCCGGGAAGGGTGCGGCGGGGGGCGGCGGCCACGGCAGCGGACACAGCGCGGCCAAGGCCAGGGCACCAGAGTACGCCAGCCCGGCGCCGCTCGCAGCCTCCACTTGGGAAGGCCACCGGCGCGTCTACTGGGTGGAGCTCACTGGCGGCAGCTCAGCAGACGCAGGGTCTGCCGCCGTGCCGCCGCCGCACGAGCGCACGTCGGGGTCTGCGCAGGCCCCGCCAGGCGCCGCCGCAGGCGCCGCGCAAGCAGGGGAGGCGGATGCCAGGCCAGGAGCTAGGCCCCCGCCTGAGGGCGCCCCGCATGCAGCCCACACGCTCTGCGATGAGCTGCAGCGCGTGCACGCGAGCATGGCGGCCAGCGCCGCGGCACCGCGCAGCGCGCTCGTCCTGCGGCGCGCGGTGGGGGCGGCCAGCGGCGGCGCGCCGCAGGCCGTGCACCGCGAGGTGTGCGGGCTGGCATGGGCGCTCGGGGAGCTACGGACGGCGCTGCCGCGCGCGGCGGCGGACGATGCCCTGATCCCTGAGCCTTACACCCTGCAGGCGCGCCCGCGCGCGCGCCCTGGAGCTCATGCTGTACCCTTGCATGACCCGCTCGTCCTTATTTGCAGCTCCTGTCAAACTGTCACAAGCCCTGTTTGTCACAATGAATACCTTGAGGCATGGCCAGTTACAAGCACTGATTTGACCACGGCATGCACACCAAGCGCACACATGCATCAGCTGGGCAGCAATGCCCGGGCCGTCGATGCGTGCTGTGGCACACAGACCGGCCCAGATGACTTTCTTTTTGCGCCCTGCAGGTGGTCCGGCGGCCTGCGCCCAGGCAGCCCCAGCGCCGCATCCAGCGCTTCGAGCTCCTTGGAGGTGCGTGCGACGCGCACGGCGCAAATGCCGACGGCGCCGCCGCGACGCCGGCGCCCGCCGCAGGGGCCGCCGGCGGCGCCGGCGCGGCGCAGCAGGCGCCCGACGCGGGCTGCGCGCCCGCCTGCCGCTGGGACATCCCCGCCGGTGGTGCGGCGGCCGTGCGCGTGCGCTTCCGTTCCGAGGACGCCGGCTGCTTCCAAGAGACCGTCACCTTTGAGGTTGGACCCTGGCCCCCCACGTGCAGACAGCCCGAGCGCCGCGCGGGGCATGACAATTGTGCCATGCCTGGCACGCCCAGTTGCGCGCGCTGCACGCATGCTTGCGCCATAACACGAAACTCCTGAGGCTTACCATGCAATGCACTTTTCCAGCGTTGCTCTCGCCTGGCGCAGGTGGCGGGCATGCCGCAGAGGGCGACCGTGCGCCTGGCCGCGGAGTGCGCGCGCCCGCAGGTCGCGCTCGCAGCGGCGCCGCCGCGGCGCGCCGCCGCGCGCAGCCGGCAGGGCGCGTCGCCGCCGCCGGCGCGCGCTAGGCCGCCCTCCGGCGGCGGGCTCAGCTTCGGGCCGCTGCCGCTGGGGGCGCCGACCGCGATGCTGAGCAGGCGCGCGCAGAGCATGCGAGGAAGTGCGGGCGTGATTTGCGCTGCTATTTCAGGCTCCTGCACTCCTGGATGCATGCCGCATGCCAGAAAGTGTTATTTTCACTGTCAGGGTGTCGTAATGCACAGACCATGCGCCTGCCAGCCTGCAGGCCGCCTCCTAGCACGCGGCACAGTACGGCTGCTGCAGCCACGCCAAGCGTCTGACATGCGTGTGTGCATGCGCCGGGCCGGCAGCCACGCAGGCGCGGTGCGCGTCACAAACACGGGGCGCTTTCTAGTTAAGACGGCGCTGTCGCTGCGCCACCCGCAGCCGCCGCCGCCCCCGTCGGCGGTCGCGGCGCCGGCCCACCCGGAGCCTTTGCCCCGAGCAGCGCCAAAGCCAGGAGCCAAGAGTAAGGCCGCCGTGGCCGCCGCGCCGCCGCCGCGGCCGCCCACACCGCCGCCGCCTGTGTTCACCTTGGCTGTTGCGGTGCGCCATGTCATGCTCGGCCTGCACGTGATGCCAGGCTCTATGCTTTACGAAGGGGTTTGTGAAGCATGCACCAGGGTCACTTCGGTTGCAGATGGCCGCCCATGGGATGCCCAGCACTGCGGTGTAGTGATGGGCTGCACTGTGTCGGAGCATGCTGATCGTTGGCGCGCGCTCAGGAGCTGGAGCTCGCGGTGGGCGAGACGCGGGAGGTGCTCATCACAGCGGCGCCGACCGCGCTGGGCCCGGCCGCGGCGACGCTGCTGTGCGCGGTGGCCGGCAACCCGGCGCCCGCGGAGTTCGCGGTGTCCTGCGTCGGCGCGCAGCCGCTGCTGGAGCTGAGCATCGTCCCTGCGGCCGTCCCGTCCGCAGGTGCGGCATGAGGTGCACAGCATTTGCGCCAGCATGTGCGCTGTGCAGCGCGCGGCCGCATGCATGCGCTGCTTCCGCCACCACGCTGACAGCCTCGCGTGGTGCCAGGCGGCGGCCCTGACGCTCCGGAAGGCCAGGCGCCAGCGCAGGCGGCAGCGGCCGGCAGGCGCAGGGGCGCGCCGCGCGCGCCGGCAGCGCCGGCGGCGCCGCAGGCCGCGCCCAGGCATGGCCCTGGAGGGCGGCGGGCGGGCGCCGGCCCGGCTGCTGTGCCCGGCGCTCCCGCCGCGCCGCCTGCCGGGCCGCGCGCGGCGAGCGCGGGCGCGGTCGCCGCGCCCGCAGCGGCCGCCGGGGTGCCTTCGGGGCGAGCCCCGGCTGCTGCGCCAGCCGCCCAGCCGCATGCAGCGGCTGCGAGCGCAGCGCCGGCGGCCGCCCCGGACAAGCCAGGCGCTCCTGCAGGCGCTGCCTCGGGGCCTGCAGGGCAGGCTGCAGCTGGCTCCGCTGCACCCAGCAACGGGCGGGCGGGCGCATCCGCGGCGGCCGCAGCATGGCCGGCGGGCCAGGCTGCGCCGCCCGGGGCGCGCGCTGCAGCCGATTCGGGCGCAGCTGCGGCGCCCCTCTCCGCGCGCGCGGGCGCTGGCGGCGGCGGCGCCCCGCTGCGCGCAGGCAGCGCCCTGGGAGTGGGCGCGCTCGGCGTGGGTGGCAAGGGCGGCGCTGATGGCGCTGCCCAAGCTGCGGGGGCCTCCGTGCAGCCCGCCAGCCTGCTGGCAAGAAGCCCCATCATAATTCAACGCCAGGCATGCGCTTGGTAGTGTGGCATGTGCTTGTCGCAGCCACCGCGGAGCAATATGAAAGAATCGCCACTGCGTGGCAGCAATGTATTTGCAAATTGCAGGCATGCTTGTGAGATCACACAGCGCGCACAGCATGACCCAGCGCGCAGGCTGCGCCGCGCACGCTCGCCTTCGCGCGCCAGCTGGTCGGCCGCGCCGCGCGCGCCACGCTGGCGCTGCGCAACGTCGGCGAGCTGCCCGCGGTGTGGGCGCTCGCGTCGGCCGCGCCGCTTCCGGAGGAGCTGCGGCTGACCGCGCGCGAGGGGACCCTGGCGCCAGGCGCTGCGGCGCACATAGGCGCCGAATTTTGCGGCGCCCAGGAGTGCAGAGTCACGGCGCACCTGAGCCTGCAGGTGCCTGCGCAGGCCCGCGCGCGTGCTCCATTCGCGCTGTCTGCTGCAGGAGCGTCATGCCACACACGATAAGGACAGGCCCGTTTTCAGCATGCCAGGGTTGCACAGCGCACTGAAGCTGACCGCATGCCCATGGGAGCGGGACTAGTGCCGTGCCGCGCGCGCAGGTGCGGGATGTGCGCGAGGCCGCGCCGGTGGTGCAGGAGCTCGCGCTGGCCGTCAGTGCTGAGGCATACGTCATCTCCGCTGAGCTGCGCCTGCCCCCGCCGCCGCCGGCCGCCAGCCCGCGCGGCAAGCCCGGCAGCCCGCGCGGCAAGCCCGGCAGCCCGAGGGCGAGGGCCGCCCCAGCCAGCCCGCCCCTCGCGGCAGGGAGCCGCCTGGCCGCCCAGGGCCTGCAGACAGCCCCGCCGGCGCCGACAGGGCCGGCTGAGCTGCAGCCGGCGCCCGAGGCAGCAGCGCCCGGCGACCCGCACGGGCCGCTGCTGGACTTTGGCACACTGCGCGTGCGCGACGCCGCCTGCCGCGCCGTGCTGCTCGTGAACACCGGGCGGCATGCCGTCGCATTCGGCTTCGCCGCGCGCACCCAGGTGTGCCACCAGAGCGGGTGATATCTGCCAGTGTCACAAGACGGATGGATTGAAATGCATCTGCAGTATGTTGCCAGAAATGCGGACATGCATGCACATGCTGCGCATCCAGTGCACACACATGCACTGGACGCTCTGTAACGTACTCCCTCGCAAGCCCGAGCATGTGCTTACAACCATTTGAGCCATGCTGGAGTACATGCAATTGAGGGCATTTTGCTGCTCTGTCCGGTGACCTATAAGCTCGTTTTGTCATCATCGAAGGCGTGTTTCAGACATGCAGACCCCTGGGCTTTCGCAGCGGCTGCGCGCGCTGTTCGCCCTGCGCCCGGAGAGCGGCGCGCTGGAGCCCGGCGCGAAGCAGCTCCTGGAGCTGCACTTCAACGCGAGCGGCACTTTGCAGTCAGCCATGGCGCTGGCTGCGTGCGCAGACCTGACCATACCCATCCGCGAGCCTCTGACCGGCAGGACGGAGGTCGTGCTGCCGCTGCGCGTCAGCCTGCGTTCCGCGTTTTCTCGGTGGGCGCCCGCCTGCCTGGCAGGAGCCTTGCTGTGGACACTGCCGCAAAGCTTGCGGACGCCCTGCCTGCTGTTGACAGTGCAGTACGTAATCGCCCGTGCCGGCGCTTGCCAGGTTGGTGTTGCAGATGGTTGATGCGACTCCACAATATTACGCACGCAGGTGGATGCTGACACCAGCCTCAGGGCTCGACTTTGGCGCCATTACGGCCGGAGGCGGTGGCGTGACGCAGTCCGTCGAGGTGGCCAACACCGGCGAGTTTGCCCTCACCATCCGGGCCGGCGACGGCTGCCCCACCACCACCGTGCGGTCACCTGGCCACCATCGGCAACATGCATGCCTGGCAAATGGAGCACACGGCATGTTCAATTTCCTCTGATAGATCACGTCCTTGCTTACCCAGCAGGCCATGCCAGCAAGAGGCATGCAACACAGGCAAAGGTGGACTTGTCATCTGGCGTTGAGCAAGTAGTGCTCGAGTGTGTGTTTGCGCGCCTTCTGCTGAGCAGATACAAATTGCACTGAGCTCTGTGCATGGGGCGCGCAGAGCACCCTGCCGCTGCAGCAGCCGGCGCCAGCACAGGCGCAGCTGCCGCGGTTGCGCGGCGCGAGCGCGCAGCCGCCGCAGTCACCGCCAGAGCCGTCAATGAGCATTGGCGCGTTCAGCGTCACGCCCAGCGCGCTCGTCATTGCGCCAGGCGAGCGCGCGCGCATCAGCGTGACGCTCCGCGCAGAGGGCAGCCGCATGTGCAGCGAGAAGCTCATCCTTGACGTCTCTGATCGGTGCGAAACTTCTCCCTGCCCGTCAGAATTCTTGCCAGTCACATTTCAGGGCACGTAATAGCGCACCCAGTAACTCATCGGCCTGCAAACATGACCCATAAACAAATTCTGCCAGCATGCATGCATGCGCTTGTTTGACGTTCTGCTGCAAAGTGCACAGGAGAGTGCGCACAGGCGGTTTGATGCGAGATGCTGCGATGCAGGGACCCTGCAGCTGATGTCGGCGGCATCACGCTTGTCGGCGAGACTGTTGCACCTGGCATCGCTGCTGACAACCCTGACAGCATCTTTGAGGAGCACAGTGTCGTTGCGAGCATGCGCGCGCAGCTGCCGGCATTCCCGTTCTATGCGCGCGCCGAGCGTGTTTTCAGCTTTGGGCCAGTTGTGGCCATGCTGGCCAGCGCTGTTAAAGCTGCTCCTGCTGGCCACCGCGACGGCCATGACGCTAGCAGCGGTGCAGTGGCCGGCTTGAAGCTGTCGAACCCGTACAAGGCGCGCTACTGGCTGCCACAGTAGGTTTGATCACAGTAGTCTGATCATATACTCCAAAGCTCACATCAGACTTATGATCCGTCGCTGTTGTACAGGAAGTATCACACTATTTCTGCCACGCCAGGTGCCTTGCGTGATCAACTGCACTACACGGCCGCTCGGGACATCCGCGGGCAGCGACGGTGCCATCAGCATTGCACCAGCGCAACTGGACATTCCACCGCTCGACAGTCGCTTTGTGCTGCTCTCGTTTGCGCCGACTGCCGTGCGAGGCTATGCTGCAATGCTCGACATTGCCGTGACTGGCATCGGGACACCAAGCGGGTTCAGATGCGAGGCAAGCAGCACACCCATATGCTCACAACATCTCACCTATGCAATGCTGCTTGTTTATTGAGGCCTCGCAATCCTGTGCTGATTGTAAGCATTGTCACTGTCTTGACATTGACATGGCATCAGAGCGCAGGTGCGCGGCGAGGGAGCGCTGCCAGCAGTGGCAGTCGAGATGCCACCTGCGTGCTCCGATTCAGGCATCACGTTTCCGCGTACAGCTCAGGCAAGGCCACTTATGCGCTGTGGTGTACACAACACCTGCAGCCATGGCAGCATGCACACCCTCATGTGCTTCCTGCAACCTTCCTCCCATCTAAGCTTGCTCCGCAGGGTACCACAGCCAGTCTGGAGTGGGGCCTGCGCAACACCGGCCTGCTGCCGGCCACTGTGCGCGTGAGCATGGCGCCGTGCGACGCATTTGAGCTGTCTGGCGGCGAGCGCCACATTGTGCTCGCGCCTGCAGAGGTGCAGCGGCTCAGCGTCGTCTTCCGGCCGGCCGCTGCCGGGCGCAGCACGCATAAGGTAGCCATGCGGCACCTGGATGCCTGCATGCTGCCTTCCCTTGTGTGTTAGTGTCCAGCTTGCTGCAAGCATGAGCAACGCAGCAGCAGTAGTTAGCAGCTGGGTGGCAGCACTTTGAGGACAGGGCAGTTGGCAGGCATATTTGAAACCATACGTCATACCCTGCCAGGGCGATACCTTTCCCCCGTTACCCTCAGCACGTCTCCTTGAGTCGTGTCTCCACCCGCCCTGCCCGCAGGTGCTGGTGGAGGTGCTGGAGAACGTGTATGAGCGGCAGCTGCTGGCGCTGAGCGGGGAGGCCTTTGTGGAGGAAGTCACGATCTGCGGCCTGTTGCCCGGCTCGCCGCAGGAGCTGCGCCTGCCCGACACCTGCCTCGGGCAACCGGTGGAGGCCGTGCTAACGCTGCGCAACGCCTCCGCCAAGCACTTCAGGCGTGGCTGCCGGACAGTAAATGCATGTCGTCTCTGCTTTGGTCCCTTTTCAGCTTATTTAAGCCTGGACCTGCTGCTGACACTCCCGAGGGTACATGTGTCATGCAGCACTGCAAGCAATGTGTGTGAGCAAGGCAGAACCGCATGTAAGTGTGGCATGCGCAGGTATGCGTGGCCGAGCGTGCCCGACCTGTCATTCTCTCCCAGCTCGGGCCACCTGCAAGCTGGTGCGCATGCGCCCGTCACGGCGCGCTTCCAGGCCAGCGCGCGCGCACAGCTCGCGGGCGCTGCAGTGGCCCTGAAGCTCACGCAGATCAGCTACAAGGGCCCCGCCCTGCCGTCGGCCTGGCAGGCCGCAGCGCTCGGAGAGGCGCTCGTCCCTGAGCCCGAGCATGCAGCTACAGCCAAGAGCGAGGTCGAGATCTTGGTCAAGGTGCGTGAAGGCTATAAGCTTCTTTGAGTATTGTGGTCGCTGTAGCTTGGTCAAAGCCTTTGCTAGCTCACGATCTGCAGGCTGACCCCGTTGCAAATTTTGTCCGGCTTCATCACAACTCCTTGCACAGGTGTGGGCAGCCGCAGATGCCGCGCGGTACGAGTGCGATACTGGGCCGATTGCTTTCAGGCCAACCTTCATGTTCCAGACGCGCACATTCAGCTTCACGCTGCGCAACGCGGGCGCGACATGCCTGCCCTTCAGCTGGACGGTCACGGAGGCCAGCAGCGGCACGGCAGACAGCAGCGGCCTCTATCAGGCATGGCGCGCATCTGAGCAAGCGATTGTGCATAGCAGTGCATGCTCCTTGTGCTTGCTTGCGAGGCCGCTCTGGTGATGCTCAGCGGAGAAATGCCTGCTTTGAGCATACCTGAGCCTCGCGCAGGTGGCACCCAGCACAGGGATACTGAGTCCGGGCCAAGAGGTTGTCGTGGAGGTTCACTTCTGCCCGGAGGAGGTGGTCGAATGCGCCAGGTGGCTGCAGGCCACAGGGACTTGCTGCTCACATGTGGCTGCATGCATGCATTGCCACATGCAGGTGCCAGTTACAGCATGCCTCGAAGATGATGCACGCCCGCTGCCAGAATGCGCGGGCTGGAATTCACGATCCTGCCTTCCCGCAGGATGCTTGTGGCAAGCCTGCCAGAGCTGGCCGATGGGCTCGCGCCGCTGCAGCGCGCGCTGTTGGGCAGCGTCCTGCGGCCCTGCTGCCACTTTGAGCTGCCCGCCAGCACCTACCTCGCCCAAGGTCCGAAATGGTGTGCTTGTCCGTAAATAGGCGCATGAGGCATGCCTGTCAAGCACTTACTGCAGACATACAGGCGACCTTCGCACTCCACAACAGGTGTGCGGCCAGAGTCCAGCGGCGGCGCGCGTGTGACTGCTGTGTTGGAGCCTGGCACAAAGGTGCTCCAAATCACGTCGCTGGGCACCAAGGCGCGCCCCTGCCCTGCTGCACGTCTGCTGTTGTTTCAGTGATGCATGCATTGCCCCCACCACGACCCCATCTGCACCACCACCAGATCGCAGCTATATGCGCATGCACTTACTCGAGATGCGCCACCCGCCAGGTTCGCAACCTGAAGACCTTCGCAATCCTCAACCCCACGAGCGACGCCCTGAACTTCCGATGGGAGCCCGACAGCGCATCTGCCGACAGCCCGGCCGCTGTGGGGGGGCCGTCGCTCTCCTGCCTGACGCGGCAGGGCAGCATTGGCGCTGGCCAGCGCTCTGAGATGGCTTTCGAGTTCTCGCCGACCTCGCCTCAGCCCCTGGTGCTTAACTTATCGTTGCATCATCTCGTTGCTGCCTCAAATGCACACGCCATGTTTGATTGCACACCGTGTTTTGCAGCTCACCCTGCGCAGTTGAAGGGTGAGCTTGGCAGCATGCGGACAGTGCATGATAAGTAGTGCATAGTAAGCATCTCACAGCAGGCACCCCATCTTATCGAATGATCCCATACCAGCCTGAGCAGCCGGACCGCAGGAGGCGCTTTGGCACTTCCGCGCCCCAGCATGCGGCGTTGATGTGCCACTGCTGGTGGCTTGCCGCGTGGCAGAGCCACGGGTGGCCCTCTCGTGCCCTGCGCTGCAGTTTGGCCGCGTGCTCGTTGGCGCCAGCGCGCAAGCCACGCTCGAGCTGGTCAATGACGAGGCGCTGCCGCTGGCGTTTGAGTTTGTCATGCCCAAGGCGCCTGGCAGCCCAGCTGCCGGCACGAGCAAGCGTGCGCTGGCTTCCCAGCACGCCTTCTGCCGCAGGCGGCACTGCTGAGCTCATGCGCTCCTGTGCCTTGCAAGGATGTCTTTGTTTCGTTGACTGAAATGCTGGCCGGTGAGTATCATGCAGGCAAATGCTGCTGCCCAGGAACGAGCTGAAGGCAGCAGTCTTTTCGCGTGTCAAGGCATGCATGTAATGGAGATGTATGTGCATACTTGAGATGATGTAAGCTCGCGGCGGGGCAGGCAACCGGCCAGTGCTTAGTGTGAGGCCCAGCACGGGGGTGGTCGCCGCGCACTCGCGCCTGGACCTGACAGCGACCTTTGCTCCCGCGGCTGAGGCACCTCTGGCCGGCCGTATCAGTTGCGCTGTGCGGCGGATGTCGCGGCCGCTCGCCCTCACTGCCAAGGGCTCGGGCTATCTCTTGCGCGACAGCATGCAGGTACATAACACCATTGTTGCCAACATCTGCGCGCATCAGCTGCCAGCTACCTGGCTGATTGAATGGCTTGCTCCTAATTTGCAGTGTGTCCTAAGAGCAGATCAGGGCAACAAGTGCATCAGCTGAGAGAGGCTCGTATCGCAGATGCGCGACGCACAGGGCGGCGTGGTGGAATTGGGTCCCGAACCCGCAGTGAACAGCATCAGCTTTGACCAGGCGCGCTGGTCCATGCAGACATGGGCACTGTCCCATTTGCTGTTGGCCTGTACATCTTGAAACTACGGTGGTTGCAAGATGGTGCAAGACACCCTGTCTTGCATGGACCAGGAGGCGAATCGCAAAGAGACTGTGTGCCCTCTGACCGAGCTGACTGCAGCTTTTCGCAGGTCTTGGTGCATGAGCGGGCATCGCGGGAGCTCCTGCTGCACAACAGCGGCGCAGAAGCGTATGAGTTTTTCTGGGATGCTGTGACCCCGCCGCTCGACATTGAGCCAATTTCGGGCAGCGTGGCCGCCGGCGCATGCCTGGCGTGCCAGGTCGTATTCTGTCCAGCTGCCGCGGGCTCGCTGGCCGGCCGCCATATCACTTGTCGCGTCACGCACGGGCGCACCTACGCCTTCAGCCTCACAGGCGTGCCCAAGCGCTGTCTGACCCAGTCATGTCTGTCAGCTGCTGATGGGTGCAGCAGCAGGAGGAGGTATTGGCCAAGCAGGCCTGTGGCTGTTTGGCTATTGAGATCTACCGCCTGTGAATACGCTTATAAAGCACATGTGAAGCAGCACCATGGGGAAGGCTGACAGTCTCATGCGCCTGTGTATTGCACAGGAGCTGCATGCAAGCCCAGGCTGGAGCTGAGTTCCACTACTGTCGACTTTGGGCCATGCTTTGTGCACCAGGCAGGCATGACAGCCAGTACTGCGCGACTCCGCGCCCTGAACGCGGACACGCAGGACATCAGCTTTGACATTGGGTGCGCTCAAGCCAATTTGCACAGGAAGTGCATGTAGCGCATGTGCTGCGCTTGACACATCAAGGTCAAGGGCATCAGCAGCATGGTGTAGTCTTGTCGAGTCCCCGGATGTGCCTGGACGGCCAGCACATGCTCGTGCGGGCTGGGAGGGAGACATAAGCCTGGCGAGGTGCATGCCAGCATGCCAGCACATGCGTCGCAGGTACGATGACACGGAGCACCTGTCCGTGACATGCGGCCAGCGCGTCCTGGCCCCTGGCGCAAGCACGGACATTGTGCTTGCATTCACGCCAAGGGAGCAGCACGTGTACGCGGAGAAGCTGCGGATCGTGATTCTCGGCCTCTCCACGCAAGGCACTCCCATGACGACGCGCGCCCTTGCCAGCTTGACTGTGGGTTTAATGCGAGCGCTGGCCATGTTTATGAGCTACGTGAAGTGAGACTTCGATCAGAACGACCGAGCCTGACGGTTGCAGTAGCTCTTGGGGCCCCTGCAGGTGGTGGTGAGCGTGCTAGGCGAGGGCGTGCCGCTGCAGATCGCCCTCGTTCGCCCGCCGCCGCCGCCGCATGGAGTCGTGGCGTTTGGCGTGCTTGCTCGTGGCAAGGCGGCAACTCGAACTTTGAAGGTATGTATTCGCTCGACATAGAACACCAGCTTTTCCTGTGTTGGATGTAAAATTTGCAGGCCATGCTGACATACAGGCATAGCAGGGAATAATTGCGACTTTTCTGTAGTTGGAGGCAATGACAGCATGACGTGTCTGTTGTAGCTTGCGAGAGGCAGCATGACGAGACTTCAAAGGGGCGCATGTGACATGCACCAAAGCGCTGTGCAGGTCATGAACCAGAGCCGCGCCACGGCGGTGCTGTCCTTTGCGGATGCCGCGGCTGCGCTGCGGCGGGTGGCCGTGAAATTGGCGCCCGCCGGCGAGGTGGCGCTGCGGCCGCACGACATCCTGGACCTCTCTCTCACCTTCAGGTTGGTCGGCGCTCCAAGGAGCCATACGCTGAGACCTCTCATCCTCCGTCAATCAGATGGCCATGCACGTTGGTCCTGAGCTGCGGCTGTCTCATCGCCAACGGCCGCGTGCATTGGCATGTGAGGCCGCCCGCTGAGCGCCACGCACACCGGCCCTGCGCTGGGTGATGCTGCAACTCGCAGCCTCCCTGCCAGCATGCCCATGATAGACAAGAACACCATGGCTGCACATCCTCCTTGCCCTGCCTCCGGCGCCTGCTGCGCCCCGCGCAGCTACGCACCCTGCCGTGCGTTGCTGACAGCGCCACTGCGTGTTGGGACGCAGCCCAAACGCGCGGCTGCGCGCATTCCGGGAGGTCGTGGCCGTGCGTGCCTCCGGCGCGGCCCTGCCGCTGGTCACCGTCTCGGGCGCGTGCCTCGGGGTCGAAGTCGCGCTCGCCGCCGCCAGCCTGCCCTTTGGCGCCGTGGTCGTGGGCTCACAGGCACGGCGCACCCTGTCTGCATCTGCCGCGTCTGCACCTGCTGCGACTCTGCATCTGCGTCGACTCTGTATGCCACACAGTCTCCAGACAGCTTGTTGATGCTGAGCGCATCACGACAGTCGCGCTCCAAGTGCTCACGCAGCCATGATACAAGGCAAACGTAAACATACGTGCTCGGTTGGTGCACGCAGAGCTGGCACAGGCGCATTCTCTGCAGTGACGTTCACACTGGCTGCGCAGGCGTGCAAGCGCGTGCAGCTGCAGAACACGGGCGATTTGGCAGCACGCTTTGCGTGGGACGCCGCCAGCCTGGGGCCCTGCTTTTCGGTCAGCCCGGCCGAGGAGGCGGTGGACGCGGGCCAGGAGGCCGCCCTGGAGGTGACGTTCCGGCCGAACGGTGTCGCGCCGGACTTCTGCGCTAAGCAGGCGCGCGCGACGCAGCGCTCTCGGCGCCTCTGCAGCTCTAAACCCGATGAAGCATACGAGTGCATGCGCTGCCATTGGGCTGACAGAAAGTGAAGACATATCAACGTCTAGATCAAACTTTGCCTTGGCTCATTGCCAACTCAGGACATATTGCATGGCCTGATCTCGTTTGCCAGCCGTGTAATCGTATGTAAGATCACTGTCAGTACATCCAAAGTGCTCAGCTCGGCTGCTCGGCAGGCGCGCTGCCGCGTGGAGGGCGCCCCAGACTGCCTCCTCGCGCTAAGCGGCGCGGGCGTCGCGGCCGTGCCGGCGGCAGGCGTGCTCGCGTTCGCCACGCCCGTGCGGACGCCGCAGACGCTGCCGCTGACCATAGGAAACCCTACCGGCGTGCCGTGGCGCTTGCGGCCAGCCGTGCAGCCGGCGGGCGGCCCCTGGTCGGCGCCCGACCTGGTCCTGGTGCCCGCCGGCGGCAGCGCGCCGTGCGCCGTGACGTTCAGCCCGGTCGCGACGACGCCGCCGGGCGGCGCGGCGTCCGAGGGCAGCGTGTTCTTGGCGCTGCCCGGCGGCGGCGCGCTGTTGCACGCGCTGCGCGGCGTCGCCGGGTCGCCGCTGGCCGCCGGCGCGCTGAGCTGCCAGGCGCGCCCCTGTCGCCGCCGCGCGCGCGAGCGCGGCGCGGCGCGGCGCTGCAAGCTGCCTGAGCGCCTGGTGCAGGAGACACGCGCCTTTATATTGCCAGTGCGCCTGATGACCCGAGGCGCCTGCCTGCACACCATGGTAGGGTGTCCTCCTGGCGGGGGGGCAGGCGCTGGGTGCTACACAAGTATGTTGCCAGTACTGGCGCATGTCACAAGGGGGTTTGCGCTGCCCACCATCAGCCCGCAGGCAGCGTGCTTCCCAGAACTGCTTGTTTCATGCGCAGGACTGCATGCATGCACAGCGCGGGGGCCAGGGGCCCTTTCGCGCTGCCCAGCGTGCACAGCGCTGACGCGCGCAGCTCGCAGGTGCTCGCGCTGGAGCCGCACACGGAGGTGCTGCGCTGCCGCAACTGGCTCAGCACCGCGCAGCGCTTCCGCACGGTGACGGCGCTGCAGCCGCCCACCGCCGCCCTCAGGCTCACGGGTGTGCCCCATCTCAGCAGCGTGGCCGCTTGTATGTCGAGCAGTGGAGCGGCACGGTCAGCAGCGTATGCTGCCTGCGCTTCTGCTACTGCGAGCACGGCCATGCCGACGTGCATCCACAGCACGGTCCCTGCACGGCAAGCCTCGCCTGCTGCAAGGCATGGCTCGGCAGCACGTCCGCCCTGAAGCGGGCACGCGCGGCCCCAGCCCCGGCGTACGTGGACGTGCCGGGGCTCTCGGAGCGGCCCTGCGGCGTGGCGGTGCTGGCGCTCGCGGAGGGCGCCGCAACCGCGACTGTCACCCTGCGCAACGAGGCAACCGGCGAGTACGTATTCTGGACGCTGAGCATCGCCGCCGGCGCCGCGCCGGCCCGGTGCGCCGCGTGGTGAACGCGTGGGTCGCCTCTTTTTCGCATGCAGGCCTGGCTGCCGCAGAGCTGCTGGCGGCATGCACGGCGCACTCCGCCAGGAGCAGCGGGGCATGGGAGCCTCCTGGCACGCATGAAGAAAGACACAGCAGTGAAGTGCAGGTCATGCCAGGGAGCGCCCATCGCAGACAGGGACGTAAAGTAATTGAGGTCATTTGTAGCATGACAGGGACGCACAAGGACGCGACCCGCAGTGCCACATGAAGCGTTTGCGCCAGAGTGAACTTTACCATGAGAGTTGCAGCACGGCACGCTTCAAGGCAATGACTGCGTGCGCGCCAGGGCCGGGCCCACGCTAGAGTGCGAGGTGCGGAAGGTCGCGACGGCCACCATCAGCGTGGCGCTGCCGGTGGCAGCGGAGACTATGGCGGCGGTGACCTGCGACCACCCGCGGGTGTGCGCGCGGGCTTGTCTGACCCGTGTCTGCACCCTGTGGGGCGTGCACGCTGGGAAGCCGCTGGCGTGCGGCCCCCGTGAGCATGCACACACGCTCTGCAGCTCCCTCGGCTATCCTTGCCTGAAACGCCCATAGCCTGGACTGCAAGCCCTGCCCGCCGGCAGCCCTGCTCGCTCTCGCAGCAATCAGGGAGCAGCGCTGGCCAAGCTGCTGAGAATGCGGGCGGCAGCGGCACACGGCGCGGCCGATGTGTGCCACTGCCACAGCGGCCAGCGCGTGCGCCGGGCGGCAGGTGCTGGTTCCGGCGACCGTGGTGCTACGGCCGGGCGCGGCCAGCTCGGTTGAGCTCGCCTTCCAGCCGCTGCTGGCCGGCGAGGCCGCGGCCGTGCTGGCCGTGGCCGCGCCGGGCCTGGGGCCGCTGCGCTTCCGGCTGCGCCTGGCGGCCGGGCCCGCGCCGCCGCTGCGCGCGCTGTCTTTCAGCGCGGCGTTGGGCTCCGCTGAAACGCAGGCAAGGCCGTGCGCTCGCCTGCTGTGTGCACCGCAGCGCGTGGCCGGCTGCGCCTGGGGAAGCCTGCAGGCGACCACTTGCGCTGTTTGCAGGCAGTGGACTTGCCTGGCATGTGCCGCATGCGCGTGGGAATGCGGTCTCAGGTTACTGCTGTAGTTATGGGAGATCGCGCATAACGCGCTGGCGCATGCCATGCGAGCGCCTGCAGAGCTGCCGCCTTCCTCGCGAGCATGTGTGTAAACGTTACCCTACCCTAACCCTACCCTACGCACCCCGCCCCAGGTGCTGCGCTTCCTGCACTGGGCGCCAGAGAAGGCGGAGTTCAACGCGTCTTTCCGCAGCGCGGCGGGCGGCGCGTTCACGTGCCCGGCGGTCGTGGCCGCGCCCGCCGCCGGGCCGGCCGGGCGCGCTGTCGAGGTGGACGTCGTGTTCGAGCCGACGGCCGTTGGCGAGGACATCTGCGACAGGCTTGTCCTCGCGTCGCCGATCGCCGGTGCGCTCCTGGGGCGTGCCCGCCCTGCACCTCAAGAAATGCCTCGCGCCTTCATGCACCATGGCAGCAGTAGCGCGCAGCCCAAGGCTGAGTGCAGCCCCACGGCTGACAGATATAGCGCCCGCATCCCTGCCGGGTACACGCGGCCCTCATAACATCCGGGCAGCCGGCTCATGACACCTGGGCGCGGCGCGAGCCATGGTTCCAGGGGCACGGGCGCATGCGCGAAGGGGCGCGCGCGCGCGCGCGCGGCAGGCGTGTACGAGTGCCCGCTCACCGCGCGCGGCCTGCCGCCGCGGCCGCAGGGGCCGTTCGACGTCGCGCGCGGCGCCGGCAGCGTGCCGTTCCGGAACGTGTTCCACGCGGCGGCCGACTTTTGCTACGCGCTCGACAACCCGGCCTTCTCGGTGCGCGCCGGCGAGGCGCTGCCTGCCAAGAAGAGCACCGCGATCGCAGTGGGCTTCAAGGACGCCGGCGGCGCGGCCGTGCGCACGGCGCGGCTGACGGTCACCTGCCCGGCCCGCACGCCGACGCCTTGGGTCTTCTACCTGCGCGCTGTGTGAGGAGAAGCTGCTTTTGGGTCCCTGGAGCTACTGCTAGCATGCGTGGGTGATATCAGAAATAGGTTGACATTACCAACATCGGAAATGAGGCATTCTGGGCGGCCTTGTGTTGCATAACCATGTCCAGCTCGCTCGAAGATGCAGAGCTTTGTCTGTGACCATGCTGCAGGCAGCAGCCGGACAGCGGTGGTAAGCACGCTGTGTAACTTGCACTGGACCACTGCTTAAGACCTGCAACAAAACGCCTCACAACATGTCTTGACACCACACGCCCACCAGCATATACGCAACAACATGCGCACTAGCAGATAACAGGCGCTGCTCGTGGTGTTCCTGTCCCTTGACAGCCGCTAATATGCGGACACGGGCTTGTCTGGCAACCAGGCGTGCAATCATGCACGCCCTGTAACCCGGATGTGCTGCTTGTGCAGGAGTGTCATGCAAAGGCAATGTTTGCAATGTGTAAATATGCAAACATGGGCCGCAAACCACGCCAAAACTCGAGCGCCCGACACTTGGCGGCAACAATTCCTCTGCCTTTCGGTCCGGGCGGCTGAGCTGCCACCGGCCATCCGCTTGCGCTGCAGATGCCTTGTGCATCCTCGCAACAAGGCAGGCAGCGTCGTGCATGCATTTTGAGTATTCCCGCAAGGCAGGGTTGTTTTTGTCAAGAATGAGAGAACCTGAGTTGACAGTGTTGTACACCGATGCAACGCCAAAAGTGCAGTCCCGGCGGCAAACCATCCTCAAAACTCCAGCCGGGCAGGCGCAGCCTCCCCACCGGCACAAGTATACCGCATGCGCGGCAGGGTGCTCTGGGACAGGGAGCTTCTTGGGAGACCTTGCTGGGGCTCCAGTTGCGGCAAAACCCGCGATCCATAAACCTGTCATATCAGTGTCGGGCTGGGGCTCAGGTCGTGGCAAAATGCGCATCTGCAGCCTCCATACGCAGCGAGGGCGGCGTTAGCAGGCGCGCGCGGTCGGCGAAGCTGGGCGCGCGCGGCGCCGCGGGCGCGCCGCGCAGCGCGCCGCCCGGGCCGTAGAAGTCGGGCGTGTCCACAAACTCGACTGCGGGGCGCGCGGCGCTGGCCCCCTCAGCGCATGGTCAGCGGCAACGGGTGCGCTTACGACCGCGCGCGGCACCACACCCCCCCCCAAGGCACAAATGATGGAGCCAAGTGCATGCGCAGTGTCAGGTGCACATCAAACACGGGCCCAAACACTTACACCTGTGCCTGCTTGCTCGCCGTGCCTACAATAGCTTGGACGCTTGATTTCCCCAGTCAGACACGTGTGGAGAGGGCCAGGCAAGCTCAGGGCAAGCTTATGCTTACGGCTCACCCCGCAGGCATGCCGGCATGCTTGGGGAGGGGGCATGCATGGAGAGGGGGTGCGCGCCTGTCGCGTCCTCGGGCGCGTGCTCCACCTCCAGCAGGATGACCTCATTCTTGCCGGCGCGCAGGACAGGGCCCGGCACGTACCTGCGCGGGCGAGCGCAACATCGCTTGCGGTTCGCACCGCCGCAGCTGGGCTGCCCGACACTGCACCGCCGCTGGTACCACCGCCAGAGCCCGGGCTGCCGACAGCATGCCCTCCCGCAAAGCATTCCAGGCACAAGCCGTGCTGCCGAGCCCAGGCACAAGCAGTGCCGCGGAGCCCCGCTTGCAGCTGATTGATCAACCTGTCCTCAGAACATGCATATTCCGTGCGCATTCAAAAATGCCCAGCCTGTGCTCGGCCTCATTGCGCACAGCGCAAGCGCGCTGGGCGGGCGGCGCGCGCACATGGTGTTCGCCGGCCCGCGCGCCGGCCAGTACCAGCCCAGGTTGAAGCCGTTGACCCAGGCCAGGCCCATGGTCCAGCCGCGCACGGACAGGTACGTGTCGGCCACGGTGCCGTCGCCGTCCGTGGCGCCCTCGGGGACCTCCAGCTCGCCCCTGCGCGCGGTCGCGCGCGCCGCCATCAGGCGCACGCTCTCTGGCGCCCCGCAAGCAGCGCGCCGCAACCTGGCAGGCCAGAAATGAAGGGGCCATGTAGGCCTCGCAGATTCACAGGCTGCAATGAATGCGGCTCTGCCTGCCAGCACAGCCTGCATGGCCTGCCAGGAATGGACATCTGGACACCTGGATGGACATCTGCCACTGCTCTGAACCTTTGATGGCACTGCCGCAAGCGCATCAGACAAGTAAAAAGCAGCGAGCGAAGCGCACCGGAAGAAGGTGGGGCCGCTGTTCACGGGCTCCTCCTCATCCCTGGACTCGTCACAGTCGACCTGGAGGAGATTGTCCAGCGGGAGCGGGAACACACGCCAGTCCTCCAGCTGCTCACCTGCGCCTCGCCGGTCAGCCGGTCAGCTACCCATGCACACCGTGTGCAGTGCCGTCCCAGGTTCACGCTGTTCCTGTTGTGAGGCTCTGCACACTGCACATACTGTGTCGCTTGCCACACATAGGCCAGTGAACGGTGCTGACCTGGTCTCTCTGCCCGTGCCTAACTACTGCTCTCGCAGCAGCGGAATCTGCCCAGCAATGCCCAGCGTGCAAGGGCACCGAGCACTCTCCCCTGCTGCAACCTGTGCGCAACGAAGCGGCGCGCGCGCGCACCGTCCAGGAACACCGCGGGCGACGAGAGGCCCTTGGTGTCAAACAACCAGCCCTGGTTGCTGCGGCCCACCGCGGCGACGACGACGTCCAGCGTCACGGCGCCGTCGCGCGCGGCGAAGCCGGGCGCGGTGCGGTTGGCGGCCGGCGGCGGCAGCAGCAGGTTGCGCACGCCGTTGCGGTCCAGCAGACCCGCCGCCCAGCCGTCCACCAGCACCTGTGTGGGGTTAGGTTTGGCGGATTACGGCAGGGTCTGTGCGGCTGAGCGCGGCCGGCTGAGCCGCGCGCTTGCAGGGGGCGCACATGGGCGCGACGATTGCATGCGCCCTCACGCAGCGGGCCCCGGGCAGGACCAGACTGCCTGCATATGGTCTCGAGGCTGTGAGCTGGCCAAAGGCCACATGGACATCCTCCGCAGCATAGGCTGGACAGGCCATGAACAGCTTGCGAGCACCACTACAGCTTGCGCCTCACCGTAGCCACGTCGTTCACGGAGCCGCCAAAGGTCAGCTCGCTGTTCTGCTCCATCGCTTCCACGGGCACGAACGTGCGGTACACGATGAAGCCGCTCCTGCGCAGAGCACGCTCACATTATTACAGCTAGATGCCCACACACAGCGCACGGTGCGCCGCACGAGACCTGGGCAGCACGACACACTGCAGCACGGTCCACTGGCAGGCCTTATGCTGGGCCCCATGGCTGACTGCGCTTCTGCATATCACTTTGCAGCTGCACCTGCGTATGCCACAGGGTCGGGGCCAGCAGTTCGAATGTCCGAGCATGGCTGGCATACGGGCGGAGCCAGCGCATCACATGGGCCGGGGCCGCACGGCTGGCCATACTCCTCCATGACGCGCGGCAGGCGCGACTGCACGCCGTCGCCCGGGTACAGGCGCGGCAGCTGGCTCAGCAGCGTGGCGCGCGCGGACAACCCCACCGTGCCGTACGCCTCGATGCGCGGCGGCGGCGGCGGCGTGGGCAGCCGCTCGCCAATGTGCGCCTCGATCGAGCGGCGGATGGCCTGCCGTTGCGTGACCGCCATCAGCTCCCCAGCCATACCTTGCTGCCACATAGCGCGTGTGCGCCTGGGTTGCTAGACATGTGCGTCACACACCTCTGTTGCTGCGCACGGCTGTATGAAACTGATATGCAGGCCAGGGCATGGCTGGCACATGCAGGGTTTGTGCCTACAGGGTTTGCGCCGCGGCAGGAGTAGCTGCACTGGCCGTGCCCGCGCACCTCGAACTTGTTGGGGCCGCCGATGCCGGGCTGGCCGTAGTCGCCGGCCTCGCTGATGGGCGCGTCGTAGTCATAGCTGGTGATGCACGCCCAGTACACGCCGTTGTCCACGCTGCCGCCTGCGCCGGCGGCCTGGCGGCCTCAGGCGGCTTTTGATGGGCAGGGCCAACACTTTGCACACATGCACCTCAAGGGCATGGTACTATTGCGACAGACCAATTTATAGAGTCCGGTGTAACAGCTGGTTTTATGCAGGAGCGCCATGTGCCTTTATATGCTGCTTGCTTTGTAAGCACTGTGCTGCCCTAGCCCAGCAAGACTCCACACGTTACCTTGAGCTTTCATTCCTTCTACTACTGATACAGCACATCAAGCACGCCTGCGGTGTAGCCGAAGTTGGTGCCGCCGTGCGCCATGTACAGGTTCACGGAGCCGGAGCCGTTGTTGAAGGCCAGGATGCCGTCCAGCGCCTTGGTGAAGTCCGCCAGCGACGTGTTGGCCATCGGCTCGCCCCAGCGCGTCAGCCAGCCCGTGCTGCGCGCGGCGCCGGCGTCGGCACGGCGCCCAGGGGCATCGCTCGGAAGCGTGCGCCCGTGCGGGTAGGCAGTGCAGGCATGCCGTGCACAGCATGTCGGAAGCGCGCGTGTGGGATACGTACGCTGTAGGGATCGGCAACTGCCGGGCGCGCGCAGATGGGCGGCCGCTCTCAGTGCGTGGCACACACGGGGAAGTGGGACGGGGGCGGGGGCGCACTAGAACTCGCTGCACATGGCCGGCGACTTCCCGGGCGCGTTCATCGCGCGCTGCATCCCGAACGCCTGGTTCAGGTCGAACCAGCCGGCGCCGAAGTCGACCACCCTGCCGCGCCGGCCCGGCCACGCCTCAGCGCTGGGGAGCGCGAGCGCCGCCCCAAAGGCCGCTACAAAGTCGCATCCGACCGCCTGCTGTCTCGCGCTGCACGGCGCGGCGCATGCGCGCACGGCAGCCGCGGTCAGCGAGCGCGCGCCCGGGTGTCGGCCTGCACGGAGGGGCAGCGGGGCGGGCGCGCACGAGTAGACCTCGGCGCCCGGCAGCGTGCCCTTGGCCAGGTTGGGCGGCGGGTCGGTCGTGTAGATCATCACGTCGTCGCCCAGGCTCGCGCGCGCCGAGGCCAGCAGGTGGCGCAGGTAGGGCTGGTTCGGGCCGAGGAAGCCAAACTCGTTCTCGATCTGGCGCGGGCCGCACCCCAGGCAGCCGTCAGCCGCTGCACCAGGCACGGCACCGCCAGGACACATTCACAAACCCGCAGGCGGGGGGCGCGAGGTAGTGCGCGTTGCAGAGAGATCGTTATCACACACAGAACGCCCAGCCCAAGCGCAGAGCAGCCGCATGCACATAGTGACAGCGGAGTGCCAGCCTGCTGTCTGCAGAGGCTGTAAGCAGACCGACGTGGGCAGGCACTCGACCAGGCTAGAGCGTGCCGAGCGGCGCGCCTGGACCATGAGGACGTTGCCTCCGCGGATGTACAGGTGGCGCGCGATGCGCGGCAGCAGCACCGCCCACCAGCGGTCCACGAGCGCGAGGTAGCTCGGGTCCTCCGTGCGCAGCCGCAGCGCGCCGCCGCCCGCCACCTGAGCGCTCTCGCGCCTCAAGCTTTGCGCGGTGGGAGGCTGACGCGGTGCTCACGACCCTCCCATACGGGTTGCAAGAGCCACAGCTCTCAGACGGGTCTGTAAACGCCTTGACAAGAAGAGCTGGGGTTTCGCAGGAGCCTCTGAGGCGCGCGCCTGCGAGGACGCCAGCCACCAGGGGAAGCCTCCAAAGTCCCACTGCGCGAAGGACCCCAGCAGCGGCCGTGAGGTGACGCTTCAAACTCCACAAAACTACAGCGAGCCAATAAGTTTGGTGTGCCGCGCGCACACACCTCGGCGCAGATGTATGGGCCGGGCCGCAGCAGCACTTGCAGGTCGTGCTGCTTGGCAAGCGTCAGGAAGCGGTCCAGGTCTGCAAAGCCCGTCCACTCAAACTGTCCCGGCCGGGGCTCGTGCAGGTTCCACGGCACGTACACCTGCCCCCACCGCGCGGCCAATTAGTCGCCTGCTGTTCCTGGCACACCCTCTGCACAACCTCCTAGCACCACCAAGAGGCAAGCACAGGTAGGGTGTTGCGGCGCACCGAGAGGGTGTTCATGCCTAGAGCGCGCACGCGTAGCATGCGGTCCTCCCACTGAGCAGGGTGAATGCGGTGGTAGTGCAAGCTGCGCCACACAAAGCGCTGTTATACATCAGCCACAACGTATGCACTGCCGGCCGTCACACCCGGCGCCAGCAGTTTTGCGCATTTTCAAACTCTCCAGCAGAGCACTGCACACACAGCAAGCTCGACGCCGCAGCAGCCGCACACAGCTCGGCCTAGGAACGCAAAGCCAGCGCGCGTGACTGTTGGCCGCACGACTAGCTTGTAGCTCACTAGCAAGGTGCAGGCATGCACATAGTCACGGACACGCAAACCCACCTTCCTGACAGAATTTGGAAGGGCTTCCCATCCTTGATAAACCTGTCGTCCTCGATCGTAAACGTTGGCGCGCTGGCGGCAGCTGCGCACAAGCCGACCAAGCACAGCAGGAGGAGTCGCATCATATCTACTACCATCAAAACGTTCCAAGTTCTTACAAAAAAACAACGAGGCAAAGTTGGGTGCTCTCCTGAAACTCGTGCTGCACGGTTGCTGACTCGATGGGCAGGGAGGAATCCCACAATACTGATAAGAACTGCGGAAGTGTGAAACCGTGTCGAGTCACGCGCACGCCATGCATGTGCATGGAACTCTGTGGGGACCATGGAGGCGCACAATGCTGCAGCGCTCCAACTGGCTGAGTAGGGCGGGAACATCATCATCATCATCACCACCATGAGGGCTACTGCTCTATGCATGTGATAGCAGTGCTGTCTGCGAGACGCATGCATCGTCAGCAGCTCTTACACATGCTTCACTGAAAACAACACACACTCTTGCAAAGTTTAAGCACTAGCGCCTTCCCAGCGCCACCCGTCGATTGGTGGGTACATGGAAAACAAGGTAATATCGTACAGAAACTGTGCACGCTGCATGCATCCAAATCTCCCACGCCCAAGGCAAGGACGTATCAATTCACACAACATGTCTCTTCTCAGACTCTTGTTAGCAGAAAACATCGTGATAGCGTAAACAGAAATAACATCCATGCAAACATGCAGCTAACACAACCCCTGGACACCAGCAAAACCAAGCAAGCAGCTCCTTCCCTGCCAGTGAGCGTCGCTCGCCATACAACCAGGCTCAGGAGTCAGGTGACCGAAACCGAAGGGGCCTTCCAAATTCTTCCAACAGCTGCGAGGCGGGTGTGGGCCTGAAAAGGGTGAGCAGGACCACTGTAGGGCCGGACTTATAGTCATACATCATACACTTGGCGTCAGCCTGCACACCGCTGCGCAGTATTTGGCTTGCGGCCCGCTTCAACCGCAGATCGTTGACACCCAGGGCCCTGCACGTGGCAAGCGCTCAGTCGGCCCGGCGTTTCTGGAGTGAGAGCACGAGAGAAGTAGTGCCAACGCGCGCAGGAGGGCGCGCCTGGCCTGCGGTGCGGCAAGCCCAGGTGCGGCTTGTTTGCCACAAACCGCAACCCGGACCTGCGTGAAGGCTGAAGCGCTTGTGCAGGCTGCGCTGCATTCCCAGCTCCAGCTTTGGGTGCCCTGCGCCAGCCATCCGCTGTGGCGCCGATCTTTGCCTCTGTTTGCGTTGCCATAGGGCCGCCCGACTTCTACCTGTATCTGCTTCCGACCCACCCCGCAAAGCAAGAGGTAGGCAAGCCTGAGTGTCAGAGTAGTGCAGCCAGCGGCCTCACCTGCCAAGGTGCAGGGGGTCTGGCGCAGCAGGGATGCCAGGTCAACCTCTGCAGCAAGCTCATCCACAGCGCCCGCCTCTTGCTGCGGGGAGGAGCTCTCGGTCGCCACAGCCTCATGCGCAGCCCGCGGGCTCTGCGCCTGGCGCCCCTGCGTGCAGCATGGCCATGCGATGTTTGGTGCTGTTTTTTTTGGTACTATAGAGCCTGACAAAGCCCTTGCACTTGACCGCTCAGCAAGGGCGTCTGCAGCTGGTCAGCAGCTCACGCTGTGGGATGCGCAATGCAAGAATAACCCTGCATATGCGCTTGCTCGTACCTGCAGGCACCGTGCCAGGCGCCTGAGCAGCAAGAAACCGCTGGGAACCAGCAGCACTAACTTGACGAAAACCAGCAGATCTCTTGAAAGTGCACTCCCCTTCGCCAACGCCTTGCCGGCCATCTTGTTCGCACAGAGATCAGGAGATTGAGCCCCCTTGGAACCGAGGCAACGGTGCCTCAATGAATGAATTGAATGAGGCACAGTGTCAGCCAAACCTGGCCAGGCCCGAATGGAAGGATGATGAAGAGGAAGAAGAACGAGAGTACAGCGCGCACATGCGCAGGAAGTTTGCGACCTGCTCAGGCATCCGGGAAGCATACAGGCCCCTGGAAGAGCAACTCCACTCTGCAATGCAGTAAGAGGGTGGCTTCAACATGTGGCATGACGGTGCGGCATGGCTGCCGTATGGAGTGGCGCTATCCCTGGTGTCACTGAGCTTCATCTTCTTGTATTGGTGCGACTCATCTGAGGGCTGGCTGTGGTGCCTGGTCGCCTGGGTGTGGTGCATGTTACCTTGTCGCCCTGCAGCAACATGATGTGCAGGCCCAGCTTGTTTATACGTGGTATCACTGTGTGTGCCACTGCTGTTCAAAGCAGTGCACCGACTCTTGACTTGTGACACAAGCGCTCACACAGCTGACAGTGAGGCTTGCCAGGTGGTGTGCACAGGCTCACCTTGTAGCAAGCTGCCGTGTGGTGCACAAGTGCCGACGGTGCTGGTGTGAGCTGGCATGTCACTGGTTGTGCTTGGTCTTCTGCCTCCTGGGTAGAAGACCACCTGCCAGACTGCAGGCACTCGACCTTGTCAATAGAGCCATATACGACGCCGTGTGTGGCGAGGTTTTCGGCACAAGTCCTGGCCATATAGAGGCGCACTGGCAGCGTCGGGCCTTGCGTCTTGCAGCCCCTGCTGTGACGCGTTCACCTCGCGCGCAGGAGCCCACGCAACGAGCCGCCGGTGGCGCCCGTCCTGCCGTTCTGGGGCAGCACGAGCGCGCTGAAGACACAAGGCATGGAGGTAGGAACCCGCCCCATGGCGCAGTGATAGCTTCTGTGCCGCCCTCAAGCGCCCGGCACTCATGAAGCTTTGCTGGAGCAGTTTGCAACACCGCTGCACGCGCGCCTGGGACCGATATTCACAACATGGATACTGGGAGACCGCACTGTCGTGGTCGGCAGCTTGGACCTTGTTCGCAAGCTCTTTGCCAGCGAGCACGAGCTCGTTGAGGGTGCGCGCGGACGGCCCATGAGGCGAAGGCCCATGCGGCATCTCTTTCACAGCGCAGCTCAAACCAGGCACCGCTCTGGCTTTAGCAGTGGTTGCCAGCCAGCTGCCTGCCATGCACTGCTTGTCTGCTGCGCGGAGCTTTGTGCACTGCATGCAGAGGTGCTGCTGCAGGCCACATGCAAAACAAACACCGGCCTCGCAGGCGACTGGCCCAAGTCGACTTACTTGTTGCTGGGCACGGACTCCGTCAGCGGCACGAAGGGCGAGGCGCACATGCGCCTTCGCAAGGTGTGCGCCTCTGCACTACATGCAGAGGCATCAGCGCCTGCCTGCCAGTTGCTCACTGCCGCGCCCGGTGGGCGGACCTGTCATGCTTGTGAGCCTCTGCTGACGGGCGGGCCTGGGCGCAGATCCTCAACCCGGCCTTCACGGCCAAGGCCGTGGCGGTGTTTGTACCGCAGATCGTGGACATCGCGCAGCGCTGCTGCGCGGCCTGGCTGCAGCAGGGCCGCGTGAGCGGCTTCGATAAGTCCAAGGAGTACACGTTCCTGGTGGCGCCCAGGGCTTGACGGGACCGTGCTCCGAGGGTTTGCGCTCCGAGGGTTTTGTGCATGGGCCAGCGCTGAAGCGGCGCGGCGCTGCGGGCAGGTCGCCCTGGAGGTCATCCTGGGCTTTAAGAAGGACGCGATCGATGACGCGCTGCTGACGCGCTGCCGCGAGGCGTTCCGCGTCTGGCTGCAGGGCCTGTTCAGCGTGCCCCTCGACCTACCGGGCTTCTGTGCGCCCTGCGCTGCCGGCAGCCGTGCTGGCTGGCTGCACAGATGCGGCCTCCTCGCGCATCCCCGTGCTGCGCCGCGGCCGTGTTTGCACTCTGCGGGGCCGGGCCGCCTGCACGGACGCAGGAGGCTGAGTCCGGGCGGCCGGCGGTGCGCAGCGTTCCACCGGGCGCGCAAGGCGGACAGGCTGCTGCGCGGCATCCTGCACAGCAACCTCCAGCACCTGAAGGACGAGGCGGAGTACCCCGAGTGCGCACCCCGGCCCACCCACCCCCGCCCTGCTGCGTGCTTTGCACTGCTCCATCACCAGAGCATCGCTGCTCGACGTCCCAGTTACACCTTGCCGTGTCATCCCTGCACACTGGCCAACCGAGCGCCGCCCTGCCTGTTCGCCTGCGCCGGTCCGGGCGCACCTGCATGTCCCGCAGCGCTTTCGGCTATCGTGCTCAAATCAAAGCCAAAGCGTCCAACGCATGGTGAAGGGCGCTGGAAACGACCAGCGCGTGCTGCCCTGAAGGCTGAGGCTGAGGCTTCGCCCAGCGGCGCCGCTCCGCGCGCAGGGCGGGCGGCGCGGCCGGCGGCGCGGCGCGGCCGCGCACCTGTGCGCAGAACCTGCTCGACGTCCGCGACGACGACGGGCAGCCGCTGTCCATGGGCCAGCTGAACGTGCGCCGGCCCAGCGCGCCCGCCCGTGCATGCGCCTCCCCGTGCACGTGCAGCGCTGACGCGCCTGGCGCCGGGCGCGCCGGGCGCGCAGGACGTGAATATGACCCTCCTCTTCGCAGGCGCGCCCTAAGGCCCCTGCCTCGGTGCAATGCCTGTGCTAACAGCTGCGCGCTGAGCAGCGCTTGCGGGGCGCGCTGGCCTGGTCGCCGGGGCTGCCGCGCCGCGAGCTTGGCGCCGACGGCCTGCGCGCGCGGCAGGCCATGACACCAGCTCTGCCACCATTATGCAGCTCTTCATTGCGCTCTCCACGCACCCGCGCTGCGTGGCGAAGCTGCGCGCGGAGCAGGAGCAGGCGCGCGCGCCTCGCTCAGCGGCCTGGGAACCCCTGCAGCCTGCGAGATGCTCAGACTCCAGACTAGCATCTCGTGGCGCTGACGGCGCGCACCCGAGCAGCATGCTAGCTGATCGTCAGCCCTTTGCTGCTGTGCGGTGCGCGGAGCAGGCGCCTGCAAAGAAGTGTGCCTGTGGACGGTCCTGAAAACACTGTCCCTAAACCCCGGACACCCCAGAGTTTCCCCATGCGCCCGCCTTTGATGGCTGGGCGGCGCGTGCGCGGCGGCAGGTCCAGGCTACGCTTGGCGCAGAGATCACGGAGGCCGCGCTGCGCGCCATGCCGTACGCGGAGGCGTGCATCAAAGAGGCGCTGCGCATCAAGTGCGCCTCCGTGCATGCACCGCCCTGCATGCCTTGCGTGTGAGAGCTCAGGGCGCAGGCGCACGCCCAGCCGCTGCAGCCACGGTGACGTGGCGCGCGCCCCCGCGCAGCCCCATCGTCAGCTCGATCTACCGGAAAGCACTGCAGGACCTGGAGCTCGGCGGCCACCGCATCCCCAAGGTGGCCGCTCGCTCATCCCCGCTGAGGCGCACGCTCCACTGGTGGGCTTGGCACGGATGCAGCGCCTCTGTTTCACTACATCGCGCTCCACAGACCTTGATTATTGTGCAGCATCCCATCAACGACCAAAATACCCCGCAGCGACAAAAGCACTCGACAAGGTCAAGAGCAACACTGCGTTGGCATGTGTGTTGCGCGGGAGTGCTTGTGCCGGAGCAGGAGCGACGGTGCTGTGCCGGGCGCGCGCAGGGCCGGCGCATCCTGATCAACATGTGGCATGTGCTGCGGAGCGACGAGCGCTTTGCGGGCAAGGACGGCGACGACGGGCCCCACAGCTTCTGCCCGGAGCGCTGGATGGCGGACGACGCGCAGCGCGCAGGCGCCTGGCACGCCCCGGGGCACCTCCCGCGTCCGCCTCCCTGTGCTGCATGCCCTGCTGCCCCGACACAAGGCCGCGGTTCAGAGACACGGGGCAGCACCCGGGGCGGCGCTGGGGCAGCTGTCAAAGCGCTGCATGCCAGGCATACCATCAATAGTGTGTACCTTTGTCAAAGCGCTGCATGCCGGGCATGCCGTCACTGGTGTGAACTTTTTACGCAGTACCCTCGCCGTGGGTGGGTGTTGATGCACCGCTGGCGGCGCTGCTAGCGGACCGCATGCTGAGCCGCGGGGCCGCGGCAGGATCCCGTTCGGCGGCCCGGGGCCGCGCTTCTGCCTGGGCTGGATCCTGGCGATGGCGGAGATCAAGATCCTGCTGGCCGTGCTCGCGCGGGGCGCCGCGTTCCCCTGCGTGCTCGACCCCGAGGAGGAGATGGAACCCTACCCGCTGCCCTTCCCCAAGGCTGGCCTGATGATGGACTTCAGGGCGCCCGCGCCCGCCGCCTGAGCGCGGCGCGGGACGGGGTATCTCACCTGCGCGCCCCAAAAAGGGAAGGGGGCCCCACCCGCTGCCCCGCCCAAAGGCCAGGCTGATGATGAGCTTCAGGGCGCCGGCGCCCGCCGCCAGATCTTGACGCAGGGTAGGGTATCTCACCCGCGCGCCCCGAGGAGGAGGCCTAAGCGCTGCCCCGCCCCAAGGCCGGCCTGATGACGGGCGTCAGGGCGCCAGCGCCCGCCGCCTGATCGTTGTGTAGGTTATTTCATCCCTGTGAGAGGCCACCGCCCTTCTTCACATGGAGAGCGCTGCCCTGAGCGGATGCCGTGCAGCCCTGTGTATGCTATGACAGGCCAGAGGCGTATGACGCCCATCTGGCAGGTTGCTGTGGACGGACTCTGCCGAGGCGCTTTGCTGTGCCTGGCGCGGTCTGGCCTCCTGGACACGTTGATATTGCAAGAGGTGTACACTGCTCGGCGCGTGCGCGGCTAGCGCAACACAGAGTAGGTCGTGACGACAGCCACCCTCCCAAGTTTTGTGCGCCGCCGGTGACCCGGATGCCCATGCTCATGTGCGTTAGTAGTTCTCAGGCACAGATGCATACCCGTGGCTTGCCTCTGCATTAGGACCTAATGCCAATAGATCCATCTCTGTGCAAGGATGCATGCCCATCCCCTACTTGGCTGGGACCAGCGTGACATAGTGCGGCGTGGACGCCTGCCTGCATGATACCTTGCGCGAACTGCCTCATGCAAAGAGTCCCCATGCGAGTTGCGTGCGTCTGGAGGTAAGATGCGTCCGCCTGCCAAATAAGCGCTGCCTGTCTTAGCGGTCTTTGCCTGCAGTGCGAGGAAGATAGGTGAGCAATATCAGCGCAGCCAGACAGCTCATAGCTGTAGTGCTTTTTACACCAATGTCGAGACATGACATCTGCTACATCGCCCGGCTCTCAGCAGGGCCCTGAGTCGTCTGCTGCTCGCCTGGCGGTCCCACATCCGTGTGCTCAGCCACATATGCCAAAGGTTTTGTATGTATCACGGTCCACCCGCTCCTGAGTGCCCTCCCCTATTCAAAGCAGTGCGCATGCCCAAAACAGGGCTTATTCCGCCGCGCCATGCACAGCTCACCGCGCATGGGGCCGCTCCGCACAAGAAACCAGAGTGTGCTGGCGCACGCAGGGTGCTCCTGTGCCGGCCGGAGCAGTAGGTTTTCCACTTCTATGGCTAATGGACTGCCAAGTATTTCCATGCATGAGGTGCCACGCTCAACAGAAGCCATGCCTGGCAGCCGCAAACGCCGGCCGCCAGGCGCCAGCGCGCGCGTGGCAGCAGGCCAGCGCGCGCGGCTGTGCACAAATCAAAGCAGCCCGGCAAACAGAGCAGCAAAAAATTGAAAGGCGCGTGCTCGCGTGCTGCGCCGCCTGCCAGGCCTGACTGGGCGGCGCTCGCGGTGACAAGCCCTTGGTGCTAGCATGGCCGACACTCTTGAGCCTCCATTGCCCCTCATGACAGGGGGCCAGGGCCGGCCACGCAAGAAATTGGGGTGCACCCGGCGCCGCCTGACGGCGCCGGCGCGGCCTAGGACGACGAGAGCGTGAACTGCACGCTAGTGGGCACGTCGCCGGTGGAGCCGTTCTGCACGAAGTGCGCGGCCACCAGCGTGGTGCCCGCGCCGTTGGTGATCTGCGCGTCCAGTGGCGGCGGCGGCAGGTTCTTGCCCTCCCAGACCGCGCCATAGTTGTTCTGCAGCGGCACGTACGTGTCGTCCTGCGCGGCGCCGCGCGCGTGAGCCGTGCGGCATGGCCGGCACGCGCTGGGCAGGTGTGCTGGGCCCGGCATGCGCCGCCCAAGCCCGCCCCTGCTCAAAAAGCCTTTCTGAAATATTTTTCTTGGCGCCTTTGCGGGACTGCAGGCCGCCCAGCATGCAGGTGGACCCGAGTACGTGAGCTTGTTGAGAAACCATGCAGGGGCGTATCGCTAGGGGGTTCACTTGTGGGCAAGAGGCTGCCCTGCAGGCACCCAGAATGAGACATGTTGCAGCCATGCCACCAGGCAGCTTCCCTTCTTGGCGCGCAGGCTCCCAGTCTTGCGCGTGGCGCACCGACGCGGTCGACGACTTGACGGCCACGGCCCGGATCGTGGCAGGGCCCGCGACGTTGAACATGATCATCTTGATGTAGCTCGCATTCACCGTGAGGTACTCCAGCACGCGGATGGTGATGGGCCCCGCCCAGTTGCAGTCCACCTGATATGGTATAGGGTTAGCCCACCATGTCAAGGAGCAGGGGAGGGCGATGCACACCTGCGCGACCGCGCTGGTGCACCATGCATGCATGCCTGGCTGAGCCTCTCTGGCGCTGGTGCACGGGCGGGAGGAGGGCGCGCAGGCGCACGCGCGCGCATTGCAGAAGCGCAGAGGCGCTGAGCGGGGGACGTGCCTGCTGATACGCCACGGGCAGGACGCCGACGACGGGGTCCGCCAGCGTCGCGAAGAGCGGCACCGGGATGTTGAACGAGCAGCCGGGGCACGAGTCGATGATGGTCACGATGACCGGCTTGGCGCCCGGCTTGCACTGCGTCTGCGCGCCCGAACAACCCCGCAGACGGTCGGCGACCCGGAAGGTCATACGCCGCGCTCGGCCGGGCTGCTCCTAATCCAGCGGCGGGGTGCCCGCGGCACCAGGCGGCGGCACAGCGAGGCGCGCAAGCCGCACCGTGGCGGTCGTGTCGCAGGTGATGCTCACGCATGCGCCGCAGCCGGACTGCGGCAGCCCCGCGACCACCGGGTTGTCGCTGGCGACGGCGCCGATGGCGCCGCTCGGGTTGAGCGAGCCGTAGCCGCAGCTGCCATCAGTGGTCGCCCCGCGCTGCGAGCACCGGCCATGTCCATGACCACTCGCCGTGAAGCTGCAACAATAATATGCTCGCTCCCTGATTGAGGCAGGGCAGCCTCTTGCAAAGACGGTGTACGAGCTTTGCGGCTGCGCTTCGACCAAGCGAGGCTTGCAGCGGCCAATCGACACGCAACGCTTGGGTGGGCTGCGCAAATTGCCCCGCACCAGAGCGTTTGTTGAGAACACAGTCACGTTGGCGTGGTACACCGTCCCAAGAGGTGCGGCGTGGGCCACTACCAGCAGGCTGCCCAGCAGCAGCGCACGCACAGCCGCGGTCATGGCGGCTTGCCCTGGTGCCCTAGCCCCTGCTTGGCTAGTGCGCGCCAACGCAGACGCGTGCAGCCTGGTGGAGAGGCCGGAGCGGGAGGCGAGATCGGCACCATGTACGAGCGGGAGGCGAGGTCTTGCCGGGGTTTCCCTGCGCGGGTGAGCGGTCCGTAGTGGACCGAAAGGAGATACAGTGGCTCTCGTGGTACCTTGGTGCAGTTAGAAAGACAGGCAGTGACCACTGAAAAGCTCCTGCATCTTTGGCACCTGCAACTTCCTTCCCGCAGCTCCTCTGTGTGTCCTGTAATCCTTGCTGTAAGTAGACACTGCCAGGCGTCATGCACTCTTCGCTGCCGGATACCTCCGATTGGCGAGCATCGCCCACATGCGATGCTCCGCTACGGGCGCGGCAGGATGCGATACCTGCGCACGCGCTCGACGAGGTATGCTCCCAGTGTTGTTGGTGTGGTGTCGCGCCCGCTTCCCCAGCAGCCTCTCGATCCACCTCCTCGCCCTACATCTTAATCTTTGTTGCGCCTCGCACCAGATGCGGCGAGCGCTCGGTCCGGAGCTGAGCGCGCGCTGCGGCGAGCAGCAGCTGAACCAGTTCCTGCGCGCCACCAGCGGGCACCCCGCCCAGGCGCGGCACCAGCTGCCCGCCCACGCCTCCCCCCTCACCTGCTTTCGGAAGGTCGCTCGGTACACAGTTACGCCAGCATCCCCTGGAAGAAGCCAGCAGTGTTGCGCCACACAGCTGTGCACTATGGCACGTGGCGTGGCCGCGGGCGGCAGCTGGGGCAGGGCCCGTCGGCTGGCAGATCAAGCCGGTGGCATAGTCGGGTATACGCTCCTGGCAGCGCATGGCAGCACACAGGTGCACAGGTTGCCGCGCGCTGTCACAGGCTGCAGCCTGGCGGGCAGCGCGGCGGTGGCGAGAGGGCAACAAGCCGCACAACTCCAGCATGTCGGCCAGCCGCGCGTGGCTGACAGCAGTGGTCCCACCAAGTCGAGTGGCGGTGTGGTGTCGCAGCGCCTGTCGGCCGCTTCTGTGAGTTCCTTGCCTCAAGGCGCGGCGCGCAGCCCGGGCGGGCGCCTTGCCTCAAGGCGCGGCGCGCAGCCCGGGCGGGCGGGCGGGCGGGCGGGCGGGCTGGCGGGCAGCGGCGATGAGGCCCTGCGGCCCGGCAGGCGGCGCAGCGGCTGCGGGACACGCTGGCGTGGCGCGCGAGAGAGGCGGACCCGGCCGAGCGGCGAGTGTGCCCGGCGTGCGCGCGGGATGCGCGCGCGCACTACCTGCACCCCGTGGGCTACGACCGCCGCCGGCGCCCGGTGCTGTACAGCTGCCTGGCGCTGGCACGCGACCGCGGCATCGAGGACAACAAGCGTCACATGGTGGCCACCTTCGAGCAGGCACGGACACTGCACATACTGCCATGCAGCGGCTGGCCGGGCCCCAGGCTCTACGCCGCGCCGGTCGCGCTCAGTGCGCCGTGCGTAATGCTGAGGGCCGGTTGGGCGGCGTGCATGGGCCGCCTTGCCTGGCACGCTCAGAAGACGGGTGCTGCAGAGCCTGCGCCACTCCGTGGTAGCCCCTGCCCAGGCTCGGAGATTCGCCCTTTCCTCCGAACGCCTTTCCAGAGCACCTCCGTCAGAGAAGAGAGCGCGCTTGCGCGGCTCGGGTTGCCGCTGGTCGAGCGCGGAGCGCGCGCGCGCAGGCCGTACAGCTAATGCCGCCCACCGTGGAGGGCTGGGTGTGGTTCTCGGACTTCCACGGCTTCGGCGTGCGCGACCTCAGCCCCTCGATCGGCCGCGCGTTCCTGGGTGCGCGCCGCGCCGGGCAGCCCTGGCGCCGCGGCCCCACAGCGGCGCGGCCTGCCACCCGGCCGGTGACAGGGCGGTGCCGGACTTGCAGGACGCTGCCTTGTTACCATGGCGCTCTCTGCCCCACCAGCTGCCCTTGTCAGCTGCAGCATGCGGCCCTGCACAATGTGCAGGGAGGCGACCCCACACACGTGCGGACGATGCGGCCTTGCGCCTACAGGCCTCACCACATGACTCACCTGACACCCTACCCTTACCCTACCCTACCCTAGCTCCGCACCACTGGCCCGCGCGCCCGCGCGCCCGCGCGCGCAGACATCAGCGCGAAGCACTACCCCGAGCGCCTGGGCCAGTTCCTGGTCGTCGGCGCGCCGCGCATCTTCAGCGGCCTCTGGCAGATGCTGCAGCCGCTGGTGGACCCGTTCACGCGCCAGAAGATCCGCTTCCTGCCGTGCGCGCCCGCCGCGGCTCCAGCCCTCTGCAGCTCCTGCTCTCCAGTCTGCCTGTGATCAGGGGACTGTGCGCCTCCTGGGGGCGCTCCTGCGGGTCGTGTCAGTCGGCGGTGCCATGCATGCATCGGCGTGCAGGTACGATGCCAAGCTGAGGTCCAGCCTGGAGGAGCTGTTCGACGCGGAGCTGTGCGACTGGCTGGTGACGGAGATGGCGCAGAACCGCGACCGGAAGCTCGCCGCCGGGAAGGCGCGCGCTGCCACGTCCGCCGCCCGCTGGCCGCTTCCCTGCAGGCTGAGCCTGTGCAGCGCGCGCGCGTTAGGCCTGCAGGACTGCAAGGCGTGCGCCGCGGACCTTGCTGCGTGGCCCGGGCTGCAGCACTCGAGCGCGCGCCTCACGCTTGGCCGCAGCCGCAGGTGTACCCGTACGGGCGGGTGGGAACGCCCGGCGGCGACGCGGGCGCGCTCGTCGAGGGGCACGACCTGCGTGGCACACAGGCGCTGCTGCAGGCGGTCGCATGCCGGCCCGGCGCCTTTGTCAGCCTGGACGCCCGCGCGGCCGCCAAGGCCGTGTGAGCGGCGGCCGGCCGGGGGGTGCGTGCCGCGCTTGGTGTGAGCGGATGTCCTGAGAGGTGAGGCGGGCCTTGCCATGTCGCCACGCGTCTGTCTGGCCTGTAGGAACGCACTGATATTCCGGCGTGACAAGGCTAGGGGTCCTGCACAAATAAGTTTAGCTGGCTGTTTAGCGTGTGCAGGTATCGTGAGGACGCGCACCCCGCTGCTGTTCAGTCACCCAGTACTATGTGGTGCAGCAGTGTTTGCTGCTGCTGTCACCTGTGTTAGCGTCCCTATTGCTTGGCTCAGAGGGTCGCGCCCTGTGAACCGTGGACTGTTGTGAGTCTCATGAGCGCCTGATGGATTACTAGATTTCGAAGGACGGCATAGGCAGCGGTTATAGTGCAGGACTTAAGAGTGAACTGACGGGCGGTGTTGAGCTGAGGGGACGTTGCAGTGGATGCAATCCTACCAGACCTGATGGTCCGGGTCACGGGGAAAAGCCCTGTTGATGGTGTGCAAATCATACCTGTACACAAATACGTGAATTGTTCTCGTCTGTGCCTCACCGATCCCCACACCGCGCCGGCTGAACTCGATAAGTGTGCCTCGGATAGCCGTCATGCTGAAGCTGACACGCAGACTTCCTCTGTCATGCTGAGGGAGGAGCGGGTGCGCAAGGCTGCTGCAGCTCTGTGCAAATGACGATTTGGCGGCTGCGTAGCATGCAGCCGTATGCATACAGCCTGTGAGTGGCCTTGGGCATGGCAACACCCGCGGCACCTCCGATGCCGAGCCGTCCCAACAGGAGCCCCCCGCCCCAAATATGAACTGCGCATGTGCACCCCTCCCCCACACGTGCCGTCCAGGCTCCACCAAGCGCAGCGCCGACGCACAGGCAGCAGCCGCGCCGGGCGCGCCGCGGCCGGGGCGCCTACGCGACGGTGGCCAGGATGTCGCTTTCCCGCACGACCACGTAGGCGGTGTCGTCGGGCCCCGCGAACTCGGTGCCGCTGTAGCGCGAGTACAGCACCTTGGCGCCGGGCTCCACGTTGGGCTTGACGATCTTGCCGTCCTCGTCCTCGCGCCCGCTGCCGACGGCGACCACCTGCCGCCCGCCCGCGCCGCGCCCTGACCCTGTCCGGACCCCACCGCTGTATGACACATGTGCACCGAGACACGCGTGCGCGGCGAGCGTTCCTGCGCTTGCGTGCAGGTCGCCCCGCATCGGAGCGGGTGCAGCCTGGTGGACGCCAGCTGGTGGGCAAGCGCAGCCGTCCCTTGGATGGCACGTAATGGCGCCCGCCGGCACGACCCAGCCGCAGCAGTGAACACATGCAGGCGCGTGTCAGCTGGCGCGACCAGGGCAGCGGGGGCGATGCTCGAGCAGCTGTGCAGGGGCAGGGGCACGGCTGGCCTGCAGCCGCCGCGGCCGCCCGCGCGCGCACCGTGCCGAGCGTCGGGCGCTCCTTGGAGGCGGCCGTCAGGATGACGCCACCCTCCGAGCGGTCCTTCGACTCCTCCGCCTGCCGCCCGCCCGCGCACGGCTCAGCCAGCGCGCGCAGCTGCGCAGCCTGACGGCCTGCTGCTGCCCCCTGTCTGCATGCGTGAGTACGGCTGGCATCATGTCGGCCTGCTTGCTGCGCATCTCTCCAGGCGCAGAGACGGGCGCACTGGAGCTCGGCTTGACTCGACAGGCAGGCATGGCTGATGAGATGATGTCAGACGGCCTGCGAGCGCTGCTGGAGGCATGCAGGTATGCACGCATGACAGCGCTGCGCAGCGCGGCGAGGCGGCGGCGCGGCTCGCGGAGCGCGCGGGCGCGCCTCCAGCAGGATGCGGTCGCCCAGCGGCTTCAGGTCGGCGATGTTGTCCGAGGCGATGATGCCGATGACGTCGTCCTCCTGCGCGGCACATGCTGCTTGTTCGAGCCCCCGCCAGCTCTGGAAGTAGCCGCCAAATCCACTGGCGGTCAGCGAGCGCAGCCATGCAAGCGACGCATGCAAGGGAAGCCCCTGCATGCTTGTGCGTTTTCACAACCCACAACCAGACGACCGGTAGAGATCTGCGCGCACCTTCAGCAGCACATACTCCGTGGTGGCCATCTTCAGCTCGGTGCCGGCGTACTTGGAGTACACCACCTTGTCGCCGCTCTGCGAACAGCCCCACGCTCGGGTTCAGCCAGCATGTCGCGCAGCGCAGACAGGCTGCAGGCAGCGCCAGAATACCCATGCAGCGGGGGCAGCGCCTGGGAACTGTGCAACGGTAGTGTGCAACGGTCGCAGTGAGTGTGGCAAAGCTGGGAAGAGTGCAGCAGTCGCGGGCCTGCCGCGCGCGCTCCGCGGCCCGCGCCGCCGCACCTTGACGGCCTTGGCGCTGCCGACGGACGTGATCTCGCCCTGCGTGGGCTTCGTCTGCGCGCTGCTGGGCAGCAGGATGCCGCTGCTGGTCTTCTCCTCGCTCACGTCCACCCTGACCAGCACGCGGTCGCCGACCGGCGCCACCGTCTTGTACTGCCGCGCCGCGCGCCGGCCCGCTCGTCAGGGCGACAGGCAGCGGCGGCGCTGCTGCACCTTGGCTTGAACTTGGCCCGAGCCTGGTGGCCTGTCTCCCAACATGGCTCTAGGTGGCAGCAGCTCAGCATACAGAAGCTGATAGGAAGGGTGCTGTCTGTGCTGCCTCGAGAACCAGCGGAACATGGCGCGGCATGCGAAATGATGCAATGCGGTGCGCGAGCTCTCACTGTCGCGAGGCCGCCCACATAAGTTTCCGTGAGCTTGTAGGCTACAGTGAGCCACACGCCACCGCATTCCCCGCGCCAATCCCAGCAGAGATGCGCCGTCTAGAAAGTTCCTGTTCAATGCTGCCGGCTGCGAGCTGCAAAGCCCGCCTGACAGTGCAGAGGTAGGACCCACTGCTCACCTCAGACGGCACGACCGTGGCTGCGCGCACGACCAGGCATTGCCTGGCCGCTGGCCTGCTGTGTCTCCTCCCGCTGAAGGCTGCCGCCTGCGGGCGCGCGGCAGAGGTGCTGCACGATGCTACGGGAGCAAACATAGCTGCGAGCGGGCGAATGCAACACAAAGTATTGCGCCGGCGGCAGGTTCTCCTCCTCCACTTGGAGAGGCTGCAGCGGTAGCCTTATACCCTGGTCATCTCCGAGCTGCGGCGGTGGACTTCTTGCACTGCAAGCTGCCCCCGCTACTTCAACAGTGAGGACGCGTGCTGTCACTTCTTGGCGTGAGCGGTCGCTGCATGCTGCTGCGCCCGTCCCTGCTGGCTGCCAGTCTGCCGCAGCGCATCCCGCTGCACCCACTCCTCAGCCTCGCAAAGCGCCCCCGCGCAGCCTGCTCCGGCCTGCCTGGGAGGCACCTGCACGCGAGCGTGCGTGCCGCGGCGGGGTCGCACGCGATGGCCGCGCCGCAGCGAGCGCAGCTGCTGAGCGTCGCGCCAATGTGCGCAGCCCTCAACTTTCAGGCAGCGAGCGCCTCGCACTGTTGTCCAGTGGCAGAGACGCGCCGTGTGTGCCTGGGAAGGAGCTGAGCTCTGTGGCGCGGTGAAACCAGGATGGACTGGACGGACGTGCACTACCGGCAGCTGGCGCGGCTGATCTCCAAGCACACGTACCTGTACACCGAGATGGTGGTCGACTCCACGCTCATTCACAACCCCAACACCGACAAGTGCGGACGCTCCCCGTTCCAGTGAAGGCTCCGCTGCTTGGAGCAGCGGCTAGTACAGGCTCCGCTGCTTGGAGCAGAGGTTGGAGCGGAGGGGGGCGCGCGAGGCGGCGAGCAGCGCGCCGCGCGCCCAGGTTCCTGTGGTTCCCGGAGGAGCAGCGGCCGATCGTGCTGCAGCTGGGCGGCAGCGACCCGGGCAAGCTGGCGGCGGCGGCGCGCATCGCGGCGCG
>JAABUV010000254.1_pt1 | contig 82285 bp, 90 predicted proteins | sample 5559971 | NCBI WGS metagenome assembly JAABUV01 (sample SAMN10711881, study PRJNA513362) | rock metagenome | isolation source: Antarctica rocks | place: Antarctica: Victoria Land, Knobhead nord | collected 2015-12-19 | reverse complement strand
CCGAGGGGGAGGGGAAAGGAGAGGAAAGGGAGGTATTGGCTTATTATGGGAACGCTGATGGGGGATGAGTCTAGGAATTGGTGAGTGGGAAGGTGTTGGGGGCATGAGATTAGTGTTGTTGTGGATTTAGAGGAGGGGAGGCGGATGGGGTATAGAGGTGGAGTTCTTGTTGAGAGGAAGGGAAGGGGAAAGGAGAGGAGAGGGAGGGAGGTATGAGTGGTGCAAAGATTTATGCTGCTAGGGGCGGTATGGGGATTGGGGTTGGGGACGGGTATGGGTATGGTGATAAGGGAGGAGGAATTCGAGCTGTGGATCGAGTGCACGGGAGGGTAGAACGAGTAGAGAGATGCAGTTCTTGAGTAAGACATTGAGAGGAGAGGGAAGTATAAGTGGTTTAAGAATCGTGCTGTCAGGGGCGGTATGGGGATTGACATTGGGAACGGGTATGGTGATTAGATAGGAAGGATTCGAGCTGTGGATCGAGCATACGGGAGGACGGAAAGAGTATGGGAGATGGTGATGAACTGGTGCGGGCTAGATGTTGATGTGAAGGTGGTCAGTAGCCATGAAAGTCTCAAGCAACACGAACTGTATGCGGAATTGCAGTGGTGAAAATCAAGTTTCATATGGGAGAAAATCTTCATTGAGTAGCACACGAACAAAAACTATTTCAAAGTCCTCCACTCAATGTCAAAACAATAATCGACAAGACATGTCAATGCGATGCAATGAAGAATGCAATAAAGGAACGAGTCAGTCTTCCATCACCGCCCATGTCGCCGAGCCGGCCGAAGCCAGACACCCAGACAACATCGAGATCATCGCAACCCTCTTCACGAAACCCGAAGGCCCGTGGCACCGAGGGTGTAAAAATGCTCACTCTAAGGCAAGGCGAGGATATAAGTCATCAGCCTCGTTGGAGATTCTGTGGCTTTTTTGAGAAGCTCAGAGAAGGATGTATACTATAGAATCTGGTGGCGGATTGGGTGTATTAGTTGATGTTCTGTGAATGAGAGAGGGAAAGCGATGGAGGAAGGAGGGTAGGGGAAGGTGGGTGGAGAGTGGCTGTGGGGAGGAAAGGGAGGGTACTGACTGATTCTATGAAGCTGAGAAGGTGTTAGCAGGGTGGTGGTGGAAATGTAGGGGTGGGTTGAGGTCTTACTATAATCGTGTAAAGAGCAGAAAAATTTGATGTGGGCGAGGGTTTAAGTACTAGCCGGATGCTAGTGACATTACGTAAGCTACCGGGTGATTGGTGTGAAAGGGGAAGCGAGGTGCCAAGATTTCGCTGATGTTGAGAGGCAGCTCAATGAGACATAAGATGTTCATTCAATGTAGGGGCCAATTTCTTAAGTTGTCGTCATTGTCTTATTCATCTTGTATGGATCCCAAGATAGAAGCAGCCGAAGAACTGTAATCAGATGATTTTACCTATGACCTCCGCCAACCAGACCCACCACTATCGCTAAAGTCTCCTCCCCTCCGCTCCTTCTCAACCCTCTCATCAAACTCCCTCTGTGCTTCATCTCTAGCATAACCCCGCTCCTCATCCAAATTGGAAAACGAAAAGCTATCCCCCGTCGACGAGCTCTCTTGTGGTTCCCTCTGGAAACCTCGTGCTCTCCTTACAGAGGGCTCGGACCCAGCGGAAGATCCGGACGCACTCTGCTGCCTGATCCTTTCCCATCGACTGCCTCCACCGTCACCCATAGCACCACTCCCACCAGTCGGGCTCGCATCATCGAAATCCTCTCGGAAATTTCGCGGTTGTCGAGCTGGCTTGTCCATCTGGAATGTACTTGCTCGATTCTCAGTAGGACTCTTCCTCGGCTCAGGCTGAGCCTGGACTTCCCTCATCTGCATCTGCCCGTCGGACAGCACCCCACTCATATCACCCGCTCCACCCAAACTGCCCTGTCCTTCATCCTGTCCATAGTCATTCACAAAGGCTCCACCAGTAGGACTCATATCATCATAGTCAATTTTCCCCTTAATCTTCCCCCCTATCGTCTCCATCCTCTCCCTGTAAACACTCCCAGCATCCTTGCTCCCCTGCCCCGTCGTCTGTGCAATCCTCTCGTTCCTCATGTCTCCCATCCTTGCCCTCCTCTCCGCCACCTCCTTATCAGCCACAGCCCTCAAGTCCTGCGTGAACTGTGTCAATCTTTGATCCCTCAGCTCCCCTACCGCGCTGACAGTAGCACCATACGCCGATATCCCCGGTGAAACAATGAATAACCCCAGCGTCACATACGCACTCCCGCGCAGGAAGTGCAGCATACTCGCTTTTGCACTGGCGCTGAACTGCTTCATCACCTCCTTCCCTCCGATCCGTATATTATGTCCGTCCCAAAACCCTTGTCCCACCTCCTCACTCATCAATTTTCCATAAAGTGGCCACCTGAATTCCGCCTTTGTGGCTCTGATGCGATAAAAAGCGGCTGCTATACCTAGACTCGGGCCGTAGGACGCTATGGCGTGCCCCTTGGCGGTGTGGTATGCTAGTGCCGTCATCTCGTCCTCGGAGAGTCCCCGAGAGATCATTTGCGAAATGCTGGCATAGCGGTGGTGGATTATGCGCGCTAGGTTTGCAGTTGTGTAGCCCGTCAAGGGGCCGAGGATCGGAAGGCCATGAGGCAGGGCTGCGAGGTCAATGTGAGCGGGGAGGGCGGCGGAGGAGAGAGAGGGGGAGGACGAGGAGTCGTAAGGGTCGGGCGTTGAGGTTGGAGTGCTGTAGGCGTCGGGGGTGGTGGTGTCGAGGGGCATTGTGGTTATTTCTATTGACCACTACGAGGTAACAGGCGATTCAAAGGGGGAAGTAGGCGGATAGACAGGGATGGTGAAAACCAGAAATCAAGCGCGGCTCAATGGGGCGGGCAATGGCTACTCCATGGTCTATTGTAACCACAAGAATCTGATATCGTCGTGAATTGATGAACTCATTAGTTGCTTAAGTTATATATCATTGCACAAATTAATGCATTTCATGACGTTGGGACGCATGGAGGTACTCGAGTTCTCTAGTAGAGGTCTTGCTCGATTTTGCACAACGATCACCGTATATCAAATCAGCAACTTTCATAAAGCTGTATCCTTTCCATACCAATCCTATTCTTCGAGCCCTCAGATCGGCCGCGTGAGAAGGTTGAGGAAGTCCAATGTCATGAAAAGGATTTATTTGGCATGAAACCCTCATCGCCCACATTGCTGTTCGAAAGAACCAAGCCAGAGCCCATCTATGTAGGCACCCCAAAGTATCGATCCTGGTTGCTCGGACCATTGGGTCATGACGTTGGATTTGGGAGACCCAAACCCTTTATCTCTTGGAAATGCTAACCATTTGATTCTCAACAGTCGAGCTTTATGCAATCTTCAGGAGCCTAAAGACCTTTAAATTCCTGATGGTAGACTATTTGACTTGATGTTTGTTTTGACAGGGGCAATGTTTGCTATCAGGTCTTCTTTTCTGAGGCGCCGAACGTTTCTCTGCATAAGTACCTATTGTAGAATTACAAGGTGATAACAGCATGTCAACCAGGCGCAGATGCAACAGCACATGGATAATTTTCAAACTTGGTGAAAAATCCTGTGATGTAATGTAAACATTTATTCCAACAATGATACTTGTGTGACAGTATATCTACTTGCTAGTATCGACAACGTAACGTCCAGCAATCTTACCCTCGTCTGTGGAAGAGTTAGCATGCTTTCATGGAGGGATCAACAAGGAATACATACGCATCAAGTCGTAAACCTTTTGAAGTTCGCTCATGCCAATTACCTTGAACGGAGCCTTGATCAGGCCACGGCGGAAGAAATCAATAGCCTCACTAGTATCCTTGCGGTTGCCGACGTAGGACCCTTTGATACATTTCTGACCAATGACAGTCTCAAAGACTGGCGCACGGAGATAGGCACCAGCTGGTAGACCAATACAAACAACGGTACCACGCGGTCTAACGTATTCAGTCGCTTGCTGGAATGGCTTCTCATTGACCGCCACTAGGATGACTGCGTGGGGCCCGGTGCCGTCTTCAGTAGCAGCCTGCACATCCTTGACGAGGTTTGAGGATTTGGCGAAGTCGATGAATGTGTGGGCACCTAACTCCTTGACCATCTTCGCCTTCTCATCCCCAGTGTCGATACCGATCACCGCAAGGCCCATCGCTTTCGCATATTGGCAAGCAAGAGATCCAAGGCCTCCACCAGCACCGACAATGGCAACCGTTTGCCCTGGACGTACTCCTGACTCTTTGAGCCCCTTGTAGACCGTGATACCTGCACAGAGAACGGGCGCAATGGCATCGAGGGGAACGTCTTTGGGTATTTTGGCGACATGTGCGGCTTTGCCAATGGCGTATTGTTGGAACGTTCCATCAACCGTATAGCCCGAAAGAAGTGCTTTCGGGCAGAGGGGTTCGTCCCCTGTCTGACAGAAATCACAAGCAAGGCAAGAACTATTGAGCCACTATGATTGTTAGTCACCGTAGATCGGGCCTTCGGCAGTACCATCTCTCACCTTGATACCAGCGTGGTCACCAATTTCAATCTCTGTGACTAGGTCACCCTTCGCCACAACGACACCAGCACCTTCGTGACCTCCGACGAGAGGGAGCTTTGTTGGCAGTGGCCAGTCACCGTTGACGGCATGCAAATCGGTGTGGCAGACTCCAGAATACTTGATATTGACAAGCACTTCGTCAGGACCCGGTTTGGCGACTGAGAAGTGTAAGCGTGATAGTGGACAGTCAGTGAGCCTGATATCTCACCTGGTATCTCCTTGTAGTCAACAGGGCCTCCAGTCTTTTCAATAACCTGAGCCCATTGCTTCTCTGGGACGTTCGGTGCCATCGTGAATATGTAGAAAGCGGTTCACTCTTGAAATGTAGTCGTCTATATTGTAAATGGTCTGGGTTGAGATTGCAAAGGAGAGGTGGAGGGCATTCAGTTGAGTGAATTCAGCCAAACCGAGTCAATGCAGCCAACCCAACCCCACAACTCGATGAGGGGCAAAGAGATTCGAGGCTACGTAAGACCTACTGAGGTATGTAGTGACAGAAGATCTAAGTCCATTGAGTGGTCTCTGGCAGGTCCGCTGCACCGAAGGTATTCAGGGCAAAGTCGTGGAGCTACCATTCGTGCCAATGGTCCAGTTCCGAGAAGTGATAAGTCGAGACCAGCACATGTCAAGCTATCCCATGTCCAGGACATGGGATAGATATCCGCCTTAACATCAACATGTCTCGGCACACTCCAATGCGTGTGCTCCTCAACGTAGAGCACAAGATTCCAATTAAGTTGCGGGGCGAGCTCCGTCCATCCAAGATCGCTCCCCTCCTCGTCCTACGGCAGAGAGTAATGACACGGAGGAACGCATCGGGAGGCGTGCAACGCTCATCGAAGATCAACGGTTGCCCGCTCTATCTAGATAGGGACAAGCTCGCCAAGACTTGATTGTCTCGAAAATACTACTACAGTAGGTATTCTATGTTGTAGATAACCCGAGATAACCTCGTTCATCTCCGCAGCTGTTGATGTTGAATCTTCATTAAGAGTGTGGGGAAATCCGCCACGGTCAACTACCGTCTTGGCTTGGACGTGTCCTTAGGCTTTTCACGACGTCTTGATGGTGATCCTACCGTAAGCCTTGGGTAATGGAGATGAGTTTGTCTTGTCACAATTTGAGGGTAAGAAGTTGCCACGGCTGTTGTTGTAGATCTTTGGTGGTTGCCATCTGCACGACCAAGCGTGTCGTTTGTATCCTGGCTGAGTCTACAGGGTTTGCCTGACATAGCAATGAGTCTCTGAACTGTGAGTTCAGGATTCACACGCTCGTAATGGAGGACTCCTTATATCAACACAATCGCCTCATCGGACTGAACTTCGAGAGCATCTCTCGTTTACCTTAGCCGAAGTGTGTGTGGCAGATTAACCCTCTCAAGAGTAACGTTTCCCACCAAGTTGATACAGCCCTCAGTGCTCAAGTCCAAAATCCTACGCGAAACTCGATTGTGCTGGACTGCTCTTCTCTCTGTACACGAACAACGTTGTCTAGCAGCTGCTACTTCTACCTTCCAGTGCCTTACCAGACCAGACCGATTGCAGGAAAATACCAACACTAGCCGAGATAGGAAGAATAGCCAAAACGAGAATAAATCGACGAGAAGAGATAGTGTATATGTACGACTTATTCCGGCACATGTGACAATGGAATGGGAAATGAACGGTCCCGAGTGAAGGACACGGCAAAGTTACAGACACAGTATCACCTTGGGCACTGCGAGGATGGGAGGAGGGTTTGTGTATGCATGTTGCTGATCTTGTGAGTTTAGTCGTGCTTTTAATGAAATGTTGGGTTCAGGATCTGGATCAGTCAGGGCATGTATGAGGCGCATGCTGTGAATGTGCTGAGAGGCAATCAGAAAGTTGGTGTCCTCATGAGTATGACCTCGGCAAGTAGACCTGAAGAGATGAAGGACATTTATAAGGAAGTATTCGGACCAAGAGGAGCGCGGAAACCCAGAACATTAGGTGGACGTTTCGGGAAAAGGAAAAGGCGGATGGCAACCGAATGGGTGGTCTTGCAGATGTTCTGTGTACTTCTCATGGTGTGATGAATCTGATGTTGTGATTCAAGCGTGTACATAGACGTTTTCAAATTATTTGAGACAAGGCGTAATTAGGTCATCTATTTTGAATTTTGCCAGGTACCGCTGATTATCAATTTCTATCTGTAATGCACCATAGCGTGACATCGTAGCTATTATCAGCAGCAAATCCTCAGTCCCTTTCTAGGGTCCAGATATGACCTCTGCAGCTGACTTATGTTAGGTATGTACCGATTCGACGCCTTCAAGACACTTCCTCGATCTTGGGAGGAGCCGCATGCTCTTCGACCTTCTCAGTCTCTTTGCCCTTTCCCTTCCCTTCTGTCTTGCCTTCTCCATCTCCTTCGCCCTCTGCATCCTCATCTTCGAGGTCGGGCATATCATCGTCGTCGTCGCCGTCTTCGCCGCCGAGGTCACCCATGTCAGGCATGCCCCCTTGGCCGCCGCCGAGCTTTGAGAAGTCTATAATTTGCTGTATTAGTGTTGCTGCAAACGGTGAGGGGTTTGGGCGAGTCATACCAATGCCACCGAAGCCTCCGTCACCACCCATACCGCCCATGCCCCCCATGCCCCCCATTCCACCCATGCCACCCATGCCCTCCATGCCGGGCATACCACCACCACCCATACCTCCCATACCTCCCATACCGCCCATTTCGTCCTCAGGCGCCGCATCTTGTTCATCCTCATCAACCCACTGGATTCTCCAGTTAGCTGACCATTGGCCACTGTTGTACAAGCATTATGACCCACCTTATCAAAATCAGTCTTCAGGAAATGAACTTTTTTGCTCTCCTTCAACAGCCGTGGCCAATACTCCTCCTTCATCTCCTTCTTCCGAAGTACAAATTCCACATCCCTCGACGTGTGATTTGTCTTTGAGTTCTCAGTGTCGATCTCGGCGTAAAATTCTAGCTCGACGTGGTAGGTGGTTTTCTTGGTATCGGAGTGGCCGGTGAAAGTGAGGGAAGTGGGCTTGAGATCAACTTCGAAGGATTTATTGGGAACATCGGGCGCAGAGATCGTTAGGAAGATGTAATTCTTTTCAGGGTCGGAGGTCGAAGAGCGTTGAGCCCATAGGACTGAAAGAATGACGGGTGAATTAGTATGACAGGTGTGATGGTGTTATAGAAGGCTGCAATTTGTGGGGATTGCATACATACCCTCTGGAGTTGTTTGCTTGTTCTCAGACATTGTGAAAGTAACAGTACAAGTGAGACAGATGACAGTGCACAACGGTGCCTTCTAGTAAAAGTTCAGGATGAATGTGATGAGATAGCAAACTTAAGGAAACAAACTGAAATTGTGAAGGTCAAAAGTTTGCGGCGGCAGATCAATCCATATAAGGCTGAAGCTCTCCATAGAATTCAATCGAAATAGTTACAACGACTTGGTCTAATGCCTCTCTGGCTATTTTAAATGCTTCACATGATTGCAATTCGAGCAGTCAAGGACTCACAACAAGAAGATCCAAAATCTTGCGCAGTCAAGAGCACATTCCCCAGGAAATATAACCGTACTGTAACTTTAGCTAGTGCGGGACGTTATCACAACTGCGAAACCGCTTGAAGCTGCCTGAGTCTGGCAAACACAACATGGCAGGGCCTACATAGTGCGCTTGAAAGCTGCTAGATACTTCCGGACCACATTAATCATGGAGTCGATCAAGGCAGTGTTTTGGAAGCCAGATCCAGCGGCGCAGGTCGGCTGAGACACTTGCTACAGTGTCAGAATGTTACTAATATAAGCAGATGCGGAAGTGCAACAGTCTCATACGCTCAAACACTCGTAAATTAGACCGCGATATAATGCAGCTCAAGCAGCTTGAGCAAAAAAGTCGACAATATATCCTCCAAGCTTCGAAACGAGGCCAACGAAACCCGTCGCAAGCGAAGCAGGCAGCGCAAGAGACGCGCACATTCGCTCGAGAATTACTCAGAATACGAAAGCAAGGCAATAGATTAGCAACGAGCAAGGCTCAGCTGCAAAGTGTACAGATGCAAGTCAACGAAGCCTTTTCAGTGCGGAAGATCGAAGGTAGCATCAAGGCTTCTACGGGGATAATGAAGGATGTCAACACACTAGTGCGGTTACCGGAGCTGACAGGCACGATGAGGGAGCTTTCCCAAGAATTGATGAAGGCGGGGATCATTGAGGAAATGGTAGGGGATAGTCTTCCGGATGACGAGTTGCTGGAAGGCGAGGATGAAGAGGCGGAGACTGAGGTGGATCGGGTGCTAGGGGAGATATTGAAAGGTACATTGGGCAAGGCGCCTGAGAAGCCTGCGGAGGAGGAGCCGACAACGGAGGAAGAAGATCTAGAGCAAGAGGTCACGTTGGAGCAGATGCGAGGGAGGTTGGAGGCATTGAAGAGTTAAGGAGGTGGAATGGGTAACTGGGGTCACAAAATGACCGAATCTCGTGAGGCGTCTTTCCAAGGACTCATATCTGATGAACGAGGTCTGGCTCTTGAAGAGAGCTTAGGTCTACAAGGAAACATACAGCCAACAGCCCATGTAGTCAGGCGTTGGGTGCGAAAGGCCGCAGGCGGATTGGCCATCTTATCTTACACTCGGCGGCTTGCGAATTGTCCTACGAATGAATTTACATACTCCATAAAGATTGTTCAGATCATGTCAGTGAAAAAATGGAACTAATGCGCTTGCCTTCACCAGCCTCCAATTCTAACATGTGAAACCGAATTGGATCTAGCGCGTGAATCATTGGCGTGAAATCCTTTTAGATTGCAGCCTGTCCATCTTTCTTTCTTCCCATTCACACCAACACCATCATCACTTGAACCCCAGCACTGTGTCACATCCATAATCTCGACTACATAACACCTACATCCGCTTGCTCAACATCTCCTTTGAATCAGTACCTTGATCTTCCAAAAACCACGTCTTACAAGACCTTGCCAGGGAACACGCGCAACAAGCTCAACTTGCTACACTTCCTCACCACTGCCATCAACCAATCTCTTTACGTAACTGCTCTTGTAAGCACATCAGCCGCGACCTCTCCGTTGGCCGAGAAGCTTGCTCTTACCGTCGAGATTGCCATCTGATTTGATCACTTGGTATCCTTTCTTGTGACAGCCCTCCTAATACAAGCTCTTTCATCAGCCAAGACCCTTATACAACACTCTGGTCGGATATCAACATGTCAGGGAAGCTTGATCAATCTCTTGATGATATCGTCAGCACCCGTCGTAAGACCGGTGGCCGTCGTGGACGTGGAGGACGTCGTGTAGCCAATGGAACTAGGGTCACCAATGGAGCCCCTGCAGGAGGAGTTCAAAAAGGTGTGAAGAATGGTCGAGGAGCGATGAAAGCGATCCCAAGCGGACCAGCCGCTGGGAGTGGAGACTCTAAGATCATCGTGAGCAACTTGGTAAGCAAGCTGGCTTTCGTCGTACCCGAGTACAGCATCTAACGCCTGTAGCCCACCGATGTCACTGAGCACCAGATCAAGGTATGTTTAGCTTGAGAACATCACGTCTTGGACTTCCCTCGACGATTCCTCTATGAACCTTCGATTATGCGGCCACTCCGATCTTGCGAGCGGATACTTTTTTCAGGCAGTACCATGAGTGGGTGACACACATGCAAAATACGTCCAATGCCTTTGCTCCTTCGAAGATCTTTAGCTCGCTTTTCGAAGCATGACGCAAAGATGAGAAGTTGAGCTTACACCACGTCTTGCCCCAACCTTGCTGTGATGTATGCTCTGTCTGGCAAACAAGCTACTCCAGCCAAGGGCAGACTGTGAAAAGAGGTTGGACCACTATATATTGTGAGGTGATGGATGCCATTTGCTTCTAAGAGCGGATAAGTACATTTTAGAGCATCAGCGAGCAGGGCAGCATGGCAGAAGCAGTGAAAGCAAAGCAGCCCATGGATCACAGCAACACAAGAAGCACATTCAAAACTTTTCTTGGAGATCGAAAGAATACGTCATACCCAAGGACGCCATCACTCTCGGTGACCAGACAGCAACAATCATGGACCCGCCATTCGAGGCTCACCGGAGCCGACTGCTTTGGGTAGTATCTTCCTCTTCTTTCAGATTCGAGAAAACATCCAACGACGGATGTACCAGCTCGCCGCTAGCCCAGCAAAGCATACAAACCTTTTCGAAGATGAGAGCTAAGGCCCTTGGATTTCCTCGAGCATTCACATAACTCGGAATACGCCTTAGGAAGGTCATATACTAGGATGTACCTCCGCATGGTCGTGCACTAGCACCTGTTGAATGCAAGCCATGGCAATGGATATCGACCCTCTGGATCCCTGGAGAATCTATTATCTTACACGATCTCGCGGACGACAAATAGAGGAGAAAGGCCGTGCTTGGATATGTAGTTGCCACCACTAACATCACTGACCCTCACTACTCGCTCGCTGATGCTCTGCTGACGGAGATTGCATGTCCAATATATGTACTCGATGTCTCTCATTCCTCTCGCTAGCGGTCTCTTCGTACCCTAACAAAACCTTTACGCATACCATTGGACTGACTCGGTGCTCGAATTATCTCCTATAGGAATATTTCTCCAAAGTTCTGGGCCCTGTCAAGAAGGCCATGATTACATACGGTCCAAACGGTATCAGCCGTGGTATTGCAACAATCATCTTCAGCAAGCCAGGCGCAGCCAACAATGCTTTCCTCGAATACAACGGAATCCTGGTCGACGACCGTCCTATGAAGGTACAGCTTCAACTACAGAGCGTCATTACTTCCCAATGAAAAATCTGCTCATACATTTACAGGTAGAAGTCGTCGTCAACGCTTCTAAAGCCGCAGCTGCAACTGCTGCCAAAGGATTAGGTGACCGCATGGGGTAAGTATCTTTACCCAGCCGTGCCATCGTCAGTCTCTTACTTACTATGATCAGACAGCCCAAAGGTGCGAGGAGTCAACCGAAGTCGTCGGGCGATAAAATGGACATTGATGGCGCAACCAATGGCCGCGGACGCACCAAGGGCCGTGGTGCGAAGCGTGGACGGAATGCCGGTCGCCCCAAGGCAAAGACGGCCGATGAGCTTGACGCAGAAATGACGGACTACTTTGGGGAGCCTGTCGTCGGTGCGTCTACCACTGACGGCACTGCTACTGTCAACGGGGCTGTTCCAGCCTCGACCGGCGGGGAGCTTGGCATGGATGATATCTCATGAGCGAAGCAGGAATCAGAGCATCATGAGAATTATTGTGTTGTGGAGTCGGCCATGCCGGATGGCAAAGATTGAGATACAGAAGGGCCTTTTCCTTTGCATATCGGTTTGTACCATCAGACTGGCTTGAAGTGTTTGCAGGGCTAGAACATACTTGGCTCAGGAATGGCAGCTCGAGACTCAATCGGACAGAGTTTGTTATGTATCTTCACGGGGTACCTTAATATATTCTCCACTTGCATTACCAATATTATATCTTGCTCAGTAGTCCTCATGGACTTTTACCTCCAACGCATCTACGTGTCCGGTCCCGAATAGCAGGATGGAGTGGCTTGGCATAACTTGGCGCGACGAGGAATTATCAGCCTCGCATGACAATTCCCACCTCCCCAATTGAGCCAATGTGACGCGATATTGTTCACATCACAGAGAAGCGCAGACGTATGTAAGTACGTAACAGCAACGACCAATTGAGGATTCCCATATCGATTTGTGGAGCCCAGAGATAAGAAGCGCATCCCATCCCACGTGCTTTTTGCACTATGGCTCTGGTGCTGACACTACCGAATTGAGCCGAGATGTCAGTTGAACATTGTAGATTACCAAGTTACGTATCGCCGTCCTCTACCAATGCAGGGCCTCTTGGGCTGAGAAAAGTGCCACCCATGATTGGCATATCTTTCCCTTTGACGCTGCTGGTGACGGCATCCAGTGTGGGAGCTGATTGCGGCCTGGTTTTTGGTCGAATTTTCTGTGCGTCTGTCTAGTTGGTGCGGTAGCGAGCTTCGGAGCACATTGTAGTAGATAATTTCTCAAGGCATTGCCTGATACCTGGGAGGTAGGAATCAGTACATTTCAAAAGCTGGACCTTGAATTCTCTACTATCATGAAAGCCCTCTAGGCGTTTTTCATGTTCTATCGCAATGGAGGAGACAGGCCCATTACACTCATGGCTCCCAAATTTCATGCGAGATTCCAAGGAACCGGGAGATTCTGCAGACAATGGGAAGCCAGACGAGACGTCGAGCTTGATCCCCAGGACTGATAATCACGTTGGGAGGCCCGAGGAGCAAGAAAGCGGAGAGATATACGATCTGCCTGATGATCAGAAGTCGGGCTGGCAAGGCATTTTGCAAGAATTCAAGATCCTGTGGAAAGGCTCGATACCGGTCATACTGGCGTACACCTTGCAAAATTCATTGCAGACAATCTCTGTGATCATTGTAGGACGTGGATCACCTGAGGATTTGGCAACTGCAGCTTTTGCTTACATGTTTGCTACATGCACCGGGTGGCTGATCGCATTGGGTGGAACTACTGCTCTCGACACGCTATGCTCGTCTGCCTTCACGGGAAGCCATGATCCGCATGAGCTGGGTGTATTGTTGCAGAGGGCTTTCATCGTCTTAGGAGGATTCTATGTGCCTGTTGTGATCATATGGTTCTTCTCGGAGCCGCTGTTCAAGGTTCTGGGCCAATCAGACCAGCTATCGCATGATAGCGCGAGGTTCTTGTGGTGCCTGATACCTGGTGGTCTCGGGTATATCTACTTCGAGTGCATGAAGAAGTATCTGCAGGCACAAGGTTTGATCCTACTTGGCAGTGTTCTACAAATACTGACATTTCATAGAGATTATGAGACCTGGAACATACGTTTTGCTGATAACCTCACCAATCAGCGCCGGTCTCAATTTTTTGCTTGTGTACACATTCAAAATGGGCCTTCTCGGCGCACCAATAGCTACAGGGATATCCTACTGGCTTTCATTCCTGCTCCTGCTGGCGTATGCTCGCTACGTCCAGGGCTGGGAGTCCTGGGGCGGCTGGTCTCGCAAATGCCTGCACAACATAGGCACATTCGCCCGCCTCGCCTTTCTCGGCGTCATCCATGTGGGAACCGAATGGTGGGCCTTCGAGATCGTAGCACTAGCCGCTGGTAAACTCGGTACGATCCCGCTCGCCGCCCAGAGTGTCATTATGACTTCAGATCAAGTCATGAACACCATCCCTTTCGGCGTCGGAGTGGCGGCCAGTGCTCGGGTTGGCAATTTGCTAGGTGCCCGAGATGCCAAAGGTGCTGCGAGGGCAGCCAACACCGCAGCTTGGCTCAGCATGATGCTTGGGGTCGTCGTTTTGGCTATTCTCATGATCTCGAAAGATCACTTTGCTAAGATATTCAACAACGACGCCGCTGTCGTAAGACTTACGGCCGAAGTCCTCCCTTTCGTTGCGTTATTTCAGATCGCCGACGGGCTGAATTGTAGCTGCGGTGGTAGTCTCCGAGGTATGGGAAGACAGCATATTGGCGCTGCTGTCAACATCATCAGCTACTACTGTGGAGCGTTACCGTTGGGTATCTGGTTGGCCTTTCATGGATGGGGCTTGATGGGGCTGTGGGTTGGGCAGTGTATCGCACTCTATCTGGTCGGTATCTTGGAATGGGGTATTGTTGCGTGGAGCAATTGGGAGTATCAGGTCAAAAAGGCTTTTGAGCGGATGGACGAGGGGGAAAGGGTGGAGAATGGATTGGAAGGGCGTGGGCAAGATGAGGAAAGTGAGGAAGATTGACGAGTCTACGATAATGATGAATGATGTCTGGAAGAAAAAGGTTAAGAGGGCGCGGTTAGTTTCTTGCTTCGCATGTCATATGGAATAGTTGCATTGATTTAGAGGACGAATCTTAGGTAGATGTATGAGCAACTTGTTTGCTTGAGAATATACTTTACTGTACTGTGAATGATACGTCGTCTCCTACCTTACCTTATCTCATATCTCACATCCTGCACTACCATCATCCACTCATCCAATCGGTCAAACCTATGTCCGGGATCTGGCCAATCCCAATCATCCCGTCCGTTGCACCACTAGGAAGGTCACGACTTTACATGACCAATTTCTCCACCAGGACATGCCTCATTCAATACGTTATGTCATGCATTGGCGAACCTGTTACGAAATTGAAAGTGCAGTGGCCGATAAGGCCTGACCAGAAGGTTTTCCTTAGCTTGGATCACTCCACGTTCCTCTGCCGCTACATCACTGCGGCTTTCCGAGCCCCCACCATATGCCATAGAAAAAGCCATCTCTAGCCTTGCTATGTACTTCACCGCTGCAATACACCGTTGGACGATGACATCAAGAAGGTCTAGTAGCTTCGGCTCTAGACCTGGATAGGCATACCATGGCCAGGAACCGTAATGCTGCCCCTTGTGCAGTGGGATGCCATGGGCGTGTAAAACTTCCTTTGCAGCACTTTTTTCTTCCATTGCATTGCTTTTCTTGCCTGCAGCTGTACGATAGTCAGGAATCGAATTCAACTGGTTTGCTATGATGTTGTTCCGATCTCTCTGCCTCTGTGGCCTTGTTGCTGTTGCCATTGCTCATGGGGACCATGACCAAAAGCCAATTGCTGGACCTCACAAGAGCTTGTGGTACAACTCGAGAAGGCCAATCCCTGGTGATGGTGGCACACAGGTATATTGAGAAGGTGAAGAATACTGTACATCGTCACTGACATCCGCAGGCCGACTCTGTCTTCTCAGGCATCTCCACCTTTGGCCGTTTGCCATACTTCCCGTGCCTTGCCAGCGACGACGAGAAATTTGATATCGCCTTCATTGGTGAGCAACTATGCAGCCCACATATGAGCAAGGACTGATCGAAGTTCAGGTGCACCTTTTGACACTGGCACCTCCTATCGTCCAGGAGCGCGCTTCGGCCCCAATGGCATAAGACAAGGTTCTCGTCGTCTCAATCTATAGTATGTCAACATCCACAGGCAGTAGCTGATGCTCGGCAATATGTGACAAGGCTCACGCAAAGTGCGGTTCAGCGGCGGTTACAACGTCCCTCTTGACGCCAATCCCTTCAACAGTTGGGCAACAGTCCTCGATTGCGGAGACATCCCTGTCACATCGTATGTACCAGCCCTACAGCAATTCAAGGTCTGGAACCTGACTATCGAGCAGTTACGACAATGCCTATGCAATCCAGCAGATCGAAGATGGCCACAATGCCCTCCTGATGCGAGTACCCATGACCTCCGCCTCCCTCCCCGGCCCCTCCCTCCGAAAGAAAACACTCCCACGCGTCATCACCCTCGGCGGCGACCACACCATCACCCTGCCCCTCCTCCGCTCTGTCAACAAAGCATACGGACCCATTAGCGTTATTCACTTCGACTCGCACCTCGACACCTGGAGACCGAAAGTCTTCGGCGGTGCCCCTACCGAGCAAGCCGCCATCAATCACGGCACCTATTTCTACCACGCACACGAGCAAGGCCTGTTGGCGAACGATACAAATATTCACGCTGGCATTCGGACGACATTGAGTGGATTGAGCGATTATGATCATGACGGATATTGCGGGTTTGAGATTGTGGAGGCGAGAGAAATCGATGAGATTGGGACCGCGGGTATCATCAAGAAGATCAGAGACAGAGTAGGGACGGAAAAGCCGGTGTATCTTTCGATTGACATTGATACTCTGGATCCCGCCTGTACGTTTCCCCCCTCTCCCCCTATCCCCTCACCCTTCTTATTTCTCGACATCTATACTGACAACCCGCAGTCGCCCCCGCAACTGGCACACCCGAGACGGGCGGCTGGACGACCCGCGAACTCCGCACCATCATCCGCGGGCTGGAAGGCATCAATTTCGTCGCTGCAGATATCGTGGAGGTGGCGCCGGCCTACGATACCAATGCTGAGCATACGACGATGGCCGCGGCCGATACGCTTTTTGAGGTCATGACGTTGATGGTCAAGAGGGGTCCGATGAGTGTGATGGGGAAGGCGGAGGTGAGGGGTGATGGGGAGGTTGATGGGAAGAGGGTTATTATGGATGGGGGGAGGGGGAGGGAGTTGTGATGGAGGCGAAAGTCGACGAAAGGGCGGCGGGCGAATAGGTAGAGGATAGATAGATGAGAAGGTGGATAGACGCAGTGATTGGAAAAGAATGCGAGACTTATCATGTAGCAGACGAGGTAGCCCGGTGGTACCTTACTTCTAGAAATGTACATACATCGATCTACCAGAGGGAAAGCTTGCACTATGCCAATCTCACATCCACGAACCGTCGACGCTGATTAGTGGATGGGGGGAGTATAGGAGTATGGAAGTGATTGGATGGGGTGGAAGGATGGAGGTATGGGAGTATGGAAATATGGAAGGAAGTATGGAAATATCAAAATATGTAAGTGAATGAATGGATGGGCACATCGGTAAATCGATCAGATACGATATACATAAAAGGCTTCTTCCAACTTTTGGTGAGATTCTATTATTCAAGTTCAATCCATGCGACGCATCTAAATCTATTTCTAGGTGAGTGATGGGGGTGTCGCAACGTGAGTTCCTGGGTTGGGGTTCTGTCTGGAGTAATCCCATACTGTTTTCCGCTTGCCACTTCCAGTAACCTAGAAAGTATCTCGCTCTGCTGCTTATCTTTCATATCAATGGTCTCCACCCTGCTCCGTGGACGAAGAGTTGACGGAGCAGTAGCCGGATCCATCGACGAAGGGGCTGGAGAAGCTATAGTTAGTAGACGTGGTCTTCAAAGGAAGCGCAAAAGAAAACTACGAGAGTTGAAAGGTCCTTGTTAGTCGACAGTTCGATTTACGGTCATGGATATGGCGGGATTGTGGTATTTTAAAACGAGGGAGGCAGTTGCGCCAAACTTTGCGAGCGCCCGTAGTGGTATCCTCATCGTCTGCTTGTAACGAGTCTTCTTGTACGTAGGCTCACATCTTTTCGTTCTTCTCTTTCTTCGCGATGCCGTATTTCTTCAACCGGATGGCTTGTACGGTTATGAAACCCTAGAAGGGGGGATGTATTAGCTTTTTGGATTTCGGACGCAGGACTTGATCAAGGAGAATAGTTTTGACAGCGGTTTGTCGAACATCTGGGATACGTGGGCATGGCAGGGGGTATGTATCTTACCCCAGTCTCTGAAGGCTCGAAGTCGCCAATCTCGTCCTTGGTAAAGTCAGTATCGCTTTACCAGTGGTAGAAGGTGTTGGAGTATATGTACCATGCTGCAAAGTCTGGATCAGCATTCTCTCTTCAGGAAGCGTTATTAGAATAACGACATCAAGGAACAGCTTACCTGCTTTCGCTCATATCGTACAGCTTCTCCGTCTCTGAGCCTCTCCCCAAGACCGCAAACATGCCTTTGTAAGTTCTGCAGCGAACGTAGCCGTTGACGTGCGTTTGGCTGGCGATGATGCTTGTGTGGAGGAATTCTCTTTCGGGACTGAAGTAGAGACCGTTGTATAGGATCTTGCTGTAATTAAAAGTGACGAATTGATCTCGCAGAGCTCGGACTTCTCGGTCTAGGCAGAGCCCTTCTAAGTCGATATGTGCCGCGCGTAGACATGTGAGTCCGGGGGTTCTGGATGATCCTAATGTCAGCTATCCTTCGTTAAAACATCGAACTCGACTTGAAGACATATTTTGGGGGTAGATGTCTCTAACATCATGGAAAAGCCAAATGAGCCAAGTGTTGAAATGATGATCAACTTACTCGTAGCATCCGCGGGACTTGATGCCAATGAACCGATTCTCAAGAATGTCTATCCTTCCAACACCGTTCCTCTTTGCAATGGCGTTCATCTCCAAGAATAACTCTATAGGTTTTGTGATCGTCTTTTTGCCATCTTCGCAGATTAGTTTGCTAGGGATACCTTTCGTGAACTCTAATGTAAAGTCTTCTGGCTTGTCGGGCGCATCCAAGGGGTCAACTGTCAGTTTCCACATGTCTTTGGGCGGTGTCGTGTCAGGATCCTCAAGAATCTGGACCATTCAAAGTCAGAATTCATCCTTGTGACAGAACGCGTCAAAAGCAGGTAGATAATGAAGCGGAAATCTAGCTTACTCCTGCTTCATAAGAACAATGTGCCAGATTCTCATCCATACTCCAAGGTTTAGACTTTGTAGATGAAACGGGGATGCCCGTTTGCGCAGCATAGTCCAAGAGATCGTTGCGGCCTTTGAAACGCTCGTAGAATACTGGATCTCTCCAAGGAGCGATAACTTTAATACCTGGTTGAAGGGCATGAAAGGCTAATTCGAAGCGCACTTGGTCATTTCCCTTGCCTGTGCAGCCTGTCACATGAATCAGAAGTCAGCACTACCATAGTATGACACACTCCAAGTCGATGAGACAAGTAAGGCGCGGAACGGAACAAGGAAGCAATTGATACTCCCACGACCAATTCGATGACTCCGTTACCGACGCTCGGGAAAAAGCTCTCTGGGACGTACCGTGGCTCACAGCGATACAGCCCTCAGCTCGAGCCACTTCTATCTGCGCTCGTGCGATGACAGGTCGGGCTAGACTGGTCCCCAAAAGGTAGACGTTTTCATATATGGCATTGCACTGTATCGCCGGCCAGCTGGATGAAAATGCAATTAGCGTTGCTCTGTTTGGCTTGTTGACGTAACACCGGGACAACATTGGGCACTGGATGATGAAAATGTAGGATTTGAGATCACCACATGTCTCGTGATGTTGACAGGGCGTCTGGGTTGGGAGACAATGTTTTGGCGATGCACTTGCCAGAATTCCTCGATAAATGACTCCCGCAAATCCTCCACGTATACGCTCGACGCACCGATTTCTTTTGCCTTCTGCCTTGCGGCTTCAAAATCCTCTTCCTGGCTTACCCAGCATCCTAATCAGCGTTGTTTTTTTTGAAAATGAGCGCCAGAAAACCTACCCAACGTCGGCCATGAAACCTGAGAACAATTAGTTCCTTGCTTATCAATGACTCTGGTAGATGTAAGACGGGACCTACAGACGACTTCATATCCCTGCAGAGGGTCTCAAGGTCAGTGCCCCCAAAACGAGACAGCTATTGGAGGTTCCAGACATACCTGCTCCTTCAGCCAGACGAGAATGCATGATGTGTCCAAGCCACCGCTATATGCCAGGCAGACTTTGCCCTTGCTCATCTCGACTGATGATCTTCACGCGTTGTTAATGTAGAATGTAGTGTGAGCACCCTGCTGGGATCTGCCGATAGTAGGAGCTAAAGAGAAGTTCCAATTGAGTCTTTCAAAGCTGTACAGTCAACTTGCACAGGAGCAGTGGTACTTCTGAGGTGCAAATGGTCAATCAAAGGTACGTGGACAGGTTTTCGAAGCTGTAGAACGCAGGTTAAAGAGCAAAATGTTTGAAAGTCAATTTCAGCTCATCTGAAGCGATAAGCTCAGTACGCTAAGATATTAGCTTATGCACAAGACTCCGGAATACTTGGCGTAAAAAAAATCGCGCTCCCTCACCCATAATATAACTAAAGTGCTCTATACTAGGTATCAGTAAGCAAAATTGACATAGTAGCAGCCGTATAGTTACGCGACCACATCGCCGTTCTGTTACTAAAATTCCATAAGGACTTGGTTGATATAAGGGGCTTAAGATCTAAGGCATTTCCCCGCATTTTCTCATGAAATCCGTCGATTTCTTGAACCCCTTATATCTCAACCAATTCCTTATGGAATTTCAGTAACAGAACGGCGATAGAGACGTATCAATGAGAGTATCATTCCTATGTTATAACACTATACTAAAACACCATGGATTACTGTCATATGCTGGCGGAGCGCAATTCTTACACGCCAAGTATTCCGGAGTCTTGTGCATAAGGTAATAGCGAGACCTCAAGGTTAGGGTTTGGAACTTATCTTACTCTCCCACCAGTATGAACATTCACTCTTTGCACTGCCGCATCGTCAGCGCAACTGTCATGACCGACAAGGAGGATCAATCGCTCAATGAGGTACCTTACTGATTGGACCAATCTTTCTACCCCTCTTAATTTGTTTACAGCGTCTGAAAGCCGCGCTGTGGTTCTCGATCGGCAAAATCGTTGACGAAGAAACACTCAAACTAGGCGTCAATGCAACGCCACAGTTTATTGGGGCCTTGACGGAGATGGTCTGGGCGCAGATTGGTCTGATACATTCCTTGCTGCCTCCAAAGAGGGACTCCTGCTGACTAGTCTTTCCCTCACCAGAAAGTGTAAGCGTTGATTGTGAGAGCTTTGCGAGGTATGCGGTCTACATGCTCCTCCATATTTGGAACACCACGAACCTGAACGTTCTTGCTTTAGACACGCTGGAAGATCAACTATATCCGTGGATGACGTGATGCTCCTCTCTCGCCGCAACGAAGGTCTGGAGACGATACTCAAGAACTATCTAGACAAGCAAAAGAGGAGCAAAGCGAAAGATATCACGCGTTGATCATCATACGGTTACACCAGTCGCTCCTTCACTACGTTCGTCGTATATGTGTCATCACTATAGATTTCTTGGGACGCGTTGACGCTGTCAACGTGATTTCACCAAATTCCAGAGGACTACCATCGAATTAGTGGGACACGATTCGACAAATCTCAGGCGAGAGGAGCCAGGCCCAACGCCAAGAGTCGAGGCACATACGTTATGACGCGAGAAGTACGATTCGAGGAGATCATCCCATACCCTTGCCGAAGAGCTGAAGACACTTGCTGATTGGGATTCACAGGAGAGGTCAACGTTCGACTTAGTATCAGACTCCGATCTCAGCCTACCGTGAGCCTTTCACAGTTTCCAGGGGCTAGGAATAGGCCTGAACCATGTTCAGTGCAGCTTAGCAGCTAAACATGTATGGACCCGGAAGGCGCTTTCATGGCGCTAGTATGCTTTGCCCGCAGGGGTACACAATCACTCCGCTATCAAATGAATTGCTCGAACGCTCTCTCTCACAGACAATTTTCACAATCTACAAACATCCCTTGGCGAATCAGTTCTTACAGATATCTTACAGCAGCTTTTGCGACATCGAACTATCCAGTACACCATCGGATGGTCATGGCTTGATTTCGACGAGAATCTTGACGTGGTTGTCCTTATCATGGATCAAGGCCTTGAACCCTTTCTCCTCAACTTCGTCCAACTGTATCTTCCCTGTGATCATGGACCCAGGGTTTAGTTGACCTAAGCCAAGCACGGTCAGCTCCGCTCTCCTTTCGCAAGCCTGCCAACTAACCGGAAGCAATGGCGTCTATGACATCTTGATAGTCACCCTCTTGATACGTTGCAACGCCCATGTACCTCCTTTCACGGAAACAGAGCGCATTCGGGGTGATGTTTGCCGTCTTCTCCCAGATTGCGATGTTGACTAAGGTGCCTCGAGCTCGAATCGATTGAATCGCCTGGTCGAGACCGGCTTGCCTAAAGGTTTCGGCATCAGCATTCTTCTCCAGGGCATGATCGTGCATATTCAGACATGACTGGGAAGCAGAAATCTTGTGAGACATGACTCAAATTCCGCACGACGCTCAAGATGTCAGGCCCCCAAATGAAAGTTCGCATACACTCCGGCAGCATCAAAAGCCACGTTTGCTCCTTGACCGTCGCAGATCTCTCGTACTCGAGCCACGATGTCATCCTTAGATGGATCCAGGATATAATGAGCGCCGAATTGCTTCGCGAATTCTTTTCGTCGTGGCGCCATCTCGGAGACAATAATCTTCTCGGCCCCTTTCGCCTTCAGCGCCTGAATGACCGCCAGGCCTATGGGTCCACCTCCTAGGATCAAGACAGAATCACCCTGCTTGAAAGGACTGATGTTGACGGCATGCCATCCTACAGCTAATGGCTCTACGAGGGCTGGAACCGTGGGTCAGCTAATACTCGACCGACGCCGGAGCAGCTTGCCTGCAACCTCCATCGAGATATGGTCCGGGATCTCGTATACTGCTTTTCGAGGAAGTACTACGTGGTCCGATAGCCCACCGCCCCATCCTAAGGCCTAATTAGCGCCCACTGGCCATGGAGGGCCCCAAGGACTTACCACTCAACCCAACAAAGCCGTTGCTATCGCAGCAATTGATGTACCCCTCTTTGCACGCACCGCAGGTCCCATCGTATATGATGGGCTGGACGGTGACCCTTGCTCCCACTTTGATGTCGTGCACATCGTCGCCAACCTCCTCTATGACGCCGCTAAATTCGTGACCCAAAGTCAAAGGGACTTTCTCATTAGTGATGGGATGAGGGGTCGTGGGCATGATATTGGGACCCCCAAGGTATTCATGGAGGTCTGCATCGCCAGCGTCAGCGAGGCCTCTTGCGATGGCTTGTCTTTGACTTACCAGTGCCACATATTCCCACAAATGCGGGCTTCACCTATCGTGAAGGGGTCAGGGCTGTTTTCGACGCATGATCAGTGCAACACTCACCTTGACTTGACCTTTGCCGCATTTTGGGATCTCTACTTCCTCGAGCCGGATGTCTTTCTGCCCATGGAACCGGAGTGCTTGCATCATACTTGGCAGCGTTGCAGGACTCTGCTATGTGGTTCAAATAACGACAGTCGCAGCACCTGGTAAGCCCTGTGCTACCTACGACGATTCTGTTCACCTCCAGTCGGTACGAAGTATGTCAACATGTCGTTATCTCCACCTTTTCGGGTACCATGCATAACCCCACATGTGCGGGGTATGATATCTCAGTTTACGTGGCTCGGCATACCTTCCATGTCGTTCTTTCACCAGGCAAACAGCGGAAGGGCATCTCTTAGTCCACACATTGGTGTCGAATCGAAGGACCGTTGAGCCACTGAAGCTTGACAACAGTCCGCCGCCAAACTTAATCGATATTTCCGTCCTGCGGTATTCGAGTCTAGACCACTTCACTTGTATGCCCGATAGCGTATGCCGACAGCCGAATAGATTTTTCCCGCGTCAGGAACAAATGCCGTGACGTCGACTGTTGCATTGCCAAATAGACATTATGAGCTCAGGGACTTCAACTCCTGAAATTCTCCCACATACATTTTCACATTCAATATTATAGTCACAATCTAGGACTTGTATACATCTGCACAGACTAATCACAATTACTGCAACTATGGGATACCCGGACACCTTCGAAGGGTTCATGATCGAGGACCAAAGCAAATGGACTGACTTCAAGAAGGAAGAGGTAGGTAAAACCCCATACCTCAGGATTATTTCGCTCAACATCTTGAACTTTACTCCAGTTCAAACCAAAGAAGTTCGAAGACCGTGATATCGACATCAAGATCGAGTGCTGTGGCGTCTGTGGGTCCGATGTTCACACCATCGATGGAGGCTGGGGCGACTGCCCTCTTCCCATTTGTGTTGGTCACGAAGTTATCGGCAAGGCTATCAAAGTCGGTGACAAGGTGACCACTGTCAAGGTTGGAGATCGCGTTGGCGTTGGTGCCCAGATCCGAGCATGTCTGGAGTGCAAGCTTTGTAAATCGGACAACGAGAATTACTGCCCCCACATGGTTGGTGGGTGATCATTATGAGAACGTCGAGGGCCGAAACGGAGGTTGTTGACCTTTTGCAGACACCTACGGTGCACCTTATGAAGACGGAACCATCTCACAGGGAGGATACTCTAGCCATATTAGAGCCCACGAGTATTTCACATTTAAGATTCCGGACAACATCAAGTCAACAGATGCAGGTCCCATGATGTGTGCTGGTCTTACCGTCTGGAGCCCTCTCGTACGAGCAAAGATAGGGCCAGGAAAGAAAGTTGCCATCCTTGGAATGTAAGCCTTCCATGTCTCTCTACCTTTGAGACGGCTCGAATCAGGCTGACGCTTTGGCTAGTGGAGGACTTGGCCACTTCGGTCTTTTGTGGGCGAAAGCTCTCGGTGCCGAAGTCTACGCCCTCTCACACACCCCGAACAAGAAAGACGATGCCTTGAAGTTGGGCGCCAAAGCATTCATCGTTACAGGCGAGAAGGACTGGGCCAAGAAGTATGCTTTCGAATTTGATTTCATCCTCAACACCGCAGACATGACCAACACCTTCAACATCCAAGAGTACATGTCCACGTTGAACGTCAATGGCGAGTTCCACAACGTTGGTCTGCCAGACAAGCCACTTCCCACCATGATGGCTCAGGACTTCACTCCCAATGGATCCAAGATGGGAGGCAGCCACATCGGTAGCCGACCTGAGATGTTTGCCATGCTCAAGCTGGCCAGCGAGAAGAATATCAAACCGCTCATTGAGACGCTTGATATCAGCGAGAAGGGATGCGCGGAGGCTGTGGAGCGAGTCAAGAAGAACGATGTCAGGTACCGATTCACACTGACAGGCTACGACAAGGTCTTTGGGTCCTAAAGGAACAACATGCTTGGCGCTAGTTTTGGATAAGTAAGGCAAGACTTGGATAAGAGTTGCACCAAACACTACCACAAAGTGGAGGAGGTAGGAAACAATCCATCACCGCAATTTTGTCCATCTTCATGCGATATCGACAATACCAAATCTGCCACTTCCCTATTGATATATCTCCCTCTTCCTTGTGCGTATTGCACTACTCCAAAAGGAGGGTATTCAATTGGTCCTACAAAAGCCACAAGAAAGGTTTCCTACTAAAAGTATGGAAAAATCCTTAGCTGGAAAGCGCCTTGCACGAAGCATGCGCTTCATACGATGATAATCTGACATGGTGCCATTCGTGGATTCCCACTTGTTCTCGACGCTTGCGATTTCTGCTTGAAATACGAATATATGAAGAACACTACCGGCCTGGAGGGAGATCTCCTTTCGCGAATTCGTTGTGTACAGCCTTTCAATTTCATTCGTTATTATATCGTCTCCCGTGTTGAGCCGATCTTCCTGTGTCCATACCAGTCGAGCGTGAATCAAATTTCGGCACATTCCTGTCAACGCGTCCACAAACAAATAACCTCAATCCCCTTCCCAACAATTCTTTTCGTCAGCGTCTGTGCTACTGACACAGTCGTCATGCAGCTAGTCGGCACCACATTCGTTCTCCTCGCCGCTCTGCGAGCAGCAGCAGCCAACCCCGTAACGATCACGTCCGTCCTCACCGTCGTCCCGGTTCCCATGACCATCGTCCATTATCCCAATGCCACGTACACGCTGAAAGGGACGGGGGCGGTCACGAGCGCTGGTCGCTCTGGGTCCAATTCCACGCTGCAGCGCACGCTCCCGTATCAGACGACACGTATAGCCCGGACGATCACGACGACCATGGTGACACCGAGCAGCTCGCTAAGCGTACCATCTCCGGATACAAGTTTCGTTGAGCCGATAGCTGTGGTTACATCCTCTTCAAATGCCACTGAGAACGAACCAACATCTTCGGTCACGTCCTCTTCAAATGCCACTGAAATTGAACCAACATCTTCGGTCCCATCAACCACTCCAAACACCACCTCCATCAACCCAACCCCTTCACCCGCATCCCTTCCAAACGCCATCGGCATACAACCAAGATCCCCAGCATCCACCGGCCCACCAGCCGACTGCACACCCAACGACCTCTACTGCCCCACCCCCTCCTCCTACTCCTTCTGCGCCCCCGCACCCGACGGACCACCCCGCTACATCGACATGGGCGCCGTAGCACCCGGCACCCTGTGCGCGGACGCTTCGATCGAGAGGGCTAGCGATGGCACATGTTCGCCCGTTGGATACTTGACGTGTGATGATCAGGGGACGAAATTCTTCTTGTGCGATGAAGGTATGTTTTTGGGTACAGTACAATTTTCTCGCAAACGAAGACTAATGAATGGGATCGTAGGTGGTTCGCTGGATATGGGCGGTATGGCGTCTGGGACTTATTGTGTCAATGGACAGATTACGGTTTCGTATATGTCGGAGTGATGTGTTCTCTGGCATTCTCTGATGGTATTTGAAGGTTTCTACGAGGGTGAAGGCTGGACGATGATGATGAGATATGGGGTCATGTTTTTCGCTTCTTAATTGATTGTCTCGTCGAATCGACATTATCTTCTATTTTTCTTTCTTTCTTTCTTTCTTTCCAAAGCTTCCCTTGCACCCTCGTTGTCGCGCTAGATCCTCCAATGCACCACTGTCCTGGTGTGAGAAGCGCATACTCGCAATTTCTCGCGTCCAAACGATCGAAGATGCGCACTCGCGCCATATTCTACCTATGATCTATCACCCTCAGGGAAAGAGATATATCCGACCCAGCATCTGTGCACACGAATCACATTTCGTTTCGTTTCATCCCCCGCGTCATCAAGATATCCACACCCAGCAAGCCTCTCCCAGTCATCACCACCAGTCAAACATGTTCCCCCCAGCAAAATATCTCCAATTCGCCTCCTTCCTCCTCCTCCTCCTCCTCCTCCTCCTACCCGCAACAACCCCAGCACCACTTCCTCCCCCTCCTCCTGCATCCTCACCCGCATCCAACCACCTCACCCTCACACCCACACCCCCTAACGAAAAACCCACCATCCCTTACCTGACCCTCCTCCTCCCACCTCTCAACACCACCTCCACCACAACCCCCCCAAACCCCAACCCCAGCACACCTTACAAAACCTTCCCCCCCGCCCCCTTCACCCTCCCCCTCCCCCTCACCCAACCGCCCCAAGTCCTAAAAATGGTCAAAACATACCGCGCCGGCCTCTCCGTCGAAAAATACGCACTGCAAGATCTCATCACCGAACAGGAGGAGTACTACCGTAGTACGTATAGTCCCCCTTTCCCCTTAGCCACCTCCTCCCCTCCCCACCCCATACCACTCCTCACCTTTTCAACTAACACCCCCCACCCCCGCAGAAAACCCCAACCCCCTCCCCTTCCACCGCACCTCCGCCGACGTCACCTTCTCAATGCGCGTCCCCCCTCCCCCCTTCCCTCCCCTCCCTCGCAGAAAAATAACACGGTCCGTGGCCGAGGGTGCGCTGCGCGTGTTTTACGCGCTGGTGGAGGAGTATGGGGCTGTGGAGTGTGATTTTTTGGTTGGGGATGAGGAGGAGGGGGGAGGGGGTGGGAAGGCGGAGTTTCAGGTTAGGTTTTTGGATGGGGGATGAAAGGGGGGTGGGAGGGTTTGGAAGAGAGGATATATATGGAGGAAGGGAGATTGACAGCTATTTCAATGCAACGGACTGGTACGTATGATTGGGGAAGATGAGCGTAGGACGGGGTTATCAGTTGGGGAGTTGGCAGATAATGTGTGAGGACATTGATGGATTGTTTGCTCGATTGGGGATTATACTGGGTGTGGCTGGACTTTTGTTGCGCCGTGCCGTGTGTGTGGGGAGGCTGGATGGGAGGTATCCAATTCTCACAGACGAGAGAGACTTGAAATGCAACATCTTGAAGAAGCATCCCGCAAAAGTTCCAACCTGGTGTTGGTAAGGCGGAATTTCCAGTCATTGTGTGGAAGATAGAATGCCATTGCATGGTGGCAGCTGTTGGCTTTTACAATTAAACACCATCATTCGGAAAGACCGACCACAGACTTCATATCCAGAGGTGGTCGAAATGATTCGACAACTCTCAGTAAATTCCCTCAACGTTTTCCAAACGCCTTACATGCGTGACAAGACGACATTCTCGCTTCCGATTTATTTCCCAGCGGATAAAATCGATCCAGATCATCCAGATCGTCCATCCTTGCTATCAAGACCTCTTGACCGCCAAGAACTGGATCTTGGCCACCAATTCCCAGTCCCTTTTCTAGGACTTACACTTTGTATAGAAATGGCTTGTTACCAGTCAAACGACCTTTCGACAGGGAGGAATTGACGAGAGGCAAGGTGTACGTACTATGCATGATTTGAATGTGCTAAAACGGACTAAGACAAAGACAGCGAACTGGATATGACAACTCCAGTCAAAGCAGTGGGAAATGGATGTGTTTATCGCCGAATGCTTAAGGCGATAAACACTGCGGATAAACTGAAGGCCTTTTAGATTGATAGGATTAACAGCTCTAATCCCACGAATGATCTGGGTGCTTGCTCCGCGTTTTGGGGTTACGTCCTCTACGTCTTGAATAGATGATGCAAGGACCGGTACTAAGTGCGAGTCCAACGAGCCTATATCAACGGCGGCTAATTCGTAGAAAAGCCTTCCAAAGGGAGATGAAAGGTCGACCAAACATAAGCTTAACGGGACTGAATTCGCACAAGATTCGGTATAGCAGGATCTCCGAAACTGCGTAATCGAACTGGTCAGAAAAGCAATATTTCTGAATGGACCTATCATAACAAACTGGCGGACTCTTCTATGTGTGAGTGAAGTAGTCATCAATACATAGCTTATGGACAGGAGATATGTGAAAGGGTGGAGAGGGGAGGAAGCCTACGGGATGACCGTCTAAAAGGTTAGACAGGAAGCTGCGGTCCTAGGCGTCGATTTGCGAGTGTTGACGATCACATATGGAAGGGTCGTGACGGAATAAGAAAAGTGTACAACTGTGGTGCAGTAAGGCATGGTGAAACCACACACCGACTGGTCCACTTTGCAGGCCAACTTTGTTCATTCGATACGTGATAGCCAAAAGCCAATGGACTCGGTAAAGAGCCATCTTGCGAGGAGCCGATCCCCATTGAAACGATACCATCTACCAGCGCTATGCATTTATGTCATGACTGTCTTATGTGCATCCTCATCGCTTCCCCATCCGCTTGTTTTCCCTCTCGACCAATCGAATAGCCTCATCGGCTATATCCTCCCCAACCCTCCAAGTCCGGAGGACTACTCTTTTCTCGGCAAATATCTCCTTCGCTCTCGTCCACCTCCTAGCCCACATCTCCTCCTTTTTGCTCAGAACGGGATCGTTGCCATACGGGTCATCACTACTTCCGCTACCATCATTGTTGTACCCATTTCGAACACCAGAGATGCGATTAGTGGCATACTGAGCTGCAGCCGCAGGGTATGAAGTAATGTTTCGGCGTGGAGGGATGGGTGGAGGCGGGCGTGAGCTAGGTATGGAGGGATCTGAGGTGGGAGGTGGAGCTGGTGGTGGGGATGAAGTACCGTTGTATAGGGAGTAAATAGCGTTAGATGCCGAAGAGACTTTGCTACGGACTGAGGCACGGTACGACTGACGCTCGACAGAACTCGCTCGACTGCCTGGTGGCGAAGCATTCTGAGTTTGAGAGAGTGGGGAGGGTTCTGGGGGTAGATTCGGATTTTCCGGGGGACCAGAGTGTTGCCGTGGCTTGGGAGGATATGGGGCGGATTCCTGGATGGAATTTGGTAGTGAAGAAGATGAGCTCGGTTGTTCACCCGAGATGGACCGCAATGACATTGGCTTCGAGGGTCGTGATGGTGGGAGTGGTTTAGCTGACTTTGTCGAATTGGACCTCTCTGCCTTGCTGTCCTCTGGGTCGGTTAACGATCGGTGGACTCCCCGGGGCGGCACTTCATCGACATCTATAAGATTGCCCATCGTAGGTGTACTAGCCGCCGAGGCCCCCATGTTAGCCGAATGGCTTGGTTGCCTTGGAGGTAAAGCGGGCGGTTTTCCTTCTAGCTTGTCTAACGGCAGTTTGGGAGATACACTCTCACCATTCTGACGTCGACCTCGTAATGGCGACCGAGAGCCTTGGGACCTGACAGCGGAATTGAAGAAGCCTGTGGCTTTGGCTGTTGTCACGTCCCTTATGAACACGCCGATGATCCTACCCGGATTTGCTAGCATGACGTCTGTATACAGCTCAAGGTCGGCCTCTCCACTATCCCCAGCCAGGATGAAACGTCTTTCCGGGAAATCTGCCAGAATCTTGTCCAGTGTGCCTTTCTTTCGCTCAGCAACAGGTTCAAAGATACCCTGAAGCATACCAGTATACTGTTTCAGGTGGAAGGAACCTTTCGGAAGCCCAGCGAGGGCGAAGTAGCTCAGAAGTACAGGATAAAGTTGCCAGGGAGAGTTCGATACGTAGTGGAATTGCACACCCAAATCAGCCATAGTGGAATACCACTCCTTGACACCGTCAATAGTAAGATCACCAAGGTCCCGGATGAAAGCATTGCGGAAAATGTCCCTTGCACCGTTTCCGATGCCTGAATGTTTGATCGTGTCGTCGATGTCACTGATCATGCTTATACCCTTGGGCTCCGTGATCCGTACTTCCTCGGTGGCTGATAGCTTGTCAGAAGCGAGTACCCTCACGTGGCTTGGGACGAAGTCTAATGGGGCCCGGAGTGAGAAGTGTCCAGCTTCGTTGGTAGTGATCGTACGAGATCTTGAAGCTTGTTCATTGTAGAAGAACACGGTGAGAGGCGTGCTCGCAAGAGGGGTGGTCAGAAAAGGCTTCAGTCGAGCCATAAGATGGGCATTCGCCATGGAGATCTCGGCAGATGTCATATCTGATGGTTGCTTCCAGGTCGATCGCTTTGCGAGTGGTTTAGAAGCGGGATCATAGTCTGAGTGTAGTGAATTATTAGATACTGGTCGTGACATTGCTCTGGGTCCGCGCATGTCCGGCGACGATGACCGGCTATGACCAGGCAGGCTGTGTATGCTAGACTGATCGTTGTCCCGACTCGGCTGCTCGTTGTAACGGCCTTGCCATGCAATGTCTGCTTCGCTTTCACCCCTCCTCGTTATCGACTCTGCCTCTTTCTCCACGATCTCCTCCTCATGCCTCATGTTCCGTGCTTCGACCCGGGCGTGATGCGGAGATTGTGAACTAGCTGCTTCGTTGCTCGCTGGAGCGGGTATGCCACTGAGTTGCCTTGCAATGCCGACCAACAATCTGTTCTTCCGGGTCATTTGCCCTCGGTGGGGAGCATATATCCAGCCCCTGATATCAACATCCACTATGGATGTATCGTCTTCGTACTTCTGCCACTCTTTCCTCCAATACTCTGCATCTCCTGTGCCTCTGTCGCTCCGTATATCTTGAGACGCTCCTGGTTCTGCCATGTGATGACGCTTGGGTGTAATATGGCGAATCGCGTAGCTTGGGAAAAGCAGCATTTCCTCATCCCCGTTGCGTACCACGGCAGCGTCGGGGAATGCTCCAGGTATAGCTGATCCATCTTCGTCCGCACCATCCCTCTGATCTCCCAAACCATAAGACTGCTGGTACGACTGGCGAAGAGTGTTTGCAGCCTTGAGGTAACCTGCAAGCTTCTTTCGTCTAGCTCCCCTTTCGGACCCCGATGTGTAGCCATCCATATTGGTCCACGCTATCGATGGGTTCGCTTCTCTTTGCCGAAAAGCGGCAAGAATACCTCTTCGGCCCCCAAGCCGGTGAAGTATACCCTGGCCGGCAGCCTTTCTCTGACGCCGCTTCGTCTGTCGTTTGACGATGAATCTGTATATTCGTGATTGTGCTCGAAGCTTGTATCGAGGGAGAGTATCGTGTCTAAAAGCTGCAAGCCGTGCTCGTGCTCGCTGGCGGGTGTGAGGGAACAAGTACCGGAGGAACGGTAGGGTGTTGTTCGGTCGAGTCAGAGCTCGGGCACGAGACAATGGGGAAGCCAGCTTATCGCAGTTGCCTTGGTGTGTAAAGGAATCTCAGGATATGCAGCACATGTCTTCCAACAGTTCTATGTCCATAACACCAGCATGGCTGAAATCCATTCATCCCATCAAACTGTGTCATCTAAACAAATGGTATTTGGGTATCGAAGGATCACTAGTGGCCTATAAATCCCGTTGGTGGTACAGTATGGGTTTGCGTCATTCGCACTCTTTCCTGAATGGGACGGGGTCGACGCGGCTGAACAGTGAAATTTCCTTACTTTCTACTGCATGCATTATTCTGCACGACCGTTGCTCCCAGGGCCTAGGTAAAGGCTCCCAGCTTGTAATGGAACTCACCAATCAAGCTCTCAATGCAGCTCCCATTATTCTAGTACGCAGGCAGACACCGCTGGAGAACTTAGACCTAAAGCTGCAGCCTCGTTCGAAGCCACTGAACACCACATGTTCTTCACAGCCACATTCACTTTGGATGAACACCCCAAATGGGTCCGGAGTCCCATCAAACAGCACAAGTCGGGTTGCGTGTCGACCAACAGAATAGCTTAAGATGTCGCTCCCGGACAGCAGGTACATGGACAACATCCAAGTCTCTACCCTCAAATGTGCAGCTATCTGACGTCTCGACAGTATCTTCGCCTCGAAACCCTTCACATTCATCGTCGAGGGAAAGCCACTGTACGTCCATGCAGCCTTGGTAGCCGATTGCTCCGAACCTCTCAATCGTATGATCAATGGCCATCTGTCCGAAGCACAACAAGGATTTGCGATTCTCGACGAGGTGGACGAGGAAACCTTCCTACGCTTCCTTCGCTGGACATACACTGGCGACTACCCGGCCCGCGAACACACCACCATCGAGTCTGAAATAGCGAATGGGGAGCCAGCCAAGGACCCGGTCCCCAATGACGAGTGGGGATCGTGGGGCACCCCCACAAAGGACAAGAAGAAAGCAAAGAAGATGACCGAGCTAGCCGTCAAAGGTTTCCTAAGAGAGTCTTTCGTAAGTCAGCGACGGAATACGGGACCCTCAACTTCCTCCATCCCCGCTGCCCGAGCCAACAAAGGACCCGATGAAGACTACACCCAGGTCTTCCTCGGCCATGCCCGCATGTACGTCTTTTCCGAGAAATACGACGTCCAACCGCTACGGGAACTAGCTCTTCAGAAACTGCAACACCAGCTCGCAATTCACACCTTGTACATCGAACGCGTTGGCGAGATCACTGCTCTACTAAGATACGTCTACGCGAACACCATGGCACCCATCACCACCATCCACGAGGAAGACGGGATCCGGGCGATGTTGGCTCATTATATCGGTGTCGAGATGGCGAATCTCGTCAAGGAAGGGGAAATAAAGAATCTTATGCTAGAGGATGCGGATCTGCTGGGTGACTTTTTGAGGATGTTTGCGCTTAAGATCAGTTGAGCATCGATATTGGCATACTGGCTTCCATGGTATGAGGCCAAGGCAGCAATCTAGAACATATGCAACACTGTTCCGATACATACACGCACGATGAAGAACGTTTGAGGAGAACATTATGAACACCAATAGGGGGTTTCAAACACTTCTGTTCCGTCCACAAGAACAGAGTACGTACTGTTCCTGCTCACTAAATCGCAATCTGCCACCTGTCGTACTGGAAGAGATTGTAGACGGTGAGAAGATTGCTTGGAGGTGTAAGACGAGTATATGTCTCGTCTTGAGCAGATCCCAAAGGCAGGTGGTGGGGCTATTCAATCTAATGGGGTTGCCAGAAATCTCAACATGGGGCTGGTTGCGTGTCATGTCAGATATCTTCAGAAAGATTGCAACGGGCTTTACTCAAGCCAAATGGCCAAAGATGATTGCCTATTTTGCCATTGTCTATCCAATCTACGTGTCAATATCCAAATCTATATCAATTCCGTACCATTCGAACCATTGCCTTGAGTTGGCTCCAGCAAAAAGACCCGTTAGCTGTAGCTGTAGATGTCTTGAAATAATAGATTGGGATCCACGTTATCTCCGCATAGATTCATTTGGCAGGGCCAATAACTTGAGCTGAATCTTCCAAACGAAGCCAGGACCACGCACGAATTCTGCCTAGGGCTAGTATATCCAATGTGTCAAAATACCAAGGGCGGTCCTGCGGATCTTCTCGAAGCCCATGACGCGGATCACGCTCAGGGGATGTTGGGCGTTTAGTATCCAAGCCACCCATTTCTCAAAATCGTATGTCCAACATCGACTAGCAATGTCTCAATAGCCGCCAATGAAGTCACTCCATCTGCGCACTTCAGGCGGGATCCCCTCCGGTCTCGGTAACTTCGCACTCATACACTGCGCGAAGAGTAGAGCCGTCTGTTGAGTGTGTCAGCACAGGCTGCATCCTCAAAGTACGGAATAGGCTGCAACTCGTACCTTTGGCTCCATGAACAATGGGACACCGAAGTCGACACTGTATGAACAACAACACGTTAGCTCCGACTGGGCAGGTGAACAAAATACTTACGCATTCCTACGCATCACGTAATTTTCGTCTAGGAGACTTTCAGCTCTTTTCAGGGCTAGATTGAACACGCCTCTGATGTCGTACTTCTTGAACACCTCCCTCAATGCCCTCTTGTCTTGTTTGGGGAACTCGATGACTTCCACTAGTACACTGGTCTTCGCTTTGGACTCCAGATATTCCTTCACGTCTGCGCTGGCGGCGAAGAATTTGTATCCCAGTGGGCTGAGGCAATCAACGATCGCTGGTAGCTCGGTCATGCTAACGTCACCACCGAAGAGCAAGCCTTCACCAGGCTCCGGCATGCGGAAATTCATGGTCGATTGTACCGATGTCCAGTAGGCTTCCGTCAAGTCTTTACCAAAACAACCCATTTCTCCAGTACTAGACATCTCAACGCCTAGAAATGGGTCGGCACCAGCCAGCCTAGTCCACGAGAATTGTGGCACCTTTGTGGCGACGTAATCTCTCTTTACGGCCATAAGGTCTGTGGGCTCAGGCACGTTTTCTCCAACCAGAGCCTTTGTAGCACTACATGATTTCGCGATCAGCATTTTCTCACCACGACCGAATTCCGGTAGAAAGTAAGTCCTTACACATCTATAAAATTTGTACCTACAGATCCGCAGTCAGTGATACTTTCGAAAGATAAGATGCATTTCCTCACTCCTGGAGAGTGAAATTTAAAGGGATGGGGAGAGCTATGAGAGATAATATTGACTCACCAAGTACCTTAGAGACGAAGGGGAACGATCGTGAAGCGCGGAGGTTGCACTCGATGACTTTTAGGAGTGGTTCACCGCCATCTGCCATTACTTTTATGATCTGCATATTAAACGGGCCGGTGATGCTCCATGCCTTCGCAACCTTTTCTGCTATTTCCTTGATGCGTGCCATAACGACTTCATCAAGGCTGACGGGTGGCAGGATTAGTGTAGCATCGCCGGAGTGCACTCCTGCCGCCTCGACGTGCTCACTGATAGCGTGTATCAGGAGCTTGCCACCAGAAGCCACAGCATCGACGTCAATCTCCTGGGCGTTCTCAATCATTTTGGTGATAACAACAGGGTGATCAGGCGAAACCGAAGAGGCGCTAAGGAGTTTGTCTTTGAGCTCAGCTTGGCTGTAAATGACGCTCATGGCTGCTCCAGACCTGAAAGTGATCTCACGGTCAGTGGGTGCCTTCTTAATGATTATCTGAGTCTAAAGGCGTAATTGAAGAAGTTATCTTCCACATCGTGACTCGAGCTAAATTGGTATAGAACTGGATAGTTGGACTGGAAACCACTTACAGGACGTAGCTAGGGCGTACAAGGACTGGGTACGAAACCTCGTCGGCGAATTTTTCGGCTTCCACAACAGATGTGAGTTCTCTCCATGCAGGCTGTGAGATATTGGCGTCAGCATTTGACTAGACTGGGTGATACGAGATGATCAAGGATAGACTTCCTGTCTCAAGCTCTCAAGATACCTCTCAAGACTCCTGAGCACAATCGGGTTGGAGAAGTGGTGGGCGGAAAACACAACGAACCTGATCAACGCCGATATCGTCTAGGATTTGTGAGAATTTATGGCGATCTATTCCAGCGTTAGTACTACGTTTATCTATATATGCTGTACCAATTCAGTGAATACTAACCTTCTGCTTTGTCTATGTCCTAGAAAATAGATTAGCTAGATATCATTGCGCAAAACCAGCGAGGATGGGAAACCTGAGGATCAGTGCCTAACACGCGTGCTTTGCCAGCCTGGAGCCGTAAAGCGATATTCTGACAACGATTTGGGTCAGCATTGTCTGTAGAGCCATACGAAAACTATATGGTGTATGATGCCCTTAATGACGTGTCTAGCGACTCAATCTGCAGCACACGCAGCGAATTTACTTTAAGAGACTTACCTGGGGCAACTGGCCACCAACGCTAACGACAACGCCACTAGCTTGCTCTAATTCATATATGTCCATCTATAATGATTCCCAGGAGTTAGCATTCCCATATCAATCAACGACAAGGTTTCCAGACACATCTAGGAATAGGAAGACCCCGAAACCTGGCCTGAAACGCACTTCAAGTTCCTGTTAGGGGAATAATTGAGTCGAGAGAATATAAGACTAACCACGCGCTCGTAGCTGAGCTCCTCAAAGTACAATTTGTCCGCAGTATCGAAATCGGTAGAGTATGTTTCTGGATTATAGTTGATCATGACGGTCTTCTTTCCCATTTGCTTTAACGAAAGCGTAGCATTTACGGCACCCCAGTCGAATTCCACACTGCTCCCGATGCGGTAGACTCCGCTTCCCAGAATGATGGTACCATGGTCGTCGAATGTAACGTCGTGAGAAGATGCATTGTAAGTGGTGTAGAGGTAGTTAGTGTCCTAGAATGGTTGTTAGTTCAGATAGCACCAGTGAGCGTTTTGATGAGATGTACACGTACAGCAGGAAATTCAGCTGCCAGAGTATCGATCTTCTTGACGAAGGGCTTGATAGCAAAGCCTTTTCTCCGGGCTCGGACCTCTTCCTCTGTGCTGCCGACGTACAGGGCAATTTGCTTATCAGAGAAGCCCATTTTTTTGGCTTGTTGCATCAGCTCCCTCCTCAACCCAAAAAGACTACCAATGTCTTCCATCTCACGCTGTAAGTCGGCAATACCTTGCAGCTTGTGTAAGAACCACTATGAAAAGATCAACACATTATCGAGGGCAAGATGACTTTGTACATACCTTATCGATTTTTGTCAGCCCATGGATCTGATCAACGGAATACCCCTGTAAGATTGCTTGGTTGACGGCAAGCCATCGCCGGTCGGTCGGGTTGCTCAAAACATCATCGAGGTCTTCAAATTGATCGCCTTGACTGGATAAGTTCGAAATTAGAGTTTTATTCAAATGGGTAAGAGCAGTGCAAACTGGGAGGAATTAAAGATATGGATGGACTTGGGATACGTCTCGAGACTCATGATGGATTTCGTATAACAGACAGCGCATAACAGACAGGAGGGTCGGACAGGAAGCGTTACTCACAATCCAATATATTTGGGGTCGACTTGCCGGATGGCTATTGAATGATTACAGTCAGATTTTATGTTCGTGTCTGAAAGACCAGCTAAGCACTCACCTTTTTGGAAGGCCTCCTCAAAGGTTCGTCCTATAGCCATGACTTCCCCAACACTTTTCATGGAACTTCCAATGTCACGTTTGACATGTTGAAATTTGCTGAGATCCCATCGGGGCATCTTCACCACAATATAATCCAAGCTTGGTTCAAAGTTCGCTGTTGTGGTCTTGGTTACAGCATTAGGGAGATCCGGAAGACAGTGACCAAGTCCTATCTTTGCTGCCGTGTATGCTAGCGGATAACCAGTAGCTTTAGAGGCAAGGGCTGAAGACCTTGAGAGACGTGCATTCACCTCAATGACACAGTAGTCCAGCCCGTCTGGCTGCAGTGCATACTGAACATTACACTCCCCAACAACGCCCAAATGGCGAATGATCTTGATTGCAGCAGTCCGCAGCATGTGATATTCCTCGTCGCTTAGTGTCTGGCTCGGGGCAACGACTATACTATCACCTAGTAGTTTGAAGAGTAAGCTTTGCATGCAATGTCAAGATGGCGTCGAAGTTGATAATAGACCAAAACGACCAGGCTGCCACAAGGAAATAGGCAAAACAAGAGCGTACCGGTATGGGTCCCCAGGGGATCAAAATTCTCCATGTTGCATACAGTAATGCAGTTGTTCTCCTTATCACGAACAACCTCGTACTCCAATTCTTTCCACCCTTTGAGTGACTTTTCTACCAGAATTTGCGGCGAAAGAGATAGCGATCTCGAGGACAGGTCTCTTAATTCTTCAGCATTGTTCGCGAATCCAGAACCCAGACCTCCCAAAGCGTATGCTGACCGCACGATTATTGGGTACCTGATTTGCGCTGCTGCTGCTAAAGCTTCATCGGTAGTACTACATGCAATTGACTCTGCTATAGGAATGTCGATTTCCCTCAAAGCTTTCGCGAAGAGATCTCGGTCCTCACTTGTCTTCAGCGTCTGAATACTTGTTCCTAGTACCTGGACATTATAACGCTCGAATACCCCCATTTCCTCAAGTTTGACGCCCAGATTGAGGGCGGTCTGGCCACCAAACGTCAGAAGGATCCCATCAGGTCGCTCCTTCTCAATTACAAATGTGACATATTCGGGGGTCACGGGAAGATAGTAGACTTCGTCGGCGAGCTTGTGGTCAGTCTGTATGGTCGCAATCTGATGATGGTCGTCAGCAATTGCGATTGCAATTGTGAGAGATCTCTTTGAAGCATAGACTATGAAATAGGAGTATGTTCCTCCGATCGAATCTCGTATCTTGAAATCTGGGGGAGCATCGCAATTTTCAAGCTGGAAACCACCTACATTGGGATTGATGAGAATCGATTGGATCTTCTGTTCCTTTAGAGCCTTCAAAGCCTGCGAACCTACACCATGTCCAAAAGACCATCAGCTGTGGCCTAGTCCTCCTTTGATTCGATTGGCCAGAAGGAGACCAGTATGTGTTCCCAATGTTGCTCATTCCATACGCACCAGAGTAATCGAATTCACCTGCCTGACTGAGTGATGCTCACAGTCAGCAAACGGTCATCCAGATCGTGGATCATAATACATCGACGAGGAGTGATGTCTTCTCAATATGTTTCGGGACCAACGAAGGAGGACATGAGCTGCAGAACACCTACCCAATGGACAAGCCTCCACTACCAATCATAAGCACCTTCTTGACATCCACGAGGCTTTTGCTATCTCCATCCGTGGCACGGCTTTCGATGTATGTATAAGCGCTAGGGGCCTGTTGCCCTATATTGTTACATCGAATTGTCGAAGTGCTGAGCGGCTGTCTTCCTTCATATCTGAACGGCTTGCGGGTCTGGAAAGAGGGCGGTACGGAGGAAGAGATTTTGACCACATAATTTCGAATTGGGGAAGCCCTAGCATAGGAGCTACGTTTCGAAAGCACCGATGAGAGTCTCGTGAATGGGCGGCAGACATCCATCGTGAGTCGAGAGACTTGGGCGCAGAGTACTTGGAGACTGTTCCGTGAAACCTCAAGGGAAAGACTCAATGTATCGCCACGACGGGTGTCTGCCCAACATTTCTCTGCAGCACTATGACATGGTTAGAGATGACACTCAATTGGAAAAATGCAATTGAATGAGTGGGAACAGCCGTTAATTTTTCTCGATAGTGGTACACGGAATTAGTGGCAGACCATCTAAACTCCGATGTCTGGGTCACAGTTGTAGATATGTGTATGTTCTCGACCCCTCAACATATACCGAAGCCTTTGATTTATATGGGTTGTTTGGCATCTGCCTTCATCGTGTCTATGCGGATTCGCTACTCCGTCGCAACTAATGTTGGAATTCTATTTAGTCTGAGCTTGCTTTAATTTGGATAGCTACCTAAGACTTAGATACATTCGAGCATCGAACGATGCTCCGATACCAGGAGCGAGGGAGAATTAATTGTGGACATAGAGTAGTAATCATTGCCGATACTTTGCGTTGACCGGTGCTATAATCCGGAAGCCGCGATGATATTGGCATCATGGGTTTCCAGATCACGATATGAGATTCACAAGATGGCATATATGATACCAGGTTGAGGACGATCAAAGCGTTTCATATTGGGCCCTCAACAGAGTTGACTTGACATCTAAAATAGGGGTGTCGGAAAGCTCACCTACAGCAGGCCCCATAGCAAGCTAGCTGGAATGATATCAGATCATTCCTAATAGATCCAATCTGGAACCTTGGGCCCGTGTCTTCGAACATCTAGCATCGATTCGAACACAACGGTCCTCTCCACCAACAAGGCTTGGCCTATCACGGTCCTCTGCGGGTATCTGCCTCTACACCTGCAGCATCTTGTGGTGTTGGCCATTCCTAAAGCAAAGGCCATTCCCTTCAAGAGGCCTCCCATTATGCGAAGCTACCCAACGTCATCCCCAACGACCATGATGCCGGGTACAAGGGCGGTGAAAGCCTCGATTCTCCTAGGACGCACTGGGGAATTAGGAGCGCTGGAGGCAGCGAAGATTGTCGGAGAGAAGCGCTGAAGCCTGAACATAAGGTATACGGAGTGAATAGGGTGCCGTTGGCAAGGTATGACGGCCGGCAACATTATCGATGCTAAGGTTCGGCTGTTCTTCATGGACAGAGGTGGTCATATAGTAGAGTTAGCCTTGACACGTAACGCTGGGACGTTGACCCCATGTGCACAATCCAAATGAGGTATTGTACGGCCTCAAGCACAGCCTTTCAGTTTCGAAATCGATTGCGTTGGGACATCCTCTGGTTTATATAAGTAATTGGTTGGTAGAACAGTCATCGTATCGGCAGCTTCCCGAAAATATGCCCCGTAAGAATTAGCTTCAGGCACGCCACCAATCCCAAGGGTTCCATTGTCATTTGTCTCCAAGGTCTTCCCGGCCCTAATGCATGGCACTAGGTGATATCGCTGCCCTGGAGCATCCCCAACCAACCAACCGCTCTCGAGGAGACCGTTGTTGCTGACTTTTCCACAATTCCCCGGGTCCCCACCGCTGACACCGCCTTTCCCTCCATTCTAGTTGCGTTCGAAGACTGGAGTGCAAGGAGAGAGGCGAACAGGCGATGCTGGATGTAAATTCACTGATTGGTCACTCGCGGGAGCCGAGTCAATGCTTTGCATATTAATTCTAAGCCTTCCCTCTCCACTTCCAACTGTCTTACGAATTACGGATACCTTCTCTGCTGCCACTCTCAGGATCCATATCTCTTAATCCTGTGATTGCTCTACAGTACCCTATGGGAATGACCTCTCCGCCTGGCCAGTAATCTTATTCCGTCTGCTATGTGCTCGAGCAAGGCACACGACAGCAGGAGCTCTTTTGCAATCAGCAATGACCCCATCTTACCCCTCCTATCGCCGATCGGGCTCTCATAATGGAAGCAACGATGGGTATGGCCCTCAATATTCATCCAAATCAGCGATACTAACCCTAGTCAAGACCATACGAGGACAAGGAAAGGTTGTCACGATACCGTCTCCCAGTACAAGATCAATACCCTCCTCCAAGGCGCCCAAAGTCACGATCGAAAGTCCGCCAACCATACACTTTTAATTGCGGCAGGAGAAGATGGCCTCCGTCCCCCAAGGTAGAAGAAGTGGAAAGTGAGGACCGAATTCCAATGCGGGGCATAATTGGCCAGGATCCCATGATTATCGATGTGCCATATTCTACTAGTAACGACTCGGGAAGTACTCATTCGCGGGAGTCCAATTACAGCTCTGAACCTGAAACACCTCCGGTCTCTGACAGTGACAGCTATGATAAACGATATGTTTGGAAGCCAGAGCCCGACATCCCTATTCCACAGACCTATGGCACCGCGGACAATGCAGAGCGACTACGACAGAAGAGTACAGTGAGCCTTTCGGAAAGGGACCGAGGAAGAAAGGCCATGCATAGGCTGGATACAAATATAGTTCAGACCAAGCCTGTGGGAGGGTCTTCCCCAGTGCTAGAACGCGCACGTTCGCCATATGCGTCTGGGCCCCAAGATAGAAAGTCGAAATCAGGTCGTTCATCTGGAGAGTACCTATTATCTCCGGATATAATAAACCCAAGAAGAACTGATGCCGAAAGCCCGCGCAGCCAATCCCAGTACTTCCCTCGACCTGTGGAACCCAAAACCAAGACCAGACCAGCACAAGAACCGGTGCGCTTATCAATGGAAATTCAACGGTCCCAGTCACACTACATTCCTCGGCCGGTGGAAATTCACAACATTGGGAGGGGATCTCAGGGTAAGGAGAATCCTAAAGCCTACGCGCGTCCCTCGATGGAGCGGTGTGCTTCTGAGTTGCCTTATCCAAGCGACTCTCCACCGGCTACCAGAAGAGCTACCCAGGAATGGAACACTCATAATCGATCTGATCACCCCTCGATTGATGGGCGAACATCTGAAAGGCGTAACCCAGTCACCCCTCCATCGGCTGGCGCAGTCCGACCGTTATCCAGGCGCCCCACCAGGTCTCATCACAATTCCGATAGTGATCATGGCGAGGCTGGGAGAGACCATGGTGGAGCATCCCCGAAGAATCCGCCCCGACATCAGGCCATGGATTTTCAGGATCAGAATGGGAGAAAACCCAGCTCAGAACTACCTGTATCGCCTTCGGTTCGCTGTGTGCGGTCATTTGACACTGATGGCCCGCCCGTGAATCTCTCCTCGCTCGTCAGTGGTGCAGCCATCAAACAAACCTTGGCCGGGATGTTCAAAGGAGACCACACTGCGGGTAGAAAGGCTTCTCCTCGGCCCTCTCCCCGACCTTCCCCAGGTGTCTCACCCTTGGCTTCTCCACGTGGTTCACCAAAGACAACTCCATACTCCTCACCCCCAGGAACCCCACCTTCAGAGTCATACCACTCCCAAGCGGTGCCTCACACCAGCCTTAAGAAGCATTCACCAATTTCTTCAAGGCCGCCGTCTCCCTTGTCGTCGCGATCATCGACATGGACTATGGGATCGAACCAAAACCCAGCCGAAAGCGACCAACATAGAAGGTCTCGACCTGCTCCTTTTCAGCCCACGAGTACAGGCCCACTGCCACCCCCGAAATTCGAGGAGCTTGGAGTATCGGAGCCCTCTACCCCCGGAGTATTTGTGCGATCGCCCTCCCCAGCGGGGCACACAACATCGTGCTTATTATCAGGTGAACCTCAGCATTCCAGGACTGGACCCAGGCCTACCCTGCCCACGGAATCTTCTAAGCCCAACACTTTGAGGCCGATGGGCTTTTCTGGGCGTCCACGATCGGCATCGAGTGCTGATGTACGCCCGCAACTGACTGTAAATCCGGTAGCCTTCCTGCAGGGGCATGACTCATCGTCGTCTCCCCGCTCCAGGTCAAGAGCTCGGTCACCTAGCGTTGTAACGCCCGGTTCGCCTGGTGACAGATACAAGCCTCCTCATTCGGAGCCAACTGTTTCTGCTGTACACACAAGCTCTCCGCACCCTGAAACTGGGTCGTTCACTACAAGATCTAGATCCAGGTCTTACGTCCCTGCTTACATCTCTGGTACTTCTCAAGCTACTCCTACAGCACATGCTGCTACTCCTACAACACATGCTGCTACTCTTAATACCACAGCACCAGGTCCAAGGTCAAGATCGACCAATCGTACCCCTGGATCTGTTGATATGAGATCACGGTCTTCAGCTCCCAAACCCATAACACCTGCATCCCCACCCGTGCAACCAGTAAATTTCCCCCCGTGTCCACGACCGCGCTCGGTCACCGGCTACAGTGACTGGTTCGCATTGAAACAGAATACGGCATTCACCATCTGCCCCAGCTGTCGTGACAATGTCTTTGGATCTACTTATGAGCACTTTCTGCAGCCTCGTCTTGTATCTTCGTCCAGGAAGACCCTCTGCGATCTCAATAACCCATGGATCCGCCTGGCATGTCTCCTACGAGGGCCGGACGTGAACCTCCTATCGGCCTTGTCCGAGGTAACATCAAAGGAGCGAGCGTGTCCCGGAGATGAACTTGCACCCAGAGACTGGTATCGTCTCGAGGATCCGGAAACCGGCAAGCACATACCCAGTGTAAATGCCTGTCCACACTGTGTGCACAGCTTGGAGATTCTCTTTCCACACTGGCGAAACGTGTTCTACACGACACAAACTTCTCACCATCACGAACGCAAAGAGCGCTTCTGCAGCCTTCGTTGTAGTGGCATTCGCTTTGGTGACTACCTCGACATGATCGTGGAATCTTCTCGGGAAGCCGAGAGTAGGAGGAAACCTCCAAACACCAAGTCGGTTTGCGATCTGGCCAAACAACTGGCTGCAATTGATGATTGTCCTCGAGATAAGATGAAGCCCAGGAAAGCATGGCATGTCCATCCTCACCTTCCAGAGTTCACCATTTGCCAAGATTGCTACGAGAGCGTCGTCTACCCATTGGTCAAGACCGGGTCCCCACTGGCAGCCAAGATCGATAAGAAACCACAGCAGTTTCCAAACCCTGATGTGAAATGCTGCTGCAACCTGTACTCTCCCAGGATGCGAAAGGTATTCCGAGAAGCGTGCGAGGACGATGACTATGAGCATCTGAGGCATACGGTGCTGAAGAGGCACATGTTGCAACAAGATCTGCTGGAGACTTTGGGGGAGAAGGATCAACATCCGAGGGACGGTGAGATTACTGACCGGTTGCAAGAACTCGTTGCCAAGTGGAAGGATAGGGAGTGATGGTGCTTTTTCACAGGGTACGTTTTGGAAGAAGCGGAGATGGTATTTTGAGACGTTAAAGATAGAGATCGAGAATGGAGGTGTGAAGGTCTCCGGCGACTGAGGAGAATTGGATGAGATATGTGGTTGGACATTCATGAATATGAATTATGACAGTAATGATGGCAAAATAATAAAAGTCTTTTCTTCGTGGGTGCTCGCTCACTACGTGAGATGACATGAGATGACGCGTCCACTGTTGCAATCTCACACCCTTTAGGGTCTCGACCTCTCCAAACAACGTCCTTACCCCTATATCTCCTGCGACCAAAAAGATGGAAGGTCTTATTCCGACACACCAACATACGGCTCTGCTCTAATCTATCACTCCAGACCTATTTTCCATCATTTCGTTCTCAATACCACCTTCACCTTCACCTCCTGGCCTTGAACCCCTAGGTAATTGCTTCCAACTTCCCCAAGCCATTCCGACAAGCGAGCATACGGACAGATCGCCTGTTCTCCATCCTGACCAAATACCATAATCCTATAATTCCGCCCTAAGAACCATCATAACCTTTATCATATCACATCTCCTCTCACCACTACAACACGAGAGAAAAGCTATCACCGAACTATCTTCCACCTTTGGCAATTCGTACAAACACATCATACGTATTATATATATATATATGTATATATGTTATTTGGTATCCCACCACCGTATCAATCCATACCACAGAAAATTCAGCATACAGCATACAGCATACACCCTACAGCATACGAAGGGCAAGGGAAGGGAAGGGGGGGTAGGAGATGTGGATATCACACATGTTGTAATGGTTACATGGTTCGTAATAGGTAGCTAGGCTCTGGGATATGGAATGGGGAGCTTGAGAGGGGTAGTTTGGGAGGGGGTTGTGGGTTGTGGTTCAGGTGTGATGTGATGTGGAGATTTGTGTGGTGGGGATTGTAAGGTAGATGCTGGAGCTATGTGCTGTTAGAGTTCTGGATTATGGTGACGAGGAGGGGAAGGGAGGAGGTTGGAGGTGTAAGTGTCGTAATGAGGCGGTACGCTTTTACGAACGTTTGGGCAAGCTGCAACAGCGGGGGGTACAGTATAATGGTATGCTGTAGATAGGTCTTTGAGCTCATAAATTTCATTCAACCCATAGAATATGTAAGGTAAGCAGGATTATAAAAAACCTTGTGCGACATACTCAGCATACTTTACCGTACCTTACTTAGCCCACATCATAAGTAGAATATTGTTGTTTGACCTGCCTTATTTCGCACGTTGGACGAGGAAGATGTACGGAGGAGGCGGATGGTCTGGCGGCTTCGCTTTTGCGCAGTTCTTGATAGCCAATGGTTAGCCGCTCGACAATCCTTCCGCTCCATTTCATGCTCTAAGGTTCGATGGCAGTGCACCTGCTAGGGGATTGTGGCACAGTGCTGTGTTCCATCCAAGGCATCCGTTGAGGCTTGTACTGCGGCTTCTAGGAAACATGGCAATTATTCGTCTGCCGCCCAACCGCCTCAACTTCAGCATACTGTTTTGGTGATGAGTGAAGTGGCTACCTCCCTAAACAGTATTAGCATGCAATTGGTAGATAGTTAGGCAACGAGCGTTGCGGTCAGGAAATCCACGATCCTACCTGTCGCTCCTCTGCACCGATATGCAGCTACCAACGCTCCTCTACTTTTTTCTCACCTTCTCATCGCGTACCATTTCGCATCCTAGAAATGCCCAGGTTGCGCTCCAGCCTACTCTCTCCTCCCAAAAATCCTTTGCCATACCTGGAGACTCCCCTTGCCACCACATTGGTGACCCAAGCAATGATCTCCTGTCCATCACGTCTCTGGATCTCGAGCCAAATCCACCAATTGAGTATGTTTCAACTTCGCGAAAGCCTTTGCTGCCATCGATATATACCCATAACTTATCTCACAATAGCTTCCTTACCGTTCGCCTTAAAGGTAACCTGACCTCTGATATTGGCCCCAAGCCTCTTCTGGGATTGACGGCGGCCTTGAATGGGACCATCGGACCCGGTTACACGAGCGATCTGTGCTCTTCCAAGCTCGATATCACGCAGAATGGGACAATGTCGTGTCCGCCCAGGAAGGGACCGGTGGAGATGACGTATGACATTATCATCGCCTACTGGTGGCTGAAGAAGGGCAACTATACTGTCCGCGTGCGAATGAATGCGACCGATGGCACAAGGATGTCCGATTTCGAAGGGACCGTGTGGGTAAATGGGGAGGTTGATGATGGTGATGGAGGCGGTTGGAAGTGAATGCAGGAGGTAATGGAGAAAGGAGAGGATGTGGGTGATTGCGGATTCGGTTTCGCTGGTGATTGATAGGACACGGTAGCTGATGGCAAAGTGAAATGATTGTGACTGTATGCTGGAAATGATGCATTCCAGGAGAAATCTGAGAAGATTAGCTCAAAGTGATGAGGATTAGACAGATAGCTGCAGTGTCAAGAAAGCTTAGAGCACCCCTTTCCTACAGATTGTCTGGACTCTGGAAATCCCCCAGGTTTTGACTCACGTATGCGCTACAATAGCCCAAAGACCCTGTTGGAGTGATCCAATACATCATTTGGATAGGATTGCATACCAACATCTGCGAAGATATAGTATGAACTCGTAGGAAGCCTTCTTGCTTTGGTAACCTACTCCAGCTTCAACCATGGATTCTCGAGAAGATCCGCGGCGGACTTCCTCTCCTCGGGTATCCACTGAAGCATAGACCGTATAAAATCGAGAAAACCTTCCGGATCGGCTTCCCCTTCTAACCTATCTTCGAGTGGGATAGGGTGAATAGTGCCCCCCTTCCAATTGTCTATCGACATTATCAAGAGCAATTCGTTGTTCAGATCATGGGAAGCTGACCTTGCTCGTCGAAATAATCTTGGCGTACTTCGCTACGCTCTAGGAATTTTACCGGAGGAGGACCCATATACTGAATCATCAGGGTGAGGCTTTCTTTTTCGTTCTCACTTCCAAAAAGGTGTTCTGCGAAAAGCAGCTCCCAGATCTGAAATCGATTAGCAAGTTAGAGATTTGCATAAGCGGCGACTCAGTGTATGAGATGAGGAATCGCGAACCATGACCCCTATATTCCAGATATCCACACTGGACGTCCAATTCATCCTGAGAATGACTTCCGGTGCCCGGTATGGAATTGGCTGGATGAGTCCCTCGTAGTGTGCCTTATTGAAGACAGCCGATCCAAAATCACCGAGAATAGGGTAGTGGAAGACGTCGCTAGCATCGAAAGGCCGGGAAGTGTAGATGGTGAGCTGGTCATCTATGCGTTTTCGGAAACTCGGTTGACTTCGTTCGGCACCAACGAAGCTTGCTAGGATGATGGATTCTTCATCTGGAAGAGTGCTCTGTATATTGTCCAGCTTGATATCTGAACGAATACACCGCGCTAAGTCGAATCTCCAATGGTTTATGAAATGCTTACCTGTATGTACCACACCGCAAGTGTGGAGATAGTCCACTGCTGTCAGAACATACGTTGCTATCCACCTTACGGTGTTTATATTGAGCGTCATATCCCTTTGGCGCTTGACATTTTCCAATAAACTCTGTCCCAAGGGGTCATATACAAGGCAATAATGGTAGCCGTCTGGAACTTTGATCTCAAAGGAATCCTCAGGTCGCCTTACACAGTACCGACCATTGTGGGATGACTTCAATTCTTTCAAATAATTCAATACTCTCACCTCCCTATCCTCGCATTTACGGCAGATACCGACCTTTAGCGTCTTGTACGAGTTGTCCCTGCCCACGATTACTACAAAATCCGGTCGACACTTTTCAGGTACATGCACCTCTTGTCATGGCAAAGCCAAACGGTGGAGTTGCCTCCAAACCCCAACTTTACTGCAACCTTATATCGATTGTGGAACACTTGGCCAATATGGACGGGATAATATTGCAGAGTTTCATAATGATTTATCGTTTCTTCTTCGATCCGCTGCAAACCAGCGATAGCTGAGTGTGACATTGTATAGAGCCTTCGTTTCACCACGTTTCGGCATGCAGATTGGAGCATACTCAATGCTCAGCGCATGAATTGAGAATGGAGCTTGTGCGCAGCACCTCAGGCTCAACTCAATGAGATGACTGTATCGTGCAAATCTATACTAAGATAGCAAACATACAATCACCAAAGTTGCATGGGTGGTCTTATAGCTGGATGTACTCTGTTGTTCTAACGGCTTGGATGTGACACGATAAGTATGGGACATCATGCTAGGTGGATATACATATGAGGCACAAGATCAACATGTTTGCATAAAATCGCGTTAGTTCCTGCTAAATATCCGCGACTACGCGCGCTAAGTCACACCAAATTGCAGTACTAACGCGTGACGGACGTCTACCGCCGATAGTCAATGCGACGGTTTTTTGTGGTGTTATTGGTCAGTCCAGAATCGGAGGCATCATGGACACCAAGATCTATGTCAGTCGATAGCTCTCATGACCTCCCAGAATCGCCATGGCCGACCCACCACCACCACCTAACAACCAACTCCCCGTATGCACACCTCTAGAGCAAGAAGTTCTAGATGAATACACCCTTCTCCTCTCAAATCTAGACAAGGTACCTGTCGCTGTCGCTCTCCCGCACTCAGCCTCGGAAGCTGATTTCTTTCAGCTCTCAGCCGCCCTTTCTTCACTCGCCGAACGACCTACAGCAGAAGTTCTCGATGGCTTACGCATGCTGGAGAGGAAAACGAGTCTGGTGTGTACGCTGTTGAAAGCAAGTGTGTATAGCATCGTGTTGCAGCAGCAGATTTATGGTGGAGAGGAGGACGGACAGGGGCCATGACGCGGTGGGTTTGGGGGAGGGCCACGAGACGGGAACGGATTGGGGAATTTGGCAGGAGGACGCATTAGCATTATTTGACGCTGGAAGAGTGACACGGATAATACCCCACAATGGACAGAATTGAGCTGAGGAATAGTGCGCTCGCCTCTTCTGAAGCGTTATGGCGTGGTCAACGGACAGATCCGAAAGAAATGCGGCAACCATTCGGCAGCATTAGGAACGCCTAGCAATGCTGCGATATATACACGACGTTTTGATGCAACATACTAAACGTTCCCACAATAGTACACCTTCCGCACATCTACAAGCTTCTTTCCCAGCCCTCTTGCCACCTCATCGGGTAACCTCTGACTCATTAGAGCCTGAAACGTCGCTTTGATGGTATTCATAGGATTTCGTGATCGCGTGACACGGGCAGCTAGATCCGAGATTCCAACACAACGGCACATCTCGAATATTTTGTCCTGACATCGAATGCCAAATCCTAGGAAATGGGTCAGAATGGAATCATCAGGTTGGCAACATTGCATATACCTGGGGGCCTTGTCATAAGTTCCAGCTCCACAGCCCCAATTTTCACCTTGACGTCCCCGAATATCGTCCGATCCTCATATCTCGGTATTGGCTGCACGTTCCGAATAGCATTGAAATGCGCCTGCCTTCTCGCATCTTCCGGCTCGGTAGACTTCCCCTCCCCAATGCCCAGCAATCCTCTCCCATTTCCAGCAACGGTCAGGTAATACATACTTTGTATCTTTCCCAACCTCGTTTGGTTCACCACCCTGTGCAGCACCAGATTTTTGACACGGAATTTCTTGATTTCATCTAGAGAGAACCCAGTCTGCCGCATCAGTCTCCTCATTGCCGGATCTATATCCGCTTCTCCGACTTTTGCGGCGCCCGGCTGCTTGAGCCCATCAAGCCCCTTGGGTATGCTTGGTGCCAACGAGCTTCGCGGATTCCGCTCTGCCTCCTCTTTGCCCACTGTCAACCTCAGGTTGTCCCTGAACTTCATATAATCTAGTCTTGTTGCCTCCTCCGGTAGATCTTGGACGAATTTTGCGAAATCCTCCGCAATCTCATCTTCGGTCTTGAACCGCAGCTTCGGGTCGTAATTTTCTTCCGGCGCTTTGACAGCTTTGTCGATGACGGGGTGAATCGTCGCAAAATCATCTATGTATTCAAAAGCGAAAGGGTCTTCCCGCAGTGTGGCTTGTTCGGCTAGATCCTTAGGATTAACTGCTGCTTCTCCGGCTTCGAGTGCTGCGAGCTGAGCAGGTGTGTAAAATTCTCTTAATTTTACTTTGTCTTCATCTGAATAGGGTTTGAAATTTTTAGCCTTGATAGCAGCTTTTGGCGGCTTTCTTCGCGCTTTTCTTGTGGGTACAGTTGGATAGTCCGGCCGCTGTAGTACTGATTCCGAAGTGTGTAGGTTCCGCCGCAGCAATGGTCGACAAGGGGCAGTGCATTTCGAGAAGAGACTGCGCAAGGGAGAAGAATTACTCATGCTGGTCAGCAAACATTTGACGTCCTCGCAGCTCTCTCCTCAAATTGAAGACTAGAGTAATCTACTTTACTGGTTAGGGAACAATACACGCGCTCTCCGCGCGTTTGATATTCTAGAACTACATTTAGAAACTTAGCCGACCCTCGTGGAATCCATTTGTGTATATCCACACAATAATGCTATGTGGAGATCGAGAAGCCATCTAATAACTTTCATTACACTATTTCCTAGATCTAGCAGATATCCGTGTCACAATAATGGCTTGGCGGCGATGACAGCCAAGCAGTATTACCAAAGCAAATCGACGAAGAGGCAGAAAAGTGCCTCGAAACTCGCCAAAGAAGGATCCAATGAAGAGGTTCTACTGTTTGACGTTCAATCTTTACTGTCTCGATCCGAATTATCTCGGCAAGTTGATGATGAGAGAGCAAAAGTTGGCGAAAAGTCAGATCCCATTAATAAATATTCCCCACCCGAGAGATTTTCGGAGCTTGAGGTGAGAATATCCGAGTTATCGTCAACTGGCGATGGTCTTGGGCTTTCAACTACATCAGATCATGTCTATGTCGTGCCATTCACGGCGCCTGGAGATCTAGTACAGGCTAAGATTGTCAATTACTTTCCTCAAGCGCATTACACTTTGACAGACTTCGTTAGAGTAATTGAGCCAGGACCTCACCGAGATGATGCGCTCATCAAATGCTCGTATTTCGCCAAATGTGCTGGATGCCAAATCCAGATGCTGCCTTACGAGGCTCAATTACGGCACAAAAAGTCCATCGTTGAGAAAGCCTTCCGTAATTTCTCGTCATTGACGCCGGAAGTGATACCTGCCGTTGGCAACACTATCGGATCGCCGCTGCAGTATGGTTACAGGACTAAGCTAACGCCACATTTTGACGGTCCACCTGGAAGCATGAACAGGAAAGCCAAACGGGAAGGGTCCCAACGGAAAGGATTTACTGAAGTGCCTCCCATTGGATTCATGATGAAGGGGACTCGCAAAACGATCGATATTGAAGATTGCCCTATTGGCACCGATGCAGTAAGGGAGGGGATCAAGGTTGAGAGAAAGAAGATTGCGGAAGAAATTTCCAAATATACGAGAGGCGCAACTATTCTGCTTCGGGAGACGACCGTAAGGAAGCCGAGACACAATTCGGGATCCATCGCGCCATCGTCTACAGCTGCCCAGGTACATGACGAGAAGGCCACAAAGGAAATTGAATTGCCTTCGGATTCCACGGACGGGACGTCAACAGCCGAGCTCAAAATCGGGATTGACGGCGTTCCGGTCGACTCTGTCCCATACATTGAACACAAAACGTATATCACAGATCAAAGAGCGATCTCCACCGAGTATGTTGACGGATATGAATTCAAAAACACAGCAGGCGCTTTCTTCCAGAACAACAACTCCATTCTTCCCAGGTTCACAGCCTACATCCGCGACCATATAGTACCACCATCGAAGTGCACTGATACGCTGCCCCTCAAATATCTTATCGATGCATACTGCGGCTCCGGTCTATTCACCGTCACTCTTTCCTCCCTGTTTGTGTCATCGAAGGGCATTGACATAGCAGGTGCATCCATAGTGTCTGCCAGAGAGAACGCTATTGCCAACAAGATATCCAACGCTTCATTCATGACAGCGGATGCATCTCAGCTCTTTCACGAGGTGACATATCCGCCAGAGGAGACAGTTGTCATCATTGACCCGCCACGGAAAGGCTGCGATGATGCATTTCTGCAGCAATTGTTGAGTTTTGGCCCTCAGAGGGTCTTGTATGTCAGCTGCAACGTTCACACTCAAGCTAGAGATGTTGGGAAGCTGGTAGAAGGGGTTGGAGATTGCAGGTACGAGATTGAAAGTCTGCAGGGGTTCGACTTTTTTCCTCAGACAGGCCACGTTGAGGGTGTCGCTGTTCTCTCTCGCTCGAGGTGATCGATTTCTGCCACGGTCCAGACAGGAACAAAGACTATTCCCAGAAAGGAATATAACATGATACTCACTGCCGCCTCTCTTATTATGAGTTTCGCCTACTTGTCAGTCGGTTTCATAGTATCGAGTAGAACATCGGTGTCATTTCGTTCTTAAAGATGTGTGAGATCATATTAAGCCATATGAACCAACATATACAATCTACTTTTAAAACCCGCGAGAACCACCATCCATCAATCTCCGCAAACCCCATCATCATAGACCCCCAACCCCAACCCCCTAAGTCCAAGGAATCGGCTTCGGCGGGAACCACGTCTTGACAAAACTCGGATCATGACCCCCATCCACATCCATCTTCATCAAAAACAAATCCCCACACTTATCCCCACACACCTCCTCCACCCTCCCCGGCCCCACCTCCGGTATCCACGTAAAAACCCCCTCCCGATCGAAAAACCTCTTATGGCCATGAAACGTCATCCACCCCTTCCCCCTCGTCGCCCAATCCACACACAGCGTCTGCCCGTCCTCCTCCTCAAACATACAATACTTCAACCCCTTATCGACCCTCTCCCCGTGATAATCCGAGCCCGTGGCCGAGGACCAGCAGTGGTTGTCGTCGCCGGGCAGTTCCTGCGCGGGGCCGCAGATGTGGTGCAGGCTGTAGGTTTTGTTGGGGTGGTGATGCGGGGTGTAGTCCCAGCGGACGTAGGAGGCGACTTGGTTGTAGGCGCCGAGGGAGGGGGAGGAGGAGCAGAGGCAGGTCGTGGCTGTGAGGATGTCGAGGTTGGCGCGGAACCAGTCGGGGCTGTATTGGTGGTGGTAGTAGTCCCATTCTGCGGAGTGGATGGGGCCGGGGTAGTTTGTGCTGTAGTTTGGGTCTGGGGGGGAGGGGGTGTGGAGGGAGAGGCTGGAGGGGTGGGTAGGGGTTTGGGGGGAGGTTGTCAGGGGGTGGGCGGATGTGAGGGTGAGGAGGAGAGGGAGGAGGTGGGTGGATAGATGCATGGTTGTGGTTGTGGAGATGTTGAGAAGTTGACGAGATATTGGGGTTTGTGAACACTGTAAGTAGAGATGTAGAAGATTTCGCTGTAGTATGTATGAAAGATAGAAGACAGATCTGTGAGAGATCAGAAATGAGATTATGCGCGTCTTTTATGAGGATGAGACGAGCGATATGGAAGAATAATGAACCAATATTTGAAGCCACCCTTGGCGATAGTGGAGAATGGGGCATTGTGAGTGTCAAAAGTGGAGACATGTGGAGCGATACCGTTAAGTTGGGAAACCTTCGGCAGTATTCGTAATCTCGCATACTCTTCCTCGTGCGTGAACTGTTTACAGTAATGTTGAGACAATATATACACCATCTCATCAGCTTGTAATCTCAATTTCGCCTTGCAATGCAATGCGCCGTAATCAAGTATCACCACCCAGTGCTGAAGTTTCCGCAGGATCTTTCCACGAACGCCATGATGCTTGACGATCTATATCGCTTGCTCGCAGCCTCATAAATCATATGAAGAGAGATCTTGTGAAGACTATCGGTCAAAAGGCTCGAGTGGTCGTTCGTCCAGCTCACGCCACAAAGACGGGTGAGAGATAGATTTCGCTACTGGCCCTGACTATGTGTGGTTCAAATGACGAGAGGAGTAAGATGGGATGTACGATCAGTATCGGCGAGGACGTCGGACGATATATTCTTCAGAGCGGGCGACGAAGACAAATTGGGAGTATGGTAGGTCATAGGCAGGATCGAGGTTTCATAACTGGCGTGTGACGTATGATCATCCGACAACGACGATGACTCGGGTACCACAACCTCGAACGGTTGATTGCCCTGCTCCTTCTTAGACAAAGGGCGAGAATTTTGAACCTTTGTAGATGCTGATGGTTTGCAATATGCGAGTGTCGACATATACTCATCGTCTGATGATAACGATCCAGGAGTTGGAACATAATATGCCAAATTCAGCATAGTAAAAGGCGCAGGCTCGTGATATGTTTGACCTTGTTGGTCCTCCCGTTCGAGCCTTGCAACTATCGATTTCCTGTACTTCTCAAAGGTCCAGCGGCTGATGAGCTGTCTGTTCTTTTCAAACCTACCAGGACGCTTGTATCTATACTCGTTGTACTCCTTGTCATTCATCTTCTGGGAATCTATCTCGTTAAGTTCCTTCACCTTGCCAGCTAGGCCATGCACCACTGTGAGCCTGATACCAGAATCTTCCGCCTTTGTATAGACAGCTCTAGGCTTCTGCCACTGCTCCTTCGCGAGCACAGGATCCTCGTATTTACACTTGCTCTGTGTCATGCCCCTTCTTTTGTGATTTTCGACCCAAGGGATGGAAGTTGAGTCAATAGAGTCCGCTAACACAGTCCTGGCTACGGGTCTTTCCTCCGGATCGTCCGTGGTGTTGGCCACTACTCTGTTTCTGACATGCTTCTTAACCCACGAAATAGCAGGAGATTCTGATGTAAATTTGTCAACTAGTGTCTCGGTGGCCTTGCACGGTGAATCTAGACTCTGATATTTGGCACCATTCGACCTTGAGAGCATTGATGCTGGAAGAGCACCTGCGCGCACTCCGTCCTGGATAATTCGGTAAAACGCATCGTGCTGGCCACACGCTTGGCAAAGACACAACATCCATTGGAATGCTCTTGAATCTGCTTGATCGGATGTTGCTCTGATTTGGTGCCAGACAGAAACACCAGAATCCCAGTCGCACCTGCGGTAGCACGATTTGAGGATCGCTATTAACATGTCGATGCCGGCCCTCCATCCTTCACTGATCATGTCACGGTAATATTGCATTGCGCATTGCGGTCCGAAAAACCGAAGGGCGCCAGTGATCAAGGCCTCATACACTTCCCCATTCATACGCGCTTTTTCGGCAATCTTCTTCTTCTCCCCGCCGTGTGAGAGAGTGCGAAATCGTTGGCTTGTGGTTGACGATAACTCCTCACTGGGATTTGCGAGAGCCACATCCTCAAGGTGTCCTTCCATGCGCAAGACATATTGCGTAAAATAATATCCCTTATTCGTGCTCGTGAAATAACGGAGCACGGTAGAATGAGTTAGCTCATCTGGCCAAATATGTGATTCACGCATCGAAGTCAATACTGCTCGGAACATCTTATAATTGTCAAGGTGGCAGAAGCGCACTAGAAGCATATTGTACGTATGAACATTTGGGGGTGTCCAAGATATGATCAAGTTGTAACCGATTTTTGAGATGACTGTATCTAAATCATCCGTGCACTTCATCGGGTCTAGCAGACTTTTCAATGAGTTGTTTAATGCTTTGGCTTCGTCGAAATCATATAACATGTTGCCCTTGTACTTGGGGAGCGGTGGTGACTCAAAGTTTTTGTAGTATGCAGAATTTCGATGAGTAATACCTTCTGGACCACCCACACGTAGCGAGATGATTTGGGCATCGATTTGAGCAAGGCGGTCTTCAAGAGACTGTCCGTATATTACAGAATGCGGCTGCTCGTTCTTCTCGGCAGAGTCTTTGATATCAGATCCCCTTCTTGGAACAGGTTCTTCGCGAGGAATCGTGGCTTCCAATTGGGGTGTATAGTCTGCTCGGGCCTTCACCTGGACAGCAGGGCTGGGGGGCAAAAGATGGTCTATGGCATGCGAAGGCACTTGCATAGGAAGCTCGACTTTGTTTTCCGCTGGCTGAGGGGAGGCGGAAGAGTAGAATAGTAGCTTGTGTACGAGTTTCGCAATTGACCACTCCAACGTTTTTAACTTCTTTTCGGAGAGACGGTGTTTTGATCTTGTGTCAACCAAGGCCGCGCACGTAGGTCCCCCATGGAAACGACGAAGCCGCCGTTGGTCCGTCAATAGCTTATCTAGTTCTGCTAGAGATAGGCTTCGAAGTAGAGCCAATGATGGTCCCATCACATCTCGAAAACCCGCGGTGGCCCTTTCAGCCTCTTCATGAGCAGCCCATCTGAAGGCACTTGTCCAAGAGTCAACGTAGCTGTATGGCCGCATCTGGCGCCAGGATCCTTTAATCTTCTGCTTGATAAAGTGAGGGAACTTCTTCCTATCTGCTGGCTCAAAATGTTTTACTGGTTCGTCCTCCTTAGCCCGCAATAACGATGCCAGCCGGGCTTGCTGTTCTTCTTCTGTTGCCTGCACCTGTGCTCTGACCTCTGCGATGACCCTCTTCCATTGTTCACTTCTCAAGTCTTTGTTCCTCGAGTCAACCAAGGCGGCTGTGGCGGCAAGCGAAGAGGCAAAGACTGTATAGACATCGCCGCGGCGAATGCCCCTTCTGGCGGTGGCTGTGGTTGTTCGTCTCGTAGTGGCAGCTGTCACCGAAGTGCAGGCTGGACAATTGCATAAGCATCTTGCTTGACCAGCTCTTGACCATACAGTTTGCATAACGGCCTCACATCTCAACCCTGGTGCTGGTAGCAAATGTCTTTGATGTTCAATCGCCCAGCTTCCTCGGCAATTCTCCGGAGTCAATGCCAAGCCCTCCGGTATTCTAGAACTACTTTAGTTTATTCATTCCTCCTTGAACATCAAGCATTGAATAACTATCATCTACTTTTGTCCATTATGGCAGTCGGGTGAGCTGACTTACCAAGCCATGTTGGCGCTGGCCTTAACAGCAGATCTAACAGGGTGAACACAGGATCAAAACTTCGCTATTGACGCCGTTGACCCTGCCTTAGAGTTACTGAACTCCTTCCTCTTGATACCCCCGAAGAGCCTTACTTCTACACCTTCAAAGTTCAATGTACTTCATGTAGGGAGGTGCACCCTAATTGGGTGAGCTTGAGTCGCTACGTGTGTCTTGATCTCATCTGCCCTCAGTGGAGTTGTGCTGACAAGCCTGGAGGAAACCAACGAAGTCTCTGGTAGCAAAGGAGACGCCAACTTTGTGTGGAGATGCAAGTCTTGCAAAGTTCGCCATTCTCAACAATTGCGCGAGCACACTGTTACTGACTTGCTGTCAGCGAGAGTCCACAGCATCAATCAAAACTACGCCGCACGTCTATGCTCAGGCGTCTCCTCCACAGAAGCAGAATATCATAGAGATGGATTGTCGAGGTTTAGAATTCGTAGATTTTAAAGCAGATGTACGTCCTCGACAATTGCAGCAGATGTTATATCGTTGATTGCGTACTAGGGAGAGTGGATGGCCAAAGGTCTGGAATCACCAACCAAATTCTCTGGTATTGACCTGCAGGAGGGAGAATGGTTCGATTACGATGAGAAGGCTGGAGAGGAAGTCAGTATTAAAGACATGAAATGGGAAATTAGACGGGCATAAGCATCCATTGAGTATGTAGAAGAGCAGCTTAGCATGATTGGGGCGATAAACTTCGACGACTTTGCTTGTGCTCAGTCCACTCTCACCCAGTAGAATATCCCTGTCGCTGCAAAGATGGCATATTCGTATAGCAGACATTTGTGTTCCGAGCTCTCCAATAGTAGGGCAACCGATGATAGCTTTCCAGCTGATCAGCCCTACGCATGTTGTAGCAAGTATTCTACCTCGAGGTGAGTTCAGACCGTGAAGTGGAAACGTGAAGTGGAATGGACGGATCAATTCTCCAAATGTGTAGACAAGATTTGAGAATCTGAGAATAGCACACTGTGATGCAGAGACACAGGTTGCGAAGAGATAGTACCGACAGAAGCTGGCATGTTCTGTAAGTGGCAGGAAGGACTCGAAGAGTGGCCAGATACTGCAGTAGCATTGCACTCAAGACAACCTTCATTCTCTTCGTCACAACATCCCTAAACTGTATCATTTCCATTACAGTGCCAGTCCTGCATTCATACACTCTTTCATTGCAAGGAAACGTCTCCATTATATGATACGCTGTCGCTGGTCGCTCAGCACTGACGCTCCTTCAATACTCTCATCCGTCACTCTCTCCCATCTACATATTCATTCCCCACTTCCATTTGTAAGAAGTGCAGAACATACATCGAATCCTAAAGCTATCTCATGCGAACAGAAGCACGGGCACGGAGCCTCTACACCTTCTATTTCACAGTCATCGTCCAAAACGGACCTCGCCTCTGAGTGAGGGCGCGAACCTCATCTCTGGTTTTACTACAGCACAATCACTTAGTGGTAACTATCCTAGGCCACTGGTCTCACACAAGAAGATACATTACAAGCCGCTGGGGTCAATAATTGGGGTACGAGGCCCTTCTCTGCTGAAACAGAAAACGTGGCTCCTTCACTTCTCAGCTGGATCAGAGAACGCTTGCGTACTCCCGAAATGTCCCATACGCCTTCGTCATCGCCAGCAGAGAGCTCTGCAAGCTTGATCGACGCTCAAGTCGATGGCCCAATAGACCTCGCCTTGCCCGATATGCCACAACGACGGCGTCTCGGCGGAGACGTTTGTGCGATATTTGTTCATGCAGGAGCAGGATATCACAGCCTGCAGAACGAGAGAATTCATCTCACTGCCTGCGAGGAGTAAGTTCTTCAGGAATATTACCAGTCCATTCAAGCTGAGGCTACCACGAACCAGTGTCGCCTTCTTCATTGAGGATGCTGATTCTTTCTAGTGCGGCTAGATCAGCCATGACATTCTTGAACAACGGGGCCACCGCTGTCGACGCCGTCGAGGTTGCTATCAAGGTACTCGAGGACAAGGAGATCACCAATGCCGGCTTTGGGAGTAATCTCGCCATGGACGGTACCGTCGAATGTGATGCTACGATTGTTGACCACTATGGTCGCAGTGGTGCTGTCGGTGCTGTCGGCTGTATGTCTCTCAATATTCAGACTACTCAAGGTGGTTCATATCTAGAGGCTAATCCTTGATAGGTATACGCAACCCTATACACCTTGCACGGCTAATATTAGAGCATTCCACCAAGCCATTGTCCCTTCGCCGAGTTCCTCCAAATTTACTGGTTGGTCCTGGCGCCACAGATTTTGCGACGGAAGTTGGCATGCCAATTGTCCTCCCTGATTTTCTTGTTTCTATGGCTGCTGGCGAACGATACGCCAGATGGAAATTAGACTTGAGCAAAGCTCGCAATACCGAAGACAGTGACAGTGATCGGGATTCAGATGCACCGACCTCAAAGAGTGACAACCATCATAAGGTACAGATGCGTGATACGCAGAATCCTGATATGGCTAGCGTATGGAACGAGAGCCAGTCATTTTCGCCACGGGTGGCTGCTACCAGGCCAAATCAGCTAGAAGTCTATAACGAGACGGACAGAAGGCGTCACTTTTGCTCATCGAATGAGCCTGGCAATGACGGCCAATCCTCTGTGAAGTTTCGCGACGAGGACGAAGATAGCGGGATCGATGATAGCCCTTTATTTTTCCAGCCAAGGTACAGAGGCCGCGCCATTCCAGATGCCTCCTCAAGCCGGGCATCTGATGTCCTTACGCTGTCTGAAGATGGCGGTTGTAAGCTCCCAGGCCCATTGATACAGCCCCCTCCCACAAGGGCTGTTACACCCTCTTCGTCCAAGGATCCAAGGTTGAGTGGACATGCGGTACAAATTGAGGCAATCGCTAATAGGGCTACGAGGCAGGACGAGATCACTGACACTGTTGGGGCTATTGCAGTAGACTGCTTTGGGAATATCGCTGCTGGCTCATCCTCCGGAGGCATCGGGATGAAGCACAAAGGCCGTGTTGGTCCCGCTGCGTTGGTTGGGATCGGGACCGCCGTCATACCTTTGGAAGTTCAAGACGTCGTGAAGACCAGCGTCGCCACCGTGACAAGTGGCACTGGGGAACACATGGCAACCACAATGGCTGCTGGCACATGCGCTGGTCGTCTTTACGCTTCCACTAAGAGGACCAACAAAGGTCGCTCAGAACAGACCGACGATGATAACGTTATGAGAGCTTTTGTAGAGGAGGATTTCATGGGTATCTCTATCAGCGGTCCAATGTCTTGGAATATCTAATGACTCATTTTGCAGGACATCCCAGTATCAAGAACAGCCATTCTGCTGGTGCAATCGGTATCCTCGGTGTCAAGAAAACGACTGATGGTGTAGCTTTATACTTTGCGCATAATACGGAGTCTTTTGTAAGCAACCATTCTAAAGATTGGAAAAGTGTCCAAGAGCAAGAAACTGATTGAGGGACAGGCCGTGGCATCAATGGCAACAGATGACCGGGAGCCCAGATCGGTCATGTCTCGTGGTAAGGGGGATGGTCGCGTAGTGGATGGTGGTCGCATGGTGAAACACCGTCGATGGAGCTCTCCTCATCGTGGGACCTGGCCGGCGAATCCAGCTGACAGTCACGAAGGCGAGCTAGATCGCCAACATTCTTTCAAACGACAGAAGAGACCTCGAACCGTGAAGCAAAAGGTTGAGAAGCCTGCGAAGTCGCATGTCATACCGGACCCAGCCCTCAAAGGATGACTTGTGGTATAATTGTCATCAGCAATGCGCCGGCACAGCCGTCCTACTTCGAATCTCGAATATAGCGAGCATCAATTAGCACGGTGTTGGGAATAGATGGAAGGCGTCTTTGATACCCTAAATGCAATTAATGGCTTATTCTCTCACTTTGCTATTCAAAGTGCGCCAAAGCCAAAACCTGGCTACCCAATGACCGGTGATGCCTTCGATAAATGTGTATCCCATTTACGACTATCCCTTTATGTTGTTTCTCTTGCCTTTCCATTGGTCCCATCTTTCCGCCTTTTCTTTTTTCTAGCCACCACGATGGGTTTTCCCCCATAGTTCTCAAGACGTAGATGAGTACTACATATCGGACAAATAGCTCCTTCAGGCGGCGAGCAGAGTACTAGATGGTTATGTCAGCCGACCACGTATATTTCGAACGCATCGTAGCGGGAATAGCTGAAAGGTACCTACTAGCCAGACACACGCTACAAACAAACCCCAGATCCACCACCCTCCGATGGCAGAAGCATGCCGCCCGAAAATCCACATAGCTCGCCGTCGGCGCCACCAAAAACCTCCTACTCGCCTGATCCGGTAGAAACGCCATCATCAGATACTGCAGCAGCCCACGCGGATGCTCCAGCTTGATGTAGGTCCCGTGCGTGGCGTCGCTCGCCTGCTGCAGGAATATGGTGTCGCCGGCGATTTTGGCGATGTCGATGGGGATGCGCAGACGCTGGCAGGCGAAGATGGCGTTCATGATCTGGATGTGTTGGCGGGCCAGGTCGCCGGAGACGGAGAGGATGAGGATGCGCGCGTTTAGGGTTGGGGATACGTCGGTGGCGTAGTGGTCTGGTTGCGGGGTTGTGGTGTTGTTGTTGTTTGTGGTGGGGGCGGAGAGGGAGAGGGAGAGTTTGTTTGTGTAGGTTAGGGCGAGGGTGAGGGCGCCGGCGAGGGAGGTTGTGGGGGTGAGGGATGTGGGGGGGGTGGTGGATAGCAGGGTGGTGAGGGCACGGAGGAGGGTGGTCTGGATGTGGTGGAAGGGGCGGTAGTGGTTTGCGTCGTTTGAGGGGGGATCGGTTGGGGGGTAGGCGTCTGACATTTCTGTGTCGTCGTCTGCTGCGCCGTTGCCGGTGGTGGTGGTGGTGCCATTGGTGTGGGGGGTGGGTTTCTGTTCAGGGAGCGGGTAGAGGAATTCGGCGCGTTGGGTGTGGGAGGCGATTATGGCGACTTTATTCGCGTTGTTGAAGGCTAGATGGGCGTCTATGAAGACGGAGAGGTTGGCGATGGCGGAGGAGAAGGGGAGGGTTGGCGAGAGGAGGGCCCAGGCGTAGGGGTTTGTGTCGAGAATGATGGTTAAGAGGGATGGCGGAGGTTCTGTGGCGGTGCAGATGTCAGCGTGGATATGGAAGGTAGAAGAGGGAGGGGTGACCTTCAGACGTCTTGCTGTAGTGGTCAGAGCCGTCGACGGCGTTCATGACGGCGGCGGTGTCTCGTTATAGAGGTGGTGTTAATGTAGAACTGCCTGTTCAGTTGCGGCACCCTGAACTTAAACTTGGGTGCAAACCCAACTCATCACTTTCCTCGTCCCAACAGTGCCTGAAGCAGCTCATCGTCAGATATGGCTGATGCAGGGAGAACAGAGCGAGCTACGAGGCTGGCAGCTCGAGCTCTGGAGCTTGTTGCAGCGGGCCGAGATGAGGTTCTCCGCAATCTTCCCCATGCGAATATCCGCTGATTGATCTCAGGATGGGTCCAGGTCTCTACGTGAGGCGGTTTCACTGGCCCCAGATAATCCCAAAGTCAAGGCCGCTTTCGATGAGATACAAAAGAGTGGTCAAGACCACAGATTGAAGAGTCAGTGCTGCAAGTTTGTTCTGGAGGAGGACCAAGATGCGGGCAAAGAAGCTCTTCAGTACCTTGCCAGGTCAGCGGAGATCCCAACAGACGTGGCCAAAGAATGCATGGAATTGGTTATAGGGCAACGGCATGCTAAGTTTCTAGAGATACAAGATGGAATCGTCGCAGGGCTACTTAGAGAATCTACCGCAGCCAAAGCTTTCCTGGCGAAGAAGCTACAAGAGTGTGACGATAACGCTGCCTTTGAGGTAATCTACGGAATAGGAGACGGTGCCGCTGCTGGTATCGCTGCGGTGGTGCTCGATCCGTCTGCGTGGTCTACGGAGGCAGCTCGAGCGGCTTGTGAAGGGAATATATTTCAACTCTACTTGGCAAAACTGCTGGAAGTTGGAGATGATCACAGTGGCAGGGCCTTGAAAGGGATTGCTAGGCTACTTGCAGCTAATGCTGAAGGGTTGCATCAGTATCTGGATAAAGAATGCGTCGACTTGATCCTTTGCAGCTTGGATTTTCGAAACTCCATCGAAGTACGAAGTCAGGCGACTCTGGCAATAGCCAAGTACCTGGAGGTCTCTGGAGATGAAGGTCAGAAGTTACTGGTTCAATTTGTAGCGACCAAGGTTGCCCGGCAATACAATGAGGATCTTGTTCTCGCTTTCTCCGCTGCGGCTGGCGTCTTCCCCGTCGCTCCGTCTATAGCTTCGACACTATTCCTTACCCAAGGCTTCGTACCTAGTCTGGTACCGCTACTGGAGAAGAAAGCAAAATCGGAGAAAGTGGAGCAAGCGGCACTGGACCTGCTCAGTGCTGCATGCATTGACAGTGGGTGCCGCGAAGCTATCAAAAAGGACTGTTCCGTATGGCTGCACCGTATCTTGGAGACCAGAAATAGCCAAAAATCGGGGCTTGCTGCGGTCATTCTGGCCAAATTGCAGGGTCCATCGGAAAGCAATGGAGGTACGAAGACACGAGTAGATGCAAGCAAAACGGTTGACGACCTTGTCCATAAATTGAAGCACATGATGGATGCAGAAGCCGATGGTAGCAAGCAGAGTTCGATCGAGGGTCTTGCATACGCTTCTGTACAGCCAAAAGTGAAGGACCAACTTGCAAAAGATACAGTGTTCCTCAAACACTTTCTACAAACCCTGAAAACCAGCTCGCCGAGCTCACCAGTGGTGTTTGGGGGGCTGACTCTGCTCGACAACTTGACCCGATTCCTGCCAAATCTTTCAGAGGAACAGAAGCGCATGTCCCAGCTCAAAGCTTATGCAAATGCTTCAAAGGCTGCATCCAAAGCAGATCCGCTTGACGAAGCCTCTGCGGTCACGGAACGTTGCAAAACCGTCATTAACGCAGGTGTAGTACCAGTACTTGCCGGTCTCAGTAGAAGCCTCTCGCCCAACAGCATTATCATCGTTTTCAACATCATGGCATCTATCTCAAGAGTTACCCAAGCTAGGGGAACTATTGCTCAACAAGGCGGTGCCAGATTGCTACTGCAGAATTATACCGCGATCACCGGGTCATCCGCTACCGAAGTGAAGGCTCGTCAGACAGCCGCTCACGCACTTGCACGCATCCTCATTTCTACGGATCCATCTCTATTGTTCCCAGCCTCAGGCTCTATGCCCCTAACGTCTGCAATTCGACCGCTCCTATCCTTATTGACCGAAGATCCTGCACTACCCACCGAAGGTCCTCGAGATCTCCTACCCGCATTCGAAGCTCTCCTGGCCCTTACAAACCTTGCATCCCTTCCATCAGGCGGTCCCTCAGAGACCATCATCAACAAGTCTTGGAAGATAATCGAAGATTTCCTGTTGAGCAATAACGCAATGATCCAACGCGCATCAACCCAGCTCGTGTGCAACCTCGTCAATTGCCCCAAGGGTATCGAGCTGTTTGCGGCCGAGACTCCGGCTGCGGCTCGAAGGCTTCACATCCTACTTGCCATGGCTGACGTGGAAGACAAAGATACGAGAAAGGCGGCAGGCGGAGCTCTGGCGTCCGTGACCCAATTTGAAGGGGCTGTGAATTCGATCTTGAGCAAAGAGAGGGGGGTGGAGATCCTATTGGGTCTTTGCGAGGATGAAGACGAAGATATTGTTCACCGAGGCGTGGTCTGTATCTTGAACATTGTCAGTATAGATGAGGAGATTGGAGTTCGAGCTCAGGTGAAGGTCAAAGAGCTTGCTGGTGCTGAGATATTGATGGCTGTCAGTCAGGACGCCAAAAGCCCAGAAGTTCACGAGCTAGTGAAACAAACACTAAAGGCTGTTGAAGGGCACCCTTGAACGACGATGCCAATTTGGCCTACTCAATAAGTCGAGGTCATATTGCCATGAAAAATGGCATATGGCACGCATTTCTACAGCGAAACCTGTCACACTGGCTGCGTCCTTTATCCAGTGGACCCCGGCCATTGACCGCAATCAACTGGATATCGGCCTTCAAATTCAACCCACCCATCCGCTCGAAAGGGAGTCTAATGAGAAACCATTGTCGCGGAAAGCCTCTACGTGTGTAAAAGCTTCTATGGCCAATAATGAGTTACTACTGTCATCCGTGTGATGAGATATCGATGAAGGCTGGACACTTATAATGCTGTGCATTTGGCTTTCTGCTTTCAATCATGGATGAGATCATGACAAGACCTTCACGGCCTAAGCTGTACCGAGGATACATCATTACGGCCTGTCTCGATCGTTCACCCGAGTGAAACCTTTTCTGCGTTATTGGGGAGTTCATGACACATGTCGGTTTGACCTGAGATACTTTCGAGATTGCTTCCGAATCGTCATGAGATTAGACTCATTGATTCACTACTTCCTGTTCTATAGCCTACACTCTCGCAAACGCTCCGAAACGCTCTCGTTTCGAACGTCACAGCCCTTCAAACCAACTTTGCCGACAATGTACGACCCTCACAACATATAACATATCGCTGGTGCGAGTGGAATCAACGACGTAGACCTGGGGTAAATCTCCTTCATCTCGGGATCTGTGCGCCGAGTTTTGTTTCTATTGTCATCATACATAACAACGGAGATCAGCATAGCTCTTATGTGTTATTGGATCTCGAATCTTGGAAGTAGCGTACAGGATTGGCAAATACCGAGCTCATTTCAAGGATGCGTCTCACATACACCATGAGATGCGGAAGGGTGAATCTGTTTGAGTCACATTCAGGGCGTCATACCTCCTTGGGGATCGCTATTGAAGCAAGAACGACTCATCCATCAAGAGGCTTCAAGTCAGCCTACAAGCCTTGCAGACCTGATCCCGTATTCTATGAAGACCCGAGAAACGGAGAACTGAGTTCTCCAGCCTACTACTTCTTAAAACGAATTGATCGACTCGGACTTTCTGGAGCAAAAACAGTCCACGCATACTACAAAAGAAGTGCTGAGTTAAAGCTGATAGTATTACACCCTTCGACTGAACATCCGCAAAGCGTATTCTTCATTTACGATAGAATATGGTTGAGACCAAGGTCTGAAATCGATCATCATGTCAATGAGTATACCCAGCCGTCTTTGAAATTAAAATACTTCTTTAGGCTGTATATGAAGTTCAAATACTGACATTCTGACTATACATGATTACATATGCTGGAGAGTAACTCGGATGCAATCTTCTACGGGTTACTACTACCTGTGAAATATAAGATATACATCCTCATAAAAAGGTAGACACGTAAAGCATTGAAGTTTGACAGTGCTTACCGTAAACACCTTCGTCTTGGTCCGCTTTCGCCAGCGGTGGAGACTGTCGAGGTTGCAATAGGACACACAGGGACCATCAGGTTTTGGTATGAGGTGCTGGCAGGAGGGTGCTTTATCCGCTTCACCAGCTGAGTTCACAGACATGATTTTCAGCTAATTGGTTGACATTCAAGTAGTATCGTGTCAAAGTGTCACTTCTCATCAACCCAATTTCCGTGCGCCCTCTTCACATCTTCTACGTTATCATAAGATGTAAGTTGTCAACGTTCCCTACGATCGTCTGCTCCTGGCAGCCATTGCGTCCATATTCGAAGGCGAAGTCGAAGAAAATTCTGCTCGCATCGATTCTCGCCAGCATCAAATATTTGAGCATTGAGAAAATTCTGCTACCCTTAGACGTCGTCGCATTGAGTTCTGAAATTCCATCTTTCTCGTTTTCGTTATTCTGAGGTCTTCATTCAAGTGTAGGTGTTTATTATACAGGACCCCGACAATATCGGAAAGATGCTGTACTTCAATTGTCCACTGCCAGTCTATCCAAGTGCGTTCTGGAAACTTGGACTAACTCGCGACGTTCAAGTTTTGACCTACGCTTTCAAGATGAGTACCCGAATTGCGCGTCTAATATTTTTCATCGTCAATTCTCGTTTATCTTTGAGTATTTGATTGGCGTGATTTACGCTTTATATAAAAACTCTCATCCCGAATATTCCATTTTCCAAAGAGCTAAGTTCCAACCAGGCAAGGGGCATAAACTTTCCGGTCATGCCGTTAGGAAGCACTCTTATATGCTTTGCGAGATGCATTGTCATTTAGCAGCTGTGCACGAGGTATAGGTCACGACGACGAGCCAAGACTGAGATATACTCGGTTGGCATCGATATTAGAGGTGGAGCATTCCGGGACTCATATGACAGGTCACATCTCGGTACTATCGTTGAATATGATGCTGATTTGGCTATACGGCACATCCAGAAGACCATATCTATGCCGTTACAAAATCAGACATCAAGGTCAATGCTTCGCCTTCAGGTCATAAAGTGAGAGTACAAGATGGTATCTCTCTAAAGTAGTAGTGATGACCAACTCGGCAAGTTAAAATCTCTAGTGACTGAAATCAAAGACATTTAGATCGACAACGGAGATGTTATCCAAATCCTTGAGCAAGATTGGATGACTGTGCCCTTGTATACGGATCAGAATTCATCGTCGGCTCCAAAGCTGGGACTTATCTTCGTATCGAAAACATTCCCTGAGAACAGAGCGGGAAAAACCAGCCTATATTTTGACAATTCTTGAGTTGAAATCGATACAACAGGAACTCACACCGATTATATTTACAAGCCCGGGTTTACGCCTTATGACGATCATGCACGCGCCATCATCTCAATTTGGGACTGTGATAAGTGTCGCTAGAGTGCACGATACAGCGGCTCACCTTTGATTTCGTGATGGAGAGCAAAGATATTGCGACTATATGTTGTCGCACTTGAGTCTCCATGTTGTCGCATTTGAGTCTCCAAGCTAAAAGCTACCTCCTCAGATGTTCAATCAATGCTCCTCTACTAATGAGAATAGAAGACAAGATGTGGAAAAGGTACAGGAAGATCTGGAAGACTTGTTGAGGTTATGCAGTGGGTTTCTCAAAACTCTACGATAATCTACTTTACTCTTCAGTCATTTGCAGGAAAGAGAATACGACATTTTGAGGCGATACTCAACAAAGAGGTTCAGCAAGCTAGCGCTCGACTTGAGATCCTCTACGAAGACGACCTTACGGAAGGAGATACATATGGCGACGAGTGAAACCGTTTGTGGGTTGTTGGGACTCAGTAAGCAAGTCTGGTTGCCGAAACTCATTTGTATTTATGTAAACACAATTTGTGAATTCAGGATCTTCTACAAGTAGCACGACAGCTTTGTTTCTGCAACCTTCTGAGTCAAAAGTCAGTAAACAGGCGTTAGGCTGCATGTTACTATTCACGTAATAACGTCCAGATGATATGGAAGGATTCAAGCAGTTGCACAATCTACAGGATAACTCTCGAGGAACCCTGTTTTCGCAATCCGGCTGCTATGGCAAGGAACCGAGTCAAACCGGCCCTCGAAAGCGAGCCTTTTCCCATGGAAAGCAGCGAGTAAGGAATCAATCTTCAAAAAGGGGACTCTCTAACCTCCGGCTCTTAACTCACATTAAGAGCTAGGACTCTGTACACTATTAAGCTTGCTGCTAAGCTCAATCGCTTTTCCGAAAACTGGTGGCCCTACAGAGTTTCTCTCAAGATTTAAAACTCTCCGATACACCGAGAGCTAGAATCCTCGACCTAGAACAAGATCTTGCCATCGCTCATGAAAGTACTAAGTCTCAACCTCTGCCTAGAACACCACGAGCGGTGGCGAGATCCCACAAGGCGGCCATGAGGATCAAAGCGGGGCGATTGAGCCTTCAGCAGCACCCACCTTAGCGATGACTCGATCCAAAGGGGTACTGGATAATCTGTTTCGAAAGCCTCTTTGTACTATTATACATGGCGGAAGTCCTATAAACCTACAAGACACAGACGATCGCAAACAACCTGGTTCTGAGTTCCCTCAGGAGTGGCCACATGATCCCTACGAAGCGGAAGAGTCAGAAATGACCATAAGGACGCATTCGATATCAAAGCTGGTAAGCTAGCTGATACATAAAGCAGCCAGCGATGCATTTTCTGTTTCTTGATGGACGGGCTCGAGACGCTTGGTAAGTAAGCCTCAGAAAAGAAGAGTGATTATAAAGACTTCTCCTTTCCCTTTCCTTTTCCTTTTCCATCCCCATCATTTTTACAAAGCTGATATCATCGGAACAACATTGTTAAAATATCAAGCTCGGCAATTAAGTGTATCTTACTTTATTACGATCCAATCCTCTCTTCTCGTACCTTTGTCAATATAAATACACAAGCCTAAACCGGTATGTATACCGAAAGTCATGAGTTTAAGTTCCTGATACAGTTTATCTATTCTGGAATTTAGGCTGTGGGGTTTTCATTGATGGGGAGTGTATGTTGTAGTAAGGATCACGTTGTTGTGGGGAGATTGGATTGGTATGGCTTATTCTATGGGATGGATGGGGAAGCTGGTGTCTTCATCCACGGATAGAGGTATGTTGCGATATTCTACGGGAATTTTGCTTCTGTGATATCTATCCTGCATGACGTTGTAGTCGATGGACGTCAATACCCTTTAATTCTACCATGTTTAAATGTTCGCGGTCTTCGTCTTCAATATATACATACCTTCTCTCTCTTTCTATCAATTTTTCTCTTACCCCGTTGGCGGAATTCAGGATATGAGATTTATTTGAGATATTCACGCCTCCAAAGTTACGAAGAATTTGACTTTTCCGAAACATAAAAAGTGAGGATACCTGAGGTGCCTGTACTCGAATGGAGGTGGGTTATGGTTCTACGGAATATTTAGTGGTCTTTTTATCTGGGCCCTCTTCAACTTCTTTTAAAAAAGCAGCAGGATTTCTATGGTATCATTATCCAGTTTGTGCTACAACAACACTTCGTTAGTCCAGATAACAGTTAGTAGTGATGCTTCCACAGGTGGAAAAGCTCGTGAGGTCGTTGGCCCGGAGTTGGTCTTCTGCAGCGACCATAACCTCCTGATATATATCTCAAGTCCGTCATTATTGCCGTGCCAGGTAAGGTGCAAAGGAAATTGATGATGACGCTTCCTCAGACGCGTTTGAGGGTACTAGTTCTGGCGATATCCCAAGCTTTCTAACATGGATAATCCGCCATAGCTTTTGGGAGATCCAGTTTCTCAAATTTTCAATTGTTGGTATAATTTTGAAGGTAGGTAAGTCAGGGATGAGGAGCATTATTCACATTACTCTTCCGCAATCGTGCGTGACAAATTATCTTTGGCTACAGACGTCTCATAAGCCATACTCTTTACCGTCTGATAATATCACCCTTAATCCAATACCCTCTTGCCTCAGTATCTGGGCGAGCAACCAGATCCCCAACGATATGGACAGCTCGTCCATGCGCTACAATGTCGCCGCGAGCAGCTTGACCAGGGTGAGTAGTAGCTTCTATAACTTTGGGACCTCTGTCTGATCGATCTGGCGGAAATTGTAAATGAAGGTTGGAGAAGTCATCTAAGATTATGATAGGTCCGAGTCTGATACTGAGCTGGATCGAATATTGGGCCTGGGCGAGAATCCGGACGAGTACGAATCAGAGGGGATCAATGACATCGAGTCGGACTCTCCCAAAACAGGGAGTGACGAAGTAAGCAATGCAAGCTATGAACTTACACGCTGAAGACGTGGAAGCTTTGAAGGAGGACGTACGCCAGGCGCAAGATGATGATTTCGTTGCTCAAGAGGATAGGTCAGGGGAGGACGCAGATGGAGATATCTATGTCATCAAGCTCAACTGTCTCATCTGACTCGCAATAAGTAATTTTCCCGGTGACGTCTAGCTCGTACGTTATGCGCGGTCCTGACTATGAGTCGGAGTCTATAGAATTGGAGGATGATGAAGAGATCAATGGGAGCTATGAGGTTACCGTTGAAGAGGCGGAATCTTTGAAGTATTTATGGGAGAGTATGTGTTCGATGGAAGGGATAAGGTTCGAGATCAGCGAAGTATCTCTTGCCGAATTGCGCTCTTGATACAGATACAGATACCCAGCGCCAGTTTCTGGAAGGAGCACGAAGGGTAAGTTATCAGGATGTCACAGTTGCTGTGAAGGCCGCAGAAAGCATCACAGACGCAACTACCACATATGGAAACAAAGTTCACAACTTCATGTTTTCAAGATATGGTGTGGGATATGCACGAAGGCAACAAGCATCCGCTCGGTTGGATGGATTTGATCTACTACCGTGCGTTCATGATTAAGAAATACGAAAACACCATATCGACTTCCATCAAAGTTCATTATAAAAACAAATCAGGCACCAATGCCAGAAAAGCGGCTCTACCACTATCGTGGTATCCCAAAGAAAAAGCTAAGGGTCCGTATATTACTCTTTTCAACCCAGAGCGGTGCCAGAGTTCACAACTCTCATATCAAGATGTGTGTCCGTTTGACATAACTTTATACATTCAGCTTCTTTGAATCATCGAATGATATCTCCCTTGCAGTGGTGTATTCACGATATATTGGACTTACCAACATCTTGTTCTCTTCTCACCCATTAGTCTACCAAACGCATTCCCATCGTCCTTCTTTCCTGAAGTCGTACACTCGGACTGCAATATCAGTTTCCATACCCCCATCCAGTATCAGCACCATCATCTCAGACACGCCAGTACGAATCTATTCATCACCAGCACCCTAGGCTTTCATATCACCACCACCACCACCATCATCACGGACACGCCAGTACATATCTATTCTTCACCAACACCCTAATTTTCCGAATCATCCATCCATTACTCCAATTCCAGAGCTGTACCTCAGCATCTCGCAACAACCCCTTCCCTTCATAACACTCCTCACTTCAGTATAGCTAGTATCATATGGGTACCTATATTCATAAACTCTATACTCTTTGAAACAGAATGCGATCAGAAAACCGGAGAGACATCGCCATATCTTAGAGTATATTTTCAATCCTTAAATTCCTCTTCCTGAATTCTGCAGAAATGTCACCGAGAAGGGAGGGATTAGAGACGAGCCATTCTACAGCCTTCAGGAATAGAATCAACCAACCAAACGCAAGCGGTAGAATACTGCATCAATCCCTCTCCTACCTATCTATAATCCGCCATCATCTCCCTTCACTCACTATCCAATCCTATCCTATCCCATCCTACAATCCTCTACAGCTCCTCAATCCATCCCTCCAACATCCAATCCATCCTATTCAAAAAAGATCAATATCGCAACACAAATCTAGAATATATATATATATATATATATAGTATCCTTGAGTTTCAAAATACGGTACCGCCTCATTGCTCCCGCGCTAAGGTCCAGTTCGGCCGTGTGCTCCCTCTGTGCTCCCCTTGCTCCCTCACTGCTCACTTGTACTCCCTCGTGCTCCCTTGCTGCTCTTTTGCTGCGCCGCTTTGCTCCCTCGATGCTCCCTCTAAAGCGGCTTTGCTCCTTTTCCCATCCCGGAATGGTAACCCCCAATCCTAAGTTCGGGGTATGTATGATACACATAAGACAAATACTCCGGACCTAAGGCTTATAACCGCTGTCTTCGATAAGGAAAGGGAATAAGGCCACTTCAGAGGGAGTCGAGGAGCAGCTGAGGTAGGAACAACCTCAGAACTATCAATACGCACGGCAGTATAGTGGCTAAGGGAGCCTGATTAGGCTGCTTGAATACTCCGCTCAATCGGAAGTCACTTAGGCATTGCCGCTTCAATCATTTTCACATACTCGCCTTCAGTTCCTGAGCAATATTATAGTGGCTAACACCGGCCGCGTGATAGAAATTGTACAGATATGTAACAATTTCCTTTCCTCTTTCTTTATGCTGCTCAACGTAATGAAGGTGGTGATTATAGCGCTAAGAGGAAGAGCATAAATCGATTCGTTAAGGCTAGTCGTAGAATACGCCTTGTCATCCACCAATGGCATTCGACACACAGCACGGAGAATTTGAATCCTCTGATTCATCAGAGTTCTGATGGTGTTGCTGAGCCTGTCTACCACGGTAGCACCTTGAAACCTTGGTGTACGTGGTGGTCATTTATTTCTCTCTTCTGCGCTTCGCTGAGATGAGCTTTTAAGAGTTCTCTCATCGTTGTTGTGTATGACCCGGAGATATCGATCCCATCCGCCCAACAAAAAGGCGAGCACTGACCCCGTGAGAAGGCACTTCCGCCGTTTTCTAGGAGCACGTGAGCGACATCTACCCAGCCGCTATTTGCTACGCAATGCATTGGTGTAAAAGCAAAAGGCCCCCTAGCCATAGCATTAGGGTCAGCGCCTGCTTCGATGAGTGCAGCAGCTATTTGACGCGCTTTCACTCTATCTCCCCAGCGACCAGGGAAGCAATGATGATGCCTGTTCTCAATGCAGTACTTTTCACAATAACTTGAAAGAAAGAGTATGGACCCCTTTCGCAAGCAAGCAAGGTGGAGAGGGGTGCAACCACGGGCATCAACGGCCTTAACGCTATGTTTGGTGGCAAGGCATATGACAGCAACGAGGTCTTCTTGCCATACAGCCCGATGAAGAGGAGACCACTCCCTATAATACTTTCTCAGTCTACGATCACGGAGATGAAATTGGGCAAATGCCTTGAATTCCTTACTTTGGAAGACCGTCTCTGGCGAGGCGTCCTTGGCTGTTTTCGGAGCATGCGTCCTCATATTTTCGAAGACCCTCGAAAGATATCTCAGCAGCTGAAATAAGAGTAGAGTTTGACGCTCTCTCAGACCTTCGGGTCACAGTCTCTAGTTGACTCGCAGCCTGGTGGGCGTTGTCAGAAGCTAGAAAGGATGAGTGAATGGGGACTCATGACCTCAATCACTGATTCCCACTGCTTCGCTGCCATGGTTAGGTGTTCAAAACCAGCGAGCTCGGCTATCCGAAGGGCCCATTTTCGGTCTTCTTGAACCCATTCCTGTTGATCACGCAAAACACTGTAAGTCCTTGAAACATCCTCGAAGTAAACATGTTGAGCCATTGAGCTCTCTATCTCGTAAAAACTTGTGAGGTCTTGAATCGCCATTACAGAAGCCTTTTTGCAATCAGATAGCAGCCCAATGACGCCAAGATCTTCGAGACCTTCAATATCTCGCGTGAAAGCGTTAGCGAAGAACGCAGTCGCCCTCATACCTTTATCTTCACAAATCCCGTTTTTCTTATCGAAATAGTTACCAATCCTTCGGTTCATGTGATGCCAGGGTAGGGGGTAGGGAAATCGGGCTGGAAACGGCCCGTGAATCAGATGATGCGCAATGCCATGTAAAGCTCTCGTAAGTATAAGCGGTATAGATGATTCCTCGAGGTCCCCGGTACTGCTCAATAAACCATTATCAGGTGACGGAAGAGGAGAGAAGATGGGAGATTCCCAGAAGATCCTGACCCGTGAATATGCAACATCCAATACTGTCTTGTCTAACATCGCAGAGGATCCTTTCAGGATTTCCATGCGTCCTAAATGCCGTCCGGGGTAGTAGACAGAATTTGGAACGTTGATCATCCAACGTATAAAGGGCTTTCCAGGATTAGTCATTGGCTTCCAATCAACTATAAGTATAATTTCGCCAACATCATCGTCGACTGGATATCGGGACACGTATTGACCTTTTTCCCACGATGGCCAGGACGTCTCCAAAGGAATTGATTCGGGATGATCGAGCGCCGGAATTGAGTTTTCGACGACCTTAGTCCATGGAGACCTGTGCAAGACTTCCCAAAGTGCTGCCCTTATTTCGGAAAATTCATCGTAAGGCCTTAGTGCTTCCTGGCGCCGGCGTTTCTCCGCTTCTGCTGCTTTCACTTCGGCTGCTTGCACGAGGTTTTGTCGTTCCCTTGCATCTGCTTCATACTTGGCTACTATTTCCTGATTATTGGCGATAAGGACAGTGCGGAGCTCCTCTATGTGCTGTTGATGCGAAAGCTTCAGTTCTCTAAATTTTTGCAGTATCTCTTGTTGCCTATCCATTTGTAATTTGAGATTAATTGACTCTACCCGGTCTTTCATTTCTGTAGACGTGTCTGACATCTGCTTGAAGATATTCTGGAATTGCATCCTAGGATCTGCTCGAAGTAAATACAAAGTCTTACTGGCTTCAGAAGAATCAGCGCGACACAGCCCATGATATTGCAAGTATAAACACAGACATTTAGACTTTGAATACCAATCTAGGGACCTGATATTGAAGTCGATGATATTTTGGTAAAGCGAAACAAGTAGAGACTGAATGCTCAAAATATCTTGCTCGTTGTGGAATAGCTTGAAATACAAGTCAATGCGGGGCATTAAAACGAAAATCTTTGCTACGATTTCAACCAGGACTTCCGGATTTTGAAAGGCATCCCGACTAATCTAGTTGGTTGTTAGTTTTTGCTTGAGATCCTTTGTAAGAATTACCAACATGCAGAATGAATTTCAGGGCGCCCCAAGCTGCCGACGGAATGCCGAAGGAGGTGGCCGAAATGCCCTGTGCAATATTCGCAATCTCATCATCAAAGCGTAAGACAGCGTTTACTGATGTCTTTGCGAGTCTCAATAATTTCTTTGTGTTCTCCGTTTTGGCATAAGGTCCGTTTTCGATGTCCGTAAGCAACTCTTCGGGGGTCTTATAAGATCGCAGCTGGTTCCACTGAGCTTGGTTGATCTTGCCATCTCGTACGAGGCTCTCATAAGAGTCTACTGCATTCGTCCATGCTTCCCGCACTCGGCTGCACAGTTGGCGATTAGAAGCTTCCTTCCCCCTTGCTGACAGGGATAAGTCATTACTTGCGTAGATTCTCTCCTTCTAGAGTTGTCATCACTCGATAGGGAATTCAGAAGCAGTCCGTGCTTGTTGCTCGCACTTTCCTCGGTAGCCGGATAAATTATGGTAGTCGGTGCGAGCAGTCAATTCTGCTAGGCATTTGAGATTTGTTAGCGGACGTCGTTTAAATATATAATCATAAGCCTTGGGAGCCCATTATGTGGATCGGAAGTAGTCTGGCGGTGATTGATAGGCTAGGTAGACACAGCTGAAAAAGGTCTCTCACGCTATATTGTCGCGCCGGAACTATCCGTTGCGCAGGCCACAGTGGCTGTGTCGATGCTGTAAGACCACTATCTTAATGGGCCGAACGTCATCTACGGTCTAAAAATTCCGAGATCTCATTTTCTTCTTGTGAACGGGCTGGCCGGATCGGTTATAGTATCTCCTTGGGTTCAATATAATTCTTCATTTACTTCATTGCCTTTAGGTAATATGGGCCTCGCTTTGCTTATGCCGATATTCTAACTTTATGTATTTCCCTCCACTTATACAATTAAACTTAAAAAGGCTACTCGGAACATAGCCGCAATGCGCCACGAGGCTGCCATTTCAAGCTCTTTGCGACTGCGCCCCTGCACAGCCCTACGGTTCTCTCTTGCTTCCTTAGTGCTCCCCCTTGCTCCCTCGCTGCTCCTCACTGCTCCCTTATGCTCCCCCGCTGCTGCCCCGTGCTCTTCCGTGCTCCCCCTTGCTCCCTCGGTGCTCCCCCTTGCTCCCTCGCTGCTCCCTCTAAAGCGGCCCTGCTCCCCTTTCTGAACTGAAACGGTAATCCCCTAGGTCTGGGATGTCAAGGTTCTTACGACGCCGGTGTAGATGCTGCTGCCTGGCGCCTGTTCTTACCACAGAAGGGAGGACGCTAGGTGTCGATTTTATACCTTTGGTGGACGGTTTGTAGATAATTTAATTGCTCTTGCATGTTTGAAGATTCAGGCGCAGTCACGCAGCCCACAATCCAAATCGTGCTCGGTTGTTTCTCGAAATGTACGACTGTAGAGAGGCATGCATTCATTGTAAGGAATCGCGTAGTAGCATACTAGTAGATTTCTATTATAGTAAATGCTAGCTATAATTCTTCGATGATGAGACGTGTTGATTCCTACTTTCTAAGACTGCAGTGCGGGGCACGATTAGACCCTGAGAGGGAGGTAGAAGAAAAAGTAGCGAAGAGGTGGAAAAACTCCAGACAAGTGTTGCTTGATATCCTCTTTTCTAATTATCGTCAATCTTCTCCGATTGCTCAAACGTCGCATTGAAGTCCGTCGATTGCGACTGCTAGGATGGCATCCTAGCAGGTCGATATACCTGGTCTCTCTCGACTGGTCATGGGCGCTGGCGCTCATGGTCTTAAGTAGATGGTGCTCTCTGGCGTCGACATCCATACTATTGGTTGCATGCTAATGGTGAGCGAACTAATTCCGGCATCGCAAGATTTCCGAACTTCTCTCAATGCTCGACGAGAGAAGCAGCGAACTGAGTGCCAGTGGCTCTACAATCTCGTTGAGATTGGAGCCGGCTCCTCTTTCTTAGTGGATCACTTGCTCAAAACGCGAGCGGGGGAGAACGTGCTGGCGCTCCTGGCTTCAATAGCGCCGCTCATGTCACCGGATGCTTGCTCGGCGGCGCTCTCTGTGTTATTTGATACCGCAGGGGTGCCGTTCGATCACACGCCTGGTGTGAACCAGTTTCATAAATTACGCGGCGCTCTCGTCTCTTTTGCGCGTACTGTCGGCTTCCAGGAGAGAGTTCTCCAATATCATTCTCTGCTTGAGAGAATTTTATATCAGCAGTCTCCGCAAGCTACCACACCCATCAAGCGCTGTCCGTTCGACGCGATGCCTAGCAAGTACAATCTACCGCGAGTCATACAATTCTGCCATGAGATTGCCACCTCTGGAGATATCGCTATCTTGGTATACAAAGGCTTTCAGGGTTCTGGATGGGTTGCTGCTTATGCGAACTTCATCCTTGGATTCTCGGTCTGCGCTGTCGACAGCGCGGGTGTCCAGATTCCGATCAGTGACAGCTACGGTAAAGCGAAGGTGATCATGCAACTATCAGCAAAAGAGAGTGCATGTGAACTTCTTAGGGAAGGCAATCTGACCGATTTCATCTCTATCGAGCCCATGGATCAGCCTTCTCGACGTGCGTGGAGTGTCAATTGCTCGGAGCTTGATTTCCTTGTCCACAATCTTCCAGAGCTGACTGATCCGAATCATGTTAATACAGTGTCCGAAATAGCGGCTGTATCTACCCTCGATGAGGTGGTGCAACGAGCATCGCACATTGGGACCACGGATTCCTTACCAGGATTTCAAACTTATTTCGTCTCTGTGTTGCCGCAAATTCAAGAGAGATCGTTAGACATCTTGTCTTTGCTAGGCTTTAAAGCAAAGCAGCGAGGCCATTATCGATATGACCTGTCTTTCCACTGCGAGGGTACTCTTAACGATGCGCTTTTGGCATGTGATCTGATTGGGCAATTTAGGGACGAGAAGGCTCTGATCCGTATCCTCAAACGTAGGGATGCCACTACCAACAAGGACAGCCCATTGTACCGTATTTCGGATCGAGTATGCGAGGTCTTAGGAAGAGCAATCCTGTTTGCGTCCCAGATGGCCTTCACTGATTGGAACACAACCTTACAAACCATGTCGGTGCATCATTTTCATGGACACACCACTTCTCGCACAATACTGACGCGTGCTAAGCCTGCTGCGGTGCATGAGTCAGGCCCATTCGAGGGGCTTAATCGGGCCATACTTGCCTGTACTGATGCTATTGATGAGCAAACGCTGACGCAAAAGATGTTCACACCCGACTGGCTTGGGCTGAACCTTGATGGTGTGGTGGTGCTTCGTACATTATCGAATTGTCACTCGATAACCAAGGTTCAAGGGAGGGTATTCTCGCTCTTGCCAGGTTATATCTCATTCGAAGGACAACAAAGAGAAGTCATAAGGATGGCGTTCGAGAACGATGTACGATGTAAGCCGATAACAAGCCTCAACCAAGATGTGCAGCCCATGGACTGTGCTCCCGCTCTACGAAGTCGCTTCCTCCTTAGCGGTTCTGGAGACACATTGTGGGCCCGCCATGAAATCTTGGATGGCTCAGAACTTTTCACTGTCGCTCACCCTGTCGAGATATCTGCCGCTATAAGGAAGATCCTAGTCGCGCAGCCTTGCGAGCATCCCTACAACACCATTTTCAAATATCCAGACTCGTTGCGTAAGGAAAAATTTCCCTTCGCGTTGTTTCCGGGTCTTACTCTTTATGTAAGCGATCGAACACAGCATTCGCAGCTGACGTTCGATGGAACTTATAAATACACTACATTTCTGTACTACCAACAAGTGGAGAAAAATGATTTTGCTCAGTGGCTGGCCTGTCAGTGGCACCGCGGATCTGATCATAACCGGATTCTGATTTTACAGGAGAACGCATGCTTGCAATGCATAATAAAGAGGATCATCGGGAACAGAGAGAAGTTTTTAGATATGACCTTGGGGTCCGCGGACTTTTGTATCATCGCCGGCAGAACAAATGACCTGGAATAAGATTAAAATATCCGAGAATCATAATGGGTGTGAGTAATGTGAAATGACATTCTGAAACGCTTGAGTAACCATTAGCGATGCCTAAGTCGAATAAAAGGCATGCATAGGCCATCTGCGGAAAGTCTAAACTGCCCGTAAAGTGAAAATTCCTACATTGTTCTTGGGCATTCTCAGATTCTAAGCCAGAGGATTACGATTGTTTCTGGTGATGGCAGAAGCAAAGCACGTCCATGGACGGATACGTACCATAAGCAATCTAATGTCAGAACGATCATTTCCTACGGAACAAAGATTTCAAGGTCTTCGCCCTCCTATTCCCCTTCCATTGCAAGCACCTCGTATGTAAAACCCTTTCCTTTCGCCTTCAAGTCTACTTCTTCCACTTTGCCCACCTCGACCACTACCACTAACAACTACCAATACTTGTGGCCGTAGCCTCTGCCTGGATCTGCGGGCCTACTTTTTCTTTATCTTTATCCATCTCGCTTTCATCTGGGAATTTTGGAACATGCAACATCTAGCAAAGGGTACTGTGGTGCAAATATGTATTTTCTCGCCATTTCTCGTCATTCATGCTCTGTACATCTCATTTATCGGAGACGGGACTTGTTGCCTTAATTGAAAAAGTTGAGTGTTTACCCAGTTGCTCCAGTTCGATAAGGGGCTAACTAGCCGCTTTATCTTGATCTCAGGGAAAAGGCAGGTATGAGTTATAAGATTAGTACGACAGAGAGCCATTTTGGGCCTTAAGGAGCTTGCGTGCGGCGATTAGATCTAAAACAATCTTAGGCTTGACATCAAGGTTTCAAAAAACACCGGCAATTTAATAAACATTAGTTTAAGACAAAGAAAATACTCACTTTGCTAGTTATACTGGGCAAAGGAAATAGAATGATGACTTGAGGATTTGGCTAAGATCAATCGAATGAAGAGGGTATGGAGCAGAGATAGAAGGGGGTTATATTGCAGAAGTGAGAACTTACTTACCCTGGTCTCTTTTGTTTTAAGCTATATATCGAGATGACCGATTTACTCTAAAAACCATACGAGCGAATCAATTGAGCAAAGAAACGAGTAGAGGGTAAAGAGAAATAGCATTTAGAATGGCTAAAAGGGAGCTCTTAAGAGTATAAGGGCCTCGAGGAAATAAAAAATAACTAGGGCAACTCAAGCCGGAGGCTGAGAGATCCATTTCAGGCTCCTACCTGTTGTGCCCCTGTACTGCCTACATGCTCCCCTTGCTGCGCCTCGTGCTCCCCTATGCTCTATGCTCCCCCATGCTCGCTCGCTGCTCGCCCATGCTCCCTCGATGCTCTCCCGTGCTCCCTCAGTGCTCCCTTGCTCCGCCCCCTTGCTCCCTCGCTGCTCCCTCTAAAGCGGCCCTGCTCCCTTTCCCGATCTAAAAAGGTAATTCCTAATCCTAAGTTCGGGGTATATATAATATATATATATATATATATATCCATATACCAATGATAAACACCATCCCCTCCCCACCTCCCCCCTCATCCCCTCACCATCGATCTGGCAGATTCTCAGCCCCAATCAAACATATCCCGTCACCACTCATAGCGCTCGTCATAACTTTCAGCCTCGTATCCTCTCCCTTTCTAAGCAACTTGTGGTACTCCTAGAGCGTAGCGTACCTACACCGACAGTCATGCCGCCCTCGCAGCTACCACTTGATGTCAATATCTAAAACAGCCCACGAACCTATGCTGGATGTCTCGGAAAAACTTTCTCGGCCTGCTGAATAGAATGGCCAGTCTCAGGTTGGTTGCCTCATCGGCGAGGAATACGAATGTAGAACTCAGCAAGCGTTTCTCGCCTGCGCGCTGAAGCTATATCTACCGATTCGAAGCAACGGAGAACCCAAATATTACCGGTAGCGTTGTTGCCTGAACTATTATTCAGACTCTATACTTCATACTACAAGAACGAAAGGAGAAAGCTGCAATACAATACAATATATATATCTTAGATAGAAGACGCAGCATGATACTTCCCCTTATAGGATGCCTTTATCAATTCACCGACTCTTTTCTAACAGTATTTCTTCAAGTGTAGTGCCATCACTTCTCACCTCTCACCTCTCACCCCCCCCCTCTCATCTCTCCTCTCACCCCCCCCCCCTCTCATCTCTCCCCTCCCCTCTCTC
>JAABUV010000252.1_pt1 | contig 82425 bp, 82 predicted proteins | sample 5559971 | NCBI WGS metagenome assembly JAABUV01 (sample SAMN10711881, study PRJNA513362) | rock metagenome | isolation source: Antarctica rocks | place: Antarctica: Victoria Land, Knobhead nord | collected 2015-12-19 | reverse complement strand
CGCCTTCAACATCCTCAAGGCCAACCAGACCGACACGCTCAGCCAGGACCGCTACCGCGCCAGTCTCGCAGGCGTCAAAAACCTGCTCTCACTCACTGTCATCCGAAAGCGTTGAACAGCCCTGGGGGTACCGGGCGCGCGAAGCGTAGGAAGCAAGGCTGGGCTCTGCCCAGACCCGCCAGGGGCGAGCCGCCCCTGGACCGGCTTTACTTAAGTATTGGATTCCAAAGGCCTGCCTTTGGCGGAGTTTGAGGCAGAGCCTCAACCTTGCTTGCTTAGCCTGCGTCCCGCTCGCGCAGCAGCCTTGCCGCTTCCACGGCGAAGTAGGTCAGCACCCCGCTGGCGCCGGCGCGCTTGAAGGCGATCAGGCTCTCCAGGGTCGCGCGGTCCCGGTCGAGCCAGCCGCGCTCGACGGCCGCGACGAGCATCGAGTACTCGCCGGACACCTGGTAGGCGAAGGTGGGCACGGCGAAGCGCTCGTGGACGCGCCGAACGACGTCCAGGTAGGGCATCCCCGGCTTGATCATGACCATGTCGGCGCCCTCGAGCAGGTCCAGCTCGACCTCGCGCAGGGCCTCGTCGCCGTTGGCGGGGTCCATCTGGTAGGTCTTCTTGTCGCCCTTCAGCGCGGTCTCGGAGCCGAGCGCGTCGCGGAACGGGCCGTAGAACGCCGAGGCGTACTTGGCGGCGTACGACATCAGGCGGGTGTGCTCGTGGCCCGCGGCGTCCAGCGCCTCGCGGAGCGCACCGATGCGGCCGTCCATCATGTCAGAAGGCGCGATGACGTCGATGCCGGCGTCGGCCTGGTTGACGGCCTGGCGGGCGAGGATGGCGACGGACTCGTCGTTGGCGATAGTGCCGTCGCGCAGCACGCCGTCGTGGCCGTGGCTGGTGTAGGGATCGAGCGCCACGTCGCCGATCAGGCCGAGGTCGGGGAACTCGCGCTTCAGCAGGCGGGCGGCCTGGCAGATCAGGTTGTCGGGGTTGGCGGATTCGGTACCGTCCGGGTCCTTCTTCTCTGCGGGCGTCGCGGGGAACAGGGCGAGCGCCGGGACGCCGAGGCGGGCGGCGGGGGCGACGTGGCCGGCGAGGCGGTCCAGGGTGACGCGCTGCACGCCGGGCATCGAGGCGATGGCGCTGGTGATGGCGCTGCCCTCGATCATGAAGATCGGCCAGATCAGGTCGTCGGTGGACAACCGGGTCTCCGCGACCAGGCGGCGGGTCCAGGCGTCGTGGCGGTTGCGGCGCATCCGGGTGGCGGGGAAGCGTCCGACGGTCATGGGGTGGAGTCCTTCGATCTGGCGGGGCCGCTGCAGGCTGGGCGAAAGGCGTGGCGGGGCCAATAGGCCGTCGCGGCGACGGCGCCAAGCCGGCAGGAAGCGCCGGTCCCGGCGAAGCGGCCCACTCGACGGCCAGGATTGGCGCCTCCACAGGCAAGCAAGGCCGGGCTCCGCCCTGTATTGGCCTTGCTGAAGCAAGTGGATTCCAAAGGCGAGCCTTGGGCGGAGTTTGAGGCAGAGCCTCAACCTTGCTTGCTGCGCCCGCGCGCACGTTGGCACCGGGGGCGATCTGGTCCTACATACCGGGCGGCGGCGCCGTGCCGGTCCGGGGCAGGCTGCTGCCCGAAGAGGTGAGCGTGCTGCAGGATACCAGATCGAGGCTGGCTGGGTCGCGCGAGCGGCTGTCCGAGGCATCCGGCGTGGCGCCCAGGGCGGGCGCGGTGCAGGTCGGCGCGGAGATCCGCGGCGCGCGCGAGGCGCTCGGGTGGAGCCTGGAGGCAGTGTCGGACGAGCTGCGCATCCGCCAGCCCTACCTGGAGGCGATCGAGGCGGGGCGGGTGGCCGACCTTCCGGGCAACGCGTACGCAGTGGGATTCCTGCGGACCTATGCCGGGGCGGTGGGACTGGACGCCGACGCGCTGGCGGAGCGGTTCCGTGCCGGGGCGAGCGAGGTGAACCGCAGGACGGAGCTGGCGTTCCCGGCGCCGGTGCCGCAGCACGGGATGCCGGCGGGCGCGGTGGTGCTGCTGGGCGTGGTGGTGGTGGTGGCGGCGTACGCGGGCTGGTACCGCATGTCCAGCGACGGGCACACGCCGGTGCAGACGGTGCCCGAGGTGCCGGAGCCTCTCGCGTCGCGTGCGGCGCCGGCCATGGTGGCGCCGTCGCCGCAGGTCGCCTCGATCCTGCCGGCTACCGCGCCGCCCTCCGCCCAGGCACCGGCTGCGTCGTCTCCGACGCCCGCTGTCGCGGCCTCGGCCGTGCCGGGGCAGGCTGTGCCGCCTGCGGGGAGCGCCACCGCCGGCCCGGCGGCACAGGCGGCGGGCGCCTCGGTCGGCGGCGTGGTCGCGGCGGCCTCCGTGCCGGTCGCGCAGGGGACGGGCGTTCCCGGAGCGGCGGCAACCCCAGGTGCTGCGGGCGCGGGGGATGCTGCGCCGGCCGTGCTGCCGGTCGTGGCGCCGCCGGGGACGCGGATCGTGCTCGCGAGCACGGCACCGAGCTGGATCATGGTGCGCGAGAAGGGCGGCAAGGTGCTGGTCAACGAGACCCTGCATCCCGGTGAGACCTGGCCGGTGCCGGCGGACGATCACCCGCTGCTGCTGTCGGTGGGCAATGCCAGGGGGCTGTCTCTGCTGGTCGACGGGGCCGTGGCGCCGCAGCTCCAGGGCATCAGCCGCCGCGACCTGCCGCTCGATGTGGACGACGTGCAGTCCGGCAAGCTCGTGGCCGCGCCGCCATCGCCCAAGCCCAGGCCGAAGCCGGCCGCGGCGCCGGCCGACGCGGACAACTCCGCGGACCAGCTCAACGCGAGGCAGCTCGGCAGCCACTGACAGGGTTCCAGCTCGTACCGACAGCCCAGTGAAGCAAGGTCGAGGCTCTGCCTCAAACTCCGCCAAAGGCTCGCCTTTGGAATCCAATACTTAAGTCAAGCCGGTCCAGGGGCGGCTCGCCCCTGGCGGGTCTGGGCGTAGCTGCCCAAAGGTTCCGACAGCCCGCTTGGGCTGTTGGAATGGGCAGCGGAGGGAGAGCCCAGCCTTGCTTTCTGACAGTTTGGCCTTCCGCACCTGGGCTGGTAGTCCTGGAGGCAGACGGCCCACAGCAACGGGCGCCGCGCCCGGCCCGGAGGTCCCATGAGCTACCGCCCCTACCAGCAGATCGAGCGCCGACGCTCGCGCCAGATCAGCGTCGGCCGCGTCAAGGTCGGCGGCGACGCGCCGATCACCATCCAGACCATGACCAACACCCTGACCTCCGACGCGCAGGCCACGATCGCGCAGATCCGCCGCGCCGAGCTGGCCGGCGTGGACATCGTGCGGGTGTCGTGCCCCGACGTGGAGAGCACCGCCGCGCTGGCGGAGATCGTGCGCGAGGTGAACGTGCCGATCGTGGCCGACATCCACTTCCACTACAGGCGCGCCATCGAGGCGGCCCAGGCCGGCGCCGCCTGCCTGCGCATCAACCCGGGTAACATCGGCAGCGCCGAGCGGGTGCGCGAGGTCGTCACCGCGGCGCGCGAGCACGGCTGCTCGATCCGCATCGGGGTGAACGCCGGCTCGCTGGAGCGCCACCTGCTGGAGAAGTACGGCGAGCCGAACCCGGAGGCGCTGGTCGAGTCGGCGCTGGAACATGCCAAGATCCTGCAGGATCACGACTTCCACGAGTTCAAGATCAGCGTGAAGGCGTCCGACGTGTTCATGGCGGTCGCCGCCTACCAGCAGCTCGCCGAGCAGTGCGACCACCCGCTGCACATCGGCATCACCGAGGCGGGCGGCAGGCGCGCCGGCACGGTCAAGAGCGCGATCGGGCTGGGCAACCTGCTGTGGGCCGGGATCGGCGACACGGTGCGCGTCAGCCTCTCCGCCGAGCCGGAGGAGGAGGTGCTCGTCGGCTGGGACATGCTCAAGACGCTCGGGGTGCGCAACAGGGGCGTGAAGGTCATCTCCTGCCCGTCCTGCGCGCGACAGGGGTTCAACGTGATCGCCACGGTGCAGCAGCTCGAGGAGCGGCTCGCCTACATCGAGACGCCGGTGACGCTGTCGATCATCGGCTGCGTGGTCAACGGGCCGGGCGAGGCGCTGATGACCGACGTGGGCCTCACCGGCGGCGGCAACAACCGCCACATGGTGTACTCGGCGGGCAGGCAGGACCATACGATCGACGGCGCCTCGATGGTCGACCACATCGTGGCGCAGGTCGAGGCCAAGGTCGCGGCGATCCAGGCGGAGGAAAGCGCCAAGAAGGCGGTCGCCGAGGGGATGTCGGCGGCGGCAGAATAAGGCCAGGGCTCTGCCCTGGACCCGCTGGGGGCTGAGCCCCCAGACCCACATAACTTAAGAAAGCCTGAGTGATGGTTTCCAAAGGCGAGCCTTTGGCGGGGTCCAGGGGCAGAGCCCCTGGCCTTGTCTCCTAGATGGCCGGGTTGCAGCCGGTTCGCGGCACCCGCGACCTGATCGGCGACGAGCAGAGGCAGTACGCCTACGTCGTCGCGACCGCGCGGCGCGTGGCCGGTCTCTACGGCCTCGACGAGTGGCAGACTCCGATCTTCGAGGACGAGCGCGTGTTCCTGCGCACCCTGGGCGACACCTCCGACGTCGTGACCAAGGAGATGTACAGCTTCGAGGACCGCGGCGGCGACCGGCTGACCCTGCGGCCGGAGGGCACGGCCGGGGTGTGCAGGGCGCTGGTCAGCAACGGGCTGACGCAGTCGCTGCCGCAGAAGGTGTTCTACGCCGGGCCGATGTTTCGCTACGAGCGGCCGCAGAAGGGCCGCTACCGGCAGTTCCACCAGGTCGGCGCGGAGTGGATCGGCGCGGCCGAGCCGCTGGCCGACGCGGAAGCGATCGCCTGCGCGCGCGACGTGCTGCGCGCGCTCGGCGTGGAGGACGGCGTGGTGCTGGAGCTGAACACGCTGGGCGACGCGCAGAGCCGGGCTGCGTACCGGGCCGCGCTGGTGGCCTATCTGGAGGAGCGGCGGGCGGAGCTGTCGGCGGAGAGCGCGTCGCGGCTGGAGCGCAACCCGATGCGGGTTCTCGACAGCAAGGACGAGGGTGACCGCAGGATCGTGGCCGACGCCCCGGTGATCGGGCCGCACCTGACGCCGGCCGCGCAGGCGTTCTACGACGCGGTGCGGCGCGGGCTCGACAGGTTCGCAGTGGCGTTCCGCGAGAACCCGCGGATCGTGCGCGGGCTCGACTACTACAGCCACACTGCGTTCGAGTTCACGACCGAACGGCTGGGCGCGCAGGGCACGGTGCTGGCGGGCGGGCGCTACGACGGCCTGGTCGCGGAGATGGGCGGGCCGGCGACGCCGGCGATCGGCTGGGCGGCGGGGATCGAGCGACTGTCGATGCTGGTGGACGGCGTGCCGGCGGGGCCGGAGGTCGTCGCCGTGGTGCCGGTCGGCGAGGCGGCGGAGGCGGCGGCGGTCGACGTGCTGCGGGCGGTGCGCGGCGCGGGGCTGCGGGCGGAGATGGCGTATCGCGGCACCCTGAAGAAGCGGATGGAGCGGGCGAACCGGATCGGGGCGGGCTTCGCGGTGATCCTGGGCGAGGACGAGCTGGCGCGCGGCGTGGCGCAGGTGCGCGACCTGCGAGCGGGGGCGCAGGAGGAGGTGGCGCTGGGCGACGTGGCGGCGCTGCTGGCCCGGCGGGTGTCCGGCGTGCCTGTGGCGTCGGCGGGGTAGGGCGTGCTGGCCGGGGTGGCGGATGCGGCCGGGGTCGTGGGGGCGGCGCTGATCTCCGGGCTCTACCTGCTCAACCAGATGGGGCGGCTGGAGACCACGGACTGGCGGTTCCCGGGGGGCAACCTGGTGGGATCGGTGCTGATCTTCCTGTCGCTGGTGGAGACGTTCAACCTGCCGTCGGTGCTGATCGAGCTGTTCTGGTCGGCGATCAGCGTGTTCGGGCTGGTGCGGGTGTGGCGACTCAGGAAGGCAAGCAAGGCTGGGCTCTGCCCAGACCCGCCAAAGGCCGGAGGCCTTTGGAAACCATTGCCTGAAGCAAGCAGGTCTTGAGGGTCATGCACGGCTATCGCCGGTTCTTTCTTCAACAAGTGGATTCTCAAGGCTCCGCCTTGAGCGGAGTCCAGAGGCAGAGCCTCTGGCCTTGCTTGCTTGCGGGGCGTGCGTGAGCGGCGCCGCCCGGCTGGACCGGATCGTGGCCCGTGCCGAGGAGCTGCGCTCCGACCTGTCCGCGACGGGGGTGAGCGGCGAGGCGTTCACCAAGGCCTCGCGCGAGCTGTCGGAGCTGGAGCCGGTGGTGGCGCGGATCGAGGAGTTGCGCGCGGCGGAGGCGCAGGCGGCCGAGGCGGAGGCGATGCTGGCGGACCCGGAGATGCGCGAGCTGGCGCAGGCGGAACTGGAGGGGCTGCGCGAGCGGCTGCCGGCGCTGGCGCACGAGATCCGGCTGTCGCTGCTGCCCAAGGACGAGGCGGACGCCAGGAGCGCGATCCTGGAGCTGCGGCCGGCGGCGGGCGGGGACGAGGCGGCGCTGTTCGCGGCCGAGCTGTTCGGGCTGTACCAGAAATACTCGGAGGCGCACGGCTGGCGGTTCGAGATCATGGAGTACGACGACACCGGGCTCGGCGGGCTCAAGGGCGGGATGGCGGAGATCACCGGGCGCAACGTCTTCGCGCGGCTGAAGTACGAGTCGGGCGTGCACCGGGTGCAGCGGGTGCCGGCGACGGAGAGCCAGGGGCGCATCCACACCTCCACGGTCACGGTGGCGGTGCTGCCGGAGGCGGAGGAGGTGGACGTGGAGGTCAACGAATCAGACCTGCGCATCGACGTCTATCGGGCGTCCGGGGCGGGCGGACAGCACGTCAACAAGACGGAGAGCGCGGTGCGGATCACGCACCTGCCGACCGGGGTGGTGGTGGCGATGCAGGAGGAGCGCAGCCAGCACAAGAACCGCGCCAAAGCGATGAAGATCCTGCGCGCCAGGCTGTACGAGGCGCAGCGGGCGGCGCTGCACTCGACGCGCTCGGCGGACAGGAAGTCGCAGGTGGGGACCGGGGACAGGAGCGAGCGCATCCGCACCTACAACTTCCCGCAGGGGCGGGTGAGCGACCACCGGATCAACCTGACGCTGTACAAGATCGAGCGGGTGATGGCGGGCGAGTTGGACGAGTTCGTGGACGCGCTGACGGCGGAGGACCAAGCGGCGCGGCTGGCGGCGGACGAGTAGCATTTATAAGTTTATCGTTACTACAGTATTTGACGCCACGTTCTTTGCATTGCATTTATTACCTACACAATAGTTGTGTCTGGGTCTTGATCAGGCGCAGGTAGAAGTCGTTTGACATCACCAACTTTTTTCGCCAGTAAACGAACTGGATAGCGTTCACCTTGCTCTGTCAACCTTCAATAACTTCCTCGATCACTAACAGCACGTCTGCGAAATCCTTTGTCAACCAAGCCAAGAGCACGAAACTGAACTATAATCTCAGCAAATATTTCTGGAGAAATCTCTGAGGTTTGTATATAGTTGATCTTCCTATCAATGTCCTCAGACCAGCTAACAAAAGTCGATAGCTCTCTCTTTATAGTGATATCTGTAGCTTCGTTCATTAACAGTGGTCCTACATATCTAAATAAATCATCCCAAGAAGACTCTGCGCTCAAACCTTGAGTCTCTATTTTATATGTTGGATCAGTTTTCTTGTGAATGTTAGCATATCCTGATAATTCAGTAAGTTCAGCTCCATGTGAAAACTCGTCAGCATTATCGACGAGATCAGACTCTTTGTTAGCCTTTTCCTTTAGTTTCATGTTTTCTAAAGTTAAGATATTAATTTGCTCTAGAAGTTCTAAATTAGACGAACCCGTGTTACGGACCCAACCAGGACGTGGCTTAACCTTAAGGGCGCGCGACACACTACGAGACACTAAGCCGCCAAGTTCCTGGGCTGTTGTCCACGTCCGAATTGGATGCTCGTGCATAACACGAGTACGAAACGTCTCCAAACGGCCCCGGCCAGCAATCTCTCTTTCAGTTTTCGAAACAGGTATGTTTTCCGGATCTCCATGTACAAATCCAAGTATTGGTATGGATAGAGATTTAGCATAATTGTATTCTTTTTCAATATAGCTAATACTATCTTGTGTGACCGAGCCATACCTTCCTCCAATAATCAAAATATAATAGTCGCATTCATCAATAACTTTTTGTATTACCTGTCATTGACTTTCATTTGCCGCTAGAAATGCCTCCACCCAGTTGGGATACAATCTAATTCCCAAATCGCCTGCAAAACTTCGGATCGTTCTTCCTTCAGGTCCATGAAGGTGGAACTAACAAACACTTGATACCTTACAGTTCGGTTAATTGTCATCTCCAGAGACAACTAAAGGTTAGTAAAGTTTTAGAAGCTAACGTCTTTCTTGTGTATTATGAATGACCTTTCTAGATAAAGAACGAACGGTGTAGACGGAAATCTCGCGCCCCTATCGGAACGCGAGACACCGTGGCAGAAACTAGGCGGGGCTAAACCGAGTAGTACATCTCGAACTCGACGGGGTGCGGGTTGTGCTCGAACTTGAACACCTCCTGCCACTTCAGCTCGATGTAGCTTTCGATCTGGTCGGTGCTGAACACGTCGCCCTCGAGCAGGAAGTCGTGGTCGGCCTTCAGCGCGCCGAGCGCCTCGCGCAGGCTGCCGCACACGGTGGGGATGCCGTGCAGTTCCTCCGGCGGCAGGTCGTAGAGGTCCTTGTCCATGGCGTCGCCGGGGTGGATCTTGTTCTTGATGCCGTCCATGCCGGCCATCAGCAGCGCCGAGAACGCGAGGTAGGGGTTGGCGCTGGGGTCGGGAAACCGCACCTCGACGCGCTTGCCCTTCGGGTTGGTCGTGTAGGGAATGCGGCAGGAGGCGGAGCGGTTGCGCGCGGAGTAGGCGAGCAGCACCGGCGCCTCGAAGCCGGGGATGAGGCGCTTGTAGCTGTTGGTCGAGGGGTTGGTGAAGGCGTTGCAGGCCTTGGCGTGCTTGATGATGCCGCCGATGAAGTACAGGCACATCTCGCTCAGGTCGGCGTAGGCGTTGCCGGCGAACAGCGGCTTGCCCTGGTTCCAGATCGACAGGTGGGTGTGCATCCCGGTGCCGTTGTCGCCGTAGATCGGCTTGGGCATGAAGGTGGCGCTCTTGCCGTAGCTGTGGGCGACGTTGTGGACGCAGTATTTGTAGATCTGCATCTGGTCGGCCATCTTGGTCAGCGTGGTGAAGCGCGTGCCAAGCTCGTGCTGCGACTGTGCGACCTCGTGGTGGTGCTTCTCGATCACCAGGCCCATCTCGCCCATGGTCGAGAGCATCTCGGCGCGCAGGTCGACCTCGCTGTCGACGGGAGGCACGGGGAAGTAGCCGCCCTTGATGCCGGGGCGGTGGCCCATGTTGCCCTCGGGGAAGTCCTTCATCGAGGCGTCGGGGCCCTCGATGCTGTCGAGCTGGAACATCGAGTAGTTGCGCCCGGTGCCGAAGCGCACGCTGTCGAAGACGAAGAACTCCGCCTCGGCGCCGCAGATCACGGTGTCGCCGACGCCGCTGGCCTTGACGTAGGCCTCCGCCAGCTTGGAGGTGGCGCGCGGGTCGCGGGCGTAGAACTGGCCGGTGGACGGCTCGACGATGTCGCAGAAGATGATCATCTGCGGCTTGGCGGCGAACGGGTCCATCACCGCGGTCTCTGGGTCGAGCATGAGGATCATGTCGGACTCGTTGATCGCCTTCCAGCCGGCGATCGAGGAGCCGTCGAACATGATGCCGTCGCGGAACGCGTCCTCGTCGATGGTCGAGACGTGCTGCGCGGTGTGCTGCCACTTGCCGCGCGGGTCGGTGAAGCGCAGGTCGACGTACTCGACGGCGTGCTCGCGCATGAGCTCGATGGCACGTGCCACGTGGTTGGTGGCGGCCGGTGCCGGTGGTTTCTTCGCCATACGCATCCTCTATCGTTTTGCGCCCGGACCGGGGATGGTCCGTGCTCAGTGTGCCTGACGGCGGGGGCCTGGTGCGCCCGGCGGCCGTGCCGGACCGCCGCGGGTGTCGGCCTGGTCAGACGGCGTCGTCGCCGCGTTCGCCGGTGCGGATACGGATCACTTCGTCGATCGATGTCACGAAGATCTTGCCGTCGCCGATGCGGCCGGTGCGCGCGGCGGTCACGATCGCCTCGCAGGCGCGCTCGACCAGGGAGTCCTCGCAGACCACCTCGATCTTCACCTTGGGGAGGAAGTCGACCACATACTCGGCACCGCGGTACAGCTCGGCATGACCTTTCTGGCGGCCAAAACCCTTGGCCTCGACTACGGTAATGCCCTGCAGCCCGACCTCGTGGAGAGCTTCCTTCACCTCGTCCAGCTTGAACGGCTTGATCACCGCCTCGATCTTCTTCATCTGCCCGCGCTCGCGATGAAGCGGCGCCTCCCTGCTGTTCTCCGCCGCGCCGGCGACTCCGTCGGGGAAGCAGGGCAACACGTTTGCACGCGCCGTGCCATGGGTGCAATTCGCCGTGACCGCAACAAGCAGGCCGCGGATCGTTGCAGGGGCGAACCGGCGTCGCGTAAGGCCGGAAAGCAAGGCTGGGCTCTGCCCAGACCCGCCAGGGGCGAGCCGCCCCTGGACCGGCCTTACTTAAGAAATGGATTCCAAAGGCCTGCCTTTGGCGGAGTTTGAGGCAGAGCCTCAACCTTGCTCGCTCACCCACGCTCGCGTGCGCCCCCTACCGCCACTGCCCGCGAACTGTGCTCGCCGTCTGCGCGCTGCCCAGCGGTGGTGCAGCGGATTGCGCGCGGCCCGGCGGCGGGCCATGTCGGCGTCGCCGCGCGGAGAGGGGGATGTTCGATGAGGCCGCTGAACACGGGGCTGCAGCGCTCGGGGACGACGATCTTCACGGTGATGTCGGCGCTCGCCACGTGGCACGGGGCGATCAACCTGGGGCAGGGCTTTCCCGACACGGAGGGCCCGGCCGACATCGTGCAGGCGGCGGCGGCGGCGCTGCTCGACGGGCGCAACCAGTATGCGCCGCTCACCGGGCTGCCGGAGCTGCGCGAGGCGGTGGCGGCGGCGAACGCGCGCGACTACGGGCTCACGGTCGACCCGGAGTGCGAGGTCGTGGTGACGTCGGGCGCGACCGAGGCGATCACGGCCTGCCTGGCGGCGCTGCTCGACCCTGGCGACGAGGTGGTGCTGATCGAGCCGCTGTTCGACACCTACCTGCCGGTGGTGCGGATGCTCGGCGCGGTGCCGCGGCTGGTGCGTCTGGAGCCGCCGGGCTGGGCGCTGCCGCGGGCCGAGCTGGCGGCGGCGTTCGGGCCGCGCACCAAGGCGGTGCTGCTGAACTCGCCGATGAACCCGACCGGCAAGGTATTCACGCCGGACGAGCTGGGGTTCCTGGCCGGGCTGCTCGCCGAGCACGACGCCTACGCCGTGTGCGACGAGGTGTACGAGCACCTGGTGTTCGAGGGCCGCCACGTGCCGCTGATGAGCCTGCCGGGAATGCGCGGGCGCTGCCTGCGGGTGGGCAGCGCGGGCAAGACGTTCTCGCTGACGGGGTGGAAGATCGGCTACGTCACGGCCTCGCCGCCGCTCGCCGAGGTTGTGGCCAAGGCGCACCAGAACCTGACGTTCGCGACCGCGCCGAACCTGCAGCGCGGCGTGGCGCACGGGCTGCGCAAGGAGCGCGGGTATTTCACGATGCTGGCGGCGGGGATGGCGGAGCGGCGGGACCAGCTCTCTGCGGGGCTGGCGGCGCTCGGCTTCGACGTGCTGCCGACCGCGGGCAGCTACTTCGTGGTGGCCGACGTCGCAAGGCTGTCGGGCGAGGACGACGTGGGGTTCTGCCGCTGGATGGTGGAGCGGGCCGGGGTGGCGGCGATCCCGCTGTCCGCGTTCTACGACCGGGCGCCGCCGCGCAGCCTGGTGCGGTTCGCATTCTGCAAGCGCGAGGCGGTGCTCGACGCGGCGCTGGCGCGGCTCAGGGGCGCGCTGGCGGGGCGCGACCGCGGGTGAGATTGAAGGCGGTGCGCGAGCCGGGCGCGGCGTCATGCCGGCGGCCCTTCGCATCGGCCTGCAAGGCAAGCAAGGCTGGGCTCTGCCCAGACCCGCCAGGGGGAGGCCCCCTGGACCGGCTTTACTTAAATATTAAATTCCAAAGGCAAGCCTTTGGCGGAGTTTGAGGCAGAGTCTCAACCTTGCCTGCCTTTCCGGACCATCGCTCCGCCTGTAGCAGCTTTGGGTGAATCGGGTCATGACCGCACGCTGCGACGTTGACGCGTGCGGGCCGATCTCCTAGATCACGACCCTCTTGGTGGCGGGCGTAGCTCAGGTGGTAGAGCGCCAGGTTGTGGTCTTGGATGCCGTGGGTTCAAGTCCCATCGCTCGCCCCAAGATGCCCCGAAAATCCGTGGTCATCAGTGGCTTTGGCGATGCGGAGACGCCCTGACCCTGCGCCGGATTCGGCGTACCCTCCCGGGCACGGTGGGCGCTGGGGTGGCTGAACCACCTGACGACAGGACGATCCATGCCGGCAGGGTCCGGCAGCCGATCGGCGGCACTACTCGGCGATGTTGGGCCCCATGCCGCGGGAAACCACGGCGTCGGCGCCGTTCATCGGCTGGCCGCCGAAGGTTGTGGTGGCAGACTGCATGTAGGGGGAGTTCACCGGCGCGCTGATGCCGACGGGCAGGCCGAAGATGTGGAAGGCCGGGCCCGGAAACTCGGAATTCTGCGAGGGGTTGGCCGGGGGAATGCCGATCGACTCGCCCTGCGTGGAGAGACCCGGCGGCGGCGGCACCGGTTGGGCCAGCACAGGCGTGGCGAGGAGCAGGCCAGCGAGTCCGGCAACGGTGGGGAGCTTCATGGCGCCATGGTCCTGGAGATGCGGCAGTCGTTGAGGAAGCGGCTGCCTCGTGTGCGAGGCCGCACGGATAGGCAATCACAATTTGTGCCGGCGTCGTTGCCGCAGCAAGCCTCCTTCACGTCGGAGTGAGACCCGCCGGCAGGGCGAACGTGGCGGCGAGGCCTTGGGCCAGCGGGATCGGCGCGACGCCGAGGACGGCGTGCATCGGCGCGATGTCGAACGCCTTGTCCTCCAGCAGGCGCCGCAGCTCGGCCGCGCGGACACGCGGCAGGAACGGCAGCCGGGTGAGCAGCGTCGCCGCGATCAGCGGGGCCGCCGGCACCGCGACGACGCGCGGGCTGCCGAGACCGGCGGCACGGGCGACGGCGACCACGAACCCGGCGTAGGACACCGCCTGCGGCCCGGCGATGGTCAGGGCGTGCGGGCCGTCCCACGCGCGGGCGAGGGCCGCGAGCACGCAGGCGGTGACGTCGGACTGGTGGATTGGCTGCACCAGGGCGCGGCCGCCGCCGGGCAGCGGCACCAGCGGCCGGCCCCCCGGTGCGGGCAGGCGGCGGAGCAGGGCGGCGAGGCGCTGCACGTTGTCCTCGCCCTGCGCGCCGTAGATCATCGTGGGGTGCAGCATTACGCCGTCGTGTCCGGAGCGGAGAAACGCGGCCTCGCCCTCCCGCACGCCGAGGCCGTGCGCGTCGGGCCAGCGCGTGTGCGTGCGGGTGCTGCCGAGGAAGACGTGGCGCGCGCCGGCGGGGCTGGCGTGCAGCACCGCGGCGGCATGGCGGGCGTGGGCCATGCTGACGACGCTCGCGGCGCCGGCGAGAGCGGCGGCGAGGGCGTCCGCGTCACCGAGGTCGGCGACGCGGGTGCTCAGCCCGGCGGTGTCGCGGCCCAGGCCGGCCGGCGCGAGGCGCTCCGGGCTGCGCACCACCGCCACGACCCGCACCTGTCGCCCCAGGAGGGCGTGGCACAGCGCGGCGCCGGAGCGGCCGGAGGCGCCGATCACGTGCACGGGGGAGGACGTCATCCGGGCGCCTTGGGGCTGGCTGGGAGGAAGCAGGCGCTGGGCTCCCCCTCCACCTGCCATCATCTATGACCCAAGAGGGCCGTCGGAACCTTTAGCAGGCTACGCCCAGACCCGCCAAAGGCTCCCTCTTCCAAACGTGGGGCCTCTGGAAACCCATCCCTTGAGCAAGCGGCCTTCGAGGGCAAGCCTTCAGCGCCAAGTGGCGGAGTCCCGTTGGTACCATGCGCCGCCACGTCCCCACTCACCCGCCAGAAGCCGCGGCTGCGGCGTTTCTTCCACCATCTAGAGCGGCCAGGGTCTGACGGCACTGCCGCCGAACACCACGTGCTGGCGAAACCCCGGCGTGAACAGGCTGTAGAGCTGGCGCGGAGCCGGGGCGCTCACCGCATCCAGTGCGTCCCGGTGCTCCGCCGGCAGGACGATGTCGAGCGCCGCCGCGTTGTCGGACACCTGTTCCGCGCGGCTGGCGCCCATCAGCACCGAAGCGACCCCGGGACGGCCCGCCACCCAGGCCAGCGCGATTCGCGCCGGGCTCTGGCCCATCTCCGCGGCGACCCGCCGTACCGCGTCCACGATGCCCCAGTTGCGCTCGGTGAACAGCGTGTCTCCGAACGGGTTGGCGCCGTCCAGCCGCTTGTCGTCCTGCGGGCGCTTCTCCCCCGCGGCGAACGCGCCGCCCGGCAGCCCGCCCGCCCGCGGCCCCGCCGCCTCCACGGCAGCGCGGTCATACTTTCCGGTCAGCAGGCCGAAGGCGAGCGGACTCCACGGCACGATGCCCAGGCCGGAGTCCGCCGCAAGCGGCACGTGCTCGTCCTCGATGTCGCGGTTCACCAGCGAGTAGAAGTACTGCAGCGCCACCGGCCCCGGCGTGCCGCGCGCAGCGGCCAGCGCAGAGAGCTTGGCGGCATACCAGGCCGGGGCGTTCGACAGGCCCCAGTAGCGGATCTTCCCCGATTGGACGAGAGCGGCCATGGTCTGCGCCAGCTCCTCGGCCGGCGTCACCGAGTCCCACACGTGCAGCCAGAACAGGTCCACGTAGTCCGTGCGCAGCCGGCGCAGCGAGCGGCCCAGCGCGGCATGGAGGTGCTTGGCGCCGTTGCCGCCGGCCTGGGGCCCGGGGCCGGAGGAGAACCCCGCCTTGGTCGCCACCACGAGCCGGTCGCGCAGGTCGCGCCCGGCGATGAAGCCGCCCAGCATCTCCTCGCAGCGCCCGCCCGAGTACACGTCCGCCGTGTCGATGAAGTTGCCGCCGGCCTCCACGTAGGCGTCGAACACCGCCTGCGAGCCTGCCTCGTCCGATCCCCAGCGGGCCGTGCCGAACGTCATCGTGCCGAGGCCCAGCGGGCTGACCACGAGGCCGGAGCGTCCGAGGGTGCGATAGTCGTCGAGGGACATGGGCGTCTTCCATAGTGGTCAATACGAAACTCCTACCGCGCCTTGCGGGGACGCGCCATGGATTTCATAGTGGGCGATATGGAAGACGCCGAGCGTGCACCGCGCCGCAGAACCGGCCGGCCCCTCTCCTTCAACCGGGAGGCCGCGCTGCACCAGGCCATGCTGCTGTTCTGGCGGCACGGCTACGAGGCGACCTCCCTCGGCCAGCTCACCGCGGCCATGGGCGTGACGCCGCCGAGCCTCTACGCGGCGTTCGGCGACAAGAAGCGGCTGTTCCTTGAGGCGATCGCGCGCTACCTGTCCGGCCCCGTCACGTCCGCAGGCATCATCGAGGGCGCCGCGACGGCGCGGGACGCGGCCTGGGGCCTGCTGCACGCCTCGGCCACAGGGTTCACGGGCGCGGACACGCCGCCGGGGTGCCTGCTCGCCAGCTCCGCCATCAGTTGCTCCATTGCCGCCGCCGACGCGCAGGCCGAGCTGGCCGCCCTTCGGCGCGGGATCGAGGCGTGCCTGCGCCGCAGGATCGTCCAGGCCGTGGAGGTGGGCGAGATGGAGGCGGACACGGACGCAGAGGCGCTCGCCGGGCACGTCATGGCGGTCATCCAGGGCATGTCCACGCTCGCCCGCGACGGCGCCGCGCGGGAGAAGCTGACGCGCGTGGCGGCAGCCGCGATGCTGGCGTGGCCCGCACGACCCACTGATCGTGCCGCAGCAGGCAAGGCGAGGCAGGAAGCAAGCAAGGTTGAGGCTCTGCCTCAACCTTCGCCAAAGGCTCGCCTTTGGAATCCATTCCTTAAGTAAGGCCGGTCCAGGGGCGGCTCGCCCCTGGCGGGTCTGGGCGTAGCTGCCAAAGGTTCCGACGATCCGCTTGGATCGTTGGAATGGCAGCGGAGGGAGAGCCCGGCCTTGTTTCCTGCCGTTTAGAACGGCAGCACCGCGTCCATCACCTGCTGCCCCCAGCGCGGCGTCTGCACGTTCGTAAGCTGCCCGCGCCCACCGTAGGAGATCCGTGCCTCCGCCATGCGGTCGTGCAGCACGGTGTTGTCACTTGCGATGTCCTGCGGCCGCACTACGCCGCTCACCGACAGGTCGCGCAGCTCGCTGTTGACCCGGACCTCCTGGCGCGCCTGCACCACGAGGTTGCCGTTCGGCATCACCTGCGTCACCAGGCCCGCAAGGCGCAGGGTCACGGTCTCGTTGCGCTTGATCTTGCCGGTGCCGGTGTTGGCGTTGGAGCTGCTGGTCGACAGCAGCGAGGTCGCGGCCGTCTGGGCGAGCAGCTTGGGAATCGAGCCCTGCAGGCCGAACAGGTTCGGCACGCCCAGCGCCTCGCTGCCGTTGCGGGTGACGTTGCTGCCGTTCTCGACGTCGGCGGCGTCGGTGATGTTGACCACCACGGTCAGGATGTCGCCGACCTGGGCGGCGCGCTGGTCCTTGAAAAAGGCGCGGCTGCCCGAGCGCCACAGGCTGTTGGCCTGCGCGGGCGCGCCCTCGGAGCGTGGCATGGGCAGCGTCATCGGCCGGTAGTCCGCACTCTGCGTCGGGTCGCCGGACGGCGTCATCGCGGGCGGGCGGCCCACCTCGGACAGGGTGGACAAGGTGCCGCAGGCAGGCAGCGCGAGCACCAGCAGGACGGGCAGGACGACACGGATCATCGCGGCAGCGCCTCTGCGAAGGTGGCGGGAGGCCGCACGCCGGCGGCGGGGACCAGCGGCGCGCTGCCGGCCAGGACGTGCACGCGGCCCGGCGCGTCGATCAGCGCGGAGAGCACGGCGCGCGAGGCCGGGTTGAGCACGCGGATGCGCTCGCCCACCGCGCCGTCGTCCATGGCCTGCGCCTGCGCGGTGAGCGTGAGGCCGGGACCGTCGAGCTGCATCGCGACCAGGGCGCCGCGCACGACCGCGGGCGGGCGGACCAGGTCGGCGAGCGGGATCGGCTGCCCGGGTGCGACCGGGTGGCGCAGCGCCATGCCGCGCGCCTGCTCGGGCAGCTCCACGACGGCGACGTGGGTGGCGGCGAGGCGCACATGCGCGGTGGCGAGGTCGCTGACGTCCAGCAGGGTCCCGGGCGGCACGCGGCGGGCCAGGACGAGCATGTCGGCCATGGCAATCGCGGTGCCGGCGACGCGGCTGTGCAGCGGCTCTGCCCCCTCGATCACGGCGGAGATCACGGCGGCGAACCGGCCGGTGACGGGGTCGTAGTCGAGCTGCGCCACCTCCGGCCGCACCGTGCCGTCGGCGGGCAGCACCGGGGCCACGAAGGCCGGCAGGTCGATCTCGATGCCCTGCGGCGCTCCGCCGGCGAGCAGGGCCGGGCGCAGCAGGGCGAGCACCGCCTCGCGCGTCATCGGCCGGCCCTCGCGCATGACCACGGCCTGGTCCGAGGCGGAGGCGGGATGCCACTCGATGCCGAACTGGCGGGCAATCGCGACGAGCTGCGCCGACTCCACGGTGAAGCGCGCGCCGGGCAGCGGCGCCGGGCCGAGCGCGCGGTCGGTGCCGGCGTCCAGCCCGTCCCACAGGTCCGACAGCCGCACCACCGCGCCGCCCACCGACGCGAACGGCCTGAGCGTGACCGCCCGCGCCGGCACCGTGACGGCTCCGGGCGGGGATGCGGCGCTCGAGGCTGCGGGAAGGATCGCGAGCAGCACGGCGAGCAGGAGGAGGCGCGCGCGCACGGCGTTCACCGAAGCTGCGACAGCGTCTGCAGCATGTCGTTGGATGCGGTGATGACCTTGCTGTTCATCTCGTAGGCGCGCTGCGCGGTGATCAGGCTGCTGATCTCGCTGACCACGTTGACGTTCGAGGTCTCCACGAAGCCCTGCATCACGCTGCCGAAGCCGGGCGCGCCGGGAACCCCGGTGACCGCGTTGCCCGACGCGCCGCTCTGCAGGAACAGGTTGTCGCCCTGCGCGTCGAGCCCGGCCTCGTTGGGGAAGCTCGCGAGCTGGATCTGCCCCAGCGTGGTCGGCAGGGCGGAGCCCGCGATCGTCGCCTGCACCTGGCCGGCGCCGTTCACCGTGACCGCGGTGGCGTTGTTGGGCACGGTGATGCCGGGCGCGACCGGGTAGCCGTCGGCGGTGACGATGGTGCCGTCCGGCGCCATGCCGAGCGTGCCGTCGCGGGTGTAGCCGGTGTCGCCCGAGGGCAGGGTGACCTGGAAGTAGCCGTGGCCCTGGATCGCGAGATCGAGGCTATTGCCGGTCTGCTGCAGGTTACCCTGCTCGGTGATGCGGTAGATCGCGGCCGTCTTCACGCCGAGCCCGACCTGCGCGCCCGAGGGGACGACGGTGCCGTTGTCGGAGCTGTTGGAGCCGACGCGGCGCAGGTTCTGATACATCAGGTCCTGGAACTCGGCGCGCCGGCGCTTGAAGCCGGTCGTGCTCATGTTGGCGATGTTGTTGGAGATCACCTCCACGTTGGTCTGCTGCGCCTGCATTCCGGTGGCGGCGATGTCGAGTGCACGCATGTCGGTCTCTCCTCGGTCGGTCGATCAGGCGGGTATCTGACGTGTCAGCAAGCAAGGCTGGGCTCTGCCCAGACCCGCCAGGGGCGAGCCGCCCCTGGACCGGCCTTACTTAAGCAAGTGTTTCCAAAGGGCTCGCCCTTTGGCGGAGTTTGAGGCCCAATGCTTGAAGGCGGGGGCTCAACCTTGCTTGCTTCACCGCTCACTCCACCGGGCCGTTGGCATCGCTCGGGCGCGTCAGCCGGGGCCGCTGCGCACGATCTTGTCGATCGCATTCTGCTGGCGCTGTCCTTCAGATTCGATGAACTGCGTGGCGAACTGGAACTCGCGCTGGATGGCCATCATCCGCGTCAGCTCCGCGGTGGCCTGCACGTTGCTGTCCTCGACGGCACCCTGGGTGATGCGCGGCTGGGCCACCGGGGTCGTGCCGGCCTGGGACTCGAACAGGCGCCCGCCCTCGGCCTGCATCCGGTTGAGGTCGCCTGGCTGGACCACGGCGATGGTGCCGATCTGGCCGTTCTCGCTGCTGATCGTGCCGTCGGCGGCCACACGGATCTGCGTGTCGGACGGCGAGGCCTGCATCGCCTGCCCGGCGGTGTCGAGCAGGGCGTTGCCGTCGGCGTCGGCGATGGTGCCGTCGGGCTGCAGCTCGAAGCGGCCGGCGCGGGTGAGGCGGGTGCCGCGCGCCGTCGCCACCGTGAAGTAGCCGTCGCCGCCGATCGCGAGGTCGAGCGGGTTGCCGGTCTGGGTGAAGGCGCCCTGGCTGTGGTCGCGGTAGGTGGCGCGGTCCTGCACGTAGGCGAGCTTGCGGTCGCCGGCCGGGATGTCGGTGCCGCTCTGCCTGCTGAGCCAGTCCGAGAACACGACGCGCTCGGCCTTGTAGCCGGGCGTGTTGACGTTGGCGAGGTTGCCCGCCGCGACGTCCAGCGCGTTCTGCTGCACCACGAGTCGGGACAGGGCGATGTTGGTGGTGTTGTTCATGGCGTCCGCCGTTGTCGGTGCCTCGCCCAGCGCAACTCGCGTGCCACTCCGAACCGCCCCGTTTGCTGGTGAGTTTGCGGGCAATCCGGGTCGGCGGACCTGCGCGCGTCCCCGGCAATTGCTGCCGGGCAGCGGTTCGTGCCGGGTCCGGCCGGTCGGGAAACCGGCTGTTAACCATTTGCGGCAAGGATCGCCCGAACCCGCCAGGACGGCGGCGGCAGGGCAGTTCCATGAGCACAGCGAGCACGACCGACCTTCCCGTCGACAAGCCCGCCAAAGGCGGCAGGAAGAAGCTGATGCTGATCGTGCTGGCGCCGCTGCTGCTTGGCGGCATCGGCGCCGGCGTGTGGTTCAGCGGCCTGCTCGGCGGCCACAAGGGCGAGGCCGGGGCTAAGGCCGAAAAGGCGGAAGCCGCCAAGCCGATGGTGCCGGTGTTCGTCGAACTGCCGGAGATCGTCGCCAACCTCAACGCCGGCCCGAAGCGCAACAGCTTCATCAAGCTCAAGGTCAAGCTCGAGGCGCACCGGCCCGAGGACGTGGCCGCGATCAACGCCGCCATGCCGCGCCTGCTCGACCTGTTCCAGACCTACCTGCGCGAGACCCGGCCGGAGGAGCTGCGCGGCTCGGCCAGCACCTACCGCCTGCGCGAGGAGCTGCTCAACCGGGCGGAGAACGCGGTGGCACCGGGCCACGTGTCCGACGTGCTGTTCACCGACCTGCTGATCCAGTGACGCACTGCTGGCACGCCGCGCTCCCGTCAACGCCGCCGCAAGGCTAGGAGGCCCAGAATGGGTGGAATGCAGCTTCTGCTCGAGGTCGTGCTGCTCGTCCTGCTCGCCGCCACGCTGTTCCACGCCCTGCGCCTGGAGCGGGCGCTGGGCGTGCTCAAGCGCGACCGCGCCACGCTGGAGTCCCTGGTCGGCAGCTTCAACGAGAGCACGCGCCAGGCAGAGGGCGGCGTCGCCCGCCTGCGCGAGACCGCCGATGGGGCCGGTCGCCAGATCGGCCGCCAGGTCGAGGCCGCCGGGGCGCTGAAGGGCGACCTCGCCTTCCTCATCGAGCGCGGGGAAAAACTCGCTGACCGGATGGACGGCCTGGTCCGACACGGCCGCGTGATCACCGAGTCGCCGCGCGGGCGTTCGGCGGTCGCCGAGCCGCACGGCGAGGATCGGGTGCTGGCCGCGTCCGAGCCCGACACGCGCCTGCGCTCCCAGGCAGAGCGCGACCTGATGCGTGCCCTCAAGCTGGCAAGGTGAGGCGGTGATGAAGCTGCGTGTTCCCCATCCCAGGCTCCTGCCGGTGACCATCACCGCGCTCGGGGCACTGCTGGCCGTCAAGACCGTCGACATGATCCAGCTCGCGACCGGAGCTGTCGTGGTGGACACCTCCGTCATGGCCGCGGCCCTGGCCGCCACGGGAGCAGCCGATGCCTCCGCGACGCCGGCCAGGGCGGATTCGACCCGGCCGTCCTCCCCCAGCGTCGCCCAGGATCGCTACCCCGCCACCCTGGGTGCTGCCGAAACCGCCGCAAGGCCGGCGCAGGCTCCTGCAGGTGCCGCCGCCCCGGCCGCCTCGGAGCAGGGCCAGCCTGCCCAGGCGCTGCTCGCGCACGTCACGCCGAGTCCCGACCCCGTGCCGCCGCCGGTCGGCGACGCGGAGCGCGCCCTGCTGCAGGACCTGCGCAGCCGCAAGCTGGAGATCGACGCCCGCGACCGCGCCACCTCGGAGCGCGAGGCGGTGCTGTCCGCCGCCGAGCACAAGCTGTCCGAGCGCGTCGACCAGCTCGCGGCGCTGCAGACCCGGCTCGAGGCGCTCGATACGGAGCGCAAGCGGCACGACGAGGCGAACTGGACCGGCCTGGTGCACACCTACGAGGCGATGAAACCGCGCGACGCCGCGTCGATCTTCAACGACCTCGACCTCGCGGTGCTGCTCCCGGTCCTCGACCGCATGAAGGAGGGCAAGGCGGCCCTGGTGCTGGCGGCGATGCAGCCGGAACGCGCCAGGCTGGTGACCACGAAGCTGGCGCAGCAGCGCAGCCAGCCCAGTGCGGTGGCCGCCGGTGGCTGAGGTCAAGGCCATCCCCCGTGTCGCTGATCCTGCGGACCGGACCGCGCGTGCAACCCCGTGCCCGCCTGGCGCGCCGCCGCCGGCTTCGGAACCGGAGACGATGTCGCGTCTTCTGCGCGGCCCCGCGCCGGCCTACGAGGTGCGCCGCCGCCTCCTGGTCCGAACGACGCTGGCGCTGTGCCTTGCGATCCCGTCGGGACCGGTGCTGGCAGCGCCACCTCCGGACGCCCCGCCCGCCGCGGCGCCCACCGTGGCGATCGAGCCTGCACCCCAGTCTCCTGATGCGCCGTCTCCTGATGCGCCGTCGCCTGATGCGGCACGCATCGCGGTGCACCTTGGTGAGCATCCCGACTACGGTCGCGTGGTGTTCGACGTGGCCCCGGGCACGGCGTTCCACGTCGCACGGCAGGGCGAGCGGGTGGTGGTCTCCTTCGGCGGGCACTCCGCCGTGGCCGGCGCGACCAGCCATGTGCACAACATCCGCACCGTGATCGGCGGCACGGGACAGGCCACGATCGCGATCGCAGCCGGCAGCCGCGTGCATGCGATGCGCACCGGCGCCCATGTCGTCGTCGACATCCTGGACGCCATGCCCCCGGCGAAGGCAGCGCCACCCGCCCCGGTGCCTGCCACGATCACCGCTGCGACGCGGCCTGCCGACGTGGTCGCGGCTGTCGATCCCGGGCCTGTCACGCCGCCCTTGCCGCCTCCTTTGCCGATCCCGGTCGTCAGCGTCCCCCTGCCCGCGCCGGCGGCCGCAGCCGCACCCGCCGTGCCGCCACCCCCTGGCGCAGGTCCGCTCTCCCTTCTGGCGACCCGGCTGCCGCCGGCGCCCGGCCAGACCGGCGCCGGCCTTGTGCTCCCGTTCGGGTTGGAGGCGGGCGCGGCGGCGTTCCGTGTCGACGGCCAGCTCGAGGTCGTGTTCGACGCCTCGCGGCCGATCGACCTGTCCACCGTTGCCGCCGATCCCGTGTTCGGACAGGCACGGCTCCAGGTCCTGGCCGACTCCACGGTGCTCAGCATGCCGCTCGCCGATGCCGCGGCAATCCGCCTGGAACGCCGTCCCGAGGGCTGGGCGATCGTCGTCGATGGAGCTGCCCAGGTTCCCGGATCGATCGGCATCACTCCCGCCGTGCAGACGCTCGTGCTGCACGCAGGCTCGCCAGGACGCGTCGTGGTGGTCCAGGACCCTGCAGGTGGCGGCGTGCTGCTGGTGGGAACGCAGCGCGAGCCGGGGCAGGCGGTGGGACTCGCGCGCAAGGCTCCGGAATTCACCCTGATGCCGACGTTGCAGGGAGTGGTGGTGCAGCCCGCCTCCGACCGCATCGAGCTGCGCTCCCAGGCGGATTGCTTCGTCGTGAGCGCGTCCGGAGAGCCGCACCTGTCCCTGCCGCCCGCATCCTCGGAGCGGCGGAGATCGCTCGACGCGGCGATGTTTACGACCCGCTTCAAGCTTCCCGCGATGCCGCGCGAGGGGCTGCTCCGCCGGCTCGACGACCAGATCGCCGCTGCGGCATCGGCTCCGGCGCTGGCCCGCTTCCCCGCCCGCTTCGCCGCCGCGCAGACCATGCTCGCGCTCGGCATGGGCGCCGAGGCCCAGGCCCTGCTGCTGCTGGCGCGCCGCGAGGACCCGCAGCACGCGACGGACCCGGACGCGGCAGGCCTCGCCGGGATCGCGGCCCTGCTTGCGGGCCGGTCCGGCGAGACCGAGGGGTTGTCCTCGGCCGAGCTGACAGGGTCCGACGACGTGGCGCTGTGGCGTGCCGTGCGCGACGCCACCCTGACCGAAGGCTCGCCCGACGCCGCCAGCGTGTTCGCGGCCGATGCGACGCTGCTGCTATCCTATCCAGGGGCGCTGCGTGATCGTCTGCTGCCGCTTGCGGCCGAGACCATGGCGCAGGCCGGTCCGGCGGAGGCTGAGGCGGCGCGAAGGCTGGTCGACGCCTTGCCCGGCGAACCCGGTCTGGCCTTTGCGCGGGGCCTGCTGGCGCAGCGCGGCGGTGATGTCGATGGAGCCCTGCTGGTGTTCGACACCCTGGCGCAGGGCCGCGACCGTCTGCTGCACGCCAGGGCGGCGCGGGCCGCGACGGAACTGCGCCTCGCGTCCGGCCGGATCGACGCGAGCCAGGCGGCCGAGGCCATGGAGCGGCAGATCGTCGCCTGGCGCGGCGACTCCCGCGAGGAGCAGGTTCGCCTGCGGGCGGCGGAGCTCAGGGCGCAGGCCGGCGAGTGGAAGCCCGCGATGGCCCTGCTGCGTGAGACGGCAGCCCTGTTTCCCGCGGATCGCGACGCGATCGGGGCCCGGGTCGCGGCGAACTTTGCCCGGCTGCTTGCCGCGGACGGGGGGAGCCGCCCATCGTCGCTTGATCTGGTCTCGCTGGTCGAGGACAACGCCGACCTGCTGCCGGCGGGCGACGCCACCGCGCGCACGGCGCCGCAGCTCGCCGACCGGCTGGTGGCGCTCGATCTTCCGGCGCGTGCCGGGCCGGCGCTGGAGCGTCTGATGGCGAGCACCGAGGCCGGCGCTCCGCGTGCCAGGATCGGCGCCAGGCTTGCGGACATGCGGCTCGAGCAGGGCAACGCCGCGGCGGCCCTGTCGGCCCTTGACGTCTCGGCCGCTCCTGCGCTGCCCGAGGCGCTTGTGGCCGAGAGAGGGATGCTGCAGGCCCGTGCCGATGCCAGGCTGGGCGACCTCAACCGTGCGGTGGCCGTGCTCGCCGCGCTGCACACGCCGGAGGCTGCGGACCTGCGCGCGCAGATGCTGGCCCAGGCGCATGACTGGCCTGGCGCGCTGGCCGCGCTCTCCCAGCTCAGCGATCTGGTGGTACCCGCGCGCGGACCGCTGAGCGCGGCGCAGGAAGACGTCGTGCTGCGCCAGGCGGGTGCAGCCGCCCAGGCCGGCGACAACGCGGTGCTGCGTCGGCTGCAGACCGACTTCGTGGGACGCCTGGCTGCCGGGCCGCGCCGCGACCTGTTCCGTCTGCTTGCGGCGGAGCCGGTGCAGGCGGCCGGCGACCTGCCACGCGCCGCCTCGGAGATCGCGATGGCGCGAACCGCCGCGAGCGGCCTGCAGACGATCAGCGCACGCTGACCCGTCCGCCGGCCAGACCGGCGTGGAAACTCGGCTGCGACCATTATTTCACGACATCGGCGAGAGGGCGCCGAATTTCCGTGAAGGCGCCGCGATCTTCCTGGCGGGACCGATTTGTGCTTGCGCTGTGTCCCCATACTCCCTATCTCCGGCGGCCTTGGCCCAAGGGGACGTTTTCGTCCAACAGGCCGTCTGCTGGTTTGGGGGTACGTGATGAACGCACTTGCTCAACTGGGGATGGTCTCGGAGCTTCCGAGCAATAACCAGATGTCCGCCGCTTCGTTTCCGGTTCTGGCCGGGGAGGAGCAGAGGGATTACTTTGTCGAGAAAGACGGGATGAAGTATGCGGGCTCGCATCTTCTCGTCGATCTCTGGGGAGCGACCAACCTTGGCGATCCTGATGCGATCGATCGCACGCTGCGCCGTGCGGCCCTCGCGGCGGGCGCGACGATCCTGCACAGTCATTTTCATCATTTTTCGCCCAATGGCGGTGTGTCCGGTGTGATCGTGCTGGCGGAAAGCCACATCTCGATCCACACTTGGCCGGAGCGGGACTTCGCCGCTGTGGACATCTTCATGTGCGGTGCTTGCGATCCTCACCTGGCGATCCCCGTCATGCAGACGTTGTTCCAGGCCGAGCGCGTCGAGATTGACGAGCAGCGACGTGGCCGCGTGTTCTAGGTAGTCCTGCTGCGAAATATCCGGCCGTCGCGCTGGATTTCGCGGTCTGCCGAGGGCAATAGCCGATGAGCGGACAGTGGATCAACGAAACGCTGTACTCCGGATGGGGGCAGCGATTCAGGGTCGTGCGGGAGATCGCCCGCACACGAAGCGCGATGCAGGACATCGTGATCGTAGAAACCGAGACGCACGGTCGAGTTCTTCTGCTCGACGGTGCAGTCCAGATCACCGAGGCTGATGAATTCGTCTACCAGGAGATGATCGTCCATGTGCCGCTCCTGGTGCATGGCGATGCACGTCGCGTCCTGGTCATCGGCGCGGGGGATGGCGGCGTGTTGCGCCGGGTCCTGCAGCATCGGCAGGTCGAGTCCGCGGTCATGGTGGAGATCGACGGCGAGGTCATCCGCTTGGCGCGCGAGTTCCTGCCGGCGATCGGCGGCCAGGCCTGGGAAGACCCGCGCGCAAGGGTCATCGTGGGCGACGGCATCGACTACGTGACGAGCGCGCCCGACGCCGCGTTCGACGTCGTCATCGTCGACAGCACCGACCCTGCCGGCGTGGGCGAGACCCTGTTCACCGACGCGTTCTATGCCCATTGCGCCAGGGTGCTGACGCCGCACGGCCTAGTGGTCAACCAGTGCGGCGTCCCGTTCATGCAGCCCGGCGAGCTGGCAGAGACTTCGCTGCGCCGCGCCCGACATTTCCGGCATGTCGGCGCCTATGTCGCGGCAGTGCCGACCTACGTCGGAGGCTTCATGACGCTGGGCCTTGCCTCATGCTCGGACCGGCTCGCCGTGCTGGACGAGGCTAGCGTCCGGGACCGTGCCACGTCGGCCGGCATCGTGGGCCTGACCCGTTACTGGAGCCCGGCGGTCCAGGTCGCCGCCTTTGCCCTGCCGCCCTACATCGCAGAGCACATGCCGTAGGACTGGCGGACCTTGGCTTGACCGACGGCCCTGTTGCGTGATCGCCGAGGCAGGCAAGGTTGAGGCTCTGCCTCAAACTTCGCCAAAGGCTGGGCCTTTGGAATGCCTTCCTTGAGAAAGAGTTTCCAAAGGCCTCAGGCCTTTGGCGGGTCTGGGCAGAACTCGGCCTTGCTTGCTGACAGGTCGATGTCAGAGGCTGTTGATGGTATTAAGAGGTCTCACTCGGCTGCGAGATCGCGCTCAGGAGCCCGGGTTGGTGTCTGGCGTATCGCTGGACGTGCCGGGTGCGTGTTCGACGTTCTCGGCGCCTGCGCGCGTGCCGCCGAACTTGTCGGCGCCACCGGCATCCGCCGCGCCGGGCTTCTTGTGGTTGCCGGTGTTCTGCTGATCGTCGGTGTGCTCGATCGTCTCTTCCGTGTGGGGCTGCTTCATCGTGTCCTCCTGCTGCTGACCTGAACGCACGGGGCTGCGCAGGTTGCACTGGACTCCGGCCCGCGCCGGTATGCGCGCGCCCGTCGCGTTGCGGACCGGGATTCAGGTCGGCGCAAAGCTCTGCACCAGGCTGCCGCACACCAGCCGCCAGCCATCCACCAGCACGAAGAAGATCAGCTTGAACGGCAGCGACACGGCCGCCGGCGGCAGCATCATCATGCCCAGGCTCATCAGCACGCTGGACACCACCAGGTCGATCACCAGGAACGGCAGGTAGAGCAGGAAGCCCATCTCGAACGCGCGGCGCAGCTCGCCCACCATGAAGGCCGGCACCAGGGCGCGCCACGGGGTGTCCGCAGCCGCGGCCGGCTGCGGCAGATGGCCGAGGTCGAGGAACAACTGGAGGTCGGCGTCGCGCAGGTTGGCCGTCATGAAGTGGTGGAACGGCTCGGCAGACAGCCGCAGGCCCTCCATCTCGCCGATCCTGCCGTCGGCCAGCGGCATCAGCCCGGCGGTCCAGGCCTGGTCCAGCACCGGCTGCATGACGAAGAAGGTCAGGAACAGTGCCAGGCCGATGATCACCGTGTTGGGCGGCGTGCCCTGTGCGCCCAGCGCGCCGCGCAGCAGCGACAGCACGATCACGATGCGGGTGAACGCCGTGACCATCACCAGCAGGCTGGGTGCCAGCGATAGCACGGTGACCAGCGCGGTGATCTGCACCAGCCGGCTGGTCGCACCCGCCTGTCCCGCCTGCCCCAGATCAATGCTGAGCGACTGCGCATGGGCCGCGAACGGCAACAGCACGAGCACCCCCGCCATTAGCCCCGCCTTTAGCAGAGTGCGGCGGCTCACGGCCTTGTCTCCGGCAGCCATCCGACCACGGCGGAGGAGTCCGGGCCGGTCAGCAGCATCACCGTCCGCCCGTCGACCACCACCAGATGCAGGCGGCGCTTGACGTCGAGCGACACGGTCTCGGTGATCGCCATGCGGTGCCCAGCACGTGCGCGCGCAGGGATGCCCAGCAGCCGCGCGCCCCGGCTGGCGACCAGGATCAGCGCCACCACGGCGCACAGCGCGCCCAGTGCGGCAAGGGACGGGGTCAGCGGGGTGGTCGGGATCATGGCGCGGCCTTTTTGGCGGCGGGTTGAGGAGGGTGGCTCAGTCGGGTGCCGGCGGGTCCAGCACGGCGCTGGTCCGGTCGACCTCCGCCCGCAGGGTCAGCAGCAGGGGACGGAGTTCGAGGCCGATCGCGGGCGGAAGGTCGAGGGCGCGGGCGCAGAGCTCGCCGACGCTGTCCTGCATCCCGGAGAAATCGACGTTTCGGCCGGCCTCGATCAGGACCCGTGCGGTGGACAGGCAGGCGATCAGCCGCGTGCCAAGGCAGCGCACGGACTCCGCCGCGCGGCGGTCGGCCGGCCCGTCGAGCGCAGGGAAGATGGCGTGCAGCGTCATTGGCCCCATGACACTCCAGGCGGATGAAGGCCGGGTTAACGCCGCAATTTACCGTTTGCTAACGGGGCGGTGCGATGCTCCGGGCCGGACAGATCGGAGCTTGCCATGGACCCCGCCGACATCGGGCTGTTCAGCCTCGCCGAACGCCGGCTCGCCTGGGTGGACCAGCGCCAGGCGCTGCTGTCGCAGAACGTCGCCAACGCCGACACGCCTGGCTACCGGAGCAGGGACCTGACGCCGTTTGCGGCGCATCTCGGCCGGCTTGGGCTCAGCCCGTCCGGGAGTGGGGGCGCCAGCCTCGGGACCACGGTGTCAGCCCCGGGCGTAGGCACCGACCGGGCGCACGAACGCGCCGTCGACGGCAACTCCGTCGGCCTGGAGGACCAGCTCGCCAAGATCGCCGATTCCGACGGCACGCAGCAGCTCGTGACCGGGCTGTATCACAAGTACATGGGGCTGTTCATGACCGCCCTCGGCAAGTCCTGAGGAGATCGGACATGGACCTGACCACCGCACTCAGCATCTCCGCCCGCGGCATGGACGCGCAGACCTCGCGGCTGCGCGTCATCGCGGAGAACCTCGCGAACCAGGACACCACCGGCAGCGCGCCGGGCGTCAATCCCTACCGGCGCAAGACCGTGACGTTTGAGCAGCATCTCGATCCGGCGCTGGGCGCGTCCACGGTCGGGGTGAAGAAGGTCGGCACCGACCGCTCTGAGTTCCCGACGAAATACGATCCGTCGAACCCGTCCGCCGACGCCAAGGGTTACGTGCGCACGCCCAACGTCAACAGCTTCGTGGAGATCATGGACATGCGCGAGGCACAGCGTTCCTACAGCGCCAACCTCAACGTGATGCAGGTGTCGCGCGGCATGTTGACGCGCGCCATCGAGATGCTGAAATGAGCACGATCCAGCTCGCCATGCGCGCGGCCGATGCGGTCGGCGCCTACAGCCGCGTCGACACGGGAAGCACGGGCTCGACCGGCGCCGTGGGGTCCACAGCGGCGTCGGGATTCGGCGACATGCTCGGCCGGGCGGTGCAAGGCGCGGTGGATGCCGGCCATGCCGCCGACACGCAGTCGATGCAGGCCATCGCCGGCGGCGGCAACATCACCGACGTGGTCACCGCGGTGTCGAAGGCGGAGTTGGCGCTGCAATCCACCGTCGCGATCCGCGACCGCGTGGTGCAGGCGTACCAGGACATCATGCGCATGGCGATCTGACCCGCGCATCCGCCGCCAGTCCGACGCTCTCGGCAAAACGCCAGGAGGCACGATGCAGGAAACCGACGTGGCCGTCGCGTTGCACGACGCGGTAATGGTCGCCCTCAAGCTGGGCGCGCCGCCGCTGCTGGCCGCGCTGTGCATCGGGCTTGTGATCTCGCTCGTGCAGGCGGTGACCCAGATCAACGAGGCCACCCTGGCCTTCGTGCCCAAGGTCCTGGTGATCGGCGCCGTGCTCGCGCTGCTCGGCCCGTTCATGCTGGCCACGCTGAGCGGATTCACCCAGGGCCTGTTCGACCGCATGATCGTGGTCGGCAGCCAGTGAGCGTGCCACCTGCCCGGCGGCGGCGCGTCCCGTCATGACGCCCGACGACGCGGCGCTGATGCAGGCGCTGCCCGGCTGGTCGTTCGCCTTCGTGCTCGTGCTGTCGCGGGTCAGCGCCGTGGTGCTGCTGCTGCCCGGCATCGGCGAGAGCGAGCCGCCCGCCATGCTGCGCGCCGGCCTGGCCCTGGGCATGACCCTGCTGCTGCTGCCGGTGGTGGCACCCCTTGTGCCGGCGGCGCCGGGCGACATCTGGCGTGACCTGCTGATGGTGGGCGCCGAGCTGCTGGCCGGCGGGCTGCTCGGCTGGCTGGCGCGGCTGCTGGTGCTGGCCCTGCCGATGGCCGGCAACATCATCTCCTACATGATTGGCCTGTCCAGCGTGCTGCAGCCCGACCCGCAGCTCGGCCAGACCACGGTGCTGGCCAAGGCGCTCGGCCTGGGCTCCACGGTGCTGGTCCTCTCCACCGGGCTGTACGCCCTGCCGATCGCGGCGCTCGCGGGAAGCTACCGCCTCGTCGCACCCGGGCACCTGCTGCCGATGGCGGACACGACGCAGGCCGTCGTCGCCGCGGTGGCGGAGGGCTTTGCACTGGCGATGCAGCTTGCGGCGCCGCTCGTGTTCGCCGGCACGCTGTGGCAGCTCGGGCTGGCGCTGTGCGCGCGCCTGGTGCCGAACCTGCAGATCTACGTGGCCGCCGTGCCGGGGCAGATCGCCGGCGGGCTGCTGCTGCTCTCGCTGCTGCTGGTCGGCATCGTGGGCGCGTGGGGCGAGGCGGTGCGCGCCGGCTTCCTGCTGCTGCCCGGACACTGAGGTGGCGGAGGCCGAGCGCGAGGACCGCACGGAAGCCGCCAGCCAGAAACGGCTCGACCAGGCGCGCGAGGAGGGCCGGGTCGCCATCTCGCGCGAGGTGCCGCACCTGGTCGGTCTGGGTGCGGCCACCCTGATGCTGGTGATGCTCGGCCCGCAGCTTGGCCGACGCGTCATCGCGCTGGAGCGTTTTCCGCTGCGGCTCGACAGCTTCGACGCGGCGCAGGCCGGCCCGGTGCTGCGGCAGGCGATGCTGGCCGGGCTGCTGGTGTGCGGCCCGCTGGTCGCGGCGGTGCTGGTGGCCGGCGTGTCGGCGACGCTGCTGCAGACCGGGCTGGTGCTGAACACCAAGGCGCTGATGCCGGACCTCGCGCGTCTGGACCCGCGGCGCGGGCTGAAGCGCATTGCCGGCAAGGACAGCCTGGTGCAGGCGGCGCGCTCCGTGGCCAAGCTGGCGATCCTGGCCTGGATCTGCTGGCACGCGCTTCTCGGCGAGCTTCCTGCGCTGGGCCAGGCGCAGTTCTGGTCGCCGGCGCTGCTGGCGGACCGTCTGCTGCGCGCGCTGCTGCACATTCTGGTGCTGCTGCTGGGCGCGCAGGCGGCGGTCGTGGCGCTCGACGTGCTGTGGGTGCGCCACGTCCACAACCGCTCGCTGCGGATGAGCAAGCAGGAGCAGCGCGACGAGTACAAGGAGTCCGAGGGCGACCCGCAAGTGAAGGGCCGCCGTCGCCAGTTGCAGCGTGCTCGGGCCAAGCAGCGCATGATGGCCGCGATCCCGAAGGCCACGGTGGTCGTGACCAACCCCACGCACTATGCTGTGGCGCTCGCCTACGATCGCGGCGGCAAGGGAGCGCCCAGGGTGGTGGCCAAGGGCGTGGACGAGGTGGCGGCGCGCATCCGCGAGATGGCGAAGGAGCACAGGGTCCCCCTGGTGGCCAGCCCGCCACTGGCGCGCGCCCTGTACCATGTGAAACTGGAGGCGGAGATCCCGGCGGAGCACTTCCAGGCAGTCGCCGAGATCGTCGCCTATGTCTGGCGCCTCGGTCGCCGTGCCGGGCCATGAGCGGGGACGCACCGGAGCCCCGGGACGCCACGACGCATCCGACCCTGTGCGACGCCAGCGAGCGGGCAGGGCTCGACAGGCCGCGCGCCGGGATCGTCGTCCATGATCTCAACAACATGCTGATGACGATCACGGCCACCGTGGCGGAGGCGCTCGCGCGTCCGGACCTGGACGGCGTGTCGCGTGCCGAGTTCTCCGAGATCGGCGACGCCGCGCGGCGTGGCGCGGCACTGACGCGGCAGTTGCTCGACGGCGCGGCGCGTGCCGCGCCCGCGCTCCTGGGCCCCGCGCTCCTGGGCCCCGCACTCCTGGGCATCGACGCGGCGCTGCGCGAGATGGCGCCGTCGCTGCGGCGTGCGCTCGGCGACGTCTCGCTGCGCCTGACGCTGGAGCAGCCGGAGGCGGCGGTGCGGATCGACCCCGCGCATCTCCACCGCGTGCTGACGAACCTGGCGCTGAACGCCCGCAACGCGATGCCGTCCGGCGGGGCGCTGAGCGTGAGCAGCGACACCGGGACTGTGACGCAGGCGGTGTCGCAGTTCGGCGACGCGGTGGTGCCTGGCTGCTACGTCACCATCGTCGTGCGCGACACCGGCACCGGCATCCCCGCCGTCGTCATGCCCCGCCTGTTCGAGCCGTTCTTCACCACGCGCGCCGGATCCGGAGGGACCGGGCTCGGCCTTGCCAGCGTGCGCGAGCTGGTGCGCGAGGCGGGCGGCTTCCTGAGCGTGGACAGCGAGGTCGGCCGGGGCACGACGATGTGCGTGCACCTGCCGCGCCACGAGGCGGCCCCTGGTGACGGGACACAACCGGTCAGGATCGACGACGGTTCCCGCACGGTGTCGTCGCGGCGCGGCACCGTGCTGCTGGTGGACGACGAGCCGGTGCTGCTGCGCCTGGCGGAGCGCGCCCTGTCGCGGGCCGGCTGGGGCGTGCTTGCCGCCGATTCCGCGACAACGGCCTTGGACGCTGCGCGCGACGCCGATCCGCCACCCTGCATGGTGGTGTCCGACATGACACTGCCCGACCGCGACGGGCTCGCGCTGGTTGGTGAGGTGCGCGCGTTGATCCCCGCGCTGCCGGCGATCCTGACCTCGGGGTATGCGGGCGAGGCGCTTCGAGTCCGGGCCGCGGCCGCCGGGATCGCGCTCCTGGTCAAGCCCTTCGCCATGTCCGAACTGCTGGACACGGTCGCCGAGGCGCTGCCATCGGGTCGCTGACCCAGCCTCGACAATCGCCCGTTACCCGCTGCGGAAAAGCGGTGGAACTCTCTTGAACAAACAGGGAACATGCGCCTACTTTACTGGCATGGACACATTTGCTGCGGCGCTGCCACCTGTGACACAGTCTGCCCTGTGACACGCAAACCCAGAAGTATGCCGCCGGGACCACTCGGTGAGGTTGTGGACGCCCCAGGGGAAGGACGCGGCATGGAAAAGAACAAGGCGCTCGAGGCGGCCCTCGGCCAGATCGAGCGCGCCTTCGGCAAGGGCTCCATCATGCGCATGGGCGCCAAGGCCGGCGACGAGCAGATCGAGGTGATCTCCTCGGGCTCGCTCGGCCTCGACCTGGCGCTCGGCATCGGCGGTCTGCCGCGCGGCCGCGTCGTGGAGATCTACGGGCCGGAGAGCTCCGGCAAGACCACGCTGGCGCTGCACGCCATCGCTGAGGCGCAAAAGCGCGGCGGCACCTGCGCGTTCATCGACGCGGAGCACGCGCTCGACCCGATCTACGCCCGCAAGCTCGGCGTGGACGTGGACAACCTGCTGCTCAGCCAGCCGGACGGCGGCGAGCAGGCGCTGGAGATCTGCGACACCCTGGTGCGTTCCGGCGCCATCGACATCGTGGTGATCGACAGCGTGGCAGCCCTGGTGCCGCGCGCCGAGCTGGAGGGCGAGATGGGCGACACCCATGTCGGCCTGCACGCCCGGCTGATGAGCCAGGCGCTGCGCAAGCTCACCGGCTCGGTCAGCAAGTCCAAGACCATGCTGATCTTCCTCAACCAGATCCGACTCAAGATCGGCGTGATGTTCGGCAACCCCGAGACCACGACCGGCGGCAACGCGCTGAAGTTCTACGCCTCGATCCGCATGGAGATCCGCCGCATCGGCCAGATCAAGGACCGCGACGAGGTAGTCGGCAACCAGACCCGGGTCAAGGTGGTCAAGAACAAGCTGGCGCCGCCGTTCCGCCAGGTCGAGTTCGACATCATGTACGGCGAGGGCATCAGCAAGATCGGCGAGCTGATCGACCTCGGCGTGAAGGCCAACGTCGTGGAAAAATCCGGCGCCTGGTTCAGCCACGACAGCCAGCGCATCGGCCAGGGCCGCGAGAATGCCAAGCAGTACCTGCGCGACCACCCGGAGATGGCGGACGGCATCGAGAAGAAGGTCCGCGACCAGTCCAGTACGGTCGCCAACACGATGATGGGCGCCCCGGAGCCCGAGGAGGAAAGCGAGGGTGTGCCCGAGTAGCGCGCCGGCAGTGCTCGACGCCCCGACCGAACCCGCGCCGGGCGTACTCACTCTGGACACGGCCGGCGGCATCGACACAGCCGCGTTGTCCTTTGCCGACAGGGAGCTGGTCGAGGCGGCCCGCGTCGTGCTGGTGCGGCACTACCGTCCGTTCTGGCACATGGTGTCCGCCGCGTTGCGCTCGCGCGACGGGCGGATCTGGACCGGCCTGCATCTCGGCGCCACCGTCGGGCGGATGCAGGTCTGCGCCGAGGTCACGGCCCTCGGGCGTGCCATCCTGGAGGGCGACGGGACGGTGGAGTGTGCCGTGGCGCTGCGCCATCCCAAGCCGGAGGAGGCGGCCGGCGGCATCGCCGTGGTGCCGCCTTGCGGCGCCTGCCGCGAATTGCTGACCGACTACGACCCGGACTGCGCCGTGATCGTGCCCGGGCCAGGGGGGCTGCGGCGGGTCGCGATCAGCGTGCTGCTTCCCTCGCCATACCAGCGCTGAGCACGGCACCGATCGCCGCGCAGGGTCCTCTGGTGTTGCAGCCGCACGACGTCACGGACGCTCGCTGCTTCCGTGGAACGAAACAAATACAGGAGCGTTTTCCCGCCATGACACAGAACAGCAAGAGCCACGCGGACGAGCAGGCGGCGTCCTCCGCGCCCGAGAACCCCAAGACCGCCCCGCAGGACGGCACGCCCTCCAACACGATCAAGGACCCGGACCAGTGGACCACCGGGGATGAGACCATGACCGGGGCGCAAGCGTCCTACCTCAAGACGCTGTGCGAGGAGGCCGGCGAGGAGTTCGACGCCACGCTCACCAAGGCCGAGGCCTCGAAGCGCATCGACGCCCTCCAGGCCAGCACGGGGCGCGGCAAGAGCCACTGACGGGCTCGCTTGCGGCACGGACAGCAAGCAAGGTTGAGGCTCTGCCTCAAACTCCGCCAAAGGCTCGCCTTTGGAATCCACTCCTTAAGTAAAGCAGGTCCAGGGGGGGCTTCCCCCCTGGCGGGCCTGGGCAGAGCCCAGCCTTGCTTGCTGGCCGGCGGCAGGCATCGTCTTGTCGCCCCACGTCTGCCGTTGCAAACTCACTCCCGTCAGGTCGGGCGGCGTCCAGGACGGATGCCTCGGCCCGGCCTGGAGGCGACGCGATGGCGAAGATCACGGTGAAGACTCCTGTCGTCGAACTCGACGGCGACGAGATGACACGCATCATCTGGGGCACCATCCGCGACCGGCTGATCCTGCCCTACCTCGACGTGGACCTGAAGTACTACGACCTGGGCATCGAGTATCGCGACCAGACCGGCGACCGCGTCACCGTGGAGGCCGCCCACGCGATCCGTCAGTACGGCGTCGGCGTGAAGTGCGCGACCATCACGCCTGACGAGGCGCGGGTGCGCGAGTTCAGCCTCAAGACGATGTGGCGCAGCCCGAACGGCACGATCCGCAACATCCTCGACGGCACCATCTTCCGCGAGCCGATCATCTGCGGCAACGTGCCGCGCCTGGTGCCGCACTGGAGCCAGCCGATCGTCATCGGGCGCCACGCCTACGGCGACATCTACCGCGCCACGGAGATGCGCGTGCCCGGCCCCGGGCGCGTCAGCCTGGTGTATCAGCCCGCCGACGAGAGCGAGTGCGCTCAGATCCTCTCCGTGCACGAGTTCCAGGGTCCCGGCGTCGCGATGGGGATGCACAACACCCGCGCCTCGATCGAGGGCTTTGCCCGCGCCAGCTTCAACTACGGGCTGACGCGCAACTTCCCGGTCTATCTTTCCACCAAGAACACGATCCTCAAGGCATACGACGGGCTGTTCAAGGACATCTTCCAGGATATCTTCGACGCCGAGTTCCGCGACACGTTCAAGGCGGCGGGCCTGATCTACGAGCACCGGCTGATCGACGACATGGTGGCCAGCGCCCTGAAGTGGTCGGGCGGCTACGTGTGGGCGTGCAAGAACTACGACGGCGACGTGCAGAGCGACATCGTGGCGCAGGGTTTCGGCAGCCTTGGCCTGATGACCAGCGTGCTGCTCAGCCCGGACGGGCAGACCGTGGAGAGCGAGGCGGCGCACGGCACCGTCACCCGGCATTTCCGCGAGCACCAGCGCGGGCGCGAGACCAGCACCAACCCGATCGCCTCGATCTTCGCCTGGACGCGCGGCCTGGCCTATCGCGGGCGCTTCGACGCCACGCCCGACGTCACCGCGTTCGCGGACGCGCTGGAGCGCGTGTGCGTCGAGGCCGTGGAGGCGGGTGCCATGACCAAGGACCTTGCCGTCCTCATCGGGCCGGAGCAGCCGTGGATGAACACCCAGGCGTTCCTGGACCGCATCGACCAGGGAATGCGCAAGGAGATGGCCCGTGACTGAGCGCGCCGGCGACGCGTCCGGCGCGATGCAGGCGGGGGGCCTGGAGCGGTTCCCGCTGGCCCGGCGCGGCTTCATGATGAGCGGCCTGATCTCGGGGCTGACGCTGGCCACGACCACGGTGGAGGCGCAGGCGATCCACACCGGCGCGGACGGGATGGTCGCCGGCGAGGTGCAGGTGCCGGTCGCCGACGGCACGCTTCCCGGCTACCGCGCGCGTCCGGACGGTGCGGGTCCGTTCCCGACCGTCCTGGTGATCGAGGAGATCTTCGGGGTTCACGAGTACATCAAAGACGTCTGCCGCCGCCTGGCCGCGCTCGGCTACCTTGCCGTGGCGCCGGAACTGTACGCGCGCATCGCCGACCTGTCGAAGATGACGGACGCGCAGCAGATCGTGCGCGACGTCATCGCCAAGGCGCCGGATGCGACGGTGCTGTCGGACCTCGACTCCGCCGCCGCCTGGGCGAGCAGCCCGGAGGAGCGCGGCGATGCGGGGCGGCTGGGCGTGATGGGGTTCTGCCGCGGCGGGCGCGACACCTGGCTGTATGCCGAGCACAACTCGAAGCTGCGGGCCGCGGTGGCCTGGTACGGGCCGGTCGACACGCCGGATACGCCGATTCAGCCGCACAGCCTGATCGACCTGGCGGGGACGCTGCACTGCCCGCTGCTCGGGTTGTACGGCGGGCAGGACACCAGCATCAAGGCAACCGACGTGGCCACGGCGGCGAGCCGGGCGCGGGCGGCGGGCGGCACGGTGGAGATCGTGACCTACCCCGACGCGCCGCACGGGTTCCACGCGGACTACCGGCCGAGCTACCGCAAGGCCGACGCGGAGGCGGGATGGGCACGCGCCCTGGAATGGTTCAGGGCGCACGGCGTGGCGTGAAGCAAGGCCAGGGGCTCTGCCCTCAGGCTTAAAGCGGGGACCCCGCCAAAGGCTCGCCTTTGGAATCCAACACTTAAGTAAAGCCGGTCCAGGGGCGGCTCGCCCCTGGCGGGTCTGGGCGGAGCCCAGCCTTACTTGCCTTACTCGTGGCCTTCCGCGAGCCGCCCCGCTCCGGCGGCGCCTCTGACGAACATCTGCGCCGTGGCGTGCGAGACGAACACCTGCCGGCCGCGCAGGAAGCCCATGCCGAGAATCAGGTCAACATCGCTGTCGGATGCGTCCGAGACGCCGATCGCCGGACCCTGGATTGTCTCCTGGCCGACCCGCAGCGTGGCGAATTTGTGGATGCGGATATCGACCCCACGCTCGCCGAGGCCCTGGGCTGCGATGGCGGAGTCGTGCGCCAGCAGGTCGGGCGTCAGGTGCAGGGCGCCCGCACCGCGTTCCAGCAGCACGTCTCCGGCGGCTCCGGTGTCCAGCATGGCGGTCAGGCGGTGCCCGTCCAGCTCGACCGGGAACACGAGGTGGTTGTGCTCCGACAGCCGGATCGGGATCGGCGCGGCCGTGCCCCAGGGCGGCGACACGGTGGCGCAGCCGCGCACGGTGTAGAGGCTGATCTCGCGGTGGCCGATGTCCAGGCCGACGTCGTAGCGCGACAGCAGGTCCTCGCCGACCAGGCCGGAAACGGCAAGGTTGCCGCGCCCGAGCACGCCCAGCGAGGCGGCGAACACGTCGATTTTGCGGTAGGTGACGCCGCCGAGCTGCAGCGAGTCGAGGCCCACGACCTGCGAGTAGGCGTTGCCTCCGAGGCCGGCGAGCCGGCGCGCGCTCATGCCGGGGTCCGGGCGCAGGTCGAGGGCCGCCACCAGCTCCGGCGTGACGGTGCTGGTCTGCGCCCCGCTGTCCACGCCGAGCCCGACCGTCTCGCCGTTGACCCGCGCCGGCACCACGGCCATGGCCTGCCGCATCACCACCGGCAGCGTGGAGTGCCACTGCACCGTGCAGGCACCGCCCGACGCGCCCTGGCACCCGGCCACGAGCAACACCCCGACCGGCGCCAGACCTCGCAGGATGCGGCGCCACGCCACGCCTGGCTGTTTGCGCAACGCCATCTCCCGCAGTCGGTTCAGCTTATGCCAACGGCTCAATGCACTGACCTGTCAGGAAGCAAGGCTGGGCTCTGCCCAGACCCGCCAGGGGGGAAAGCCCCCCCTGGACCGGCTTCTTTTAAGTATTGGATTCCAAAGGCGAGCCTTTGGCGGAGTTTGAGGCAAAGCCTCAACCTTGCTGACTGTCTGACCGGTCACTCCCAAGAGCCGTCGGCATCAGACCCGCGAGCGCCACGCGCACCGCGCCGAACGCCGCCTCCGCCTGCGCGAGGTCGGGGCCGCCGCCCTGCGCCGCGCCGGGCTTGCCACCGCCGCCCTTGCCGCCGACCGCGGCGCTGGCGGCGCGCACCAGGTCCACGGCGCTGACGCGGGCGGTGAGGTCGTCGGACACCACGACCACGAGGCTGACCTTGCCCTCCGCGGTGGACAGGGCCGCGACCACGGACGCCTCGCCGAGCTGGCGGCCGATCGTCTCGGCCAGGCCGCGCAGGTCGCGCGCCGCCACCTCGCCGAGGTTGCGCGCCGCCAGCCGGACGCCGCCGATCGCCTCGACCGATGCGGCGGCGGCGCCCTCCGTGGCCAGGCGGCGCTGCAGCTCGGAGACCTGGCGCTCCAGGCGGCGGCGGTCCTCGGCCAACGCCGCGATGCGCTCGACCAGCTCGGCGGGGTTCACCTTGAGCGCGGCGGCGGCCTGCGACAGACGCGCCTCGCTGGCGGCGGCCAGGGCCTCCGCGGCGCGCCCGGTCACCGCCTCGATGCGGCGCACCCCGGCGCTGACGGCCGCTTCCGAGACGATGCGGAACAGGCCGATGTCGCCGGTGCGCCGCACGTGGGTGCCGCCGCACAGCTCGGTGGACCAGGCGCGGTGGCCCTCGCGGTCGGGCACGCCCATGCCGACGACGCGGACCTCGTCGCCGTATTTCTCGTTGAACAGCGCCATGGCGCCCTCCGCCACCGCGGCCTGCGGCGTCATCAGCCGGGTGGTGACCTCGGTGTTCTCGCGGATGCGGCGGTTGACCTCGGCCTCCACGGCGGCCAGCTCCTCGGCGGCGATCGGGCGGGGCTGGCTGACGTCGAAGCGCAGGCGGTCCGGGGCGTTCAGGCTGCCCTTCTGCGCGACGTGGGGGCCGAGCTGGCGGCGCAGCGCCTCGTGCAGCAGGTGGGTGGCGGAGTGGTGCGCCCGGATCTCGCCGCGCCGTGCGTGGTCCACCTCCGCGGCGACGGCGGCGCCGACCCGCGCCATGCCGTCCTCCACGCGCCCCAGGTGGACGAACAGGTCGCCGAGCCGGCGCTGCGTGTCGGTCACGACAATGCGAAAGCCGTCGCCCAGGATGCGGCCGGCGTCGCCGACCTGGCCGCCGCTCTCGCCGTAGAACGGGGTCTGGTTCAGCACCACCGCGACCTGCGTGCCCGGCGTGGCCTCTGCGACCACGGCCCCGTCCACCACCAGAGCGGCCACCTGCGCCTCGGAGGTCTCGGTGGCGTAGCCGAGGAACTCGGTGGGCCCGACGGCCTCGCGCAGCTCGAACCAGACGCGCTCGGTGCCCGCGTCGCCAGAGCCGGCCCAGGCGGCGCGGGCGCGACGGCGCTGCTCCGCCATCGCGGCCTCGAAGCCGGCGACGTCCACGGCGCGGCCCTCCTCGCGCAGCGCGTCCTGCGTCAGGTCGAGCGGGAAGCCGAACGTGTCGTATAGCCGGAACGCGACCTCGCCGGGCAGGGTGGCGCCGTCGCCGAGCCGCGCCGTCTCCTCGGCGAGCAGGCCGAGACCGCGCTCCAGCATCGCCTTGAACCGCGTCTCCTCCAGCCGCATCGTCTCGCCGATCAGCGTCTCGGCGCGCACCAGCTCCGGGTAGGCGCCGCCCATCTGGCGCACGAGGGTCGGCAGCAGGCGGTCGAACGCCGGATCGCGCGTGCCCATGCGGTGCAGGTGGCGCATGGCGCGGCGCATGATCCGGCGCAGCACGTAGCCGCGCCCCTCGTTGGACGGCAGCACCCCGTCGGCGATCAGGAACGCGGTGGCGCGCAGGTGGTCGGCCACGACCCGGTGGCTGGCGCGGAACTCCCCGACCGCGGGCTGGCCGGTGGCGTCGACGCTGGCTGCGATCAGCGCGCGGAAGGTGTCGGTGTCGTAGTTGTCGCCCACGCCCTGCAGCACCGCGGCCATGCGCTCCAGGCCCATGCCGGTGTCGATCGAGGGCCGGGGCAGGGGGGTGCGCACGCCCTTCTCGCCAGGAGAGGGGGGCGGCCCCTCCTCGTCCTGCATGAACACGAGGTTCCAGATCTCGGTGAAGCGGTCACCGTCCTCGTCGGGCGAGCCGGGCGGGCCGCCGGGCACGCCCTCGCCGTAGTCGTAGAAGATCTCCGAGCACGGCCCGCACGGCCCGGTGTCGCCCATGCGCCAGAAATTGTCGTCCGACGCGATGCGCAGGATGCGGCGGTCGTCCAGCCCGGCGATGCGGCGCCAAAGGCCGGCGGCCTCCTCGTCGGTGTGGTAGACCGTGACCAGCAGGCGATCGGCGGGGATGCCGAAGCCCTGGGTCAGCAACGTCCAGGCCAGCTCGATCGCCAGCGGCTTGAAGTAGTCGGCGAAGCTGAAATTGCCGAGCATTTCGAAAAAGGTGTGGTGGCGCGCGGTGTAGCCGACGTTGTCGAGGTCGTTGTGCTTGCCGCCGGCGCGCAGGCACTTCTGCGCCGAGGCGGCGCGGGTGTAGGGGCGGCGCTCCTGGCCGGTGAAGACGTTCTTGAACTGCACCATGCCGGCGGCGGTGAACAGCAGCGTCGGGTCGTTGCGCGGCACCAGCGGGCTGCTCTCCACCACGCGGTGCTCGCGGGCGGCGAAGTAGTCGAGGAACGTCGCGCGGATGTCGTTGCTGGACAGGGCGGGGCGGAGCGGGGCAGGGGCCATGGGTGTCGGGATCGTCCTGGGTGCTCTCCCACGTAGCGCACACGTTTGGCCTGCGGAAGAGCAGCGCAGCGGCAGGCAGCCAGCAAGGTTGAGGCTCTGCCTCAAACTCCGCCAAAGGCTCGCCTTTGGAATCCAATACCTAAGAGAAGCCGGTCCAGGGGGGGCTTCCCCCCTGGCGGGTCTGGGCAGAGCCCAGCCTTGCTTCCTTCAACCCCGCAGCCCTCGACCCGGGAGCCCGATGTTCGCAGTATGCGGTTGTGAGCAAGCAAGTCTATCTGGCCGGTCCGGACGTGTTCCTGCCTGACGCCGCGCAAAGGGCCGAGCGGCTGAAGCGGGTCTGCGCCCGCCACGGCCTGGTCGGCGTGTTCCCCCTCGACGCCTTGCCGGACGAGCCAGGCGAGTGGCACGCGCTGCCTCTCGCGCGGGCCATCGCGCGTCGCAACGAGGCGCACATCCGCCGCTGCGACGCGCTGGTCGCGAACCTCACCCCGTTCCGCGGGCCGGGCGCGGACGGCGGCACCGCCTACGAGCTGGGCTTCGCCCGCGCGCTGGGCCGCCCGGTGTTCGGCTGGAGCAACGCCGGCGGCAGCTACCTGGACCGCTGCGCGCGGTGGCCGGGCGCGGCGCGGCGCGGCGCGGCGTGGCTGGACCCGGAGGGCCTGGAGATCGAGGCGTTCGGCCTGCCGGACAACCTGATGATGGTCTGCGCGCTGTCGGAGTCCGGCGCCGAGATGGTGGCAGGCGAGCCGGCGCTGCCCTGGAGCGACCTCGGCGCCTACGAACGCTGCGTCAGGCTGGCGGCGGCGGCCCTGGGGGCTGCCGACCCAGGTGGAGGAAGCAAGCAAGGTTGAGGCCCCGCCTTCAAGCATGGGCCTCATCCGCCAAAGGCCGGGCCTCTGGATTGCCTTCCTTGAGTGACCGTTTGGGCCGATCTGCGCGACAATGCACTCGGCAACCGCGTGCTCGACACCTGTGACGACGTCGCCCTCGGCTGCTGCGACGCCTGGAACCGGCTCGCCGGACAAGGCGGGGCGTCGACCTCGCGCGCCTTGCTGGCCACGCAACAAAACCTCTGCCTCGGACCAATGACAGCGGAACGATCGGGCCGGATCGTGGTTAAGGCGCCGTTGCCACCAAGGAAGCGCCCGATGCCCAAAGCTCCGCTGATCGCCGTGACCGCCTTGCTGCTGGCCGCCGGCGTGGTGCCGGCCTCCGCCCGCGTTCGTCACCACCACCACGCCGCCACCCGGACCTTCGGGTCGTCACGGGGCAGGGCGGCGCCGGCCAGCCATGCCGGCATCCCGCAAAGCGCCAACATCGAGAACCTTAACGACCTGTCGCTGCGTCGCGCCCATGCTGGCGAGAACACCAACCGCCCACTGGCGGCGCCGCTGGCGCAATAGGCGGGCGCTCGCCGCGCGGGCAGGTGCCAGCCCTGCCGCGGAGGCACCCGGCCAGCGGAAGCGCGTCACGTTGTCGCGTGGCGCCGCCGGCCTGTAGTCTCGCGCCATGCGAGCAAGCCGACTGATTCCCCTGCTGTGCCTGTCCACCCTGGCCCGCGCTGGCGCGTTGCCTCCCGCGCCGGCCCCGCACGGTGTCGCGGCCATGCTCGGCCACGACGTCTCCGGGGCCGACGTGTTCGGTGTGCGCCTCTACATGGACCAGGGCGAGGCGCGCGACGCTCTCGCCCGCACGCTGCCCGCCGAGGCCGCCTGGCGCGACACGCGCGTGCCCTGCGCCGACGAGCACGGGGCAGGAGCAGACCAGCCGCGTTCCTGCCTCGGCGCCTCGGTGCTCGCCGGGCCCACCGGGGTGGTGTTGCGCTATGTCGAGGACCTGCCCGCACAGCCGCACCGCAGCATCGTGGCCGAGGTCGTGGTGTCCCAGGAACCGCGCGACGAGCGCTCCAAGCCCCTGTTCCACATGGCGCTGCTGCGCAAGTACGGCCGCCCTGACCTGCGCGACCCCACGGGCATGCAGTGGGGCCGCGTGTCGCTGCTCGACGGCCGGCCGGCCCTGGTGCGCACGCTGCCGATGCTGGAGAGCTCGAACGACGAGATCATCCGGCTCAGCGACACCGGGCTCGGTGAACGCCAGCGGGCCGGGCCAGACGCCACGCCGGCGTCGCGCCACGCGCGGGCGCCCTGACGCGGGGCGCAGCAGGCGAGCAAGGCAAGCAAGGTTGAGGCTCTGCCTCAAACTCCGCCAAAGGCTCGCCTTTGGAATCCACTCCTTAAGTAAAGCCGGTCCAGGGGCGGCTCGCCCCTGGCGGGTCTGGGCAGAGCCCAGCCTTGCTTTCTTCCAGCCCGGACGAGCCATGGGCGGTGCCCCGGCTTTGCATCGCGCCGCCCCGCCCGGTAGAAGGCGCGCTTCGTTCCCGGGGCCCCTGCCATGATCACCGTGCTGCTGATCGTCCACCTGTTCGTGACCCTGGCGCTGATCGGCGTGGTGCTGATCCAGCGCAGCGAGGGCGGCGGGCTCGGCATCGGCTCCTCGCAAGGCATGGGCTCGTTCATGAGCGGGCGCGGCACCGCCAACCTGCTGACGCGCACCACCTCGATCCTGGCGACGATCTTCCTGCTGCTCTCGCTCGGGCTGGCGCTGCTGAACCGCGGCACCGGCGGCGTGGGCCACGACCTGCTGGACGCGCCCGGGGCGCCGCGGCAGGCCGCCCCGCTCGGCGTCGCCACCACGCCCGCCGACCGCACCGTGGACCCGTCCGCCTCGCCGGTGTCCGAGCCCACCACCCGGCCTGCGGAGCCGGCCACGGGCATGGCGCCGCCGGCCACGCAGGCGCCGCAGGTCCCGACCAGGTGACGGCGGCGCGATGCGGCTAGCCAGGCCGGAGGCCCGGGCTGCGGACCTGCCGTGAGAGTCCACTTCCTTGACGGAAGGGTTTCCAAAGGCCCCTGGCCTTTGGTGGGTCTGGGCAAAGCCCGGCCTTGCTTCCTGACGGGCCGCCCTCCGGTGCCACTGCGATGAAACCGGCCGGCGAGGTCGTGGTCGTGGGCGCCGGGGCTGCCGGCCTGGCCGCCGCCGCGGCGCTGCGTGCCGCTGGCCGGGGCGTGACGCTGATCGAGGCCGGCGCCCGCTGCGGCGGCCGTACCCGCACAGAGCGCCCCGCCGCCCTCGAGGGCGCCGCGTTCGATCACGGCGCCTCGTGGCTGCACGACTCCGGGCGCAATCCCCTGGCCGACCTGGCCCGTGCCCAGGGCCGCACCCTGCTCGACGCGCCGGAGATGCACACCGCGCGGCTGTTCGTCGACGCCCGCCCCGCCACGCCCGCCGAACGCGCCGCCTACGACGCCGCCGAGGCGCGCTGGAACCACGCCGTGCTGGACCGCCTGGCGCGGCTCGCTCCGGACGAGGACATCGCGCTGTCCGCCGCCGCCGACGCGCTGGGCGAGGACCCGTGGCGCGCGACGCTGGAGACCTGGGAGGGCGCGGTGATCGCCGCCGCCGACGCCGACGTGCTCTCCCTGCGCGACTGGCAACGCAACGCGCTGGGCGGCACCAACCTGCGCGCCGCCGGCGGGCTCGGCGCGCTGCTGCTGGCGGTGCACGCCGCCGAGGTGGCGCGGGCCTGGCTGCGCACCCCCGCCACGCGCATCGACTGGGGCGGCCCGGGCGTCACGGTGGAGACGCCGCGCGGCACGCTGCGTGCGGGTGCCTGCATCGTCACCGTGTCGACCGGCGTGCTGCGCGCAGGCCACATCCGCTTCCACCCTGAGCTGCCCGCCGCCACCCAGGGCGCGCTGCACGGCCTGCCGATGGGCCTGCTGAGCAAGGTCGCCCTGCGCGCCGCCGGCCGAGACCGGCTCGGCCTGCCGCAGAGCTGCACCGTGGAGCGGCGCTTCCGGCGTGGCGAGGCGGGCATGGTCGCGCAGGCCTGGCCGGACGGCGCCGACCATCTGATCGGCTTCGTGGGCGGGCGAGCCGCCTGGGCGCTGGCCGGCGCCGCGCCCGGCGCTGCCGCCGCCTGGTGCCGCGAGCAGCTCCGCCTGACCCTGGGCGGCGCCGCGGACCGCGCCTTTGCGCGGGAGGCGGTGGAGACCGGCTGGGGCACGGACCCGCATGTCCTGGGCGCCTACGCCTACGCGGCCCCGGGGCAGCACGCGCAGCGCGGGGTGCTGGGCCGCCCGCTGGCCGGGGGGCGCCTGGTGTTCGCCGGTGAGGCGGTGCGCGAGGACGGGCTTGCCGGCACGGTCGGCGGCGCGATCCTGAGCGGGCGCAGGGCGGCGGAGCTGGCGGCGTAAGCAAGCAAGGTTGAGGCTCTGCCTCAAACTCCGCCAAAGGCAGGCCTTTGGAATCCAATACTTAAGTAAAGCCGGTCCAGGGGCGGCTCGCCTCTGGCGGGCCCCCGTTTCCAAGACATGGGGCAGAGCCCAGCCTTGCTTTCCCGTGCCCGGGGTTTCCGCCGCCTGACCATCCGGTGTAAGGGGGTCTCCCATGACACGGTACGTCTTCATCACCGGTGGCGTGGTTTCCTCGCTCGGCAAGGGCATCGCCTCGGCCGCCCTGGCCGCCCTGCTGCAGGCGCGCGGCTACCGGGTGCGGCTGCGCAAGCTCGACCCCTACCTCAACGTCGACCCCGGCACGATGAGCCCCACCCAGCACGGCGAGGTGTTCGTCACCGACGACGGCGCGGAGACCGACCTCGATCTCGGCCACTACGAGCGCTTCACCGGCGTGCACGCCACGAGGTCGGACAACGCCACCACGGGGCGCATCTACTCCGAGGTGATCGCCCGCGAGCGGCGCGGCGACTATCTCGGCGCCACGGTGCAGGTGATCCCGCACATCACCGACGCCATCAAGGAGGCGATCACCCGCGACACCGCCGACCTCGACTTCGCCCTCATCGAGATCGGCGGCACGGTGGGCGACATCGAGAGCCTGCCGTTCCTGGAGGCGATCCGCCAGCTCCACAACGACTTCGGCCCCGAGCGGACGATGTTCGTCCACCTGACGCTGGTGCCGTGGATCCCCACCGCAGGCGAGCTGAAGACCAAGCCGACGCAGCACTCGGTCAAGGAGCTGCTCAACGTCGGCATCCAGCCGCACATGCTGCTGTGCCGCTGCGACCGCCCGATTCCCGACAACGAGCGCCGCAAGATCGCCAATTTCTGCAACGTGCGGCCGGAGGCGGTGATCGCCGCACTCGACGTGGACACGATCTACGCCGTGCCGATCGCCTACAGCGCGCAGGGCATGGACCGCGAGGTGCTGCGCCACTTCGCGCTGCCGCACGAGGCGACGCCGGATCTGTCGCGGTGGAGGCGCATCGTCGATGTGGTGCGCGCGCCGGAGGGCGAGGTGCGGATCGCGGTGGTCGGCAAGTACACGAACCTGCTCGACAGCTACAAGTCGCTCGCCGAGGCGCTGGCCCACGGCGGCATCGCCAACCGGGTGCGGGTGCGCCTGGACTGGGTCGACGCGGAGGTGTTCGAGCAGCCGGGCGCGGTCTCCCGCCTCGACGACGTGCACGGCATCCTGGTGCCCGGCGGCTTCGGCGAGCGCGGCACCGAGGGCAAGATCGAGGCGGTCCGCTTCGCGCGCGAGCGCCGCGTGCCGTTCCTCGGCATCTGCTTCGGCATGCAGATGGCGGTGATCGAGGCCGCGCGCCACCAGGCCGGCCTGCCCGACGCCTCGTCCACCGAGTTCGGCCCCAGCGACACCCCGGTCGTCGGCCTGCTCACCGAGTGGGCGCGCGGCAACGAGGTCGAGCGCCGCGCCGCCAGCGGCGGGCTGGGCGGCACCATGCGCGTCGGCGCCTACCCGGCGACGCTGGCGCCGGACTCGCTGGCCGCCGCGCTGTATGGCGCCACCCAGATCGAGGAGCGCCACCGCCACCGCTACGAGGTCAACGTCCACTACCGCAACGTCCTGGAGGCGACCGGCCTGCGCTTCTCCGGCCTCTCGCCGGACGGCGTGCTGCCGGAGATCGTCGAGCGCGCCGACCACCCTTGGTTCATCGGGGTGCAGTACCACCCGGAGCTGAAGAGCAAGCCGTTCGACCCGCACCCGCTGTTCACGGGCTTCATCGAGGCGGCGGTCAGGCAGGCGCGGATGGTGTGACGGCGCGCGGCCGTAGGAAGAAAGCAAAGCCAGAGGCTCTGCCTCTGGACTCCGCTCAAGGCGAAGCCTTGAGCGTCCAGGCGATTGAAGTCGGTGCCGGAGGCTGGCAGCAACTGACTTCCTGACAAAATGGTTTCCAAAGGCCTCCGGCCTTTGGCGGGTCTGGGCAGAGCCCAGCCTTGCTTGCTGGCAGCCTGATGTCAGGGCCGCCGAATCGGCAGGCCACGAAGCCCGCCATTGGCGCGGGTTCAGCCGGTGCCGCCATGCTGGCTTTGCAGGCGCTTCAGGACATGTTCCGCATCTGCGGCAAGACGTGGCAGATCGTGGCAGGCTGCGTTCCACACGATGCCGAGGCTGATGCGGTCGTAGGCGTGGCGCAACCGGTTGCCCATGCCGCGGATGTCGCCCCACGGATGGCCGGGCATCAGCAGGTCCGCCTGGTCGCCGAGGCGATGGACTGCCTCGCACACCCGCTCCAGGCAGCGCTCGACGGCATCCCGTGTCATTCCGTCCTGCTCGAAGGCGTCACGTCCCATGCCGGCCAGGTAGTGCTCCACCCGCTCGGCGTTCTCGACGATGTCGGCGAGGCTGTCGGCCGGGTCGTGCCTAGAAGGCAAGCCGGCGGTCCCGCTCGATGTTGGCCCGCAGGCGCGCCTTCTCCACGGGCTCGGGCAGGAGATCCACCGGACGGCCAAGCAGGCCTGCCAGCCGCCGTTCCAGGGCGACGAGCCCGATCAGCCCGATGCGTGCGGCCGGCTCCAGCTCGACCGCGAGATCGACGTCACTCTCCGGCCCGGCATCGCCGCGGGCGACGGACCCGAACAGCGACAGGCGGCGGATGCCGGCCTCGCGCAGTTCCGCCTCGTGCCTGCGCAACGTGGCGATGACCTGCCCGGCCAGGTCGGTCGTGATGGTGGTGCCCATGGCGCTGTCGTCCCTCCGGGTTCGGATCATACCACGGCGGCAAGTAATTCGGACGAGTTCCAGGCCACCGCCTTGGGCGGGTGGAGCGAGATACGACAGTGCGATAGCCTTGCAGAATGCCCGCAGGCCGTCCCCGCCTTTCACCCGCACCCGCCCGCAGCGCCGGCTGCATCTTCGGCCGCAACGCTTGCAGCGAGCGGATCGCCATGGCCGCCTCGGCCGCGCGGCAGCGGGACGCCGACGGGCGCCGGACCATCCGCTTCTTCCTGCCCGCCAGTCTCGCCGGGTTCCACGCCCCGCCCTGGACCCTGCCGCCGCTGCGCCGCAACGAGGCCGCGCTGCCCGCCGCCCCGAGCCAGCCCGCATTCCCGCCTGCCCGGAGCCGCCCATGACTGCCACGCCGAACCCCGCCGCCCATGCCGTCACCGTCGGCCCGGTCTCGCACCCCGTGACCTTCGGCAACGACCAGCCCTTCGTGCTGATCTCCGGCCCCTGCCAGATCGAGAGCGAGTCCGACGCCACCGAGGTCGCCGCAGCACTCCTGGAGATGACCCGCGCCCTCGGCATCCCATTCGTGTTCAAGAGCAGCTACGACAAGGCCAACCGCACCAGCGGCGGCGCCGCACGAGGCGTCGGCCTCGCCCGCGGCCTGGAGATCCTCGCCCGTATCCGCGAGCGCCTGGGCGTCCCCGTGCTCACCGACGTCCACGAGGCCGCGCACTGCGCCCCCGCCGCCGCGGCCGTGGACATCCTGCAGATCCCCGCTTTTTTGTGCCGCCAGACCGACCTGCTCACGGCCGCCGGCGAGACCGGCGCCGCCATCAACGTCAAGAAGGGCCAGTTCCTCGCGCCCTGGGACATGGCCAACGTCGCCGCCAAGGTCGCGGCCACCGGCAACACCCGCATCTTGCTCACCGAGCGCGGCGCCAGCTTCGGCTACAACACCCTGGTCAGCGACATGCGCGCCCTGCCGATCCTGGCGCGCACCGGCTACCCCGTGGTGTTCGACGCCACCCACTCGGTGCAGCAGCCAGGCGGCCTCGGTGGCGCCTCGGGCGGGCAACGCGAGTTCGCCCCCGTGCTCGCCCGCGCGGCCCTGGCCGTGGGCGTCGCCGCCCTGTTCATCGAGGCCCACCCCGACCCGGACCACGCGCCGAGCGACGGGCCGACCATGATTGCGCTCCACGACATGCCGGCGCTGCTGCGAAGGCTCGCGCTGTTCGACGCGGTCGCGAAGGGGTAGGCAGGAAGGCCAGGGCTCTGCCCCGTGCTTGAAAGCGGGACCCGCCAGGGCGAGCCGCCCTGGACCGGCATCTCGTGGAGTTTGTCAGTCGGGCGTTCGTTCCTTGCTGACGGGAGCGGTTCCAAAGGCCCCTGACTTTTGGTGGGTTTGGGCAAAGCCTAGCCTTGCTTCCCGACAACTCTCCTTCTGATGCTCCCGCTGCCTCACCGCCCCAGGAGACCGCCGATGCGCCGCGCCCTGACCGCGCTCTGCCTGGCCGCCGCCCTCGCGTCCCCCGCCCACGCCCAGGACACCCCCGACGCCCTCGCGATCCACCGCGTCATCAGCGCGCAGGTCGACGCCTTTGCCCGCGGCGACGCCGACGCCGCCTTCGCCTTTGCCGCGCCGCCAATCCACGCGAAGTTCGGCACCGCCGCCCGTTTCCTCGCCGCCGTGCGGCAGGCCTACCCCGTGCTCGTGCGCCCCCGCTCCGTCACCTTCACCGGCCTGGCGCAGGGCGACGCCAACCTCGTCCAGAAGGTCGAGGTTGTCGGCCCGGACGGGCAGGGCGCCCTGGCCTCCTACGACATGGAGCACGAGCCCGATGGGCGCTGGCTCATCGCCGGCTGCACCCTCGGCCGCAGCGAACGCCTGGAATTGTGACAGCCGACCGCAAGCAAGGTTGAGGCTCTGCCTCAAACTCCGCCAAAGGCTCGCCTTTGGAATCCACTCCTTAAGGAAGGCCGGTCCAGGGCGGCTCGCTCTGGCGGGTCCAGGGCAGAACCCTGGCCTTGCTTCCCGCCTCCGCTTCCCCGCCACCCCTCGCCGATGTTACGCCTGTAGCCCCGACGACCCGGAGCACCCCGCCATGGCCGCCATCGCCGACATCATCGCCCGAGAGATCCTCGACAGCCGCGGCAACCCCACCGTCGAGGTCGACGTCCTGCTGGAGTCCGGCGCCGTCGGCCGTGCCGCCGTCCCCTCCGGCGCGTCCACCGGCGCCCACGAGGCCCACGAGCGCCGTGATGGCGACAAGTCCCGCTACGGCGGCAAGGGCGTGCTGGAGGCCTGCGCCGCCATCGAGGGCGAGATCCTCGACGCCCTGAACGGCATGGAGGCCACCGAGCAGCTCACCCTCGACCAGATCCTGATCGACCTCGACGGCACCCCCAACAAGGCCCGCCTCGGCGCCAACGCCATCCTCGCGGTCAGCCTCGGCGTCGCCAAGGCCGCCGCCGCGGATGCCGGCACGCCGCTGTACCGCTACGTCGGCGGCGCCTTTGCCCGCGTGCTCCCGGTGCCGATGATGAACATCGTCAACGGCGGCCAGCACGCCGACAACCCGATCGACATCCAGGAGTTCATGATTCAGCCGGTCTCCGCCGGCACCATCGCCGACGCCGTGCGCATGGGCGCCGAGGTGTTCGCCCAGCTCAAGAAGGGTCTGTCCGAGGCCGGCCACAACACCAACGTCGGCGACGAGGGCGGCTTCGCCCCCGGCCTGCGCTCCGCCGAGGAGGCGCTGACCTTCATCTCCCGCGCCGTGGAGAAGGCCGGCTACCGCCCGGGCGAGGACATCACCTTCGCGCTCGACTGCGCCGCCACCGAGTTCTACCGCGACGGCCGCTACGAGATGGAGGGCGAGGGCAAGTCGCTCGACGCTTCCGGCATGGTCGACTACCTGGCCTCGCTCGCCGACCGCTTCCCCATCGTCTCCATCGAGGACGGCCTGGCCGAGGACGACTGGGACGGCTGGAAGCACCTGACCGACGTGCTCGGCGACCGCCTGACGCTGGTGGGCGACGATTTGTTCGTGACCAACCCCGAGCGACTGTCGCGCGGCATCGAGGACGGCATCGCCAACGCCATCCTGGTCAAGGTCAACCAGATCGGCACCCTGTCCGAGACCCTGGAGGCCGTCGAGATGGCGCACCGCGCCGGGTACGCCGCGGTGATGAGCCACCGCTCCGGCGAGACGGAGGACAGCACCATCGCCGATCTGGCCGTGGCCACCAACTGCGGTCAGATCAAGACCGGCAGCCTGTCGCGCTCCGACCGCACCGCCAAGTACAACCAGCTCATCCGCATCGAGGGCGAGCTTGGCCCGGCAGCGCGCTACGCCGGGCGGACGATCCTGCGGGGCTGACGAAGGCCAGGGGCTCTGCCCTCATGCTTGAAGGATGGGGACCCCGCCAAAGGCTCGCCTTTAGAAATCCCGACTTGGGCCTGCGGCACGTCCCCGCGCGGGGTGCTGCGGGCCTTCAAATGCGCCGGTCCAGGGCGGCTCGCCCTGGCGGGTCCAGGGCAGAGCCCTGGCCTTTTTTCTTAGTACACGCCCGCACTCCCCAGCGTCGCGGATAGGTGATACCGAGGCTGGGTCGGGGGAGGCCGGGATGTCGCTGGGTCGGGTGCTGAAGCGTCGTGCGAAGGAGGCGGTGCCGCCGCTGCTGTTCCTGTCGCTGGTCGGCTATTTCGGCTGGCAGGTGACGCGCGGCGACCATGGCCTGCGCGCCCACGCCCTGCGCGAGCAGCAGCTCGCCACGGTGCAGGGCGAGCTGGCGCAGGCCACGGCGGAGCAGGCGGCGTGGGAGCGCCGGGTGGCGGCGCTGCGCACCGCGCGGCTGGACCCCGACCTGCTCGACGAGCGGGCGCGCGCGATGCTGAACCGGGCCGAGCCGGGCGAGATCGTGGTGCCCTACGAGTCGGGCCACAAGCTTTTCTGACGCCCCGCCCGCCTGCCGCGGTCCGGCGCGCGGCATTTAGTTGCTCCGCTGGCGTCCTGGCCAGGCTGGCGGCCCTGGCCACCGGCGGTCGTGCATTCCACTTCGTTCGCGAAACTTTTTGGCGCGGGCAGCGCAGATCGTTTGCTGCACCGCAGCACGTTGATTTTCCCTGGCTTTGCGGCTTGTCGCGGGGCGACCCCGGCGTTAGCTGTGCATGGATGCAGACCACCCCGAGGGGATGACTCCCATGCCGATGGACAGCCCGCAGACACCGCAGCGTGCCGAGGACTCCCGTCCGGTTGAGCCCTCGCCCGAGCCCGGCGAGGCCGCCCCCGCCACAGAGGCCGCCGGCGACCACGCGGCGCCCGGTGGCGCCGCGCCGGAGCAGGCTCCGCCGGTCAACACGGCGATGGACCGCGACGGCCTGCGCCAGGCGTATCGCGACATGCTGCTGATCCGCCGCTTCGAGGAGCGCGCTGGCCAGCTCTACGGCATGGGGCTGATCGGCGGCTTCTGCCACCTCTACATCGGGCAGGAGGCGGTGGTCGTGGGCGTGCAGTCGGCGCTCAAGCAGGGCGACCAGGTCATCACCTCGTACCGCGACCACGGCCACATGCTGGCCGCCGGCATGGAGGCGCGCGGCGTGATGGCCGAGCTGACCGGGCGCTCCGGCGGCTACTCGCGCGGCAAGGGCGGCTCGATGCACATGTTCTCGCGCGAGAAGAACTTCTTCGGCGGCCACGGCATCGTCGGCGCCCAGGTGGCGCTCGGCACCGGCCTGGCGTTCAGCAACTGGTACCGCCGCGACGACCACGTCAGCATCGCCTACATGGGCGACGGCGCGTCGAGCCAGGGCCAGGTGTACGAGAGCTTCAACCTCGCCGCCCTGATGAAGCTGCCCTGCATCTACGTCATCGAGAACAACCGCTACGGCATGGGCACCGACGTCGCGCGCGCCTCTGCGAGCCACGACCTGTCGCAGAACGCGGCGCCCTGGGGCATCCCGGGCCGCCAGGTCGACGGCATGGACGTGCTCGCCGTCCGCGCCGCCGCCGACGCCGCGGTGGCGCATTGCCGCGGCGGGCAGGGTCCGTTCCTGCTGGAGATGCAGACCTACCGCTACCGCGGCCACTCGATGTCGGACCCCGCGAAGTACCGCACCCGCGACGAGGTGCAGCGGATGCGCACCGAGCACGACTGCATTGAGTCTGCCCGCCGTCACCTGTTCGACTGGGGCGACGAGGACGCCGCGCTCAAGTCCATCGAGGAGGAGGTTAAGCGAGTCGTCGCCGAGGCCGCCGAATTCGCCCAGTCCAGCCCGGAGCCCGACCCCGCCGAGCTGTGGACCGACATCCTGATCGACGCGGACGGCACCTGTCCCGCCCGCGCGCCCACCGGCGGCCCTGCGGCACCTGACGCCGCCCCGGGAGCCGCGCCGTGAGCGTGCAGATCCTGATGCCGGCGCTGTCGCCGACGATGACCGAGGGCAAGCTGTCGCGCTGGCTGGTCAAGGTGGGCGACGACGTGTCCGCCGGCGACGTCGTGGCCGAGATCGAGACCGACAAGGCGACCATGGAGGTCGAGGCCGTCGATGAGGGCAGGCTGGCCGCGATCCTGGTCGAGGAGGGTACAGACGGCGTGGCCGTCAACACCCCGATCGCCATGCTCGCCGCCGAGGGCGAGAGCGCGGAGGCGGCACCCGACGCCCCAGAGCCGAAGGCGGCGGCCGCCCTGCCACGGGTTGCCGCCGAGGGCGAGGGCGAGAAGGAGATCGCCGACCGCGGCGGTGCCGCCCGCGCGCCCGACACCGTCGCTCCCACGGCACCGGAGACCTCCGCCGACAAGGACTGGGGCGCGACCAGCAGCATCACCATCCGCCAGGCGCTGCGCGACGCCATGGCCGCCGAGTTGCGCGCCGACCCGACCGTGTTCCTGCTCGGCGAAGAGGTCGCGCAGTACCAGGGCGCCTACAAGATCAGCCAGGGCCTTCTGGAGGAATTCGGCGAGCGACGCATCATAGACACGCCGATCACCGAGCACGGCTTCACCGGCATGGCCGTGGGCGCCGCGATGAACGGCCTGCGCCCGATCGTGGAGTTCATGACCTTCAACTTCGCCATGCAGGCGATCGACCACATCATCAACTCCGCCGCCAAGACGCTGTACATGTCCGGCGGCCAGATGGGCTGCCCCATCGTGTTCCGCGGCCCGAACGGCGCCGCCTCTCGCGTCGGTGCCCAGCACAGCCAGGACTACGCGAGCTGGTACGCGCACTGCCCCGGCCTCAAGGTCGTGGCCCCCTACTCCTCGGCCGACGCCAAGGGCCTGCTGCGCGCGGCCATCCGCGACCCGAACCCGGTGATCTTCCTCGAGAACGAGATGCTCTACGGCCAGAGCTTCGAGTGCCCGACGGACGAGGACTTCATCCTGCCGATCGGCCGCGCGAAGATCGAGCGCGAGGGCAGCGACGTCACCCTGGTCGCCTACTCGATCATGGTCGGCGTGGCGCTCAAGGCGGCCGACGCGCTGGCAGGGCACGGCATCTCCGCAGAGGTCGTCAACCTGCGCACCCTGCGTCCCCTCGATACCGAGACGATCATCCGCAGTGTGAAGAAAACCAGCCGCGTGGTCTCCGTCGAGGAAGGCTGGCCGTACGCCGGCATCGGCGCGGAGATCGGCATGGTCTGCATCGAGCACGCCTTCGACTGGCTCGACGCGCCGCCCGCCCGTGTCTGCGGCCTCGACGTGCCGCTGCCGTACGCCGCCAACCTGGAGAAGCTGGCCCTGCCGCAGCCCGACTGGGTGGTGGACGCCGTGCGAAAGCTGTTCTGATGCCCACCAACATCCTGATGCCCGCGCTCAGCCCCACCATGACCGAGGGCACGCTGGCCCGCTGGCTCGTGAAGGAAGGCGACTCGATCGCCGCCGGCGACGTCATCGCCGAGATCGAGACCGACAAGGCGACCATGGAGGTCGAGGCCGTCGACGAGGGCACCCTCGGCCGCATCCTGATCCCCGACGGCACCGAGGGCGTGGCCGTCAACGCGCCGATCGGCGTGATCCTGGCCGAGGGCGAGGCTGCAAGCGACACAGCACCCGCAGCCGCCGCGTCGGCGAAAGCCGTCCCGCCCGCCGGCGACGGCGCGAGCGCCCCGGGCCGGCCGGACGCGGAGACCGCGGGCTCCGGCGGCTACGGCGCGGTCGCAGAGCAGCCCGCGGTCGGCGCGCCGGCCAACGCGACCCTGCAGGGCGCAGGACCCGCCCCGGCGCACGCCGCCGCCGCACAGGCGCCAGCCTCTGGCGGCCGTGTCGTCGCCTCGCCGCTGGCCCGCCGCCTCGCCACGCAGGCGGGCCTCGCGCTCGACACCCTGCGCGGCACCGGCCCGAAAGGCCGCATCGTCCGCCGCGACGTCGAGGCCGCCCGCGACGCCCCGGCCGCCGCACGGCCCGCTGCCCTGGCGTCCGCGCCGCAGCCCGCCGCCGTGGCCGGTTCCGCTGCCCCGCAGGCCGCCGCGGCCACACCCGCCGCGCCCGCCGTCGCCGTGCCAGGCCCCGCCGCGCTGACCGGTGCTGCGCCCGTCACCGCGCCCGCGCCGACGCCGCCGGCCCGCCCGGCGCCGGTGGCGATCACCGCTGCGCACCAGCGCCTGCCCAACTCCAACATCCGGCGCACCATCGCCCGCCGCCTGTCCGAGTCCAAGCAGTTCACCCCGCACTTCTACTGCTCGATCGACGTCGAGCTGGACGCCCTGCTCGACCTGCGCGCCAAGCTCAACGCGAAGTCTCCCGCCAGCGGCCCGGCCGCGTTCAAGCTCTCCGTCAACGACCTGCTGATCAAGGCCAGCGCCGCCACCCTGCGCGAGGTGCCCGGCGTCAACGCCAGCTACACCGACGAGGCGGTCCTGCAGTTCGACGACGTCGACATCTCCGTCGCCGTCTCCATCCCCGACGGCCTGATCACGCCGATCATCCGCAACGCCGACCGCAAGGGCCTCGCCGCCATCTCCAACGAGGCCAAGGACCTGGTCGCCCGCGCCCGCGCCGGCAAGCTGAAGCCCGCGGAGTTCCAGGGCGGCACCTTCTCGATCTCCAACATGGGCATGTTCGGCGTGCGCGACTTCGCCGCCATCATCAACCCGCCGCAGGGCGGCATCCTCGCCGTCGGCGCCGGCGAGAAGCGCGCCGTCGTGCACCACGGCGCGCTGGCCATCGCCACCGTGATGACCGTCACCCTCTCCGTCGACCACCGCTGCATCGACGGCGCGCTCGCCGCCCAGTGGGTCGCCGCCTTCAAGCGCATCGTCGAGGACCCGCTGAGCCTCATGCTGTGACCGCCGCCCTCTGCCACGAGGCAAGCTTCCGCGACGCCACCGCTGCCGACATCCCCGTCCTGCTCGACCTGATCGCCGAGCTCGCTGCCTACGAGCGCCTGTCCGACGAGGCCGTCGCCACCCATGCCGACCTGCACGACAGCCTGTTCGGCCCCGCCCCGCGCGCCCACGCGCTGCTCGCCGAGCGGGACGGCGGGGTCGCCGGCATGGCCGTGTTCTTCTTCAGCTTCAGCACCTTTACCGGCCGTCCGAGCCTGTACCTGGAGGACGTGTTCGTCCGCCCCGACCACCGTGGCCAGGGTATCGGCCGCGGCTTCTTCCGCCTTCTGGCGCAGCGCGCCGTCACCGAACGCTGCGGGCGCATGGAGTGGTCGGTGCTCGACTGGAACGAGCCCGCGCTGGACTTCTACCGCGCGCTTGGCGCTGAGCCGCGTGCGGGGTGGACCACCATGCGGCTGGTCAGGGATGGGCTGGCGAGAGTGGCAGAAAGCAAGGCTGGGCTCTGCCCGGACCCGCAAAGGGTCCGAGGACCCTTTGATCCCTTGACTTAAGTGGTGGATTCCAAAGGCGAGCCTTTGGCGGAGTCCAGAGGCAGAGCCTCTGGCCTTCCTTTCTCCAGGAGCCCCTGATGCCCGAGCAGAACTTCGACCTGATCGTCCTCGGTGGCGGCCCCGGCGGCTACGTCGCCGCCATCCGCGCCGCCCAGCTCGGCATGAAGGCCGCGGTGGTGGAGCGCGAGCACCTCGGCGGCATCTGCCTGAACTGGGGCTGCATCCCGACCAAGGCGCTGCTGCGCTCCGCCGAGATCAACCACCTGCTGCACCACCTCGGCGAGTACGGCTTCGCCGCCGACAACGTCCGCTTCGACCTCCCTGCCGTGGTGAAGCGCTCGCGCGCCATCTCGAAGCAGCTTGCCTCCGGCGTCGGACACCTGCTGAAGAAAAACAAGGTCGCCGTGTTCACCGGCACCGGCCGCCTCGCCGGCAAGGGCGCCGTCCAGGTCGAGGGCAAGGACGCCGCCACGCTGGCCGCGCCGCACATCATCCTCGCCACCGGCGCCCGCGCCCGCCAGCTCCCCGGCCTGGAGTCCGACGGGCGGCTGGTCTGGTCGTACCGTGAGGCCATGGTGCCCGAGGCGATGCCGCAACGCCTGCTCGTCGTCGGCTCCGGCGCCATCGGCATCGAGTTCGCGAGCTTCTACCGCAACATGGGCGCCGAGGTGACCGTAGTGGAGATCATGGACCGCATCCTCGCCGCCGAGGACGAGGAGATTTCCGCATTTGCCCGCAAGGCGTTCGAGAGGCAGGGCATGACCATCCTCACCGGCGCCAAGCTCGGTGCCGTCCGCAAGGGGGAGAACGACGTCACCGTCGCCATCGAGCACGCCGGCAAGACCACGGAACAGACCTTCGATCGCGTGATCTCCGCGGTCGGCATTGTCGGCAATGTCGAGGATCTCGGGCTTGACGGCACCGGCGTCGTGGTCGAGCGCACCCACGTCCTGATCGACGAGTTCTGCCGCACCGGCGAGCCCGGGGTGTATGCGATTGGCGACATCGCGGGCGCGCCCTGGCTCGCGCACAAGGCGAGCCACGAGGGCGTGGTCTGCGTCGAGGCGATCGCCGGCCTGCCCGACGTGCACCCGATCGACTGGAGCAACATCCCCGGCTGCACCTATTGCCGCCCGCAGGTCGCCTCCGTGGGCTGGACCGAGGCGCGCGTCAAGCAGGAGGGCAGGGAGGTCCGCGTCGGCCGCTTTCCCTTCGTCGGCAACGGCAAGGCCATCGCCATGGGCGAGCCGGAGGGCATGGTGAAGGTCGTGTTCGACCGCGCGAGCGGCGAGCTGCTCGGGGCGCACATGATCGGCGCCGAGGTCACTGAGATGATCCAGGGCTACGCCATCGCCCGTACTCTCGAATCCACCGAGACGGAGCTGATGCACACCGTCTTCCCGCACCCCACCGTCAGCGAGACCATGCATGAGGCGGTGCTCGATGCCTGGGGGCGGGCGATTCACTTCTGAGGCGGACGCGAGCAGGGCCAAGCTCTCCGCCCGCTGCCCTTTCCAACAACCCAGGCGGGTCGTCGGAACGTCTGGGCGGCTCCGCCCCGACCCGCCAGGAGCGAGCCGCCCCTGGACCAGCCTTTCCTGGGTCGTGAATTCCAGAGGCGAGCCTGTGGCAGAGTTTGAGGCTCATGCTTGAACGCGGGGTCTCAAACTTTCTTACTGCGCTGCATGGTTTTCTAGACGCCTGGAACGGCATCCGTCCAGCGTCCGGGTCTGTATCGCGGATCGTGAGGATTTCTCCCGACCTGCCTGGCGACCGATCACCGTCTTGTTGGTGGACAGAAGAAACGTTGCTGGCATGTTAGGCGTGCTTGCGAGGATACTGCAAAAATCCAGCGAAGCTCCGGACTAGAAGGAAGATTTTTGGACATCACTCCGTACGGCCACAACCGGCTCCGGTTCCGACAAGACGACACGATCCTGAAGCTCGTGGGCCTGGAGCTCGCGGGCATGCATGCCATCCGTTCCACGAGGTCCGGTGTCCGTCACGCGGCCGCTGCTGTCAGCTCGCAAGCCTCGTGCCCGCACCGGGCGAGGCGGAGTCCGCGGAACTCCCTCGCGGCGCGCACTGCCCGATCACGGCGGGAGTGATCGGCGACCATGCGCCATAGAAGCTGGCACGATTTTTACAGGAACACGGCAGCATCCAGCGAGGTGGGCACCGCCTTCCTCCCTGGACATTGCTTCCGCAATCGCAGGTACACCGCATGACCGAGCCTCTGGAGATCAGCTTCCGCGACCCCGGCAATAGCCTCACCTACCGGGGAACCGGCTGGTCGGTGCGCGAGGTCTTCGGCATCTGGATGTTCGGCGACGAGAGCACGCTGATCCTGCCGCGTCCCGCGACGCCAGGCGACTACCTGCTGGAGCTGGAGGTCGGGGCTCTGCTCGCTCCGGGCCGCTGCGAGTTCCAGCGCCTGTCGATCCGGGTGAACGGTATCGGCGTGGGCAACTTCGTGGTGCGCGGCAACGCCACGGTGGAGTGCTGGGTGCCCTGGTCGGTGCTGGGCGGCCCGATGAAGAGCATGGTCATCCTGTCGCACCCCGACGGCTGGAAGCCCTCGGAGCTGACCGGCGGCGAGGGCGACGAGCGGGTCATCTCGCTGTTCGCCCGCACGGCGCGCCTGTCGCTGCTCACGGAGCGGGCCTGGGCCGCGGACCACCTGCGGCCCGACGAGGAGGCGCAGCTCGCGGCGATCATCGGCCAGCAGGAGGGCGTCGACGGCGTCGCGATGCACGAGCTGATGCTCGATTTCGAGAGCCTGGGCTCGAACTGCGAGCTGGGCATGGTGCAGCGCCACTACGGTGTCGAGCCGCTGGGGCTGTTCCGCTTCAGCTACACTCCGCTGCGGGGGCTGCTCGCCGCCCTGGAGGGAGATTTCCGCACCGTCTCGTTCGGAGACCAGGCCTCGCTCGTGCTCCACCCCGAGACGCGCGAGTACGAGCTGGTGGACCGGGTGCACGGGTTCGAGTGGCACACCTGGCAGTACGACGGCCAGACCGACGCCGAGGCTCTGGAACGCCAGGAGCTGGTGCGTCTGCCCTACCTCGTGCGCCGGTTCTACGAGACGCTGGAGGACGGCGAGAAGATCCTCGTGGTCCGCGACGAGGACGGGCCCACGGAGCGCGCCGTGGTGGACCGGCTGCTCGCCGCGCTGCGCCGCCACGGCGACGTCACCCTGCTGTGGGTCAGCGTCATCACCGGACGGCGTGCGCCGGGCGATGTCGAGTGGGCGGGCGAGGGACTCCTGCACGGCTGGATCGACCGGCTGTCCACGCGGCGCGAGGCCAACAACGCCTCGATGTTCGCCTGGGGGGTGATCTGCCAGCGCGCCCACCGGATGTGGCAGGCGAGCCGGGAGACAGGGGCCCCGACTTTTGCCAGGGTGGACGCTGTCAGCGCGGCCAGGCGGACGGCCTGAGACTGCGCCCGGCGGACTTCAACGAGCGTTCGCGTTGACCTGCCGGCAAGCAAGGCTGGGCTCTGCCCAGACCCGCCAGGGGGGAAAGCCCCCCCTGGACCGGCTTTACTGAGACAAGTGGATTCCAAAGGCGAGCCTTTGGCGGAGTTTGAGGCAGAGCTTCAACCTTGCTTGCCTTCCCAACCGTGCATCGGAGCCGCCGGTCTCGCGCCCGCTTGCCGACCCTCCCGCTCCAGCCCAGATACAGGTCCCCGGAGGCGCCAGGACCGATGCCCACCCGACTGCTGATCGACCACCGCGACGCTCCCCGCCATCCGGAGAAGCTGCACCGCCCGGACAACCCCGGCCTGCGCAAGCCCGACTGGATCCGCGTCCGCGCCCCGCAGCACCCCGTCTACCACGAGACCCGCGCCCTGATGCGCGAGCACGGCCTCGTCACGGTATGCGAGGAGGCGGCCTGCCCCAACATCGGCGAGTGCTGGTCGCAGCGCCACGCCACCATGATGGTGATGGGCGACACCTGCACCCGCGCCTGCGCCTTCTGCAACGTCCGCACCGGCCAGCCCGCGCCGCTCGACGCCGACGAGCCCCGCCGCGTCGCCGAGGCCATGGCGAAGCTCGGCCTGCGCCACGTCGTCGTCACCTCCGTCGACCGCGACGACCTCGCGGACGGCGGCGCCGGCCACATCGCCGCGGTGATCCGCGCCGTGCGCGCCGCCGCCCCCTCGACCACGATCGAGGTCCTGACGCCGGACTTCCTCCGCCGCCCCGACGGCGCCGTAACCGTGACCGCCGCGCGCCCCGACGTGTTCAACCACAACCTGGAGACGGTGCCGCGCCTCTACCCGACGGTGCGGCCGGGGGCGCGCTACTTCCAGTCGCTGCGCCTGCTCGACGAGGTGCGCCGCCTGGACCCGGCGATGTTCACCAAGTCGGGCCTGATGGTCGGCCTGGGCGAGAGCCGCGCCGAGATCGGCCAGGTCATGGACGACCTGCGCGTGGCCGGGGTGGACTTCGTGACCCTTGGACAATACCTCCAGCCCACGCCGAAGCACGCCGCCGTGGAGCGCTTCGTCACCCCCGACGAGTTCTCCGAATACGCCGCCATGGCGCGCGCCAAGGGCTTCCTGATGGTCAGTGCGACTCCGTTAACCCGCAGCTCGTATCATGCCGACGCCGATTTCGCGCAGCTCCGCGCTGCCCGCCTGGCCGCTCTTGACGGGAACGCGCCCGATGGGTCCGCCGCCGATGCGCCGCCTTCCTCCCCGCCCGTCCCCAACCGCTGAGGTCTGAGCCCGCCATGCCCACCCACGCCGAGCACAAGCTCGTCCCCTTCACGCCGGAGCAGTTGTTCGACTTGGTCGCCGATGTCGGCCGCTACCCGGAGTTCCTGCCCTGGTGCGCCGGCGCCAAGGTCACGAGCCAGACCGCCACAGAGGTGGTCGCCGACCTGACCATCGGCTTCGGTCCGTTCCGGGAGAGCTTCACCAGCAGGGTCGAGCTGGACCGCCCGCGCGAGGTGCGGGTGCACTACGAGCACGGGCCGTTCCGCTACCTCAACAACCAGTGGACCTTCACCGCGCACCCGCACGGCTGCCGCGTCGACTTCTTCGTCGACTTCGAGTTCCGCTCGCGCCTGCTCCAGTCCGCGATCGGCGTGGTGTTCAACGAGGCGGTGCGCCGCATGGTCAACGCCTTCCTCAAGCGTGCCCGCGACGTCTACGGCCTGCCCGCCGCCGCTGCGGCGCCCGCTCCTGCCTGAACCCGGAGCCCTGGGACCCGGCTTCGCGGTAGACCTGTCTTGCCTTGATGCGTGCCGGTCCAGGGGAGCTCCCCCCCGGGGGTCCAGGGCAGAGCCCTAGCCTTGCCTTCGCTCACCTAACCTTCAGCGCAGGATGATCTCCACCCGCCGGTTCTGCGGCTCACGCACCCCCTGCGCTGTCGGCACCAGCGGGTTGCTCTCCCCGAAACCGCGGATCGCGACTTCCTGCGCCGGCACCCCGTCGCGCACCAGCTCCGCCTCGACCGAGCGCGCACGGCGCAGCGACAGCCCCTGGTTGTATGCTGCGGTGCCCGACAGGTCGGTGTAGCCGTTGACCTCGATGCGCGTGGTCTGCACCCGGGTGCTGGCCTGCGCCGCCTCGCCGATGATCTGCCGCGCCCGCTGCGTCAGGTCCGCGCGATCCCAGTCGAAGAACACCAGGTAGGTGCGCGCCGGCGTCACGGGCGGGGTGGCCACGGGAAGCGGCGCGGGCGGCGGCGGGGCAGGGTGGTTGAACGCGTACGCCACGCCGACCGTGAACTGGTGCAGGAACACCTCGGACAGGCCGACCGACCCCTTGCTGACCCCGGCACGGGTGAACGACTCGCCCGCCGCGCCGGAGTTCGGGTGGATGCCGATCAGGCGGTAGTCGGTGACCAGCTTCAGCCCCGGCACCGCGGCGATCGGGAAGCCGAAGCCGACGACGCCCTGGTAGGCGAAGTTGCCGCCGGTGCCGCCGAGGCGGAACACGTTGCTGTTGTCCACGGCGTAGGTGGTGACCGGCGAGAAATGCGTCCACAGCGCGCCGACGCCCACGCCCGCGTACGGCTGCACCCAGTCGACGCTGGTGCCGAACTTGGTCAGGTCGATGTCGTAGAACAGGTTGCCGAACACGCCGTAAGTGCCCTGGCTGCCGTCCGTGCGGGCCGGCACCGCGGTGCGCACCCGGTTGATCGCGGTGTTGTAGTCGTAGGCGCCCTCCAGCTCGGCGCGCACCCCGTTGCCGAACCCCCAGCCGACGACTCCCGCGCCCACGAACCCCTCGCCGAACCGGTAGCGCGACGCGGGCTGGTTCTGCGGCGAGACGCGGGGGTGGGCGAAGATGTCCTGCAGCAGGTTGTAGCCGCCGGCCAGGCCGACGTACGGACCGTCCACCGGCGCAGGCGAGGCGGCGTTCGCCGCGGACGCGGCGCAGGCGACGAGCGCCGTGGTCAGGATCAATCGTGTGCGCACGCTCGCCTCCGCTGCAGGGGCGGCTTCCGGAAACCGGCTCGCCCAACAGCGTCGCTTGTGCTGGCCCCACGCACGCCCGGCAACTCACCTGGGCGGGAGCACGCCCGATCCCGCTCGCCTGTGCCGCCACGGACACACCGTTGCGTCGGCGACGTGAAAACGCGCGCTAGGCCTCATCGCACGTCATACCAACGGCTCTTTGCCTTGGCCTGTCAGAAAGCAAGGCTGGGCTCTGCCCAGACCCGCCAGGGGCGAGCCGCCCCTGGACCGGCCTTACTTAAGTATTGGATTCCAAAGGCCTGCCTTTGGCGGAGTTTGAGGCAGAGCCTCAACCTTGCTTGCTTCACCCGTCACCTCAACAGGTCCTGTTGCGCGCGAGGCCTGGTCACGGCGCACGATGCCGGGAGGGCATGGGCCGCGTCGCGTTTGGCCCCGCGCCGCCCGCCACGCTATACCGCTGCCCACCCAGCATCGTGTGGAACCGAATGGCCTACGCCCCAGCCCGCTTCGACGACGCCCTGATCCGGGTGAACCTGTTCTCCGACACGCAGACCCGCCCGTCGCGCGCCATGCGCGAGGCGATGCTCGACGCTCCCGTCGGCGACGAGCAGCACGGCGCCGACCCGACGATCAACGCCCTGTGCGAGCGCGCCGCCGACCTGCTCGGCAAGGAGGCGGCGGTGTTCATGCCGACCGGCACCATGTGCAACCAGGCCGCGATGCTGACCTGGTGCCGTCCGGGCGACGAGATCCTGGCGCACGAGAGCGCCCACATCCTCACCAGCGAGGGCGGCGGCGTGGCCGCGCTGTCCGGCGCGCAGATCACCGGCCTGCGCGGCGCGCGCGGCCAGTTCGATGTCGCCACCCTGGAGGCGGGCTTTCGCGACCGCTCGCGCTACGAGCCGCCGCAGCGCCTGGTCGCTGTCGAGCAGACCGCCAACTTCGCCGGCGGCACCGTCTGGCCGCTGGACGCGCTCGACGCCGTCGCCGCCTGCGCCCACGCGCAGGGCCTGGCCACCCACATGGACGGCGCGCGCATGATGAACGCCGTGGTCGCCTCCGGCACGTCGGCCGCCGCCATGTCCGCCGGGTGGGACAGCGTGTGGCTCGACTTCACCAAGGGCCTCGGCGCCCCGCTCGGCGCGGTGCTCGCGGGCCCGCAGGCCTTCATCGACGACGTGTGGCGCTGGAAGCAGCGCCTCGGCGGCGCGCTGCGCCAGGGCGGCCTGTGCGCCGCCGGCTGCCTCCACGCGCTCGACCACAACGTCGAGCGGCTCGCAGAGGACCACGAGAACGCCCGCCTGCTGGCGCGCGGCTTGGCCGGCGTCGCCGGGCTGGAGGTGGAGCTGCCGGAGACCAACCTCGTGTATTTCGACACCAGCGGCACCGGCATGGAGGCCGCCGCGCTGGCCGACGCGCTGGTGGGGCAGGGCGTGGCGATCTCGGTCATGGGGCGCTACCGGGGCCGCGCCTGCACGCACCTCGACGTCGACCGCGCCGGCGTGTCGCTGGCGGAGACCGCCTTCCATCGTGTCGTGGGTGCCGCTGCAAGCGCGCGCCTGGGTTGAGATTCTCTGACAAGAACAACTTTGGGGTTGTTAAACGACCGCTTATGCAATCAATGACGTGACAGTCGTCGCCATCCGGGCCATGCTGCATAACGATCCTGCAGGCCTGAAGCGACGAGGAACGTCGATGCGAGAGATGCCCCCCTGCTACGTCGGTGCTCTGGCCGCAAGTCCGGCCACGCCGTGCCGCGCCAGTCCGTCCATGCCGCCCCTGGCGCTGGCGGCCAGCCCGCGGCTCACCGCGCGGCGGCTGCTCGCCTCGGCCGTGTTGCTCGCTGCGGCGCTGGCGGCACCGCAGGCCAGGGCGCAGTCCTCGCCCGGTGCGGCGCTGGACGGCACCGCGTCGCCCCCCGGCGCTGTCATGATGGCGCCGCAGATGCCACGCCCCGGGTCGAGCAGGACGTTCGAGCACGGCGGCGCCCCGCGCCTGAACGCGGAGCAGCGCTTCCAGGTCGCCAACACGACCCGCGACGGCCATCTGACCGAGTCCCAGGCCCACGAGGCCCACCTGCGTGGCGTCGCGACCCACTTCGCCCAGATCGACAAGAACCACCGCGGCTACGTCACGTTCGACGAGATCCTCACCTGGCGCGCCGAGCGCAAGGCGGCCCGGGAAAAGGCGGAGAAGTAGCCGGACCGGCGAGCAGAAAAGGCGGGCAAGGTTGAGGCTCTGCTTCAAACTCCGCCAAAGGCTCGCCTTTGGAATCCATTACTTAAGGAAGGCCGGTCCGGGGACGGCTCGCCCTAGCGGGTCTGGGCGTAGCTGCCCGAAGGTTCCGACGGCCCTCTTGGGCCGTTGGAATGGGCAGCGGAGGGAAAGCCCAGTCTTGGCCTGGCTATCCAGTCTTGGCTTGGCTATCCCTTCGCCAGCAGCCTCATCGCGTGCAGCACCGTCGCCCGCCGCACCGCCTGCCGGTCCCCGGCAAACACCCGGGCCTCGGCGTGCGTGGCCCCGCCCCGCCGCGCCAGTCCGAACCACACCAGCCCCACCGGCTTAGCCTCGGTGCCGCCGCCTGGCCCGGCCACGCCGGTGACCGCGACCGCCAGCTCCGCCGGCGAGGCCGCGACCGCGCCCTCCGCCATGCGCCGCGCCACCGCCTCGCTCACCGCGCCCTGCGCCTCGATCAGCCCGGCGGGCACGCCCAGTAGTTCCGTCTTCGCCGCGTTGGAGTAGGTCACGAAGCCGCGGTCCACCACGTCGGACGAGCCGGCCACCGCGGTCAGCGCGGCTGCGATCAGCCCGCCGGTGCAGCTTTCCGCGGTCGCCACGCGCTGCCCCCGGGTGCGGAGCAGGCCGAGCAGCGCCGCCGCCTCGTGCAGCATCGGGTCGTCGATCATCGCGGGCCACCCTGGGTGGAAGGTTCGTGGGGGGCGGGAGGTTCGTGGGACACGCGCCCGGCCGCGATCGCCTCGGTGAAGGCGCGCCAGTCCAGGGTCGCCTGGTCGGCGTAGTCGCGGGCGAAGGCGGCCACCGCGCGGGCGAACCCCGCCCCGCCGACGTAGCCCGACAAGGTCGCCGCGTCGCCGGAGCGGGTGTGGGCGCGGGCCAGAGTGCGCCCGCACAGCGCCGCATAGGAGGCCAGCGAACGCGCCTCGACCCGCGCCCCCACCGCGCCCAAGCGGGAGTCCTTAAGCCGGCGCACATAGACGTGCTCCGGTCCCGCAGCCACGCCCGCGGGCGCCGCAGCCGGCATCCGCGCCCAGCCCAGGAAGAGGTCGCTCGCCGCCTGCATCATGCGCTGCCCGGTGACCACGCGCTCGCCCTGCGCCGCGTAGTCCGACTCGCCGGCGAAGGGCGCCAGCGCGCTCCGCTCCGCCTGCTTGATCTGCAGCAGCAGCGGCGCCCCGTCGCCGGACAGGAACAGCCCGATCGCGCAGAACGTGCCGACGCTGCCCACGCCCACCACCTTGAACGCCCAGTCCGCCAACCGGTAGCGGCGCAGCAGCACCTGGCGGTCCTCCTGCAGCGTGCGGCGGTACGCTCCGAACGCCGCGTGCACCGCCGCGTCGTGGCTGGGCAGGCGGAACATTCCCGCCACGTCGTCGCGCAGCAGCCATCCCGCGCCGTCGCGCTCCAGCAGCCCGTACTGCGTGGCGCCGCCCTCCAGCGCGCGCCGCATCCGCGCCCGGGCGTCGTGCCGCGCCCCCTTGTCGCCGATCGCGGCCACCGCGGCCTCCAGGTCGATCCTGCGGCTCCAGCACTCCAGCGGGTCGAGCGCCGCCAGCGCCGCCAGCGCCTCGCCGTAGGCCCGCGCCGCCCCCCGCGCCAGCGCCGCCGAGCCCGCCTCGTCCAGCCCGGCCTCGCGCCCCGCCAGCACCAGGCTGGCCGCCAGCCGCTTGACGTCCCACTCGAACGGCGCCGGCAGCGTCTCGTCGAAGTCGTTGATGTCGAACAGGGCGACCCCCTCCGGCGAGGCGAACGCGCCGAAGTTCATCAGGTGGCAGTCGCCGCACGCCTGCACCCGCAGTCCCGCCGCCGGCTGCGTCGCGAGGTCCGCCGCCATCACCGAGGCCGCGCCGCGCAGGAACGCCAGCGGCGAGGCCGCCATCAGCCCGTGGCGCCGCGGCAGCAGCTCCGCGATCCGCCCGGCCTCCTGCGCCAGCACCGCCGCCACCGGATCGGCCCGCGTCGCCGGCGCGGCCCAGCCGCCCTGCATGCGGCGCGGCACCGTGCGCCGCAGGGCTCGGCCGGCTTCTTGACGTTCCTCGCGGGTCGGAAGCGTCAAGGAAGCGAGGCCAGGGCGCTGCCCCATTGCTTGGAAGCGGGGACCCGCCAGGGCGAGCCGCCCTGGACCGTCGCGACAAGGTTCATTCATCGTCCTCCAGAGAGTCTCGACGCTCGTTTCCAGCATAAGCTCAGCTTTCCCCGCCCCATCACCCCTGCATCACCCACCCAGCCGCGACCCGCCCCGCCAGCAGCGCCCCCGCCGCGATCGCCCCCGCGATCAGGTCGTCGCCCATCACCCACGCCGCGCCCTCGCGTCGGTCCGCCCACCCGACCGGCCCCGGCTTGGCCACGTCCAGCGCCCGAAACAGCGCGAACGCCGCCGCCAGCCCCAAAGCCAGGCCCCAGCCCGCCAGCCCGCGCCCGCCCGCGGCACCCGCCAGCCCCAGCATCGCCAGCCACTGCCCCGCGACCTCGTCAATCACCACCCAGCCCGGATCGTGCCCGCCGCCCGCGCGCGGGATCGCCCACAGCCCCGCCAGCCCCGCCGCCACGACCCCGCCAGCCAGCCACCAGGGGCGCGCGACCAGCCCCGCGCCCGCGACCAGCGCCGCCAGCGACCCCCAGCTCCCCGGCGCCGGCCGCAGCGTGCCCACCCCGCCCATGCTCGCCACCAGCCACGCCACGCGGCGCCTCACCGTAGGGAGGCCCAACGTAAGAAAGGCCAGGGCTCTGCCCTGGACTGGCCTTTCTTAAATAGTGGATTCCAAAGGCGAGCCTTTGGCGGAGTTTGAGGCCCAGTGCTTGAAGGCGGGGCCTCAACCTTGCTTGCCTGCCTCACCCCAGCCATCGCGCCAGCGGGTGCGGCGCCGCGACGCCGAGCCGCGCGCGGTAGTCCACGACGTTCTCGATCACGCGCTGGACGTAGTTGCGGGTCTCGGCCACGGGGATCATCTCGATCCAGTCGATCATGTCGCCCCCGCCCGCCGTCGGATCGCCGTTCGCCAGCCACTCGCGCAGCCGGCCCGGCCCTGCGTTGTAGGCCGCCGCCGCGTACGGCAGCACCCCGTCGTTGCGCGCCAGCAGGCCGCCCAGATAGGCCGAGCCCAGCCGCACGTTGAGCGCCGGGTCCGCGGTGAGCGCCGCCGTGCTGGCCGCGACTCCCAGCCGCCGCGCCACTTCCTGCGCCGTGGCCGGCATGAGCTGCATCAGGCCGCGCGCCCCGCTCGGGCTCACCGCGTCGGGGTCGAAGCTGCTCTCCTGCCGGGTGATGCCGAGCGCCACGCTGCGCTCCACGCCGCCGGCCCCTGCGCCAGGGTCGGCCCCACCGGGCACGTCCACCGGCCAGCCCGCCTGCGGCAGCATCGTCCCCGCGCGCCCGGCCTGGCGGGCCGCCGCCACCGCCGCCTCCGGCACCGCGAGGCGCAGCGCCAGCGCCGCCACCAGCGCGCGCCCGCGCCCGTCCTCGGCCAGCTCGCCCATGCGCAGCAGGAACGCCCGCGCCCGCCGCGCCTCGCCCCACGCCACCAGCAGCTCGGTGGCGCGTGCCAGCTCGGTGCCGGAGAACGCCAGCGCCTCCGCCGGCGTCCAGGCCGGATCGCGCAGCGCCGCCAGCCGCGCCCGCAGCGCCACTTCGCCCCGCGCCGCCGCATCGCTCTGCGCCGTCGCATTGCCCTGCGCCGTCGCGCCGTCCTGCGTCGTTGCCAGGCCGCCCGCGGGCACGACGCCGCCAGCCGTGCCGTCCACCCCGACGCCAGCGTTCGGCTGCGACCCGCCGCCGCCGCCGCCCGCCGTGCCGCCTTCCAGCGCCAGCGCCGCGAGCTGCCCGTAGAACGTCACCGGCCACGCCGCCGCCGCCGCGTACTCGGCCCGCGCGCCGGCCGCGTCGCCGCGCGCCGCCGCCGTGCGCGCCAGCCAGTAGTGCGCCCGACCCTGCGTGATCGCGGCCCGCGACCCCGCCGCCAGCGCCGCGAAATGCCCCGCCGCCGCGGCAGGATCGTTCAGCCTACGCAGCGCGATCCACCCCGCCAGGAACTCCGCGTCCCCCGCGTCGCCGTCGCCCTGCGTCGCGACCTGCGCGCCCTCGCTCGCCAGCCAGAGCGCCCCCGCCGCGTCGCCGGCGCGCAGGAGCTGGCGCACCAGCCTCTCGCGCTCCGTGCGGAACCCCGCCCGTCGCTCCGGCGCGCTCGCCAGCTCCGCCGCCCCGCCCTGCGCGCGCCACACGGCCAGCGCCGCTTCCCCCGAAACATCGGCCCGCCGCAGGAACCGCGCCAGGTCGAGCACCAGCGCAGGGTCGTTCCGCGCCGCATCCGGCAGCACCGCCACCAGCGCCGCCGCCCCGGGGTCGTCGCGCCGCAACGCCAGCCGCGCCTCCGCCGCCTGCCGCGCCGGGGGGTCGAGCCGCACCGCCTGCCGCGTCGCCGCCGCCAAATCCCCGCCTGCGAGCCGGTCGAAGCGTGCCTGCTGCGCCGCCGGCGTCAGGGCGGCCGCCCACGCCTGCAGGAACGCCGCCTCCGCCGAAGGGTCGTCCAGGCCACCGACCCACGCCGCCCGTGCCGACTCGGCCGCAGGCTCCGGCTGTCCGGCCCGCGCCTGTGCCTCCGCGCAGCGCAGCCGTGCCGCCGCCGTGCCCGCCAGCGCCCTCGCGCACAGCGGCAGCACCACCGCGTCCGCGCCCGCCGCCGCGATCCCGTCCGACAGGCGGCGCTCCAGCAGCGCGCGGTTCGGCCAGCCCGGGTTGTCCGCCAGGAAACGCGCCGCCACCCTCGGGTCCACCGCGCCCGCGTGGTCCGCCACCAGCCGCAGGTACGTCGCCAGGCGCGGCGCCAGCGGGTCCGCGGAGCGCCGCGCCGCCGCCGCCCAGCGCTCCGACCCGGGCGCCACCTCGGCGTCCGCGACCGCCGGGTCCGCGGAGTCGGTGCGCGGCGCGGTGTCGGGCACGACCTGCGCCCGGGCGCAGCCCAGGGCGGAGACGGCAATCGCCAGCAGGAAGAAGGGCAGGGCACGCATCGGCGCGGAGCATACAGGGGCGGGAGGCGTGCGAAAGGTCGACGTAGGGTCAGGAAGCCAGCAAGGTTGAGGCTCTGCCTCAAACTCCGCCAAAGGCTCGCCTTTGGAAACCACTACTCAGTAAAGCCGGTCCAGGGGCGCTGCCCCTGGCGGGTCCAGGGCAGAGCCCTGGCCTTGCTTGCTTCCTCTCCCTGCCGCCCCTAGCTTTCGGCCCGAAGGGCGAGGAGTGCGTGCCATGTTCAGCGGGTCGTTCGCCGCCCTGGTCACCCCGATGCGGGCCGACGGCTCGGTGGACGAGCGCGCCCTGGCCGAGTTCGTCGAGTGGCAGGTCAGCCAGGGCACCGACGGCCTGGTGCCCGTCGGCACCACCGGCGAGAGCGCCACGCTCAGCCACGCCGAGCACCGCCGCGTCGTCGAGGTCACGGTTGAGGTCGCGGCCCGCCGCGTGCCCGTGATGGCCGGCGCCGGCTCCAACAGCACCGCCGAGGCGATCGAGCTGGTGCGTCACGCCCGCGCCGCCGGCGCCGACGCCGCCCTCGTGGTCACGCCTTACTACAACAGGCCGACGCAGGAGGGCCTGTTCCTGCACTACACCGCGATCGCCGACGCAGCCGACCTGCCGATCGTGATCTACAACATCCCGCCGCGCAGCGTGGTCGACATGACGCCCGAGACCATGGGCCGCCTGTCGCGCCACCCCAACATCGTCGGCGTCAAGGACGCCACCGCCAGCCTGAGCCGCCCGCTGCACACCCGCGTCACCTGCGGGGCAGGATTCTGCCAGCTCTCCGGCGAGGACCACACCGTGCTGCCGTTCCTCGCCGCCGGCGGCCACGGCTGCATCAGCGTCACCGCCAACGTCGCACCCCGCCAGTGCGCGGAGCTGCACCGCCTCTGGGCCGCCGGCCGCATCGCGGAGGCCATCGCCGCGCAGGACCGACTGGTGCCGCTGCACGACGCGATGTTCGCCGAGAGCAACCCGGCGCCCGCCAAATACGCGGTGAGCCTGCTCGGCCACGGCACGGAGCGCTGCCGCCTGCCGCTGGCGCCGCTCACCGAGCCCACGCGCGAGCGGGTGCGCGCCGCGATGTCGGCCCTGTCGCTGACCGCCCCGCCCCGCGCGGAGCACGACAGCGTTCGCAGGGAGGCCTGAGCGCGTGGCCACCACGACGAAGAAGAGCGGCCTGATCTCGCACGGCATCGCGGCGCAGAACCGCAAGGCGCGCTTCGACTACACGATCAAGGAGACGGTGGAGGCCGGCATGGTGCTGTACGGCCCCGAGGTGAAGTCGCTGCGCCACGGCCGCGCCACCATCACCGAGGCCTGGGCGGGCGAGCGCAACGGCGAGCTGTTCCTGTTCAACGCCTACATCCCGGAATACCAGGGCGGCGTGCTCTCGAAGTTCGACGTGCGGGCGCCGCGCAAGCTGCTGCTGCACAGGAAGCAGATCGACAAGCTGCTCGGCGCGGCCAACCGCGACGGGGCGACGCTGGTGCCGCTCGACATCCACTTCAACGAGCGCGGCGTCGCCAAGGTGCTGATTGGCGTCGGCGAGGGGCGCAAGAAGGCCGACAAGCGCCACGCGATCGCGGCGCGCGACTGGCAGCGCGACAAGGCGCGGGTGCTGCGCAACCGGGGGTAAGTTTCCAAGTTCATACAGGCTAGTAGGTTTTGACGTGATCGTTGAGGTATGTAAAGTTCTGGGGTCGTTGTCCCGATTAGACGGAGTTTACAATGGACTCACAACTCTTAACCTTGTCAAAGATCTTTACTGAAAGGTTGTTTCGTATACCAGACTATCAAAGGAGATATGCTTGGGGTGAGAAGCAGCTAAAAGATTTCTGGACCGATATTGTCCAGCTAGAGCCGGACCATAACCATTATACCGGTGTTCTGACGCTTGAAAATGTCCCAAAACATACACATCAAAGGTGGGACGAAGATGCATGGATTATATCTGCCAAGAATTATGAACCCTTTTTTGTCGTTGACGGCCAGCAGAGACTTACAACCGCTATAATACTCATCCAAGTCATATTGGAGCTTACTGCCAAAGAAGACAAACTCAATTATACAGACCGAGCTGATATACAGAGGAAGTTTATATTTTATTCGAAAGATGGAGCAATTTCACGCTCATAAATATTTGGATATGAAAAAGATAACCCAAGCTACAATTATCTCAAATCTATGGTCTTTGAGGAGCGCATATCAGAGAAGGTTGAGGATACCATATACACTCAGAATCTAGCCCGAGCCAAGATCTATTTTAAGAATTTGACTGAGAAAATGACAAAAAAAGAACTAGAAAATTTATATAGAAAAGTAACACAAAATCTTTTATTTAATATTTTTACGATTGCCGAAGAGGTTGATGTATGCGTTGCATTTGAGACGATGAACAATCGCGGAAAACCTTTATCTTACCTGGAGTTGCTTAAAAACAGACTTATCGATCTATCTTTAAAATTTGATGAACCAGAATCCGAAAGAAATCAATTACGAAAAGCAATCAATGATTGCTGGAAAGCTATCTACCACAGCCTCGGAAAAATAAAGATAAACCTCTTGACGATGATAAATTTTTACTTGCACATTACCTGGTATACTTTCAAAAAGGTAGTACGGAAAAAAATGCGGGCGTCTACAGGTATAGATTTGGCATGAGGTATGCAGGCTACACTGAAGAACTTCTAGAAGAGATATTTATTACAAAAAACCTGCACATAAATCAAGAGGAAAGTCAAAGAATTACGCTTAGAAGTGTATATGAATACGTTAGCTCCCTTCAAGATTCGGTAAAGGCTTGGTATACAATATTCAATCCACAAGACTCAGATTTTTCAGCCGATATAGTATTGTGGTTAGATAAGTTAAGTAGAATTGGGATGGATTCCTATTTGCCATTTACTTTGATAGTTTTGCAAAAGACAAAATCTGAAAAGCAAAAAGCAGCTTATCTAAAAACAATTGAACGTAATTTATTTGTATTTTATTTTTTCTCTCATTATTTTGGCGGTCAATATGGATCAGTCATTGATCCACAAGGCATTGATCTGGCAATTGATCTACATACAGGTAAAGCGTCTCTAGAGAAGATTATAAAAGTTATTACAGAGAAAACAACCGCGTATGTTAGTCATAAAAGTATCAAAACCGCAACAGCTAAATTTAAGATGTACGGGTTCTACGAGTGGCCTCATATTAGGTATTTTCTGTACGAACATAATTTACACCTGCAAGAGGGAACTAAGACAGATCGTGCAAATATATTTTGGCCTGAATTCATAGAACAAGGTTCTGACTTTATTACTGTTGAACATATTTATCCGCAACAAGCCCGACATCCTTATTGGACAGAGCGGTTTGGTGGCATAAACCCAAAACAACGGGTAGCTTGCAGGAATTCTCTTGGTAACTTACTACCTCTATCAAAGAGAAAAAATTCTAGCCTTTCAAATAAACCATTTTTGGAGAAGGTGGCTGGCGCTGATGGTTCACTGGTTAGTTATAGATATGGTAGCTACGCAGAAAAAGAAGTTGCAGAATTAGAGGAGTGGACCCCAACACACGTGCTGAAAAGAGGCAAAAAACTACTGGACTTCCTAGAGACTAGATGGGACATTAAGCTTGGTGGAGAAGAACAAAAGGCAGCGATGCTGAGTATGAACTTTCCAATATCGTCTGTTAGAAAAAACCCACGTGCCACATAAATTCACCATCTCTCTCCTGAGATAGAGTTAATTAACGCGCGTTTTTAACCCTTATAAGAGATAGCTGGGAGATCTCTATGTCTAACGACACCCCCGCGAAGCGCGAAAAACTCCTTGCCCGCAAGGCCGAGTGGGCGGAGTCCGGCCGCGGCCTGACCGGCGCCCACGCCGACCCCGCCCGCGACCGCCTGCCGCCCGGCCAGCACCTCACCCGCGACTGGCCCGTCCTCGACCTCGGCGAGCAGCCCGCCGTCGACCCCGCCGCGTGGCGCCTGCACGTCGACGGCACCGTCGAGCGCCGCCTGGAGCTGTCGCTGCCCGCGCTGCTCGCGCTCGGCCAGACCGACAGCGTCTCCGACATGCACTGCGTCACCACCTGGTCGCGCTACGACAACCACTGGCGCGGCGTCTCCGCCCGCACCCTGATCGAGGCCGCCGGCGTGCTGCCCGACACCCGCCACGTGATCCTGCATAGCCACGACGGCTACACCACCAACATGCGCCTCAACCAGTTCGACCAGCCCGACGTCCTGCTCGTCCACGAGTGGGAGGGCCAGCCGATCACCCGCCAGCACGGCGGCCCGGTGCGCGTCCTCGTGCCCAGGCTCTATCTGTGGAAGTCCGCCAAGTGGGTGCGCCGCATCCAGTTCGCCCCCGCGGACCATCAGGGGTTCTGGGAGACGCGCGGCTACAACAACAACGCGGACCCCTGGGCCGAGGAGCGCTACAGCTAGAAAGCAAGGCTGGGCTCCGCCCAGACCCGCCAAAGGCCAAGGCCTCTGGACACCGATTTACTGAAGTAATGGATTCCAAAGGCCTGCCTTTGGCGGAGTTTGAGGCAGAGCCTCAACCTTCCTTTCTTCTACCGCACCAGCCGGTACGCCGTCCCCACCAGGTCGAACAGGTCGATCACCCGCGCGACGTAGTGGTCGTGCACCGCGTAGGCCGGCGCCCCCGGGTCCGACACCTGCCGCTCCAGCGCGTCGATCATCCGCGAGAGCCTGCGAGCGTGCAGCCCGAGCCTGCGCTGCACCGGGTCGGTCAGCACCCCGGAGAACGCCGCGAACGCCGTGGCCGCCAGCGCCAGCCCGCCGGTCATCCCCGCCACCAGCGCCAGCGACGGCGCCGCCGGGAACAGCCCGTAGTACACGCCCCCCAGCCCCGACCCGAGCGGAAAGGACGCGACCGCCGCCTGCTGCGCCACCAGCGCCGCAAGGCTCGGCCCGAGCGTGGCCACCCCCGGCGTCAGCTTGCCCGCCGCCACCGCCCCGGTCCCCAGCGTGAGCAGCCCGGTGGCGATCTCCGCCGCCGCCGCCCGTGTCCCGCCGTACTCGCCCAGCGTCGCCTCCAGCCGCTCGCGAAACCCCGCGTCGCCGCCGTGCCGCCCGATCGCCGCCAGCATCCGCGCGAGCGGCTCGCCCACGCCCGGCTGCGCCAGGATCGCCGCCCCGAGCGCGTCCACGGTGCTCGCCCGGCCCGCCTGCACCGCCGGCAGCTCCAGCAGCTCCGTGGTGACCAGCCACTCGATCTCGCGCGACACGTCGGTGCGCATCTGCAACTGCGCGGCGCCCAGCCGCCTTGCCGCGCCCGTGGCACCGATGCGACCCGCCACGCCCGCCGCGAGCCGCACGGCCACCTGCGGCACGGACATCAAGAGGTTGGCGGGCGCCCGCGCCAGGTCCCAGCCCAGCGCCGCGCGGTGCAGCGAGGCCGAGCCGTGAACCGTGAAATGCCGGTCCACGAACGGCGCCACCCTGGCCCGCCGCTCGGCGAAGTAGCGCGCCAGCCCGTCGGCCACCGCGCGCTCCACCTCGGCCCGGCCGGGCACGCCCTCCGCCGCAGCAGGCCCGGCTCCCGCGGCCTCGTCGCTCAGCGCGCCGCCCCGCTCACCCCGGCGCCTTCACCGCGGCGCCCTCACCGCGGCGAGTGCAGCAGGCCCGCGATGTCGCGCACCACGGCGTCGAACATCGCCTCCGTCAGCAGCCCGGTGTTCGTGTTGTAGCGCGACACGTGGTAGCTGTCGGCCAGCACCAGCCCGTCCGGCAGCTCGTGGCGCTGCCCGTGGCGGAACGGCACGCGCGAGAGCGGCACGCCGCACGCCCGCAGCACCGCGTTGTGCGACAGCACGCCGAGCGCCAGCACGACCCGCAGCTCCGGCATCTCCGCAAACTCCGCGGCGAGGAAGCGATTGCAGGTGCGTACCTCCTCCGGCTTCGGCAGGTTCGCCGGCGGCACGCAGCGCACCGCGTTGACGATGCGGCAGCCCACCAGCGCCAGCCCGTCATCCGGCTCCGCAAGATAGGTACCGTGCGCAAAACCGTGCCGCAGCAGCGTCTGGTAGAGCAGGATGCCGGCATGGTCGCCGGTGAACGGCCGCCCCGTGCGGTTGGCGCCGCGCACCCCGGGCGCCATGCCCACCACCAGGAACGGCACCGCGCGATCGCCGAACCCCGGCACCGCGCCGTTGAACCACGACGGGTTGGCGAGGCGGTTGGCCGCGCGATACTCCACCAGCCGCGGGCAGAGCAGACAGTCGCGCGGCGGCGTGGCCGGGTCCGCGTTGTCGTCGGATATCATGTCGCGGCTCGGGGCGTCGCCAGTCAGGGCGTCGCGGGTCGGGGCGTCGGCGCTCATTGCTTACCCGGCCTCTCAGCCCGCGTCGCCGGGATCGGTGAACGGCTCGGCCGGCGGGCGCACCGCCAGGCGGGGGCGCGGCTCGGTCTGGCGGCGGGTGAACTCCGGCGCGATCTCGGCCAGGTCGAGGAACTGGTCGGCCTGGCGGCGCAGCTCGTCGGCGGCCATCGGCGGCGTGGTGCGCACCGAGGAGATCACGGTCACGCGCACCCCCAGCCGCTGCACCGCCTCGACCAGCCTGCGGAAGTCGGAGTCGCCGCTGAACAGCACCGCGTGGTCCATGCGCGGCGCCAACTCCAGCATGTCCACCGCCAGCTCGACGTCCATGTTGCCCTTGACCCGGCGGCGCCCCATCGCATCCGTGAACTCGCGCGCCGTCTTGGTCACCAGGGTGTAGCCGTTGTATGCCAGCCAGTCGGTGAGCGGCTTGAGCGGCGAGTACTCCTCGGTGTCGAGCAGCGCCGAGTAGTAATACGCGCGCACCACGTTGGTCTGCCTGCGGAAATACGCCAGCAGGTTGCGGTAGTCGACGTCGAACCCGAGGTTGCGCGATGCGGAGTAGAGGTTGGCGCCGTCTATGAACAGGCACGTGCGCTCGTGCGCCAGGAAGGCCATCCCATGATCCTCTCGATCTCTCGGCTGGGCCAGCCGCCGGCCGGCCATCCCCACCATAGGGGCATACCGGGGGTGGAGAAAGCGCCGCCCGCCGCCCGCCGCGCCACCCGCCACGCTCTGGCGCGCCGGGCCGGGGCAGGGCGGTGATCCTGGTCGCGGTGGGCGCCAACCTGCCGGCCGGCTCCGGCACCACCCCGCTCGACACCTGCCGCGAGGCTGCCCTGGCCCTGCGCGCGATCCCCGGCCTGCGCGTCGAGGCGGTCTCCTCCTGGTACGAGACCGACCCGGTGCCGCCGTCCGGCCAGCCGCCCTACGTCAACGGCGTGGTGCGCCTGGCCGGCCGCATCGACCCGGCGGCGCTGCTGGAGGCCCTGCACGGCATCGAGGACGGGCACGGCCGCCGGCGCTCCGAGCGTAACGCGGCGCGCACCCTCGACCTCGACGTGATCGCCATGGGCGAGGCCGGCGCGCTGGTCCGCGCGGCGCCCGACCCGGTGGTGCCGCACCCGCGCGCGCACCTGCGCGGCTTCGTGCTGGAGCCGCTGCGCGACGTGGCGCCGGGATGGCGGCACCCCGTCCTGCGGCAAAGCGTCGAGGAGATGATCGCGGCACTGCCGCCGCAGGGAGTGCGGCGGCTTGCCTGAAGCAAGAAAGGTTGAGGCTCTGCCTCAAACTCCGCCAAAGGCTCGCCTTTGGAAACCAATACTTAAGTAAAGCCGGTCCAGGGGGGGCTTCCCCCCTGGCGGGTCTGGGCGGAGCCCAGCCTTGCTTGCTGCCTTCGGGCTTGCGCCGCCACGGCCCACCCTCTACATCTTGTGCCTTCGGACATCATAGCTGCAAGGGGTCCACCGCATGGCGCGCGTGACCGTCGAGGATTGCGTCGAGAAGATTCCCAACCGCTTCGAGCTGGTGCTGATCGCAGCCCAGCGCGCGCGCAACATCAGCCGCGGCGAGGAGCTGACCGTCGAGCGCGACGACGACAAGAACCCGGTCGTGGCGCTGCGCGAGATCGCCGGCGAGACCATCGACCTGTCCAGGCTGCACGGCGATCTGGTGAAGTCGCTGTCGCGCGCCCCGGAGCCGGAGCCCGCCGACGAGGAGGTGCTCGACCTCATTCCGACCGACCAGAACATCTTCGGCCTGCAGGACGTCGCCGCCGACGAGGAGGCGCAGGCCCTGCCGGTCGAGGAGCTGTCGCCCGAGGATCTGGAAGCCGCGATCGAGGCGGAGCTTGGCGGCCGTTCGCGCCGCTGACCTGAGCCGCCCCGCCCAGCCCGCCCGTCCCCAGGACGGGCGCGGCCTGCTTGCCCACGCCCGATGCTGACGCCCGGTCCCTGCCGCGCTCCTGACGGCGTTGCCAGCGTGCCCGACCCCGGCGCCGACCTTTCCCGCCGCGTCCTGCTCTACGACCCCAGCGCCGACGCCGGGCTGATCCGCGCCGCCTACGACCTCGCCGCGAGCGCCCACGCCCCCCAGAAGCGCGACAACGGCGACCCCTACATCACCCATCCGCTCGCGGTGGCGGAGATCCTCGCCGGCTACCGCCTCGACCAGGGCTCCATCGTCACCGCACTGCTGCACGACACGATCGAGGACACCCCGGTCAAGCTGACCGAGATCACCAAGCGCTTCGGCTCCACCGTCGCCGGCCTGGTCGACGGCGTGACCAAGCTGACGCGCCTGGAACTCCAGTCCGACCGCACCAAGCAGGCGGAGAACTTCCGTAAGCTCGTGCTCGCGATGAGCCGCGACATCCGCGTGCTGATCGTCAAGCTCGCCGACCGCCTGCACAACATGCGCACCCTGGGCCTGATCGAGAGCGACGCCCGCCGCCTGCGCATCGCCCGCGAGACCATGGACATCTACGCGCCGCTCGCCGAGCGCATCGGCATGGACGCGGTCAAGACCGAGCTCCAGTCCCGCGCCTTTTCCGAGCTGGAGCCCGAGGCCAGCTCCACCATCCAGGCGCGGCTGAACTACCTGCGCGGCCTCGGCGCCGACGTGATCGACGAGGTCCGCGCCGAGCTGACCCGAGTGTGCCGCGAGCAGGGCATCGCCGTGGTCGAGGTCAGCGGCCGCGAGAAGTCGCCGTACTCGATCTGGGAGAAGATGCAGCGCCGCAACGTCGCCTTCGAGCAGCTCAGCGACATCATGGCCTTCCGCCTCGTCGTCGACAGCCGCGAGGACTGCTACGCGGCGCTGGGCGCGGTGCACGCCGCCTACCCGGTGATCGCCGGCCGCTTCAAGGACTACATCTCGACGCCGAAATCCAACGGCTACCAGAGCCTGCACACCGGCGTCACCCTGCGCGAGCCGCGCAACCAGAAGATCGAGGTGCAGATCCGCACCCGCGGGATGCACGACGTCGCCGACAACGGCGTGGCCGCCCACGTCGCCTACAAGCAGGGCGAGGAGGCCGGCGTCGTCCCCCGCCTGCGCTGGGTGCAGGACCTGCTGGAGATCCTGGAGAACTCGGTCGGCCCGGGCGACTTCATGGAGAACACCAAGCTCGAGCTGTACCAGGACCAGGTGTTCTGCTTCACGCCGAAGGGCCAGCTCATCCAGCTCCCGCGCGGCGCCACCTCGGTCGACTTCGCCTACGCCGTGCACAGCCAGGTCGGCGACACCTGCGTCGGCGCCAAGATCAACGGCCGCCTGCTGCCGCTGCGCCACGAGCTGCAGAACGGCGACCAGGTCGAGATCATGACCGCACGCGGCGGCAGCCCGTCGCCGGCCTGGGAGCGCTTCGCCGTCACCGGCAAGGCGCGCGCCCGCATCCGCCGCCACATCGCCCAGCAGCAGCGCCAGGGCCACATCGACGCCGGCCGCGCCACTCTTACCCGCGCCTTTCGCCAGGACGGGCTCGACGGCTCGGAAAAGGTGCTCGAAGCCACCGCCAAGACCCTCAAGGCGACCTCGCTCGACGACCTCTACGTCATGGTCGGCAACGCCAGCCTCTCCGCCCGCGACGTCGTCCAGGCCGCCTACCCGGAGCTGCGCGAGGCCGCCCGCGCGCCGCGCAACATCCCCGCGCTGCTCGCCCGCTCCGCTGCCAGGCCGATGCCGCGCGACAGCATGATGCCGGTCACCGGCCTGGTCGCGGGCATGAACCTCAGCTACGCCGGCTGCTGCCACCCACTGCCGGGCGACCGCATCGTCGGCATCGTCGCCACCGGCAAGGGCGTCACCCTGCACCGCCGCGACTGCCAGACGCTGGAGAGCTTCGCCGCCACCCCCGAGCGCTTCATCGACGTCGAGTGGGACCTCGACCACCTGGCCAGCGGCGAGGGCGTGCGCAGCGCCCGCAGGCCCGGCGGCGCCCACGTCTTCCTCGGCCGCATCAGCGTGATCTGCGCCAACCTCGACGGCTCGCTCGCCACCCTGGTCAACGCCGTGGCCAAGCACGAGGGCTCGGTCTCCAACCTCAGGATCACCAACCGACAGCAGGACTTCATGGAGGTCCTCGTCGACGCCGAGGTCCGCGACGTCCGCCACCTCTCGGTCGTGATCGCCGGGCTGCGCGTGGCCTCGGGCGTCACCGAGGTCGAGCGGGCGAGAGCGTGACAGAAAGCAAGGCCAGGGCTCTGCCCTGGACCCGCCAGGGGGAGCCCCCCTGGACCGGCCTCCGAAAGGCTTCTTCTCTTAACGGGTGGTTTCCAAAGGCCCTGCCTTTGGCGGGGTCCAGGGGTAGAGCCCCTGGCCTTCCTTGCTTCGGCCCGTGCCCATGATCCTTGGCATCGGCTCAGACCTGTGCGACATCCGCCGTGTCGAGCGCGTCCTGTCCCGCTTCCGCGACCGCTTCCTGGAGCGCGTCTTCACCCCCGCCGAGCGCGCCAAGACCCTGCGCCGTACCCCCGCGCTCCACGCCGCCACACTGGCGAAGCGCTTCGCCGCCAAGGAGGCCTGCGCCAAGGCGCTGGGCACCGGCTTCGCCCACGGTGTGTTCCACTCCGACCTCGGCGTCGAGAACCTTCCGACCGGCCAGCCGGTGATGGTCCTGACCGGCGGCGCGCTGGCCCGCCTGCACGCGATCACGCCGCCCGGCCTGGTGGCGCGCGTGCTGCTGACGATGACCGACGAGCCGCCATACGCCTTTGCCCAGGTCACCATCGAGGCGGAACCGGAGCTGAAGTTTCGGTAGCCGCCGAACCGGAAGTTCGACTCAGCCCATCAGCCGGTTCCGACTACCCACATTCGCTCGACCTGGATGGGCAGCTTTGAGAAAAATCGAGTATGATCTTTGGAACAGGTTTGCCCTCGGAGTCCTGCCGGGCAAGCCGTTGAACGCTACGGAGCGCAACAATGCATTATCTCCTGCTCGGACTAATACCAGCGGCCCTATGCGTTGACCGTTTTGGTCCAGGCTCTGGTCGCGATGGAGCGGATGCGGTCTGGCATGGCCACGAGCGCATTCCAGGCGGTGCAGCACGCGTCCACGATGGCGTCGTAGG